>SWCA01008900.1_pt2 | contig 108842 bp, 97 predicted proteins | sample 4692961 | NCBI WGS metagenome assembly SWCA01 (sample SAMN10267275, study PRJNA491770) | bioreactor metagenome | isolation source: DHS bioreactor inoculated with | place: Japan: off Shimokita Peninsula | reverse complement strand
TTTTTTTTTCGACAAATTGTAATCTAGACAACAGAAATTTTTAAAAATTTTATATAAAATTTCTATTGAACATAAAAAAATATATAAAAAGGAGGTTTAGCATGAATACTATAAAAGAGAAGATTGAATCAAATTTTAATGATTTTATTGTTGATCTTCAGCGCTTAATCAAAATACCAAGCGTATATGAAGAAGATAATAGCAATTATCCATTTGGAAAAAATATAGATGACGCTTTAAAAGAAATGTTATCCATCGCTGAAAAATTAGGACTTAAAACATATTATGACCCTGATGGATATTATGGATATGCTGAATATGGTAGTGGAGAGGAGATGGTTGGTGTATTAGGGCATCTAGATGTAGTTCCAGCAGGAGATTTAAAAAAATGGAATACAAATCCTTTTGATCCCGTACTTGCAGATGGAAAATTATTTGGTAGAGGAACGCAAGATGATAAAGGACCAACCCTAGCAGCTATGTATGGTTTTAAAGCATTATTAGATTCTAAGATTAATATAAATAAAAAAATAAGATTCATATATGGTACAGATGAGGAAAACCTTTGGAGAGGCATTAATAAGTATAATGAAAAAGAGAGAATACCGGATTATGGCTTTACACCTGATTCAAGTTTTCCTTTGACCTATGCAGAAAAAGGTTTGCTGCAAGTAAATTTAGTTGCTAAGAATGAAACAAATCTACGAGTAAAAGGAGGAGATGCCTATAACTCTGTTCCTTCAAATATATCTTATGAACTTAAAGATTCACAAATACTAGAAGAAGTTCTTGAGAATTTAGGTTTTGAGTATAAAAAAGAAGGTAACAAAATAACGGTTATCGGAAAGAGTGTTCATGCAAAAGATGCTGAAAAAGGTATTAATGCTATTGTTAGATTACTAATTGCTATGAATAAAATAGGTTTTAGGTCAAAAATAATAGATTTTGTTGTAGATAACATTATGGAAGATGCATTTGCAACGAAAATATTTGGAAAATGCACAGATGAGGTTTCAGGAAATTTAAAATTTAATATTGGAAAGATAAACATAGATGAAGAAAAAGAAATTTTGAATATAGATATTAGAATTCCAGTAAGTGTAGAAAAGGATTTTGTTATAAATAAATTAGATGAAGTAGGAAAGAAGTATGGTTTTTATATAGAAGAAAATGATTATTTAAGATCTATATATACACCTCTTGATTCTCAATTAATTAAAACTTTAATGGAATCTTATATAGAGGTTACAGGAGATACAAAAAATCATCCTATTTCATCTGGTGGAGCAACATATGCAAGAGCCATGGATAATTGCGTAGCTTTTGGTGCCGGATTTCCCTATACAAAAGAAACAGAACATCAACCAAATGAATACATTGAACTAGATGAGATGAAAAAAGCAATAGAAGTTTATTCGTCTGCTTTAGCTAAATTATTAAAATAAAAAAATCTATAAGAGTTTTAGCCATGTTTATCCAAAATTTAAAATGAATATGTTCTACTAGTTCTTATACAAAAGGAGGCAATTATATGCAAACGAACAATAATAAAAAAACGAAGAAAAAAATTAGTTTTCCAACTGCTTATACGGTATTGTTCATCGTTTTAATTTGTGCAGCCATATTAACCCATACTGTTCCAGCGGGTTCTTATGCTAAGCTTTTATATGATGATTCTACACAGAAATTTGTTGTTACTTCACCAGATGGTTCTACGAAAGAATATGAAGCAACGCAAGCAACTCTTGATGAGTTAGGAATTAAAGTAAATGTTTCCAAATTTACAGATGGAAGTATTTATAAACCTGTAGCAATTCCTAATACTTATGAGCAACTTGAAAGTAAGCCACAAGGAATTAAAGAAATTATTCAGGCTCCTATTCAAGGCGTTTATGAAACAATAGATATTATCATGTTTGTATTTATAATAGGTGGTATAATAGGCGTATTAAATAATAGTGGAGCATTTGATGCAGGATTTGCAAGTCTTTCTCGCGTAACAAGAGGTAAAGAATATTTACTAATCGTCATTGTTACTTTTTTAATTGCTTTAGGAGGTACAACTTTTGGGCTAGCAGAAGAAACCATTGCACTTTATCCAATATTAGTGCCAGTATTTATGGTAGCAGGTTATGATGCAATTGTTTGTATAGCTGCCCTATATATGGGATCATCAATAGGTACCATGTTTTCAACAGTAAATCCTTTTTCCTCTGTTATAGCATCTAATGCAGCAGGGATTTCATTTACGAATGGTCTTGTATTTAGAGGAACAGGTCTGGCAATAGCTACTATAATAACCATTGTATATATTATTCGTTATGCTGAAAAAATAAAAAAAGATCCATCAAAATCTCTTATATTTGATCAAAAAACAGATTTAGAAAAGAAATTCTTAAATCAAGACAAGGAAGTTCCAGCATTTACTTTCAGACGTAAACTTATGTTAACTATATTTACCCTTGCTTTTGGTGTTATGATTTGGGGAGTTTCTTCTCAAGGCTGGTGGTTCATGGAAATGACCTCTCTATTCCTAGTAGTAGGTATTTTGATTTGTATTATTTCTGGAATGGGGGAAAAAGAATCTGTTCATCATTTTGTTGCTGGAGCAGCTGATCTTGTAGGTGTTGCACTTACAATAGGTGTTGCAAGAGCAGTTAACCTAATAATGGATAATGGACTTATTTCTGATTCAATATTAAATAGTGCAACGAATGTAGTTCAAGGAATGAATGGAGGAATATTTGCTATATTAATGTTATTTATATTCTCTGTTCTTGGATTCTTTATCCCATCTTCCTCAGGTCTTGCAGTGTTATCTATGCCTATAATGGCGCCTCTTGCAGACACGGTAGGACTTCCAAGAGATGTGATTGTTAGTGCTTATCAATATGGACAAGGATTAATGGCTTTTATCACGCCGACAGGACTTATATTAGTAACGCTTTCTATGGTAGATGTAACATATGACAAATGGCTAAAATTCATAATGCCTTTAATGGGTATAATAACAGCATTTGCAGGAGTTATGCTATTAGTACAATCATTGGTATAAAATTGAAGGGATTGTCATCATTTAGAAATTTATTTCTAAAGATGATAGTCCTTTTTTTATTTCTAGAAAATTATAATCATCTAAAAAAACTTAATTTCCTAGTTAGATCCAATAGATACAATAAATGAGAAATGATATATAATAAAGATGAAGTAGGATGCTTATTAAGAGAGGATTATTTAAATTAAAATAAAAGATATAAGGAGGAAAAATGAAATTAACAGTACTGATAGATAATAATACTTTGATTGATCGCTATTTTCATGGAGAACCAGGAGTATCGTATCTTATCCAAGAAAGAGGCATAAATATTTTATTTGATACAGGATATACAGATACCTTCATTAAAAATGCACAGAAAATGAATATAAATTTACGGAATATAGATTTTGTAGCTATCTCCCATGGCCATATTGATCATACATGGGGATTAGTTCCTTTGATTAGATTGTATGGTGAAAGCAAAATAGAAAATATAAATTACGTGAAGCCAACAATTATAGCTCATCCACATGCGCTTTTTAATAAGAAAATTTCTGATGGTGAAGAAATCGGGACTATTATTAATGAGGAAAAATTACGTAGACACTTTAATATGAATTTAACTAAAGAACCATTTTGGATAACAGATAAAATTGTTTTTCTTGGAGAAATAGAAAGAAAAAATAGTTTTGAAAATAAAACACCTATAGGGAAATATGAATACAACAAAACAGAAATAGATGATTATGTAATAGATGATTCTGCTTTGGTTTATAAATCTTCAACAGGATTAGTGATAATTACTGGATGCTCTCATGCGGGAATTTGTAATATTATTGAATATGCAAAAAAGATATGTAACGAAGAAAGAATTCTTGATATAATTGGAGGTTTTCACTTGCTTGATCCAACGGAAGAATTGCTTAAATATACTTGTGCGTATATAAGAGAAAATAATATAAGAGAGATTCATGCATGTCATTGTACAGACTTAAGATCAAAAATAGAATTGTCTAAGGTAGCAAATTTAAAAGAAGTAGGAGTAGGATTAGGATTAGAGTATGATTAGATAGATGAAAGAATGCAGGATTTTCTGTTATATTCATAGAATGAGAAATCATAAAAGGAGAGGAAAGACTTTCAAGTCGCTTCCTCTCCTTTATCTTTTTTTGTTAAAAAACCTATAGAGAAAAAAATAGTAACAAAAAGATCCTTTGTAAATTATAATATTAATAAATAATTAAAAAATTAATAAATACTAAAAAGTGTTGACAAGAATTATAAATACCTATTAATATTAATATATACTTAAATTTTGAAGTATATATTAATTAATGGAGGGGGATAGATATGAATAAAACGAAGTGCATTAAAACAGTAGAAAGAGATAACAAGGTTATTGCTGATTCTTCTAGGATTCCTTATTATCCACTGGTTGTAAGCAGTGTAGATGGAGCCATGATTCAAGATGTAGATGGGAATAAATACATTGATTTGTTATCAAGTGCAAGTGCATTAAATGTAGGGGGTTCAAATTCCAGTGTTAATGAGGCTGTAATTAAACAGATTAATAAATTTATACATTATACACCAGTTTATTCATATCATGAACCCATGATTAATTTAGCGGAAAAACTTATTGAAATTACACCCGGCAGATATGATAAGAAGGTTGCTTTTGGACTTTCTGGATCAGATGCCAATGATGGAATAATAAAATTTTCTAGAGCATATACAGGTAAAAGAATTATAATTACTTTTATTGGAGCATACCATGGTTCAACATATGGATCAATGACTATGTCAGCAATTACGCCTAAAATGAGAAGAAAAATAGGTCCTTTTGTACCAGATATTCATAGCTTTGTATATCCGAATTGTTATAGGTGTAACTTTGGAGAAAGTGAAGAATGCTGTAATCTAGGATGTCTTGAGCAGATTAAGGAAGCATTTAAGCATTACATACCCATAGATGAAGTAGCAGCAGTAATAATAGAGCCAATTCAAGGTGATGCTGGAATGATTGTACCACCAAGAAAATATATTAAGAAGTTATATGAACTATGCACTCAAAACAAAATTTTATTTATAAGTGAAGAAGTTCAGCAAGGATTTGGACGTACAGGTAAATGGTTTGGTATTGATAATTTTGATGTTATTCCAGATGCAGTAGTTTTAGGTAAATCTATTGCTTCGGGTATGCCCCTTAGTGCCATTGTAGGAAGAAAAGAGATCATGCAGTCTCTTGAATCTCCAGCACATGCATTTACAACCGCTGCTAACCCTGTATGCTGTTGTGCTGCTTTAGGTACAATTGATGTGATTTCTAAGAAAGGATTTTTACAACATGTTAATGAAATAGGTAATTTAGTGAAAGAATACTTTGAAAAAATGAAAGATAAGTATGAAATAATAGGAGACGTAAGAGGACTGGGTTTATCAATAGGAGTAGAGTTAATAGAAGATAGGATCAAAAAAGAAAAAAATACCAAAGCTACATCAAAGATTTGCTATAGATGTTATGAAAAAGGGGTAGTACTAATATCTTTAAACGGTAACGTACTTAGAATTCAGCCTCCTTTAAATATTACAAAAGAAGAGATGTTTAAAGCTTTAAAAATCATACAATCATCTATGGATGATTATCTCGCAGGAAAAATACCAGATGATGTGCTGATGCTAGTAAAAGGTTGGTAGTAAGAAGGCAAGTGGTATTTGCTGAAATTGACAATAGTAAAGCAGTGTATTATACTATTAATGAATAGTGAGGATATAGAGATTTCACCGTTTAAGGAGGAAACTATATTGTTAGGAGCAAAAATTAGAGAAATTAGGCAGCAAAATACATTTACTCTAAATGAATTGGCAGAAAAAACCCAATTAACCGCAAGTTATTTATCTCAGATCGAACGTGATTTAATAGATCCATCTTTATCATCTCTTAGAAAAATAGCTACTGCACTAAAAGTACCAATTTATACATTTTTAGCACATGAAAGCAAGCAACATGTTTTAACAAAGGCTAAGCAAAGAAAGAAGCTTGCTTTGCCTAATAGCAGTATAGTCTATGAATTTATTAGTCCAATGGCATCAGATAAATCAACAAATATAAAGATGGAAATGGTATATTTTCAATTAGAGGCTAAAAGCTGGAGCAGTGATGAATTTATAATCCATGCAGCGGATGAATGTATCTTTATCTTAAAAGGTCAAATCGAAGTATACTTAGATAAAGAAAAATACATTCTTGATGAAGGAGATAGTATATATATTATAGAAAACATACCTCATCGCTTCTATAACTCTTCAAATGAAGTTGTGATTGGTATTAGCAATATTTGTCCTCCTATATATTAATGAACAGCGTAATTTAAAAGTAATTATTATTTTAAGAGAATGTTAAATCATTCTCTTTTTTATATGGGTTATTTATGAAAGGGGATAAAGGAACATCATAGAAAAATTGGATACTCTTTAGGAAGGGAGCCTATTCCAGAGGATAGTACATTTTTCTTTCTCTAGTTTCTTAGATAAAAGTATTTTTTACATATATTCATAAAAAAGGTATAATTAGGATGATGTTGTAATTTAATACGTACTAAAAGGGGGATGAAGAATGGAAAAGGTATATAAGCTAAATAAGAAAAGAATGATTCTGTATTTATTAGTATTTTTATTGACTAGTGGAATGGTTACTTATATGTCTATAGAAGATACTATGAAATATAAAAAAGTATTAGAAAAATATGATGATAAGATTAGGCAAGGAAATCTAGATATAGACACAGTAAATATATTAGAAAAAATGAGCTATGATAGAGATAATGAAAGATATTCTTTAAGATTGATTAGGACAATAATAATATGTGTAATAGTGATTATTCTATTCAATTTATATTTTCTTAAAAATAGCAAGATTGTCATAGATGAAGAAGGAATAAAAGTATATAGTTTATATAAAAGAAAAGCTCACGATGTTTATCCATGGCATAGTATTCATCAAATACAATTTCATTATGGAGAGGGAATAAGGGGGTTAATATCAGAATATGGGATGAAAATAAGTAAAATGAAAGATGAAAAAAATACTGAAGAAATATTTGTGCCCATACAAAGGTTATTAAATTATAATGAAATTTCAGAGGTGCTAATAGCGAATAGTCCTCATATAGAGATAGAAGCGTTTCAGAATATAAAAAAAGATTCTCATTCTCTTATTCAACTATTGAAGGAAGCTTATATAGAATATAAAAGTGATTTTAGGGGATATCTTCTATATAGCTTTATTATATTTATTTTTGCATTACTAAACACTCTATTAAATAATACCCCGGTAAATTTGATTGTAGTAGGAGTGAGTATATATTTTGGATATAGAGCAAAAATTGCAATAAATTATAAGGCATATATGTCCTATAGAGGAGAGAAGATAGACTTTGATAGAGGATGGGATTATGCTAAAAGTAAGCTAAGCAGATACTTTGGTGCAAATGTTATCATAGGAACAATTGTCATTGTATTTATGGGGATAGAGTACTTTTGTCTGATCAGCGAATTAGGAAGAAATTATGAAATAGTATTAAGTGTAATATTAGGAATAGGGTATTTATTGAGTATAGGAAGAATATATTTGATTTCTTACATTGCTAGTATCGTAGATAAAAATATATCGTATATGTCATTAAATGGTATGTTGATTAGAAAGTGCTATAAGGAAATTGCGTTGGTAATTATTTTTTTAAGCCTACAACTTGCACCAATGATAATTATAGGAATTCTATATTATAAAGATTTGTACACTGTGAAAAACCTCTTAGCTAAAGCAACCTATATAAATATAATAGTAGAATTATTTGTGTCACCATATGTAAGTTGCTTTATCATGAAATTCTTAAAAGAATTACCTGTAAGCAGGGAGGGAAATTATAATGAATAAGGTATTTTCACATAAGGTTACACTTCAAATAATGAGCGTAATATTAGTAATATTATTGGCAAATTCATTTATCCAAAATCGTAATTTAAATAAATATGTTCATGAGCGTGTAGATAAAGATTTAAGTCAAGCTATAGATGAATTAGAGCAGATGAATGAAGCTATATTTGGATTATATATGGGAGCAGCGTTTGAAGAGGATCACAAGATAGATACAGAGCATATTTTTAATCTAGGTCTATTTCAGGAAGAAATAGAAAAAATATTCAAATTATCACAAGGACCTTTTCGATGGTATGATCTAGATCGTGTAGAATGGAATATTAATGATATAAATAAGAAAGGGTATTTAAGCAAAGAAGATGAAAAATATTTAAAAAGTTTTCATAATTACAATAAAAGACTAATACAAGCTTATCATGAGATTTTAAACAAAAATAAAATAGATGAAAATTCTTTTGATATAGAGCATAAAAAAATTAAAAAGGTATATAAAGCGTTTATGGAAGATGCTAATAGAATGGCCATGGAGGAAGAGTATAGAAGAATAAGAAGGTATAGGGTGTATAAAGAAGAAGGAAAAACTATGAGAAATAATGAAAAAGCAAAAACGAGTATAAGTTTAAAAGAGGCGAATGAATTAGGGGTTAAAGTACTAGAAAGATTGTTTCATGAAGAAGCCTTGTTAACAAAAGAAAAGGATTCTGAAACAGATGAATATACGTTTTCTAATAAATGGGAAGATGGAAAAGATAAAAATCTATATAGTATAAGCATAGATAAAGAAAAGGGCTCTTTTAGCATGTATAAAAGAAGTCAGTTGGTAACAAATACCCTTTCGGAAGAAGAAATAGATAAAAAAGCTAGGGAGATTAAAGATATAGTTGTACCCAAGAACTATGTGTGTTATGAAAGAAAAAAAAGATTGAATGAAGGGAAACTAGAGGAGATAGAGTATAAGTTTATAGAGAAAATAAACAGCGTATATAATGAATTTCACATAATTGAGATGCAAATAAATTGTTACGGAGCTCTGAGTGATCTATATATATCCGATCCTTTAAATGAAAAGATGCTAATAGAAAAACCCAAATTAACAAAAGAAGATATACTATCTAAACTGAGCAAAGGAAAGATTGAGAACATTTTACTCGTAAAAGACAAAAAAGGACAGTTAGAATATAGAGTTTTCATTGATTTTAATGAAGATATTTATACATATATATTTGATGGGAATACGGGGGAAAAAAGAGATTTTAGGAAAAGTGAAAAAATGTATTTTAAAAGAGTAGATAATATGTAAAAATTATTATTGGGAAAGAATAAATAGAAAAGATTATTATAAGAAAGGATTTGAATTAATCTGTTATATATAATAATATTGTATATGGCAGATTAATTTTAAAATAAAGGGTAAGGTGTGTTGATATGGACGATTTAAAAAAAGCAATTGATGAAATTACACAACAAGATATTATCAAAATAGTTATTAGCAATAAAATAAATAAAGCTGCTCAATATAACAAGATACTGTTTGTGTTAAAAGAAAATAATAAAAAACAATATTATCAAATAGAAAAATATACAGAGAAACAGATATTTCATGAAAATATTGATATTTCTGTTTTAAAAGAAAAACTTTTAGAATACATATCATCTAATTATAGACAAGTTTCAGCGTGGTCAAATGAATCCACATTTGATTTAAAAATATCTAAAAAAGGTAAAATTTTATTTAACAAGAAAAAAAGTGATAATAAAAAAATTGTGAATAAAAGCCATAATAAAGAAAAAAATTATATTCTGAAAGAGGGGATGTTGATTCAACCCCTTATAGATTTGGGTATTTTCACAAAAGAAGGAAAGATCGTAAATTCAAAATATGATAAATATAAGCAAATAAACAGATTTGTAGAAATTATTGATGATGAAATCAAGAAGAATGACTTTAGAGAACTTACTGTTTTAGATTTTGGGTGTGGAAAATCATACTTAACTTTTGTATTGTATTATTATTTTATAGAAATTAAAAAAATTAATGTAAAAATGATAGGGTTAGATCTGAAGACGGATGTGATAAAAAAATGCAATGAGATAGCTAAAAAATATAATTATGAGAATTTACATTTTGAACTGGGAGATATAAATGGATTTAAATATAATAACAAAGTGGATATGGTAATCACATTACATGCATGTGATACAGCTACAGATTATGCTTTGTATAATGCAATAAAGTGGAATAGTAAAATGATTTTCTCTGTTCCTTGTTGTCAACACGAATTTAATCATCAAATGGAATCCCAATCATTATCTATACTAACAAAATATGGGATAGTGCAAGAAAGAATTGCAGCGCTTATGACAGATTCCGTTAGAGCTAATCTCCTGGAAAGTGTAGGATATAAAACCCAGCTTCTAGAGTTTATAGATATAGCTCATTCACCGAAAAATATACTAATTAGAGCATCAAAAGGAAATATTTCAAAGGATAAAAAAGAAAAAGCATTATGTGAAGTGAAAAATCTACTAAAAGAATTCAACTTTAATCCAACACTATTTAATTTATTAAAAGAAGACGATTTAATTTAATCCTTTATAAAAATTTGTATAATTATTGGACATGTGTAGATAAGAAAGGGAAATAGATGAAAGAACAATATTATGAAGAGCTATTAAATATAAAAACAATAGGATGCCAAAAATGGAACAAAATTTATTCTCATTATCATCCATATGAACCTACGCCATATCCTGTATTAGAAATATTATTTCAACAATATCAAGTAGAAAGGACGGACAATATTGTTGATTTTGGATGTGGTAAGGGAAGACTTAATTTTTACATAAATCATTTCTATAAGTCAAATGTTATCGGTATAGAAATGAATGAAGCGCTTTACTTAGAAGCTGTTGAAAATAAAAATAATTACTTGAAAAAATATAGAAAAAGCATAAATAAGATTAACTTCATATGTTGCTTTGCCCAAGAATATATTGTAAAACCTTCAGATAATAAATTTTATTTCTTTAATCCATTTTCTATACAGATATTTAAAAAAATCATAGAAAATATTTTACTATCAGTGGAAGAACATGAAAGGAAAGTAGAATTGATTTTATATTATCCATCCGAAGATTATATATATTATTTAGAGAATCATACATCCTTTGTATTGATAGATGAAATTATAATAAGGGATCTGTATAAGTGTGATGCTAGGGAAAGATTTTTAATTTATCAATTTAAAGTGGATTTATTATAAAAAATAGAAATTGCTCAAAAAGCAATTCAAGGCAATTAAAAATGTTTTTAAAATAGGGTGGTTTAACCATCCTATTTTGATTAGCTTACGTATAAAATGTTATAAAGCATAGAAGGATATACATATAAATTAGCATTTATAAATGTGTTATACTTTCTATAATGAGAAAAGCTAATTATATGGGGAGGTTATTATGAAATATGAAATTATAATATTTGATGCAGATGAAACTTTATTTGACTTTAAAAGATCTGAAAAAGATGCCCTTAAAAATACTATGCTTGAATTTGATATAGAATATGATGAAAATTATCATTTAGAGATATATAAGGATATAAATATAGTTATATGGAAAGAATTCGAAGATGGCGTGATTACTCAAAAAAAGTTAAAGATTGAGCGATTTAAAAGGTTATCAGATAGATTAAATACTAGCTTTGATGCGGTTGAATTTGCAAAATCATATATGAAGCATTTAGGAGATGCATCTTTTTTATATGATGATAGTATAGAACTTTTAGAAAATCTGTATGAAACTTATAGACTAACTATAATTACTAATGGTCTTACCGTTGTTCAAGATAAGAGAATAAGAAAATCCATTATAGCAAAATATTTTGAAGATATAGTAGTATCTGAGGAGGTTGACCTATCAAAGCCAGATCCTAAAATATTTGAACTTGCATTAAACAATATTAAGCATACTGACAAAAGCAAGGTATTGATCGTAGGAGATAGTTTAACGTCTGATATACAAGGGGGAATAAATTTTGGGATAGACACGTGTTGGTTCAATCCTAATAAAATCGTAAATAAAACAGAAATAAAACCTACTTATGAAATTTCTAATTTGATGGACTTAAAAAATCTACTTGAAAAATAAATATAAATTTAAAGAGAGTTAGAGGAAGGTTGTCAATGTAAAAAGACTATGGTAGTATATAAGTCTATGAGAAATTTTCCATATCTTTTATAAATTCCAAGTTGGATTATTATTCCTATAAAATTGAAGAAAATTAATAATAATGAATGGAGGAAATAAATTATGCTTAATTTACCAAATTGTCCAAAATGTAATTCAGAATATACTTATGAAGATGGAAGTATTTTTGTTTGCCCAGAATGTGGTCATGAATGGAGTTTAACGTTAGAGCCAGAAGGGAATGAAGATAAAAAAGTTATCAAAGATGCAAATGGAAATATCTTAAATGATGGAGATTCCGTAACCGTAATCAAAGATCTCAAAGTAAAAGGAAGCTCATTAGTGATAAAAATAGGTACAAAAGTAAAAAATATACGTTTAGTTGATGGAGATCATGATATTGATTGCAAAATTGATGGTTTTGGAGAGATGAAATTAAAATCTGAATTTGTTAAAAAGGCATAAAGGTGATTTTATTATACAATTGTCCTAAATAGAAATATGCTACAATACAAGTATTGTAGCATATTTCTATTTAGGAGAAAATGAAAGGAATTAAGCAGTGAGCATTTGAATTTACGTATAGCTAACTACTTCAACTCCTTCATTTTCAATTGTTTTGCATAATTTTCTTAAATATTCTCGCGATGGAGCTTTAAACTGATTTGATGGTTTTTCCAAGCCTAGTGCTTCATATTTGCTATCACCGAATGAATGATATGGTAATAGCTCTAATTTAGGCACATCTATATTATTTTTAACAAATTTAGCAGTTTCTCTAATATTGTCTATATGAGAATTTATTTCGTAAATTACTGGCACACGTACTACCACAGGTATTTTTAGCGTATTGATTTTTGATATATTTTTTAATATTTTTTCATTGCTCACTCCTGTATAAAAGTTGTGCTTATTATCATCCATATGTTTTATGTCTATAAAAATTAAATCTAATTTTTTAAAGATATCTTTCACTTCATCAAAGTCAAAGTATCCAGATGTTTCAATGACTAAATGAATAGCTTTATCATAAAGTTTATATGCAAGGTCTCTTAGTATATCTACTTGTAGTGTTGCTTCACCCCCAGAGAAGGTAACACCGCCACTTGAATATTTATAAAATATTTTTTGCTTTTCTATCATTTTCAATATTTGCTCGCTACTATAATGATAAATTAAATTTTTTCTACTGTTAGTTGGACATGATTTTATACAAAGAGAGCAGGATTTGCATCGTTTTCGTTCAAGAGAATTATTCAAATTTATCCCTATTCCATGTGGGCATATTTGGGCGCATTTTCCACATTTTATACATGTTTTTTCGTAGTATGCAACTTTATCAAAATTTGTATAACTTTCTGGATTGGAACACCATTGGCATTGAAGAGGGCAACCAGCAAAAAAAATAATAGTTCTAATTCCATCTCCATCATTAACAGAAAAATTCTGAGGTTGCATAAAATATCCACTTACACGACTCATACAAATTCCTCCCAGATTAAAACCGTATCTATTTTAATAGTTTTCGTGAGCTGTTCTTGCAATGATTGCATCTTGCATGGATTTGGATAGATTAACAAATTGCGTACTATATCCAGCAACTCTAACTAATAAATCCTTGTATTTTTCAGGATTGTTTTGGGCCTCACGTAATGTTTCAGTAGAAACTGTATTAAACTGAACATGAAATGCGCCTAAAGAAAAAAAGGACTGAATCATAGAACCTAAGTTACTTTGACCTCTTTTTGTATTTACTAAATTTTCATTTAATCTTAAGTTTAACAATGTTCCACCAGAATGTACATCTTGGTTAAGTTTTGCTGCTGAACGCATGGTTGCTAATGGAGTAGAAATGTCAGATCCTGCGAATGGTGATACGCCTTCAGATAATGGTTCTTTTGCTTCTCTGCCGCATGGAGTGGCGCCGACAACTTTGCCAGTTGGGAGATAGTTAGAAATTCCCATAAAAGCTGTATTGAAAGGATTTCCATTGATGTCTTTGTATTGGTGTACTTCTTTATAATAATAATTTGCCATTTTGATAGCAATATCATCTACATAGTCAATATCATTTCCGTATTTTGGAACAAAAAGAGCAGATTGTTTTAGTTCTTCATAACCTTCCCAATTTGCATTAAGGGCATTAACTAATATTTCCATTGTAGTAATTTTATCTTCGAAAACAAGTTTTTTAATTGCAGCTAGAGAGTTAGAGGTAACAGCAAGGCCTATTCCAGTAAGAACTGGACCTAGATTGTATTTTGCACCAGCATCAACTAAATCTTTACCTTTTATCATACATTCTTCTATACAAGATGATAAAAATGGTCTTGGAACCATTTCTTTATGAAGTTTTTGTGCTAATAAGGTGGCTATAACTGCGTGCTTGATTAAATTAGTGAATTGTTTATAAAAGGCTGTTTCCACTTCCTCATAAGATTCAAAAGTTATTGGATTTTTTTCTTTCAAACCTATTTTCTTACCAGTGATTCTACTTTTACCTTGATTTAGGGCAAATTCTAAGGCGGCAGTAAAATTGATATTTACAGCAGAGGTCCATTCTCCTGTTTTACGAAAATGGGGGACTACACATCCACAATTATTCCAGTCTCTAGCATCTTCTGGCTCATATCCTGCATTTATAAGCATTTGATAGCCTGCTAAATCGTTGTGAATTGCTGGAAATCCAGAACCTTTACTTACGAGATGAGTAACTGCATCTAAAAAATCACTAGGACAATCTTGATGAATTCGGACACTTATCCCTGGTTGATGCGTTTTTACTTTTTCGGTAGCTTTCAAACACATATAAGAAAGAGGATTAGTAGCATCTTTTCCTTCTCTTGTTTTACCACCGATAGTCAAATTTTGAAATTGGTTGTATCCTGCAAAAAATTCAGCTGTATTTGCAGAAATTGTCCAAACCCACTCTGATAGCTTTATCCATAATGATTCAATAAGCTCTTGAATTTGATTTTTTGTCATAATTCCTTTTTCTATATCCGATTTATAATATGGATACATAAATTGGTCAAATCTACCAATATTAAGCGCCAATGGATTTTCAGATAGTATTCCACCCAGTTGTGTAAACCAAACAAATTGGATGGCTTCATAAAAAGTTGAAGGCGGATTTTCAGGTACTTTAGTGCATATTTCTGCAATTTTTAAAAGTTCACCTTTTCTTATAACATTAGTTTCTATCTTTGCCATCTCGGTAGCTTTTGTAGCATATCTATTCGCAAGGGATATAATTCCTTCACATACAATTATTACTGAATTGTAAAAATCTTTCTTTTTTATATTGTCTACTGAAGTGAGGGAAAGTTTAGAAATATTTTCTTTTGCATCTTTAATGATGCCACCAAAACCTTTTTTGAATAAAACATCCTGATAATCAGGTGTTATTTCACCAACAGATTGTCTCCATTTTGAATCATTATCTACAAAACCAGTATCTACTGCAAGTTTTGCAGTTTCTTCAGGTAATTGTGCTAAAAAAGCTTCTTCTAAAGATTTTCCTTTCCAATATGGGAATATATTCTTTCTTACGAAGGATCTTTGTTCATCTGTCATAATGTATGGATCTTGAATTCTTTTATCAAAATTATCCATTTCTCTGTCCACCCAAGTCCATGAAAATTCAGGTGTTAAAATGCCGCATTTTCTGAATTCTCCAATAGCGCCAACAATAAGTTCTCCTTCAAAAATAGTAACATCAATCTGCTTGCAAGTAAGGCTAAATGCCTTAGCTCTTCTTATTGCAACTGCTTCACCTTCTGTTTTTTTATGTGACTCTGTCCAAATTCTTACTCTTTCATACGAGATTACTGGTTTTGTATTGATATAATTCTGTCTTAATGATTCAATTCGTTTTGTAATCATAACCTTCTCCTTTCATTTTGATATATGTTATAAAATAATAAAAACGTTATAACATATATGTTTTTTAAAAAGAATCCAGAATATATTTTTAATAATACTCTGGATTCTTTTTAATATTTAACTATATTTTGAAATATAACTTCGGTACTATATGGATTACTGTAAGTATGATTCTTATTTGATTTGAATTTTAATGCTGAGGGAGCAGTAAGTTTAAATGTTTGATCTCCCACAGACAGCTCTAAAGTTCCCTTTGTTACAACTATATATTCTTCCGTTGAACTTTGATGAGGTGTAGAAATATGTTTGGCACCAGGAATCAATTTAATATAAAAATATTCAAATCCGGATATTGGATTAAAAGGAAATACATTATATAATATCATTTTTCCATTTGATTCATATATAGGATCCATATCATTTATTGATATTGCTTCATAATTGTTGGTTTCGTTACCTAGCAATTCAGAAAATGAAATTTTTAAACCTGTAGAAATCTTCCATAATGTAGATATTGTTGGGTTTGATTCACCTCTCTCAATTTGACCTAGCATGGCCTTACTTACTCCAGTTAAATTAGATGTATCCTCTAAAGTTAGTTTTCTATCAAAGCGTACCTTTTTCAAAACAGAACCTATATTAGGTGTTGGGTCATTCAATTTGTATCAGCCTTTCTTAAATTTTTATGGTGACATTTATTATACTATATTATATACGTTATAACATATATTAAACTAAGAATAACATTTAAATAATTATTTGTCAATATTAATTAAATAACGCAATTATTAGCAAACATGTCCTAAGAGAGAACTTGTTATATTCGCTGAAAAATGGATAAGCTATATGTATATTACGAATGAAAGCACTTCAGGAGCAATGCATTACATATTTCAATAATGCTTGACGAAAGAAGAATATAAGGATAAAATATATTTCGCACACAAAATATATTTAAGCGAAAATTTTTAAAGCGAAATATTATATAAAAGGTGGGGAAAATAGTGGAAGAAATAAATAAGGGAATAAAAATAGTTAAAGATTTAAAACATATAGGTTATATGGTGAAAAAGAGTATGGCGCAGCAATTTCAAGATCTAAATATAACTGGACCTCAAGGAATGCTTGTAGGTATATTATCACGTAATGAAGGAATGAAAATAAGTGATTTGAGTAAGAAAATGGGCTTATCAAACAGTACTGTATCTGGAATTATTGATAGACTTGAAAAACAAGAATTGGTTGAACGAGTAAGAAGCAAAGAGGACAGAAGAGTAGTTTATGTCAATTTAACTCCCGAATTTAGAAAAAATTCTATGAAACGATTTGATCGCGTTGAGAAAAATTTTGCAGAGATGCTCCAAAAAGCTACTCCTGAGGAAATGGACATAATAGTTAAAGGATTAGATACATTAAAAAAAGTAATAGACAGACAAGAAAAATAAATATATAAGGGAAACTATAAAATTATAATATTGAATAAGGAGCAGATAATACAATGTTTAAATTAGCCAAATATCTAAAACCCTTCGCTGGGATGATTATTGCAGCCGTGGTATTATTATTTATACAGGCCATGGCGGATCTTTCTTTGCCAGATTATATGTCTGATATAGTAAATAAAGGGATACAACAAGGTGGTATTGAAAATGCAGTACCAGAGGCTATAAGAAAAAGTCAAATAGATAAACTTAATTTGTTTATAAATGAAAATAATAAAGAACACATTATGAACAGCTATACATTAATTGATAAGTCAAGTAAATATTATGAGGAATATGTTAAAACATATCCAATACTTAAAAAAGAGCCAATTTATGTATTGAAAGATATTGATGAAGTTGAAGTGGAAAAGTTAAATCCTATCATGGGCAAAGCATTTTTAACTGTTAGTGGAATTGAAAAAATTAAAGCTAATGCAAAGGGTGGAGAAATAAATTTTAATGGAATGAAATTACCAGCGAATACAGATTTGTTTGAAATGATAGAGCAATTACCGGATGAAGAAAGAGCAAAAATGAGAGAAGAAATGGAAAAACAGTTTGAAGCTTTAGATGAGAGCATGATTGTTCAAGGCGCTACTAGTGTCATTAAAACAGAATATCAAGCCTTAGGAGTGAATACAGATAAGATTCAGAGCAAATACATTACATTTTCAGGAATTAAAATGCTATTACTATCTTTATTAGCTGCTTTATGCATTGTAATTGTTGGATTCTTAGCCTCAAGAATTGCTACAGGAGTAGCTAAAAATCTACGTAAGGACATATTTACAAAGGTAGAAAATTTCTCAAATGCAGAGTTTGATAAATTTTCTACGGCTTCACTAATAACCAGAACAACGAATGATGTAACGCAGATACAAACGCTAATCGTTCTTGCCATTCGAATGCTAATTTATGCGCCTATTATGGGTATTGGTGGAGTTTTAAAAGCCCTTAATAAGAGCAGTTCTATGTCATGGATCATTGCATTGGCTGTTATCGTACTTTTAGGCTTAATTGGAAGTATATTTGTAGTAGCTCTACCTAAATTTAAAGCGATTCAAAAACTTGTGGATAGATTGAATTTGGTTACTCGCGAGAACTTATCTGGAATGATGGTAATAAGGGCATTTAATACACAAAAATTTGAAGAGGATAGATTTGATAGAGCGAATAGCGATCTTACAAACACAAATCTTTTTGTAAATCGTGTGATGGTAATACTATTTCCAGCAATGATGCTTATAATGAATGGAGTTACACTACTCATTGTTTGGGTAGGCGCGCATCAGATAGCCAATTCAGGAATGCAGGTAGGAGACATGATGGCATTTATGCAGTACGCTATGCAGATCATTTCTGCATTTTTAATGATGTCGTTTATGTTTATTATGATACCAAGAGCCTCTGTATCTGCACAGAGAATTGCAGAAGTGTTAGATATAAAAATTGCTATTGTAGATACGAAGAATCCTAGATATCTTGGAAAAGAAGTTAAAGGTATAGTAGAATTTAAAAATGTATCCTTTAAATATCCTGGTGCACAGGATAATGTGCTTAAAAACATAAGCTTCAAAGCTTTTCCTGGTCAGATTACAGCATTTATAGGGTCTACAGGTTCAGGTAAATCAACCCTTATTAACTTGATTCCTCGCTTTTATGACGTGACAGATGGAAAAATTCTCATTGATGGGGTGGATATAAGAGATCTAACACAGCATGAATTAAGAGAACAAATTGGATATATACCACAGAAAGCATCTTTATTTAAAGGGACCATTGAGTCTAATTTAAAATATGCAAAGGAAAATGCAAGCGATGATGAAATAAGAAAGGCAGCTGACATTGCTCAGGCTATGGAGTTTATAAGGGAAAAGCCAGAAGAATTTAATACTGAAATCTCTCAAGGAGGTACGAATGTATCAGGAGGACAAAAGCAAAGATTATCTATTGCACGTGCTCTTGTTAAGAAAGCAAAGATTTATATTTTTGATGACAGTTTCTCTGCTCTTGATTTTAAAACAGATACAGCCCTTAGAAAGGCATTAAAGAATGACGTAAACTCAAGTACATTGATTATTGTTGCACAGCGTATATCTACCATAAAAAATGCACAGCAGATAATTGTTCTTGATGAAGGCAAGATAGTGGGAGCGGGAACGCATAATGAGCTCATGAAAAGTTGTACAACATATCAAGAAATTGCTTTATCACAGCTTTCAAAGGAGGAATTGAATTAGGATGAAAGAGCAATATAAAAAAGAGAAGTATTCTCATCAAAGAAGAAAAGGTCCTATGGGCCATGGACCGGGTGCTATGATGGCAGGAGGAGAAAAAGCCCGTGATTTTAAAGGTACAATGAAAAAACTTATGAATTATTTAAAGGTTTATAAACTATCCATGCTAACTGTACTGATATTTGCTATCGCTAGCTCAATATTCAATATAGTAGGTCCTAAAATTTTAGGAAAAGCCACTACAAAGCTATTTGAAGGTGCCATGGCGAAGATAGCAGGTACAGGAAATATAGATTTTAGTTATATAGAAAGAATTATTCTTATACTTGCGGTTTTATATTTGATCAGCACATTGTTTGGGTATATTCAAGGATTTATCATGTCTAGTGTATCAATGAAGGTAAGTTATAATTTAAGAAAAGATATTTCAGAGAAGATTAATAAAATGCCTCTAAAGTATTTTGATGGCACAAATCATGGTGAAGTACTATCTCGTGTTACGAATGATGTTGATACCCTTAGCCAGACACTTAATCAAAGCTTAAGTCAGATTATTACCTCTGTAACAATGGTCATAGGGATATTGATAATGATGCTTTCTATAAGCTTGAAATTAACGTTAGTATCAATTTGTACACTTCCTTTATCTATGATATTGGTTATAGGAATTGTAAAGAATTCTCAAAAATTTTTTAAGGAGCAACAGGATTATTTAGGGCATGTAAATGGACATGTTGAAGAAATGTATGGTGGACATATTGTAATGAAGGCCTTCAATGGAGAAAAGAAAAGTGTTGAACAATTTGATAAAATGAATGATAAACTTTTTACTGTGGCTTGGAAAGCGCAATTTTTAACGAGTATAATGATGCCTCTTATGAACTTTGTAGGAAACTTAGGATATGTAGCAGTATGTATTTTAGGCGGTTATCTTGCAGCTAAGAAAACTATTGAAGTTGGAGACATTCAGGCATTTATCCAGTATGTACGCCAATTTACACAACCAATTTCTCAAATTGCAAATATTTCTAATATACTTCAACAAACTGCCGCTTCAGCAGAACGTGTATTTGAATTTTTGGCAGAAGAAGAGGAAGTGCCAGAAACATCTAATCCTGTAAAACTCAGGGATGTAGAAGGAAAAGTTGATTTTGAACATGTTCATTTTGGATATAATCCAGATAAGATTATAATCAATGACTTTTCTGCATCGATAAAACCAGGACAGAAAGTGGCTATTGTTGGGCCTACTGGTGCAGGAAAAACTACTATGATTAAATTGCTGATGCGCTTTTATGACATAAATGAGGGCGTAATTACAATAGATGAGCATAACATAAAAGATTTTACACGTAGTGACTTACGCTCAATGTTTGGTATGGTTTTACAAGATACTTGGCTTTATAACGGAACCATAATGGACAATATAAGATATGGTCGTCTTGATGCTACGGATGAAGAGGTGATAGAAGCAGCTAAGGCCGCTCATGTTGACAGTTTTATGCATGCTTTGCCACAGGGTTATAATATGATGCTGAATGAGGAAGCTTCGAATGTGTCTCAAGGACAGAAGCAACTTATAACGATTGCAAGAGCTATACTTGCTAATCCAAGTATTCTTATTCTTGATGAAGCTACAAGTTCTGTAGATACCCGTACTGAAGTGCAAATTCAAAAGGCAATGAATAATCTTATGAAAAATCGTACAAGTTTTATAATTGCTCATCGATTATCAACAATTCGTGATGCTGATTTAATTCTTGTTATGAATCAAGGGGATATTGTTGAACAAGGGAAGCATGAAGAACTCCTTGCTAAAGGTGGAGTTTATGCGAATCTTTATTATAGCCAATTTGAAGATATTCAGGCAAGTTAGATACTTCTTATAAACTCGAAATGTTTAAATCCTCTAAAGGTGATGCTTTATGTTACAGGTGAATGAATATAAGGCAATATATGAATATATGGAAGAAATATTTATAATATAGTGTTATAATGGAATTAAATGGATTAAGAAATAATAGCATTAATTCAACAATATGTAGAGGGCGAGTATATATATATCCCCAAAAAAGAATGTAATAGAAAAGCATGGGGTGAAACAACTAAGGCAAGAGAAGAAATTAAAATTAGAAACTTAACTATCTATAAAGAATATAAGAATGGTACTAGTAAAGAATCTCTTGCTGAAAAATATTTTTTATCTAAAAAAAGCATAGAGAGAATTATTTTGCAGGAAAGAAATAAATGAAAATGAGCCATAAGCTATTTTCCATAGTTTATGGCTCATTTTTGTTTATTAAAAATTTATAAGGTTGTTATATTAAAAATGCAATAATACTATATAAATAATGGAGCATTCCATATTAAGAGAGGACTATATATTGTAGAAAATCAGTATTGATTTTATGATTAAAATTAAATGGGGAGGTTAATATGAAAATAGAAAACAATGGAGAAATAAATGTAATGGAATTAAACGAGCTATTATCAACGATTGGATGGGGAATAAATCCAATAGAAAAATTAGAGAATTCTTTAAAATTATCTTGGGGTTGGATTACGGCTAGAGATGAATCGCATAAATTAGTTGGATTTGTTCAAATTTTATCCGATGGAATAAAACATGCATATATTCTCAGATTACTTGTACATAAAGAATATCAAGGTCAAGGTGTTGGTACTAAAATTGTTGAAAATATGATGGAATTATTGAATCAAAATAAATTGAATCCTATTTTAATAAGCAAACCAACAGAGGAAGCTTTTTATAATAAATTTGGATTGTCTAGAAATAATAATGGTTTTATTTCATTATTTAAATGGAGTTAGAACAAAGAAGGCATCTGTTTAGAGCAGATGCCTTTTTCTGGATTTTAATGGGTCGGTTTGTATTCTATAAAAGGGATTAGAAGTATTTTGTTGAATAATATACCATATCATTTAATTTCGATCATCTCACCATTAAAAGGTATGAGGAGGTATTCAAATGAAAACAATACAAAAGCCTTGGATTAAACTTAAGGAGGCCATGGATCATGAGGATTTTGATTTGATCAGTAAGCTTCAAGAGGAATGCATTCATGAAGATCAAACAGCCCTAAAGCTTGAACTTGATTACAAATTAAGCGTTGCTTGTGCAAATGACAAGATGCCCAGTATTCAAAACATAAATGAATTTATGTATTTTGAAGGAGAAGAGCTGATTGGTTATATTGGAATTTGTAGTTTTGGAGGAATAGGGTCATCGATAGAAGTAAATGGAATGGTGAAACCGAAATATAGACAGCAAGGTGTTTTTAAGAAATTAAGTGAATTGGTTATAATGGAGTGGAAAAGAAGAAATTCAGGAAATATACTTTTATTAAGTGACAGAAAGTCAAAATCTGGGCAGAAATTTATTAAAGGAATAGGAGCTCAATATAAACATTCAGAATATGAAATGTATTTCAAAAAAGATAATTTAGAGTCACTTCAAAGGCAGTTATGTGGAGTTACTTTCAGGAAAGCGACCAACGCAGATGCTTATGAGATTGCTAGGCAAAATGCTATTTATTTTAACGAGGAATTTCAGGATTTAAAAAATACTTTGACTGATAATGAGGAAGAGAATATTTCTGCAAAAGTAGAAAATATCATATCAAATGAAAATGTGATACTACCGGAAGAGGAAGAAAAAAGAGGGATGACAATTTACATTGCAGAAAAGGATAAGCAGATTATTGGAAAAGTAAATATTCAATTGATCTCTAACATTGGTGGAATCTATGGTCTAGGTGTATTACCGGAGCATCGTGGGAAAGGGTTTGGACGAGCAATACTAATAATGGCTATAGAAAAATTAAAAAAAGAAAATGCAAATGAAATTATGCTGCAAGTAGTTACTGAAAATTCTAATGCTCTCAATCTGTATAAGTCCTGTGGTTTTATAGAAACATCTACCATGGATTATTATGAAATTAGAATATAAATATATAAATTAAAAAGATGTGATTAATTTATTTTAATAAATTAATCACATCTTTTTAATTTATATATCCACCTGAAGTGGTGTGGAGTATCCTTGTGTTAGATCTAAATGAATGACAACTTAATTAAATTAAGAATATTAAAAAAAACAATATGTTATCTTAAATATTATTATTGAAATAAATAATTTAATTATGAAAAAAGTATAAATCTCATTATTTAATCCATGTACGCTATAAATACATTGTGCTAGAATGAAAATAATTTAAGTAGTGCTAATCATTGGAGCCAATAAATGTATTTTTAAATAAAAGGAGTGATGTGATGAAAAAAGTTATTATTATCTTCACTAGGGAAACAATATGTATGGAACATGATGAAAATATAGAGGTAACTGTAACATCTGTGAATGGAAGAATAGATTAAGATTGATACCAGGTATTAATGAAATACTCATACATTAGATACTTTTAAGCGTAAAGATTTTGATCCAATTGGTTTTCTAGATAGTAAGAGGGTATATTTTTACTATAGCTTTATGAAAAGCCAATATGTGGATGGAAAGTATTTACATAAATATAGATCTTATGAATGGATAGAGTTTTTGATAAAGGTGCTAGCAGAACGCCTACTAAACAAAGCGTAATTCTTTGAGGTAATCTTTTAGGATAAAAAGCTAGAATTAAACTTATGGTGGTACTTTGTTATACCAAGGAATTATCAGGTATCAAGGAAATATTTGAGAAGAATTATTATTAATTTTTTTATTGGAGGTACGTATGGATTATACAGATTATAAGATCATTGAAATACTTCTAGAAGATGGAAGAATATCTATGAAAGAACTGGCTAAAAGAGTATCGCTTAGTGCTCCAGCAGCGACAGAGCGAGTTAAAAGGCTTGAAGAAGCAAATGTTATAACTGGTTATAAAGCAATGGTAAATTATGAAAAACTTGGAAAAAATATAAATGTACTGATAAACGTAGATATGAATGTAGAAAGAAATGAAAAATTTATGGAATTTATCAAAACGGAAAACGCTATTATTGAGTGCCATCATGTTACCGGACATTACTGTAAAATCTTAAAAGCTAAACTTGAAAATATGATGAGTCTTGAAAAATTAATTGGAAGTTTACAGAAATTCGGAAATACAGAGACATTTATAATAATTTCTTCAGTAGAAAAAGAGAATATAATAAAAGATCAAAAAAGTCCTTACTAGAAAAAATATTAAATTAGAAAATAATTAATTAGAATATGAATTTGTATATAAAATAGGAGGGTAAAACATGGATAATATTGCGCTTCAACGTGAAGAAATTAAAAGGGTTTATAAAAAAATTAGTCCTTTTGAACTTAAAGATAAATTAATTAATCTTGCCAAGGAATCAAAAAAAGGTACTGAATATCAACTGCTAGATGCAGGTAGAGGTAATCCAAACTGGATTGCAGCAACCCCTAGAGAAGCATTTTTCACTTTTGGTCAATTTGCCATTTTAGAAAGCCAAAGAGTGTGGAATGAATATGGATTAGCAGGAATGCCTAAAAAAGAAGGAATCACAGAGCGATTCACAGAATTTGCAAAACAACATGAAAATGATCAGGGAATGGAACTTCTTATAAATATAATTAATTATGGAATAAAAGAAAAGGAATTTAATTCTGATGAATGGATTTATGAATTAGTGGATGGAATTATTGGTGATAATTACCCTCATCCAGATAGAATGCTAAAACATGCTGAAATTATAGTGAATGACTATCTTATCCAAGAATTAGGTTGCAAGAGCACGCAAGGACAGTTTAAAACATTTGCTGTTGAAGGTGGAACAGCAGCGATGTGTTATATTTTTGATACACTTATTGCAAATAACATATTTTCAAAAGGTGATAAGATTGCACTTATGGCACCCATTTTTACACCTTATCTTGAAATACCTCATTTACCCCGTTATAATTTTGAAGTTATTAAAGTGGTAGCAAATGAAATAACGGAGGAAGGGATACGTACTTGGCAATATTCCTCTAGTGAAATGAAAAAATTAATAGATCCAGATATAAAGGCACTATTTATAGTTAACCCAAGTAACCCTGCTTCTGTAGCAATGAGTCCAAAAACAGTAAATCAAATAAAAAATATTGTTGAGAATCATAATCCAAATCTAATGATTATTACAGATGATGTATATAGTACTTTTGTAGATAATTTTCGTTCATTAATGGCGGATTTACCTTATAATACAATTGGAGTATATTCCTTTTCTAAATATTTTGGAGTAACAGGATGGCGTTTAGGTACTATTTCTCTTTACGAAAACAATGTATTTGATAAATTATTAAAAAATGAAGATGAAGATAAAAAACAGAGAGCAAGAATACGTTATGGAGGACTTTCTGAAGATCCAGATAATATTGCTTTTATTGATAGAATAGTTGCAGATAGTCGTCAAGTGGCACTTAATCATACAGCAGGGTTATCAACCCCGCAGCAAGTGCAAATGGTATTCTTTTCATTGTTTGCTATACTTGATAGAGAAAATAAGTATAAGAATTTAACGAAGAATATCTGTAGACGTCGCCAAAAACTATTTTTTGAAGGACTGAAATTAGATTTACGAGTAGATCCTCTCAGTGCTGCATATTATACTCAATTTGATTTACTGGAATGGGCAACTAGAAGTCATAGCGGAGAATTTGCAAATTATTTACAAGAAACTTATCAGCCAGTAGATATTCTTTTAAAATTAGCAGAGAACTATTCCATTATTTTACTAAGCGGAAGTGGTTTTCATGGTTCCCAATGGTCTATCAGGATATCCTTTGCAAATCTCAATGATGAATCTTACTTTAAAATTGGAGACGCACTGCATAAAATACTACTGGAGTATGTACAAGAATGGAAAAATATTAAGAAATAAAGTTTAAATTTGATTAAATCATTTGTGAATTTAAAGAAAACACAATAATAAAACAATATCATTTTTTATTTTTCTTTTTGTAGTGTAAAGTGCAGACAACTTTAATACAGAATTATTTATGAACTAGATAAATTAGGGAAGATACAGCTATAATGATGCTAATAAAGTTGCTTAAATAAATATTGAAAAATGGATATCTTCTGGAGAAGAAGAAAACTACAAATTAATTTATATTAGGAGAATAGAAAATGAAAAAACATATATTAGATGATTTAATTGAATCAGTTAAAAGACAAAATCTTCACGTTCTTAGTGTGGTTATAAGGCAGGATGGAGATATAATTGCTGAACATAATTTTGAAAAAGTAAAACCAACTCTTTTATGGTCTGTAAGTAAGACATTCACATCTATGGGGATTGGCATTGCAGAAAACAAAGGGCATTTCAAATTAAAGGACAAAGTTGTAGATTATTTTGCAAGTGATATTATACAAATGGATGATAACTTAAAGAAAATGACTATTCATAATTTGCTTTGCATGAGTACAGGACATGCGCGATGTCCTGTAGAAAAAGCAATGAAGGAGAATAAGTCCCTGGATGACATTAGTAAGCTTTTTTTCCAGGAACTTATTGTTTTTGAGCCAGGAACACATTTTCTGTATAATAATGCTGCAACGTATATGCTTTCAAAACTTATCAGCATTACGACAGGATATAATTTGAAAGAATATTTAATGATTCATATTTTTAAGCCATTAGGAATATCAGAGCCTCAATGGAATGCTGATATAAATGGTGTAACTTTTGGGTGTTCAGGACTATACTTAACAGCAAGAGAACTATCTAAATTTGGTCAATTACTACTTAATCAAGGTGTATGGAATGAAAAGCAGCTTATACCAAAAGCTTATATTGAACAGGCGACAAAATTACAAATTGACACGTCTGAATTCAACGAATATTTTGCAACCTTGGATCATAAGCAAGGATATGGTTACCAAATATGGATGAATTCATATCCTAATTCCTATCGAATGGATGGATTATATGGGCAATATGTAGTAATATTGCCAGAAAAAAATGCAGTCATTACATACGTTTCAAATGAACCATCAAATATGACCGGAGTTTTAGAATTAACATGGAATACAATCGTTGATAAGCTATAGTTTAAAGTTAAAAAAATTGAAGAAACTAAAAAAGACTGATGAACTGGATTTTTATTTGACTATCAATACAATATATGGGAAATAGTGTATAATAAAGATGCACCATTTTACAAGGAATATAGTATTGAAATACAGCTCCTAAAATAATAAAGTCAGACTCATGAATCCTAAAAATGCTAGTATTATGGTTTAAAGCCTTCTTGGTAGAAAAGTGGAAGTAGGATTAAATTTGTAAATAAGTGCGAAAATTATAAAACAGGAGGAAAATAATGAAATTCAGAAAATCAATTGTAATCACAATTATAATGTTGATTTCATTTACTGTAGTTGGAAAAATAAGCTTTGCACAGCTAGAAGTGAAAGGGAGTTACGCTGAATCTGAAAAAGAAGTTCTTCTCAATCCGGGAAGAGGAAGTGCTTATTTAAGTACATATAAGATTGAAGGTAAAGAAGGTACGTTCATATGTATTGATGACTTAGGAGCACTCAATTTCATAAAAAGATGGAACGCTAAAAAGCGTCAAACAACTTTTGATCTTAAATTAGATGGAGAACTAGACTTTCAAGTAAATGCAAAGATACTTCAAAAGAATAAAGACTATTTAAAAAAACATAAAAATCTTTATGAAACGGATATTAAGATATTTATAAGTAACAAACAAGTGGATAGTTATAATGCTGATGGATATTCTCTTGTTAGTGTTGAAAGTCTTAAAAATATTGGATTGAATAATTTTTTTATATGGGACAGCAATATACACAGTAGTGAAAAGCTTTATCCTATGATAAGTGATTTTGGATTTGGACTTGTAGATATTGAAGGTAATCTCATGGTTAAGCCAAACTATGATTCTATAGCTTTCTTCGGAGAAAATAATGATAGGTATTTGGTGAAAAAGGAGAATAAATTCATGATAATAGACTCCAAAAATCAACTTATAGCAGATCTTTCATCGCATAAATTTTCTAAAATGGCCAATGCTTCCTCTACGGAAAGTGGATTAATAATAATAAGAGATTACGAAAATCACAAGATGGAAATTTTTAATTCAAGAGGAGATAGGCTGATGTCTAATGATAAGACATCAAAAGGAAAATACGAGGATTTTTATTTGGTAGGAAACAAATATATAGTGGGGCAAAATATGAACGGTGTAAGAGATATTTTCCTGATTGAAAATGAAAAATTAACTCCCTATGCAGTGCTTCAAAAACCAGAGAAAGAGTATTATGAAATTTCAGATATATTTGAAGATGTGATAATTGAAAGAACAGATTACGGATGTCCTGTTAATATATATGATTTAAAAGGTAAAAAGATTCAAAATCTTGAGTATTCATATATATATCCATTTAACGGAAATTATGCAGTGGCAGGGCTTGTAAATAAAAGATTCACATTCGTTGATAAAAAATTTAATAGGGCTACAGATATGAACTTTAAAGATGTTTCAAAAGTGGGAAAAGGTATATTCATATTTTTAAAAGATATGAATTACAATGGAAGTCTTAATAGTGCAACTGGACTTGACGGTGCCTTATTTGGAATAGGATCTTTAGAGGATGGGATAATAGTTCCAGCACAGTACAAAAAGCTTAAAATTTATGATAATGATTTAATAAGGTTCTCAAAAAATGGAGAGCTGTATGGCGTGATGAACAAAGGCGAAAATATAATATTAAAAGAAGAATATGATTTATTACAAATAATAGAAAATAAAATATATGCACTAAAAGGAGAATATCTATGTACTTATTCTCTTGATGGAAAACTTGAAAATAAAGAAAGATTTGTTAACCAAATTGAACTTAGAGACGCTGTAAAGAATTACGGTCAATTTGAATATGATAAAAAGAATTACGATTACCCGAGAGATCTTCCTACCAGCGTATGGGATGATTATAGGTATGGTCTTTTTACACAGGGAGATATAGGCGGTTTTAAAGAAAACTCCTATAGTGATCCCGAAAAGACTTACGGATTTTCTACAGTGAAATATGCGATGACTAAAAAAGGCACAAGAATTCCTTATTGCATAACTACAAGAGGAATGCCAGTGCCACCTCCGGATAGTTTCCTTCCAACCTATTTAGAAAAGGAATAGTTGACTAGAGATAACGAAGAAAAATTAATTTAAACTTAAAAACTTCAAATTATGATTCTGTGACTAATATGTATGTTTAATGAGGATAGGAAAGAAGCAGTAAGGAGGGGGGTTTATGATTCAACTGCAACACTTAATATTTTTTGAAAAAATTGCTGAGAAAAATAGTATGAATAAGGCGGCGGAAGAACTTCACATTAGCCAACCCAATTTGAGTAAGGCTATTAGAAATTTGGAGAAAGAATTAAAAATTAAGATATTTGAACGGACGAATAAAGGAGTAAAATTGACAGAAGATGGATATAAGTTGTACAAATATACAAAAACAATCAATAAACAGGTGGACATGATCCAGCGTATAGCGTTGAAAGAAATACCGAATAGTATAAATGTATCTGCTTATCCATGTAATATATTATATAAAGCTTTAGGTGAATTTTATAATAGAAATAAGGATCAATATATTGAGGTAACATTGAAGGAAGAAAGAGTAGAAAATATTATTGAAAGTGTGGCAAGCCTCCAAGGAGATATTGGAATAATAGAGATTAATAATGTTCAAAAAAAAGAGGTTAAGCATATATTGGAATCAAAGAATCTGGAATATCATGAGCTCGCAAATGATACTTGGTATGCACTTGTTGGAAAGAGTAGCCCTTTTTATAATGAAGAAGTTATAAAGATGTCTGAACTTGTTGATTATACGATTATGCGTTCGCCAGATGATTATTTCTCAAATTTATCTTATTTATTCGAAGTAGATGGCGTTCATTTTACTCAATTTGAAAAAACAATGTTTGTTAATGACTATTTTACACGATTAAGACTTTTGAACATGACAAATATGGTTTGTATAGAAACTTCTTGGGATAAAGAACTTGAAAAAGAGATTGGAGTGAGAGCTATACCAATTGCTAATTGCAATATACAGATAAGTATGGGGTGGCTCAAACGGAAACAAGAAAATCTTTCAGAGAAAGTGTTGGAGCTTATTGAAATATTAGAGAAATTATTTCAACAAATGTAGTTGCTATAATTAATAGTAATAACTCAAATATAAATATAATATCTTATTCAAATAACCAAATAAATGATACTATTATCTTATTAGGAAGAATAAATTCAACAAAAAGCATAGGGTGTTGAAAAAGTTAATCAAAGGAGGTAATAGTAAATGGCAATAAAATATATTCCAGAGCCATTCAGAATCAAAATGGTAGAAACTATAAAAGTTCTTTCAAGAGAAGAAAGAGAAGAAGCGCTTAAAAGAGCAAAATATAATATGTTTTATTTAGAAGGAGAAGAATGCTATATTGATCTTTTAACAGATAGTGGAACTAATGCTATGAGCCAAGAGCAATGGGCAGGAGTAATGAGAGGAGACGAAGCTTATGCAGGTTCAAGCAGTTACTATAAACTAGTTCAAGCAGGCAAAGACATTTTTGGATATGAATTTATTCAACCTGTGCACCAAGGGCGTGCTGCGGAAAAGGTGCTTTTTCCACTTTTGTTAACTGAAGGAAAATACTCTATTTCTAATATGCATTTTGACACAACAAGAGCGCATGTGGAATTAGCAGGAGCTAGAGCAATTGATTGTACTGTAAAAGAAGCTTCAGATCCAAATATGAGAGCACCTTTTAAAGGAAATATGGATATAGAGAAATTAGAAAAGCTTATTCTTGAATACGGTTCTGAAAATATTGGTGTTGTTGTTACGACAATTACGAATAATTCTGCAGGCGGTCAGCCTGTTTCCTTAGCAAATGTACGAGAGACAGCTACTATTTGTAAGAAATATGGTATTCATTTTAATATTGATGCTGCTAGATATGCAGAAAACGCTTTTTTTGTTAAACAACGCGAAGAAGAATGTAAGGATATGTCTATCAAAGATATTATTAAGACAATGTTTAACTATGCAGATACCTTTACCATGAGTGCTAAAAAAGACACAATTGTTAATATGGGTGGCTTACTTGGTATTAAAGATGATGCAGATTTATATCAACAAGTTAAAGGAAGTACTATCTGTTATGAAGGATTTATTTCATATGGAGGTTTATCAGGACGTGATTTGGAAGCTTTAGCAATTGGCTTGTATGAAGGGTTAGATGAGAATTATTTGAAATATAGAATAGGGCAAATGGAGTATCTTGCAGCACGCTTAGATGATGCAGGGATTGCATATCAGGCACCTGTAGGAGGCCATGGCGTATTTATAGATGCGAAGGCAATGTTCCCTCATATTCCATATAATGAGTTTCCAGGGCAAGCACTAGCAATTGAGTTATATAGGGAAGCGGGAATACGTACATGTGATATAGGTTCTTATATGTTAGGAAATGATCCTGATACAAATGAACAATTAAAAGCTGATTTTGAATTTACAAGACTTGCCATTCCACGTCGTGTATATACTCAAGCACATATTGATCTCATGGCTGATGCCCTGATTGAAATTAAAGAAAGAGCAGCATCTGTTAAAGGGTATAAGATTACATGGGAACCACCGATTCTTCGACACTTCCAAGCACATTTAGAGCCAATTGAAGAAATATAGCAGAGAAATACTTATTCTACATTTAAAATAGGTAGTCCGTTTTGGACTATCTATTTATTTTTTAAAATTTAAAATGAAAGCCTATCAAGCATCTGACAGAGTTGGAGCGCATAAATTTTATGAAAAATGTGGATTTAGTAAAAGAAAAGAGCAAAAAAACTTTATTAAAATATACTAATTATCACACTAGGAGAAAAGAATATGGATACATAATAAACAAGACGAATTAATAGATAATAATTTAATTATGAAACATAAAAATATGAATTTTCAAGCAAAATATCAAGCGTGATGTAGTTGCTTGAATCTAAGGTGGATAATTAAGTGCGATATGTATTTCAAAAATAAAAAGAAGGAGACCTAGAGTTACCTTCTTTTTAGTATGCAATAAAATATATGAGTATATGGAAATGTATAGAGTTTTAATAAAGAAATATGTTTCTATATAGATTATGAGATGACAAAAAAATGTGATATAATACAAATTTTGTAGGGAGCATGATATAATTTTTATATTAGACAGCGGAGTTATTAAAATTCTGACCAGAGATTGAAAAATGGAGGGCATATATGGAAATAAAGAAAATAAAGAAACATACATTTTGTATTGACACCGGAATGACATACATACCTTTTTATAAGATTAATGATGAAGAAATTATTATGTTAGATTCAGGTTTAGCAGAAGTAGAGAGAGAAGGGATAGATGAATTTTTGCAAGAGAATAAATTTAAAATAGCTGGAATAATATGTAGCCACTCTCATATAGATCATATAGGAAATATTGCATATTTTAAAAACAAATATAATTGCATTATTGCTATGCCAGCTTATGAAGCTTTCATTTGCAGTTCAATCGTGAATCTCAAGGTTTATTACAATAATCAGACATTATCTCATGTAGCAGATAATTTTGAACATATGGTTTGCAAAACAGATATCATGATTTTGGATAACCAAGAGAGCATATATGTGTGCGATACTAAATTTAAAATTCTTCATACACCAGGACATAGCCCTGCTCATATATGCATTATTACGCCTGATGATGTTGCATATTTAGGAGATACGCTCATAAGTCATGAAGTGATGAAAGGAGCGCAAATTCCTTACTTATTTATACTAAAAGAGGATTTGGAAAGTAAAAAAAAGCTTTATGATTTAAAATGTAGTAAATATATAGTTGCGCACAAAGGAATATATAATGATATTACAAAGCTTATAAGTGACAATATAGATTTTTATAAGAATAGAGCTGAAAGAATATATGATGTTATAGATGATGATATGACAATGGAAAATATTGTAGGAACTATTGTGAAAAAATGGGATATTGGTGTAAAAAATATATATAAATATTCTATGATAGAAAAAATGTTAAGACCATATGTTGAGTATTTGGATGAAACAGGAATGATTGAATTAATTGTGGAAGGTGGATTTCTTAAATATAAAAAGAATTTAAAGATAGGTTGATATAAAAAAATGCAATGGACAAGTTATGCATGGGTTAAAAATAGAGCATTCTCCTAATAAGAATGCGCATGCATTTCAAAAGTAATTGTCTGCTTATTAAATTAAAAAGGATGGGTAAACCATTCTTTTTTGTATATTAGGTTAGTTATAAAATTATATGAGCGTATGAAAATATATAGAAGATTAATGATGGAATCTTACTTATTTTAGGATTATCTATAGGAAGTTGTACTTTGACGAAGTAGGATAACGTTATCAGGTATATGTTGGTAATGAAAATTTAGCTGTTATATTTTATATTATAGTTCAATTAAGGTAACACTATATCTATAATAAATGAGGATGATGATAAAATATTTAGATGGGAAACTACAAAATTATCGAAATTATTACAAATTTCGAAATAAATGAATTATTTCCGACAAGTCAAAAAAAACTTTTTATATAAAAAAAATATGTTATAATTATAACGACAAATAAAAAGGAGGCATAACATATGAATAATAAGTTATCTAAAGATGCATATGGTGGTGTAGCTGGTAAAGACTATATTCCTTACATTTCAAACGGTTCTAAATTTGGAGGAAACGTCGCCGTATTAATAATCGGTATTATTTTAGCTGTTGTATTTGCAGCATCAACTGCCTATTCAGGTATGAAATCAGGGCTTACAGTTGCCGCGGGTATACCAGGTTCTATAATAGGTTCTGCATTTATAGCTGCATTTGCTAAGCAAAAAGGTATTCTTGGCAAGAACTTAGTCCAAGGGATGGCAAGTGGAGGAGAATCTGTTGCTAGTGGTATAATATTTGTTTTACCAGCAATTCTTTTAATAGGTTCTAAGGTTACTTTCCTAGAAGGTTTCCTTGTTGGCATAGGTGGAGTTTTATTCGGCATCGGAATAGCTTCTCTTGTTTACAATTACTTAATTGTTGAAGAACACGGCAAGTTAATGTATCCTGAGTCAATGGCTATATCTGAAACACTTGTTGCATCAGAAGGTGCTGGAGACTCAATGAAGTTCATGGGAATTGGGTTTGGAATAGGAGGCATTATAACTGTTATCACAAGTTCATTTTTAAATGTAGCTAATAATGTGATAAGCTATGTAAATGAAACTTTCTACAAGTGGAAATTACAAGTCGAAGTGAACCCGCTATTATTAGGTATAGGATTCATCGTTGGTTTAGATGTTTCTTTAACTATGTTTGCTGGTTCTATATTATCTAATTTTGGGATTATGCCTTTAATAGGTTACTTCTCAAGTCTTGGAAGAGAAGGTGCAACTGTATGGAATGATCCTAGTGTTTCTATAAACGCTATGCAAGTTGGAAATATTGCTGGTAGTTATGTAAAATATATCGGTGCTGGTATGATGCTTTCTGGTGGTTTAATAGGTGCGATAAAACTTATACCTACTATAATATCTTCCATAAAAGAAACGCTTAATGCTAAAAATTCAAATAGCGGTAGTGGTTCAGCTGTTGGAAACATAATATTATTTAGTGGTATAGTAATAGGTTTTATAGGTGGTTTTGTAGTGTCTGGTGGTAATATATTAATGGCAATAGCTGCTTCTATTGTATCCTTATTTTTATCGCTACTATTTGTTATAGTTTCTGGTCGTTTAACTGGTACTATAGGAACTTCAAATCTTCCTGTATCTGGTATGACTATAGCCTCTATAGTTGTTGTAACATTATTATTTGTTGGAATGGGATGGAAAAATCCTGAAAACAACAAATCATTACTTTTATTTGGTACATTCATAGTTACTGCTATATCTATAGCAGGAGGTTATTCTCAATCACAAAAGGTTACGTTCATAGTAGGTGGAGATAAAAATGAAATGCAGAAATACTTTGCTATATCTGGTGTGGTTGGGGTTGCCGTAGTTGTTGGTACTATATTACTACTTTCAAGCCAACTTGCAATGACTGGTGCTAATGTTCCATTTGCATTGCCTCAAGCTAACTTAATGTCAACATTAACTGCTGGTATAATGTCAGGTGAATTACCTTGGGTTATGATCATTGTTGGTGCTGTCATGGGAGTGGTTTTATTCATATTAAATCTTCCTGTAATGACAGTTGCTATAGGTTTTTACTTACCAATATCTACAACTTCCATAATATTAATAGGTGCATTAGTTCGTTTATTTGTAGAAAAAACTTCTAAGTCTGAAATAGAAAAAGAGGTTAAAGTTTCTAATGGTATAAGCTTATCTTCAGGACTTGTTGCTGGTGGTTCAATAATAGGGCTTGTAGGTATAATACTTCAAGTAGCAGGTGTTATAAAAGGAAGTGGACCAAGTGGATTTACTGCTTCAAATACAATGGCATTTATAATATTAATAGGTCTAGTAATAGCTACAATAATACCTATAATAAATAGTAAAATAAAAAATGCTCAACAATAACGAAGACGTTTTAAATATAATATATAGAATCTCTGGCCATTTAGAATATGAAGTAGATAAAGACCATATGGTAACTATATTTGAAAAACAAGAACATAAGGTTCAAAAGTTCTTTAGAAAGCTTAGATTCAGAATTCCAGAGTACAAAAGAATACATTTAGATGAATATGGAAGTTTTGTGCTTTTACAGATAAATGGCAAGAACACTGTAGAAGATATTGGAAAAAAACTAGAAATAAAATATGGTGATAAAGTTCAGCCGCTTTATGAAAGATTATTGTTGTTTTTAAACCATATCGATGTTAATTGTAACTATATAGAAAAATAAATTTTTAATATAAAAGATGGCAATATATTATATTTGCCATCTTTATTTTTTTCTATAATAAATCAGAAAGTGCTACTTAATAAAATTAAAAATATTTTAACTGCTATAAGACAATTGATAAGTGAAATGTGTAAAAAATATTTTAAATATATGAAAATCTACTTTTTCAGTGGCTGAAAACAAATGGGTCTCTTTTAAATACATAAAAAATATAAATGAAATATTATTTACAATTAATAAAGGTGAACAGGAGCATAAATAACGTAAACTTCCTTTGGAGTCATTAATATAACTAGTCTTAGTAGATGTATAGTGTACAATGCTAGTTGCCTAGATAAATGGTATGACTATTAAATATTTAATTTTAAAATAGTAGCTATCCAATTGCGGCTAGAATTACTATTTTGTGAGATTTTTGTAGGTAATACTAAAGAACTATAATGATTTTATAATTAATAGGATAACTCATCAGGCAGTAATTCAATAAAAGAATCTATGACTTCTTTTTTTATATTACTTTTTTCAAATACAACATATCCTTTTATGGCACATACCGGGGGTATCTTTTATTATTACTTCTTTTAGGTATCCCCTTTGAATAGAGTTGGATATCAGTGATTTTAGAACAAAGGAATATCCAAATCCTTCATATAGATATTCTACAATTTCTGATATTTGATCTATACTAAACTTAAAATCAAGCTTACTATGGATTTGATTCTCAATATATGTAATGAAACTATGGCCTGAATCAGCATAAAGAAGAGGAATAGTCTTTAATTCCTCTATAAGGAGCTTATCCTTAAAATCATTTGTATTTTTAGTTGCTAGTATAATTTCACCTTTTAATATATTTAAGCAAACAAATTTATTGGATTTAGGAGACTAGAAACGAATCCAATATCAATCAGATTATCAGAAAGCATTTCTAATAAGTCAGGGGTATGATTTATTATGATTTCTAGGGATGTATCTGGCCTAAAGTTCATAATTTTTTTAGCAGCCTTCTAATATATCCTGAATAAAGGGAATGGACTGCTCCTATTTTAAGAGTATCCCTATATTTTAAATTGTTTAAAGTCCTTAAACTTTCTTCTTCTATTGCAACAATTCTTTTTGCATAAGGAAGAAAATATAATCCTGTTTGAGTTAATGATACAGATTTATTTGTTCTACAACATAAATTAATGCCAAGATATTTTCTACTTCTTGTATTCTATTTGATACAGTGGATTGAACGATATTTAGTTTTTCAGCTGTTTTGGAAAAGTTTTTAGTTTCAGCTAGCACTACAAAAGTTTTATAAAAATCATAGTTCATAGTTACATCTCTCCTATTATCGACATAATAGATTATTATAAGCAAAAATATTCATTTGACGATGTAATAAAAATTTTGCTCAATAATTAATGAATTTTAAATAAAAAATATAATAGGTAGATACCGTTATCTCAGTAAATGATAAAATAGGAATACAATACTATTCCCTCAGACTTATAGTTTGAGGGAATCTTTTGTTCATGGGCTGCATCCTTTAGGTAAGGTATAGGTTTTATTATGTTAAGTTTTCGGACACATTACAATAATTCTGTATGGCGCAGTTTGGGCTGGGATACTCCTTGTTGTTGGACCGTAAATAACAATTAGGTTATGGTTTGAAGGGTTTTCAGTAAAGATTTGCCCATTTTCTAGTACTATTTGAGTAAATGGAGCAATGTTTAATTTCAAAGTACCATCACTACTTATCAACTGTGCATTAAAATAATCTACTTTCACATTTTGACCTAGAGCAAGTTTTGACATAACAATTGCTCGAAACTGTGGTGGAAAAATCAAAGGAACAGGGGCATATGCATCATAAAATCCGATTACTATATCTCCTACTGACATCAGTATATGGTCTACAAAGTAAGTAGTCGGTGTTATTACGAAGTTCACAATACTACCATCTCTTTTTTGTACAGTTATCAATTTATAGCATCCTGTTGATTCTCTAATTCCTGGACTAAAGTCATCAATCATGGTAATGATACCGTAAAAAGATCTAAAAGTTGTCATTTATAATCCTCCATATTCGCTTAGACTTCTTTTTTATATAACATATGCATTATTAGGAATTTATGCTATTCATGCTGGTTGTCTCATGTGTAGTGTGTTGGATTAATAGGGCGGGTTTAGAGAATTTTTTATTTTGGAAAGTTTAATATCTTTCAAATATAGCACAGATTATCAAGAAAATCATTTCTAAGTATAGAACAATAAAATGAAGAGAGATTAATATCAATCCAGAACTTTCAGCACTAGAAAAGTTTAAAGCTCAATGATAGGCAAAACTTGATTTAAATTAAACTGGATGCGTTTGAGGGCATCCAGCTTTTTTATGTCTTAAAACATTGAGTAGGAGAAATTTTAGAGCAAGTCATTCTTAATTATATTATCTAAGTTTTACCAATGAAGAGTTATCTATTCCACTTAAAGTAAGTAATAACTGAGACGGTAAATAAAAAGTCCATATTAATAATTCGATTGCAAATTGAAAATTATGCAATATATTTGGAAAGAAACTCATTTCTATTAATTGATAAAAACCTACATTAATGTCACACAAGAAGAATAATATTATTCCCCAAGAAATAAAAAGAGAACTTCTTTTTGTATAGAAACTGAAATTCAGAGTCTTAATACCACAATAAACACTAATGATTAATAAAAAACCATAAAAAATGGAAGTGATTATTAGTATGATTTTAGTATCAGCAATATGAAATATTAGTGATAGTAATATTAATATCAAAATAAATATGTCTAAAAAAATAAAAGGAGTTATTTTTTTAGACGATTTAGTTGTCCACATTAATGAATGCCTTTTAATATATATTAATTGAACCACACAGAAAGACAATACGCCTAGTATATAATTATTACTTAATAAAAGAAAATAATCAGCAATCACGGTGAAGAACCTAGCTAATTTAAGTAAAAAAACGTCTTTTGGGTTAAAACCATTTCTGCCTATTAATAATGAAATAATGAAGCAGAGTATTATACATGAAAATTTTAAATAGGTAGAATAATTATTATCTGTATATGTATATGAAATATCCATTAATATAAATATTGGATAGATGCACATAATTGCAGTGGAAATAAGGTTAATCAAAATTAAATTTTTATTTTTTGTTTTCATATTATATCTCCTACGAAGGTATAGTAGAGTATGAAGCATAATATTAAATAGTATTAGATTTTAAAGATAAATATATAACGTTCAAAGGAAATTAATTATGGGCTAAATATTACTAAAGTGAGTTTATTTCGTGAGTTTCCCATTTAAATAACTGATAAGAATGTAACCAATAAATAAGTTTTCTAGAGAAAAGTAAGAATACTTGCACTGTACAAGCTAAACTAAGCATTTCAAAAATGACTACCTACTTATTGAAGATATATTGTCATCCTATTTTTTGTGTATTAAAATATATGCACATGACAGATATTCTAGAATATAAATTGGATTGAAAAACAGATAATCTATACCAGAAAAGCTTAAAGTTAAAGTCCTTTGATAAGAATATAGCTAGTAGACAGAAATTAATATATCTACTAGAGGTGCTTGAATTACAGAAAATTGGTTAAATGAAAGAGTATAATAAATTAACATGAGCAGATACTAAGAATATCATAGAATAGTTGATTTTTATTTTATATAAAGGAAAAAAGAGATAAGATAGGAAAACATAGAAGAGAAGGAGATACCATGGCGGAGAAAAAAGAAATAATAGAAGCAGGATGGAACTTTGACAACAGTTATGCTCGTCTACCTAAATCATTCTTTACTAGAATTAATCCAACTCCTGTAGAATCACCAAAGTTGATAATTCTAAATGATCCCTTAGCAAAATCTTTGGGGTTAAATATTAAAGCTTTGCAAAATAGTAATGGAGTAGATATATTTGCTGGTAACAATATTCCAGAAGAATCCTCCCCCATTGCTCAAGCATATGCAGGACATCAATTTGGACATTTTACCATGTTAGGTGATGGTAGAGCTGTGCTCCTTGGCGAACAGATAACACCTTCAGGTAAAAGATTTGATATTCAACTAAAGGGTTCAGGTAGAACACCATATTCCCGAGGAGGGGATGGTCGAGCATCACTTGGACCTATGCTACGTGAATACATTATAAGCGAAGCAATGCATGGACTTGGTATTCCTACAACACGTAGTCTAGCAGTTATAGCAACAGGTGAATCAATAATTCGAGAAACGAGGCTCCCAGGGGCAATACTTACCCGTGTAGCTGCAAGTCATATTCGAGTTGGGACCTTTCAATATGTTTCAAAATGGGGTACTGTTGAGGAACTTAAAGCCTTAGCGGACTACACAGTACAAAGGCATTTTCCATATGCTAAAAATGATGAGAATCCATATCTTTCTTTACTTAGAGAAGTAGTAAAGGGCCAAGCTGAGTTAATTGCTAAATGGCAAATAGTTGGTTTTGTCCATGGAGTAATGAACACGGACAACATGACCATTAGTGGAGAAACAATTGACTATGGTCCTTGTGCCTTTATGGATACCTACAGCCTTAAAACTGTATTCAGTTCTATTGATCTTCATGGCCGATATGCCTATGGTAATCAGCCAGATATTGGAGGATGGAATTTAGCTAGATTTGCTGAAACCCTATTACCATTGATACATGAAAATCACGATAAGGCTGTTGAACTAGCTCAGGATGCTATTTTGGATTTTACAAAATTGTATCATAATAACTGGATGGCAGGGATGAGAGCAAAACTAGGATTATTTAACGAAGAGACACAGGATGAATCTCTTATAGAAGACCTCCTTAGTATGATGGAGAAGTATAGCGTTGATTATACAAATACCTTCCGTGGATTAACTTTTGATAAGCTAGAGGATACAGTCCTAGTTGACAAAACTGAGTTTGTTAAGTGGTATGATTTATGGAAGACGAGATTAGGTAGACAACAGAAATCAAAAGATGAATTAGAAGAATTAATGAAAAACTCTAATCCTGCAGTAATCCCTCGTAACCACCGAGTGGAGGAAGTGCTAGAAGCTGCGGTGGAAAAAGGAGATTATAGAGTAATGGAGAGGTTTCTTAATGTTTTATCAAAGCCATACTCCTATTCTACGGAACAGGAAGAGTACTCAAAATTGCCTCCCATGTCAACTTGTCCTTATAAAACTTTTTGCGGGACATAACATATAGTCTAATATTTAATAATATAAAAAAGAATAGATAAGAAGATAGAATTTCTATTGACACCTAAAATTTGAATTGATATACTTCAAATTTTAGGTGTCTTTTATTAGACACTGTAGTAAAAATTCAAATATATAATTAAATCAATATAAGGAGTTACCAATATGGAAGAACAATCTAAAATCAACGCTTACTATTTAGGAAAAACTTATCCTTTATATACAAAAGTAGATTCATCAATAAAAAAGATTACTATAGAATGGGATGGTAAAGCTTTTATATGCATTAGTCCACAAGAAGGAGAAATAGATATTAATAATGCTATTAAATCCTTTTATACAAAATCTAGTAAAAAATTAATTGAAAATAGATTAAAGTTATATCAGCCATACTTTAAAGTAAAATACAAATCGTTCTCTATAGAAACCCATCAAGATAAATGGGGAAGCTGTAGTTCAAAGAAGCATCTAACTTTTCATTGGAAATTAGCAATGTTTCCCCTAAATGCCATTGACTATGTAGTTGTACATGAGCTCTGTCATCTAATGCATATGAATCATGACCGTTCTTTTTGGCGTTTGGTAGGGAAAGTATATCCAAAATATAAAGAAGTTATGGATATTTTGGGAACAGGAAAAATAAGATGATTTGGGTATGTATTTCGTATAATCTACTAGTGACCAAGGTAGTGAAATTAATAATATAGAGTATACGGCGACATGGTCGTGGGATTATATATGTTAAAATCTTCATAGGAGGAAGTGAAAATGAAAATTACAATCTTGACTTTAGGTACTAGAGGAGATGTTCAACCTTATGTTACCTTGGCTAAAGAATTAATAAGACATGGACATGAGGTTCTTATTTGTACAGGTAGAAGTTTTCAAAAATTTGTAGAACAAAATGGAGTTAGTTTCCATGAAGCTACTGTAGACTTTATGGCTATGCTAGAAAGTGAAGAGGGAAGAACTATATTTAATGGTGGAAGCTATAATTTTATTAGAATGCTAAAGTATGCAAAGGAAGTAGTGAATCCAGCTTATAAAAAAAGTTTATACGACTTTTTAGATGCTTCAAAGGAAGCAGATCTAATAATATATCATCCAAAAGCACTTGGAGCGGTAGATATTGCCGATTATTTAGATATCCCTTGTATTTGTATGTCACTAGTGCCTATAGTATATCCAATAGAAGAATTTCCTAATTTTATAATATCTCCAAATAAAAATTTTGGTTCTTTCATAAATAAGTTAACCTATAAATCTATTGCGCTTTCTGAATCATCTAATATCAAAGATATAAATGAATTTAGAGAAAAGATTTTAAAGCTTCCAAAAAGAAGCGTAGGAGAAATTATGCTTCAGAGAAAAAGTAAAAACATACCTATAATATATCCCATAAGTCCTTTCTTATTTAAAGAAGTAAAAAGCTGGAAAGATAGGGTTTTTCTTTCAGGATTTTTTTATTTAGACATAGAAGGAGCTACACTTGATCAAGAATTGGAGAATTTCTTAAAAGAAGGAGAAAAACCAATCGTGATATCTTTTAGTAGTATGCCTTTAAAAGATCCCAAAAAATTTAAAGAGAAGTTTGTTGAGGCAATAAAGGAAACTAGCAATAGAGCAGTTGTTTTAACTGGAATAAGCGGTATGCATTTTAGAGATGAAAAGAATATCTTCACCATAAAAAAGGCACCACACAGGCTAATTTTCAAAAAAGCAAAAGGGATAATACATCATGGAGGAGTTGGTACTATGTCTGAAGCACTTCTTAGCGGCGTACCTCAACTCATAATACCATTTTCTGTAGACCAACCCTTTTGGGCTCATAGATTACACTCAAAGGGATATGCTATAAAGCCATTAAAAGAAAGAAATTTAAAAAAAACTGATTTAGTAAATGCTCTTAAGGAAATGGAAAATAAAAAGTATATAGAAAATGCTAAAGAAATTAAAGAAATTATTGAATCGGAACAAGGTGTTGAAAATGCAGTAAAATATATAGAAATGGCACACAAAAAATTTTAGTATGGTCAAGCTCAACAAATAAGAACTTTAATTGAGGTAAGGAAATCACGCAGCTATAATATCCAATGCTGTTGAATATGCTGAGTTGGCAAAGAAGTTTCTATCTGAGTAAAATAAGCATAATCTATACAGCTGTATATTTGGGATGAACCATTAGATTTTATTGATGTTATTTCTCGTATGTAGACTGAGGAAATGTTGCTTGAATATCAACCAATAATTTTGTTTGTTGAGCATGATTCTGCATTTTATGATAATGTTGTTATAAAAATTATAAAATTATAAATGATAAAATAGCAGTAAACCTTTGAAAAATCAAGGGCTTTTATTGTATTAAAATAATATGTTGTTTAATATAAGGTTAAGGCACGATATAGTTTACATTTTTATAATATTATCTAGGAAAAGGGTTAAACTATCTAAAGATTAGCATGAAGTATTGGAATCTTTAATTGATATGTTTGTAAAAAAAACGTTTGTTTGAAGATGTTATCTCTTAAATTAGAGAAGCGTTTTTATAATTACAGCTAAGGAAATATTATTAAGGGAAACAGTAGATATTGTGATTTTCTTGATAAAGCATAATATTAAAAAAAGAGTGAAAATTATACGATTTCATGTTAGAATTACAGTGTAAGGAAATATTTTTAATGAAAGGGGTATTTGACATGAACAAACCTATACTATCTTCTCATTTTGAGTCAAGAAAACCATCAGCAGTTCGTCTTGCACAGATGAAGTATGAAGAGCGAAAAGTAAAACCAGAAGCCGTTATTAATGTGGGAATTGGGAACGTTTCCCTTCCAGCAAACACTGCAATGCAAAAAAGAATGTTTGAATTAGGTGCAGAGAACAGTCCGTTTGCTAGTGGTGTTATTAGATATACAACAACTGCTGGAACTCAAGAATGCCAAGATGCTTTTAGGAACATTTTAAATTGTGAAGGTTTTGATACAAGTAAGCTTCACGTTCAAGTTACAGATGGTGGATCAACGGCAATGGAATTATTACTAATTGGTACATGTGGGCCAGCTGGAACAGATGAAAGACCTTTGTTAATGATTGACCCAGCATATACAAATTATATTTCGTTTGCTGAAAGAATTGGAAGAAAAACAGTTACTGTAAAGCGTCAATTAAATGAAAATGGAAACTTTACTCTTCCGGAACTTGATAAAATTGAAGAAGTAATTAAGGCGAACAAGCCAGGTGCATTACTAGTAATACCATATGATAATCCTACTGGTCAGCTGTATGATTATGATGCTATGAAAGCATTAGCAACTCTTTGTGTGAAGTACAATATGTGGATGGTAAGTGATGAAGCATATCGCGAGCTTTATTATGATACAGACAAACCGCTTGTAAGCATTTGGGGAGTAACTGATGCAGATGTTCCTGGAATTGAAGGCAGAAGAATCAGTATTGAGACTGCTTCTAAGGTATGGAATGCATGCGGCTTAAGGATTGGTGCATTAATTACAGATAATGCGGAATTTAATAACCGTTCAGTAGCTGAATATACAGCTAATCTTTGCGCAAATGCTATTGGCCAGTACATATTTGGAGCATTGGCTCATGAGAGTAAAGAAGGAATCATAGGATGGTGCCAAGAAATCAGAGCATACTATAAAGAGCAAATCTTAAAAGTTTATAAAGGATTAAAAGAGCAAGAGCCTAATCTTATTGTCTCTAGTCCAGATGCATCTATTTATACAGTTATAGATGTTAGAAATGTTGTTAAACCTGGCTTTGACGCAATTGATTTTGTATTATATTGTGCAGGAGAAGGTTCAGTTAATATTGATGGTGTTGAGACAACTCTATTAGTAGCACCTATGAAAGGATTCTATGATATTAAAGATGGTGAAGCCAATCCAGGTAGCACACAGTTTAGAATTTCTTTTGTTGAAACACCTGAAAAGATGGATAAAATTCCTGAACTATTTGTGAAACTACTTAAACAGTATGAAGCACAAAGATAATAAATAATCTTATTGTAATGTAATATGCTCCTAGTTGAAACTTAAAAAGTCTCAACTAGGTTTTTTTAAGTTTTTTAATCTCATACAGGTAAGTAATTATTAGAGATGCTTAATAACTATTTAACTGAGCTTTTCTCGACAAACCCAAAGCTATATACCAAAATATATTTCTAATTAATTAGAAATATAAAATACATACAACTTAAATTGGTAGAAATGAATTAAGTATTATTGCTACTGTTTTTTTTAGAAATTAGCGATATTATATAATCTCTAAATTTTATTGTAGTAGGAGACATTGGAGAATTTCTAAGCCAGCCCATATAAATTGTCTTATACCCAATATCTTCTTTTATTTTTACAACAGAAACAGCATTTGTATTAATCAATGGAGTATGAGGTACTATTGTAATACCAGCACCTGCAGCGACCAAACCTCCAAGCATGCTAACTTCATTTGGTTTCATAGAAATTTTAGGATTATAGTCTATAAATTCAGAACAAGAAAGTATTTTATTTTCATTTCCTTCACAGAATACAATAAAGGACTCTTCTCTTAAATCCTTTAAAGAAACCTCATATTCATTAGAAAGAGGATGATTTTTTGAAACAATTAATACGTATTCTTCTTTTTTTACCATTATTGATGAAATTTCTGTATGATTTATAACATCATCAATATTATCATAAAAACCTAAATCTATTTTACCTGTTTTTAAATTATTCAATATATCTGGTATAGATTGATGATTAAATTGAAATCTAATTTTAGGATAAGAACTCAAAAATCCACTAATCATAAATGGCATAAAATATGTGCCAATACAATACGTAGAAGCAATAGAAATAGTTTCATTATTAGGATTTATCATATTTTGTATTTCTTTAATGCCTTTTTCAATTTCCATTAAAGCTAGATTAGAGTGCTTTAGAAATGCTTCTCCAAAGGAAGTAAGATTGATATTACGACCATTTCTTTCAAATAAAGGGACATTCAATTCATCTTCTAACTTAGAGATTGCTTTACTTAAAGCGGGTTGAGTAACCGATAATAAAGATGCAGCAATAGTGAAATTTTGAGTTTCAGCTATTTTCTTAAAATATTCTAATTGTTGTAAATTCATACATACTCCTTAATTATTTAGATTATTTATTTGTGTTATTATTCATATAACTTAAAGTTATAGTTATATGAATAATAACAATTGGACATAGTCACTTATTCAATATACAATCAAGATAACGAATAAAATATATACATAAATATATTATAAATTTTATTCATGTATATGTCAAAGTGAAAAAAATGAGGGGGAATATGGTTATGATGAACATAAACGAAGAAAAATGTATAGGTTGCGGAAAATGTATTAAGGATTGTTTTCCGCAAAGTATACAAATGATTGATGGTAAAGCCAAAATTAATAATAAAAATTGTTTCAAATGTGGGCACTGTATAGCTATATGTCCTAAAAAGGCAGTATCAATAGATGAGTACAACATGAAAGAAGTAAAAGATTATAATGAAAAAGAATTTTCAGTTGATGCGGATAATTTATTGAATTTTATACAGTTTAGAAGAAGTGTAAGGCAATTTAGAAATAAAGAAGTAGAAAAGGAAAAAATTGATAAAATTATAGAAAGTGGAAGATTTACTCAAACTGCTACCAATCTTCAAGATGTATCTTATATAGTAGTAAGAGAAAATTTAGAGGAGTTAAAATCTTTAACATTTGAAACTTTAAGAAAAATGGGAGAAAAACTTTTAGCTAATTTAACCCCAGAAACTACAGTATTTAAACAATATGCTGAATTATGGATAAAAATGTATGAAGAATATAAACAAAATCCAATTGAAAATGACAAACTATTCTGTAACGCACCAGCTGTGATAATAATTACTGCTAAGATGCCTATAAATGGTGCTTTAGCTTCTTCGAATATGGAACTTATGACTAATGCTTTAGGACTTGGAACATTCTTTAGTGGTTTCTTTGTAAAAGCTGCAGAAGAGAATAAAAAAATTATGGACTTTTTAGGTGTTAAAGAAGGGCAACAAATTGTATCGTGTATGATAATAGGATATCCTAAAGTGAAATACTTAAGAACAGTACCAAGAAAAAAAGCGGATATATGTTGGTTGTAAGGGTTTTAAAGCTTGCATAAAAGAGAGTGTTGAGACATTCTCTTTTTGTGTTTAAGGTATGATGGAGAGGAGGATTTAATTAATCATGCACAACAATTTGCAAAAGATAAGATAGAAATTGTTTTACCTAATAACTAGATGTATAGAAAAAATTGTATTTGAAGAAGAAGGAGTTAGGTTCGTTAAAAATTTATTAAGTGAAGGAAGTCTTAAGAGGATAGAAGTAAAAGAGTTTTGTGATAAGTTTGTGACTCAGCATTTTTCTGTAGATCATATTAAAATGGGGTTGTATAGGAGTAATAGGAATTGTGGTTTTACTCCATTTGATAGTAATGAAGCCATAGCTAAAAAATTATGGCCACTTACTAGAGAGATGATTAAAACTATCATGAAGAACAATCAAAATATAATAATTGAAGGGTGTTATTTATTGCCCGAACTTGTTAAAGGCTTAGAAGAAAAATATTCTAACCAAATTATATCTGTATTTTTAGGTTTTTCAACTAACTATATAGAGGAAAATTTCACATCAAATATTATTAAACACAGAAATGTTATAGAGACTCGGAATTATCTTGAAGAATGATCTATAGATCAATTTATTGATGAACATAACCAGTTTAGAAAAAAGTGCATTCAATATCAAGTTGAATATTATGAAATTGACAGTAACTATGAAGAAGAAATAAAAACAGTCTTTGATTTTATAGATAATAAGATTACGGAATTTAATCTAAGAAAGTGATTGTCGAACTATTTATATGATTCAGATTAAAAAAAATAAAAAATCGAAACAAAAAATCACATGGAAATCTTTTAACCCTATGTTTTGATAGAGAGTCTTTGATATAATAGTAAGGTATAATGCATTTGAAAATATTACCTGCCGATGAAGTGAAAGAGGATGCTAAATCATTCTCTTTTTTGTTTTGAGCTCTATAGAAATATGTGGATATGGAGGATTATTTAGAATATTGAATTTTATTCCACATTAATACAATTAATGGAAAATATTACATGATAGAAACAGATCTTTTATTTAGATACATTTATGAAGTAGCATCTGAATAAAAGAGGTTTAGGTGGGGGGAAAGGCAATGAAAAAGAAAAAAATTCTAATTTGGTATTAGTTGTACTTATGATTGCTAGCTATAAAAACCTTTAAAGCATTTTTTTTGCCTATATGTTGCATCTGCAATGTATATTTTTGCATAGCTTGTAGAAAAAATAAATGCGATTTAAAACATGGAAAATTGCTGTATATTGTGAGTAGATCATATCATTATCGCAAGTCATATCAAGTTTTTACTCACAGAGGATGATATAATACTTTACAAAGGAGTGATCATAATTGTCTGTAGAAACGATAGTAAATATGGTTAACTGGATTGAAGATAATATAACAGAGAATCCAACACTAACTGAAATGTCTAATTACGTAGGATATTCACCATTTTATTGTTCATCTAGATTTCATGAAAATGTTGGGATTACTTTTAAAAAATATATATCAAAACGTAGATTAAGTCTTGCTGCGATAGAAGTAAAAAATACTCACTATAGACTTTTAGACATAGCATTAAAATATGGATTCTCATCTCAAGAAACTTTTACGAGGGCTTTTGTAGGAACTTATGGATGTACTCCTAATCAATATCGAAAGAGGTTAATTAATATTCAATTATATATGAAACCTAATATATTTTTAATGTCTAAAGATGACGAAAATAGTATTTAATTTAACAGTAAAAGGAGAGTAGAATGCTTAATAAATTGGAGAAAAATGATTTATGTTGGTGTGGAAGTCATAAAAAATACAAAAATTGCCACACTGTATTTGATGATAAAGTTGAGCTTTATAGAATGCATGGACATATAGTTCCATCTAGGAAAATGATAAAAACATCAGAACAGATAGCAGGAATACGTGAAAGTGGAAAAATTAATATAGCAGTTTTAGACTATATTAGGGAGTATATTCAATCTGGAATAACAACAGAGGATATTAACCAAATCGTTTACCAAAAAACAATAGAATTTGGAGGTATACCCGCGCAATTTGGATACAAAGGGTTTCCTAAAGCTGTATGTACTTCTGTTAATGAACAAGTATGTCACGGAATACCATCAAAAAATGTGATATTGAGTGATGGAGATATTATCAATGTTGATGTTTCAACCATTTATAATGGGTACTTTTCGGATTCTTCTAGAATGTTCTGCATCGGAGATGTATGTGAAAAAAAAGCAAAATTAGTTTGTGTTGCACGAGAATGTATTGACGTGGGGTTAGAACAAGTAAAGCCTTGGGGATTTCTTGGAGATATAGGGCAAGCAATACATGAATATGCTATGAAAAAGGGATATTCTGTGGTAAAAGAAATCGGTGGACATGGAATTGGATTAGAATTTCATGAAGATCCTTGGATAAGCTATGTTTCAAAGAAGAAAACAGAGATGTTAATGGTGCCTGGCATGATATTTACAATAGAACCGATGATTAATATGGGTACTGACGAAATATTTTTGGACAAAGGAAATGGATGGACTATTTATACAGCAGATGGTAAACCATCAGCTCAATGGGAAGTTATGGTGATGATAACAAGTGACAGCTATGAGATATTGGCATACTAGTTTTTAAAATATTAATAAGTCAAAGAAAACCATTTCTTTTGATTTGTTTTTATAATAAGCGTTAATATGACGATATTAAAGAAAGATGCTGTAAATGAAGAGCTACAGTTTTTTGAAGAGAGGAGGTTAGATTTTTTTTGTAAGTGAAATAAAATTTAATTGAATTATGTGCAGGACAACATGGAGACAATAAATGCAATAAAAGAACGAAGAAGTATACAAAAATTTCAAGATACAATGATACCAAAAGAGATAATAAAAGAGTTATTAGAATTATCTATTAAAGCGCTTTCAGGTAAGAATCGTCAACCATGGAGATTTGTTGTTTTACAAGGGAAAAAGAAAAATGAGTTAGTGAATCTCAAGAATAATGTTGCAAAAATTCTTAAAGAAAAAGGTATGAATATTGGGACCTGTGAAATAAGTATCAATTCAATTGATGAAGCACCAGTAGTTATTTTAGTATTTAATACATTTTCTAATTTCGAAGAAGATTACGATCGTTTATAGACTACTTACTGATACTCAATCAATTGGAGCTTCTATTCAAACAATGATTTTAGCTGCACAGGATTTAGGTCTTGCTTCTCTTTGGATATGTGATATCTTTTATTTTCACAAAGAAATATGTTCTTGGTTAAATCGTAAAGATGAACTTGTAGAAGCAGTAGCTATAGGATATGCAAATCAATTTCCTTATTCGCATCCACGCAAGACATGGACAGAAGTCACAGAATGGATACGTTAATATATACTTTCACAAAGTCATAATAATTTTATTTTATTGGAAATTTTCATATTAGATATAGATAAGTAGTTCATAATATCTATAAATTGAGAATTGAAGGATAATAAAATTATGTTTGAATATTAATTTTAGTGAAAAGTTTGGATAAGTTATACATGTACCATTAATGGGGAATCCACAAGAAGAATGCTTTTTACATTTCAGAAATAACTACTTGCTTATGAAATGAAGAGGATGGATAGCTGATTCTTTTTTTAAGATTTGGATTGCTTATAAGAGTATATGTCAATACTGAAATATATAGAAGTCTAAGAATTTAATAGTATTTAGAATTAGTAGAGATGATACTACCTATAAGTAAGAGCGGTTTTAAAAAAGGGTATAATTATAGTTGGTAAAACATAAACGGAAGTGGAAATAGCCACTTCTGTTTATATACATTTTTCTTATGACAGCCACAAAGCCCTTGTTTTTGATTGATTTAGTTGTGGCATTCGTGTTCATGGCAAGAATCACCAGAATCGTAAATAATACCCTCGAGCCATTTGAGTGCAGTAGTCTTAAGGTCGCCTGAACATCCACGTATTACTTGAATACCAGCATTGTTTAACACACGTACGGCACCATCACCCATATTACCTGCAAGCATAATGGATACACCTATATCTGATAAAGTTTGTGCAATATTTGACTTGCAGCCGCATCCTTCTGGTGATGAAATGATTTCTTGAGAAAGTATCTCTTTGCTGTCCCTATCAACTGTAAAAACAGTAAAGTATTCGCAGTGACCGAAATGATCATCTATAAGATTTTGTCGAGATGGTAATGCAATTTTCATATAGTTATCCTCCCATAAAATATTTAAATTAGCATAATACACTTTTGGAATTATTAGCATATGCCTTGTATAAAATGATATAGGAGTATAAGATATATGTCAAGAGTTAAACAGCCTTATTTTACGATGATCTGATCCCAAAAAGCTAGACATATATTGTGAACTGAACTTGCTTAAGTAGACACAATAAATAGTCTATTTGCGAGGACCTAGTTTTTTAAGTTTTTAAAGGATATGAAGACACAAGAGCAAAGTACTTTTGTTTGATTGTTGTATTTGTCAACTGAAAATTGGTTCTTTCCATAGTTAGTTGATTTAAGTGTTGTTCTCTATTCTTAATATTTTATTTTTTAAAGTATTGAAACTACATCTACCATACATTATTCTTTTTATTACTTTTATCTTGTTTATTTTCCCTTCAGCTAATCCATTACTATATTCATAAATAATTGCATTGTTCACTGCTTCAATATCCCGTGTAATACCTGTAATAAAACTATTTAATTCTCTAATATTAAGGCCTTTAGCATTTTGTATCCACATATTTAATTTAGTATTATCTCTTCCAAATAGTATTTCTTTAAATTCCTTTATAGCTTCAAATATTATTTTATATTTTTCATATTTATTTAATATTATCTGTAATTCTTTAGATTTGATAGTTTTTACTTTTTCTATAGGCTTGTATAATAAACTGATTAAATCGTTTCTTGTTATGTATTTTATATTTACTGAATCTTCTCCTTCGAGAGCATCGGCTCTAAGAACAGTAATATATTTCCTTACAAGAGAGTCACTACCCGTATATCCTTGATTTTTTATTTGTATGTATATTTCCTTGGAACTTATTCTATCTATATGCATGTTTTTAATAATGTCTTTATAGTCATCAAGTTTACTTTCTCTCTTTACTCCTTCTGACTCATGATGCCATTTCCCATCTGATTCTAAGTATTTTTTTACAGTTTTTCTATCAAGAAACAGCTCTTGTGATATTTTTCTCATTGATTTTCCTTTGCTACTTAAATTTTTAACTTTATTAATCAAATCTTCTTTTCTTGCAGATATATCTAATGATTTAGCTTTAATATTTGTGATCATATCGTATTTTTCTTTGTCCTCAAGTGGTATTTTCGAATAAGTTATTACTGTTTTATTACCTACACCTAAAATAGAAGCTATGTCGTTAACTTTGTATTTTAAATCTCGTAGTTCTTTAACTCTAAGTATTAACTCCCATTTAGTTTCAAACTTGTATTTTTCTTTTAATTCCAATATTTTTTCCTGCGCTGTATTTTCTAACTTCTCTACTTCTATTTTTCTATTAAATATTCTTTTGATATATTTTTTACAGTACTCTGTTAAGTTTTTTAATATATGAAATCTATCCGAAATTTGAATTGATTCTGGATGAGCATCTTTTATGGCTTTATTGTATGTTATAGAACCATCCCTTGAGACTATTTCTATATTTGGAAATGTTTTTAACCATTCTCTTACTTCTTCATAATCCCTTGATTCTAATATGTCTATAATCTTCCTATTTTCAATATCTATCATGACAGTTGCGTATTTATCTCGTTTCTTAATAGCAAAATCATCTATGCAAACTTTCCTAATTTTATTCTTATCTAGTATTTGTATTCCTTTTTTTTAAGATATTGCATACTGTACTTTTTCCTACAGTTGCAATATTTTCTCTTAGTAATTTAGATACTGATATTGAGCTCATATTTTTTGATAAATTTATTATTTCATCTTCTAATCGTTTAGTTTTTTTAGCTTTATCATCTATAAAACTAAATTTTTCTGAGAAAGTTCGTCGGCTACAATCCTCATTATTACAAAAGAACTTTCTGTTATTTAAAATTATAACTACCTTTTTACCGGATATGGGAAGGTCTTGAAATCTTCTTTGGTAACGTGAATGCATCCTTTGTGAAGGTGTATTACAATCAGGACAATAGGCTTTTACTTTACTTGATCTTACATTTATGTAAATAGTGTCTCCTATTACTTCATGATCTATATATTCTAAATTCTCGTTTAACAGTTTAATTAAACCATTCAATTTCTAGTCCTCCATATACTAATATATATAGATATTATATTGGAAAATAGTTACTAAATCAACTAACTATGGAAAGAACCAATTTTAGATTATCATAAACAATTGTCAATAAATCAATATATTAAATTGAAAAATATACAAGAAAAGGATGATTAAGTAATTCTCTTTTTCATTTGAGGATGTTCATAAGAATATATGTTAATATTGAAGTATATAGAAATCTAAGAATAAGATATTATTTAGCATTAGTAGAGGTGAACCGTACCACAAATGACGGAGGTTTTTTATTGGAGGCATTGAAGGCACTAGGATGTAAAAGACTAGGTATATTTGTTTTCTAGTTATTAACGGATATGAAGTAATGAAAAATAAGGATCTATCATGACTGAAATATAAAAATTGCAAAGCAATAGAGGCATCGATATTCAAGTCTAATTAGAGAGGGTGGGAAGGCAAGGACCTCGTCACAGCTTGTGCACATATATTTTGCAATAGATATTTTTCTGAACTTACTATCTATTGACTTGCAGATATAATATAATATTAACGAACATCAGGTAATCGTAGTTATATTATAATCGCGTATGGAAAATGATGATTTGCAAAGGGTTTTTTTATGGGTTGTTAGTATTAGGCTTTAAGAAGAATGAAAAGACTAGCCGCAAACCACATTGATATCATGTAATCTGCTTGAAAGAGTAAGCGATTTTAATGAACATAGAGTATCATTTGTAAGGGGGATGGTAATGATGAAAGAAGTGGTAGCCATAATCAAAGACTATGTAAGAAATTACAAAGAATTGAAAGGAACGGAGACTGATTGGCGTGAACCAACTGTTGGAATTGCTGATGCTGATAATCCTATGTTTTTACAACTTAGAGACATAATAAGTCCTTCTCATGCACTACCATCGGATTTCATTAATGATGCTAAATCTGTTATTGTATTGTTCCTGCCCTTTCAAGAAGAAATTGTAAAGAGCAATGTTGGGAATATTGAAAGTTCAAGGGAATGGGACATTGCCAATATTGAAACAAATAATCTTATTGTAGACATAAACGAATATTTACATGAAATAATAACAGAAAAAGGCTATACATCTACTGTCTTACCGCCTACTTATAATTATGATGAGAAAGAATTAATCAGTGATTGGTCACATCGCCATGTTGGATATATAGCTGGGGTCGGTACATTTGGCATAAACAATATGCTGATCACTAAAAAGGATGCTGCGGGAGAATGGGAAGTATTATTACGAATATGACATTCATGCCTACTATAAGAAAAGAACAAGAAAATTGCCTATACAAGTATAATAGGACATGTGGAAAGTGTATTGACTATTGTGTATCCAATGCAATTTCAATTGACATTGGATATCCATTTGTGGATAAAAAAGGATGCAATAATCAAATTTATGATGACAATATACCAAAGTATTCTATAGGTATTGGAGATGCATGTGGTAAATGTATGTGCAATGTGCCATGTTCTTTAACAAATCCTGTGAGTAAGCTAATAGAATAGATATACCGAAAATGATAAACGAAGCCTAAAACATGACAAGTAACTGATATATTGACACAATTAATTACAAGACATAGGATGACTTTTTGCAAGTGATATATTGATGATAAAACAGTGATACGGAGAACCGTGCCATAAGTAACTAAACGAACAGCCTAGAAACATAATGAATCAATGTTTCTGGGCTGTTTGTTTATAAGTGTTCGACTTGATAGTACAAAATTACTACCCTTTAAGCTTTTTAAATTCCACTTCAAGATGATTCAAGGCATCCTCCAAATGCCCTTGAGGAATGGATCGGAAGCTATTTCCAAAGGAGAACTCAGATTTACAGCTTGAGTGGGCGATAGCTTTGATATTCCCTATTAGACAGAGGTCATATTTCTCAATAATATCGGCAAAGATGCTTTCCATGGTTTCTTTTGGAACATCGAAATAGGCATGAAACATATTGCAGACTGGGATTTTGGGGATTGTTCTTATGCCAGATATTTTGTTGAAACGCTCAGCAACAGTCAATGCATGCTGCCAATATTCTCTCATACTTCCCATATGTGTATTCATAGAATATTTAGCATTGACGATATAGGGGTATAAACTTATCAGATCGCCGCCATGTCTTCTTTTCCATACTTTGGACTTTTCGATAAATTCATTACTGCCTGCAAGTATAGCTCCCGCAATGCCCCGCAATCCTTTATAAAAGGAGACATATACACTATCGAATAGACTGCAGACATCGCTGGCGGATCTATTGTAATAAGGAAGTGCCTCAAACAGACGGGCACCATCTAAATGAAGTTTGATGTCTTTTTATTTGCAAAGCTGAGAGAATTCAACAAGTTCATCCCAATCTGGCAATTGACCACCGATTTCTCTCTGGGGCAGTTCCATTAACAGGCATGCAAGAGGAACACTGACAGATTCCAAGTCCTCTATATTAAAAAGCCGATTTGCGGTACCCAACAAGATTGGATTAAGATGGTGGAGCACTTTTAACCCATCTTCTTCGTGAATTTCCAAATGACAAAGAGGGTGATATGCTACCTCTTTTACTTCTTTCATATCGGACCAAATCCGAAGGGCAATTTGCTGTGCCATGGTTCCGCTAGGAAAAAATGCAGATGCTTCTTTTCCCAGCAGCTGGGCAACTTCATTTTCAAAATCGTTGATGATGCCTCCAGTGCCATAAGTATCAGCATCCATAGACGGGTCCATATCCTTAAAGGATTCCATTAGTAATCCGATACGTCTGTCATCATGACCGGCGAGTTTATACCTAGCAGATTTGCAAATCTCATTATATGGCTTTATCATGGAAGTATCCCCCTTAAAAGTATAATATAGGTATATTATAACATTAAAACAAGTAGTAGGTATGTAGCTTATTAAGAGGCCATTCATTCGTAAGCACAATCGAATCTTTTGCTTATGCATTTAATATGTATAGATAAAAGGACAGGGAAGTTTTCGGATCTTTGCATGTGCATTTTAAGTGGGACGTTCCTTGCTGGCTAGATTGACAGGGGTACAAATATGAAATAAACTAGGGCTAATGAGTGGGAAACTTTCTAGATATGCAAGGATATCCCTATTTGTCCAATTCTACTCTTAAGGAGGTAATCATATGAAAATATCACGTGAATGTATTCATTGTCTTGCTAGACAAGCAGTAGAGATAGCTGAAGAAGCGACGAACGATATAACCGAGCAAGAAGAAATAATAAAACGATCTTTACAAGAATTAGGAAAAATGGATTTCAATGAAACAGCACCTGAAATAGCTTTTAGGATGCACCAACATGCTAAGAATATTACTGGTGTTAACGATCCATATGCAAGATTGAAGGAGCAATACAATGAAATTGCTAAAGAAATTTATGAGAGAATTAAGGAGAAAAAATGGTTAGAAAAGTCAGAGAACCCTTTCGATATGGCTTGTAGACTAGCTATTGCAGGAAATATTATAGATTTTTCGGTCGGGTTAAAGTTGGAACATTCAGATATTGTTAAGTCGGTTGAAGATAGTATCAAACACGATATATATGGAGCTGGAACTACCGCCCTGTACGAAGCAGTAGAAAAATCAAAGGGGATTATGTATATAGCTGACAATGCTGGTGAGATTATATTTGATAAATTTTTACTAGAGAAGCTTCCGAAAGATAAGGTTACATATGTAGTAAAGGGTGGCCCAATCGTTAATGATGCGACAATGCAAGATGCAATAGAGACGGGTGTGGTGGACTTAGTAAAAGTTATTGACAATGGACATTATGCACAAGGAACGATACTAAAGGATTGCTCAAGCACATTTAGGGATGAATTTAATAAATCAGATCTTATTATTAGTAAAGGACAAGCAAACTTTGAAACGTTGAGTGATATTAAAGATAGGACGATATTCTACTTATTGCGGGCAAAATGTAGTTCAGTTGCTGCTACTATTGGGTGCAAACACATGGATTATGTACTTACGAATTAGTAGTATGTAGTTAGGAACAAGGCATATGAATACTTGTTAAAAACCGCCGATACAACGATACGGTGAACCGTACCATAAGTGACGGCGGTTTTTTAGTGAGGATATTTATTGTAGTAGATATACAGTAGAAATTATGTAGTATAACAAAGGGATGTTTTTACTTCTATTTACTGAGTAAGATGTTTTAATAAATATCTTGTTCAAAAGTCACTTAAGAAGTATGGAGTCTTTCATAATATAAATTTACTTAATAAATTCTTAGACAATAATACAATATACAATATAAATTTAGACTCGGCTTTTGTATCAAAGAATTATTGACATGATTATCCAATTAATATAATATGTATATATAATAATATGATTATGAAAGGTGGAATGCTATCCGGCAACACTTGATGTTAACCAATCAAATAACATAAGTGAAGCACGGAGATGAAGGATAAAATCTTAAATTGAGTTTAATAGGAGCACAATACTGTTGTTTGTTAACAGCTATTTGTTCTACCTAAATTTCAATTTGGATTTTAATCTTTCATCTCTCGGCATAGCTTGACCCTGTTTTTGGGAGCCGTAGAGTGAATTCTATGGCTCTTTTTTATTTCAATTTTCACGTAATCATATTGTTATATAAAAATAAAGAAGGAGGAAGAAGATAATGTCTAGACCATATGTAACTATATCTATTAATAATGAAATTCATGAGGATAGAATCATATTGAACAAAGAGAAACTACTTTCCATTAAGACTAAAGATTTGTATTATTGGCATTATGAAATAGTAAGAAGTGTAATTACAGACTTAAAATTAATTTAAATATAAGAACTTTAAATAAAAAAATATTATTCAATGAAAGGTAAGTGAGAGATTATGTTAAAGGAATTATTCAAATATCTAAAAAAACCAAAACTATATGCACAGAATACCTGTAAATTTTGGGATGATGAACATATTTCTAAGGGGTTGCTGGAAGCTCATTTAGATCCACAATTAGAAGCATCTAGTAGACGTCATGATTTTATAGACAAATCAGTAGAGTGGATTACTGAAATAGCACCGTCATCAAACTATAAAAAACTCTTAGATTTAGGCTGTGGACCTGGTTTGTATGCTGAACGACTATTTAAAAAAGGGTACAAAATTACTGGCATTGATTTTTCAAAGAGGTCAATTAATTATGCTATGGATAAAGCGTGTGAAAGAAACCAAGATATAAACTACATTTATAAAAATTATCTTGAAATTAATTATAATAATGAATTCGAGCTTGTGACATTAATATATTGTGACTTTGTAGTATTATCAGATGAGCATAGAGAGATTTTATTGAAAAAAATCTACGATTCAATGAAGGTAGGAGGGAGACTTATATTTGATGTTTTTACTTTAAAGGAATTTGAAAATAAGAAAGAGAATAATACATGGTATTTAAGTGAGGGGAGTGGTTTTTGGAAGTCTGAAAGATATATATGTTTTGAATCGCATTTTATTTATGAAAGAGATGTGAGATTAGACCAATTCACAATAATTGACAAAGACGGAAAAGTAGATATAATTAGAAATTGGTTTAAAGTATATACGAAGGACACAATTATTAAAGAAATTAAAAAAGCAGGCTTTGATAAGATTGAGATATATTCAGATGTGACAGGTAAACCATATTTTGAAGAATCTAAAACGATGTGTATTGTAGTTGAAAAATAGAATAGATATATTAAATAATTATTAATATTTAGGAGACGTTTATATTGATAAGAAAAGTTGGGGGTAGTTAACAACTAATAAACATGGAGGATATAAAAACCGCAGTTAAAGAGGTATGGTGAACCGTATCAGTATTAAGTGAGGTCTTTACAGAGGACTTTATATATGGGCGAGGAGTAGTAATTTACTCTTGCTTACTTTTGCATAAAGAATAATTCAACAAAAAAAGAAATTGTGAAAGGAGTAATAAATTCTGACGTAATAAGCAAGTGAATTGTCATTCTTTGCTAGTTACAGGATGACGTGGGATAGGTATAATGTAATAAAATGTTCCGCCAGCAAGGCAGGATGTAATCACAATCAAAACAGCTAAGGGGGCCAGATTGTATGACATCTCATACGCGTATTAAAATCCCAGTAGGATTTTGGATAGGATTACGACAATTAGGGATTGCCGCTCACGATGTTGTTCGAAAAGCACAACTGCCGCTCACCATTATTACTGAACCAGTGGTCACTGCCGCTCAATATTTAGCAATCTGGCAGGCTTATTCTGATCTCTTGGGTGATACTGCCCAAGGAATTATCAAGCTTACGACCGTGTTTGAAACAGCACATTACCCACCGGCTATTTTAGCGACTTACCATGCTCGTGACTACCGTGATGCTCTCAAACGAATGGCTCGGTACAAACAACTTTGTCCCCCAGAAAGTTTGCATATCACTGAGGAGGGTGAGTATTGTACAATCGAGCTAGGATGGTTGAATAACGAGCAGCCTGTTCCACCGGTGTTGATTGGTATCACGCTTGCATTTCTTCTAGAGCTGGGTCGCCGAGGGACAGGTCAACCTTTGACGGGTGGTTTAGTTGAATTTTCACACTCAATGGGTGATATACAGGCACTTCAAGCTTACTTCCGTTGCTGTATTCGGGACAATGTAAATAATAACCGCTTGACTCTGCATCGAGCAGATCTGAATCGTCCCTTTATATCGTACAATGAAGATTTGCTGGAGATTTTGACTCCTGTACTGGAGCAAACGTTGGATGAGCAAACACGTAACCATTCAATTACTGAGATGGTTAAGTGGATTATGAAACGTAGCCTAACAGGAGGGTGCCCTCGCATTAACACTGTTGCTAGTGAGTTGGGGATGGGAGATCGTACGTTGCAACGCCGTCTTACTGATGAGGGAACCAGCTTCAAGAATCTGTTGACACAAGTTCGACATGAGCAGGCGCGAGAGTACTTGGCAGACCTAACCTTGGATATTAAAGAAGTAGCTTTCCTAATTGGATATGAAGACCAAAATTCCTTCTATCGTGCTTTCCGCATTTGGGAGGGTGATACTCCTTCAAACTGGCGTGCTGAATGTGTAGGTGCAAACTCGATAAATTGACTTTGTATTAAAATTATAATAACAGTAAATTAAAAGGAGAAATATATTATGGATATGGGATTAAGCAATAAAACAGCTTTAGTTACAGGTTCAACAAAAGGCATAGGTAAAGCAATTGCCATTGAGCTTGCCAAAGAAGGTGTTAATGTATTAATTAATGGACGAAATTATGAAGAAGTGGAACAAACTGTAAATAAAATTAAGTCAGATTTCCCCGATACTTCACCTCAAAATGCTACAGCCGATATTATAGATCTTGAACAAAGAAAAGCTTTATTTGAAAAATATCCTGATATTGATATTTAAGTTAATAATATGGATATTTATGAAATTATGAAATATGAAGACATTGACGATGAAATATGGGAAAAATATTTCCGTACTAATGTTCTTGCTGCAAATGGATTATCTAAATTTTATTTACCTAAAATGTTAAAAAATCAGTATGGACGTATTATCTTTATTGCAAGTGAAGAAGCAATTATGCCTTCAGGACAAATGCCACAGTACCGTATGACAAAATCAATGCTATTATCATTGGCAAAAAGCTTATCTAAATTAACAATAGGAACAGAAGTTACGGTCAATACGGTTATGCCAGGGCCAACACTCTCTGAAAATGTATATCAAATAATTGAGGGATATACTCTAATGAGGATATGACTTTTTCAGAAAAAGAGAAAAATTTTATGACTACAAACCTACCTCAATCTGAAATACAACGATTTATCAAGCCATTTGAAATAGGCAGATTAATTACATTTGTATGTAGCCCTTATGCATCCGCATTTAAAGGGTCTCCAATTCGTATGGACGGAGGAATGATACCCACTATTTTTTAACATTGTTCTATTTGGATACTGTATATAAGTTTTTCAGCACACTTAATAAGTAAAGGAATTTTCATATTAGGATAATGTTTAGTTGATTTAGCTCGTGAAGGATAGAAAATAATTTAATGGTTTTGCTTCAATAGAGTGATAGAGAATATAGAGATGGTCCATTTTTAGGAATGTGTCCCTATATTTTGTTATTTAGAAGATCTGTAGATGCAAATAGCAAGGCTCAAGGAGCTAAAGGCGCTACCTCTCGCCTATAGACCGTTATATTTTCTATTATTAATAATATTACCGAAAGTCATCATTTTCTGTAATATTTTTTTTATAGATGGCAGCAAAATTCTTAGAAAAAAGGAAATCATTAATAGCTATGTAAAAAGTATTTAGGGGGTGGGATTAAAATGATAATTAAAAATCCTTTGATAAATAAAAGTATTGAGTATATTTTACAGCATATAGATGAGGACATTTCTATTGAAGATGTTGCTAATCACTGTAATTTTTCAAAATATCATTTTAGCAGAATGTTTAAAGAAGAAACAGAAGTAAGCATTTATGCTTTTATCAAACGTATAAAAATGGATCAAAGTGCAGTAAGTCTTAAGGTTGAAAAAGATAAAACTATTACTGATATTGGAGTTGATTATGGATACAGTTCTTCTAATTATAGTTCAGCCTTTAGTAAGCAGTATAGTATTTGTCCAGTAAAATTTAGAAAGGCTATGAATTCAACGTCTGTTTCTAATCCATTTTATCCAAGAGAATATAATGCTTTTAAGTCCTTTGAATGTTATGATGAGAAGATTATTATACAAAATCTAGCTGATTTTAAAGTAATCTATGAAAGATATATCGGAAATTATAGTGATATAGGAGCTAATTGGTATAGTTTTATAGAACGGTACAAAACCTATATTAAATCAGATACACTTTTGATTGAAAAATCTTATGATGATCCATCTATTACTCAATTAGATAAATGTATATATGATTTATGCATCACTGTTGGTGAAGATGTAGAGTTAGAAAATGTTACAACGATAAAAGGTGGTAAATTTGCAGTTTATCGATTTAATGGATATATACATGATATTTTTGTGATATTCCAGGGAATTTTTAATATTTGGCTTCCACGTAGTGGATATAAAAGAGATGAAAAATATGGATTAGGAATTTACCACAATATTGATAGAAAAAATAATCATGTTGCTATGGATTTATGTATTGCTATTAAATAGAGCAAGAATTCAGAAGTAAAAAAGTAAGTTTTCCTTTATCATGAAAATAGTGGTAAAGCTATTATCAGATAAAGTTACGAAAAGGGGGATTTTATGTTTGATATAAGGAAAATCCAAGAGCAGGTTATTTATGAAGCTGTAAAAAATGAGAGCAATGAAGATATTGCAAGGGAAGTTGTATATGGAAAAGAGGAAAGTGGTAAATCAGAGGATAATGCTATATGGGTAAATTCTACAATGAAGAGATTAGAAAGCAAACTTGATAAGGTAACTACTAAGAATATTAGAATGAAGTGTCAGTGTGGATATGGAATGGATGAGAAGTTAGAATTAGTGAAAGAACTAATGGAATTATCATCAAGTTTAGAGGAGTTTGGAAATTTGCACAAAGCAAAAGATGCAGGATTGTTTTATGAAAACGGAGAGCTTTATTTACAATTCAATTTTTGTCCATGTCCAATGCTTGCAGAAGTAGATAGATTAGATTCTGATGCATGGTGTCAATGTACTACTGGGTATAGTAAAGTACTATTTGAAAAATCCTTTCAGTGTAAAGTTGATGTTGAGTTATTAGAAAGTATAAAAATGGGTAATGAAAGATGCCTTATGAAAATAATTCCACAAGGGGTTATATGGAAATAAAATAAATCTTATTTAATAGCAGCTATAAACAGTAACATAAATTATCATTAACTTCCATATCTTACATTCAATTATCAAATAAAGAGTTTTTGCTTAAAGCTATAAATATTACTAGAAAAAATTATAAAGATATATTTAGAACTACTGAGTTTAGATTGATACATAATGATTTTAATGGTAAGGATGATTCTTATAATAAATTAAAGTTGTATTTAATAGTTATGGTAATAGGACATTTATTTTGTTTTAAGGCTATTGGATTTTAGCGAAATATATAAAAAAAGTGCTAATCTTGTGAGAATAGAGCACTTTTTTCTTTGCTTTTAATTTTTATATTAAGACCAAGGAACTTAATCTAATGTACAAAAGGATTATGTTTTAAAAACTACACTACATCCAATATAGAATCAAATGGGAGTATCAAGTAACTACCATTGAAAAAGTTTTATAACTAAATGAGTTGTAAAAAAAATACAAAAATGTTATTATTATTTTAAACTGACTGGTCAAAATAAAAATATAAAAGGAGGGATTATGTGCCTAAAATTGGAATGGAACCTATAAGAAGAAGCCAGATTATTAACGCAACATTAGAATGTATTTGTTTAGAAGGTATAGAAAAAATGTCATTAGATACTGTGGCAAAGGAAGCTAAATGCTCTAAAGGTGTTATTAGTTATTATTTTAAAAGCAAGGATAATCTTATCCTAGAATCTTTTAGAGCATTTTTGAATTACTATAAGACAAAGATAGATAGTGAAGTAAGCGAAAATATGACACCATTTGAAATGCTGAAGGTAGTTCAAAAAAATTCTCTTCCACAGTATTACAATACAAATAATGAAAATGAGTGTAAATTAAATGTTTCAGAGATTGAAGGAATAGAGTTAATGACTATTCCCTCATCGAAGAAAGCTAAATTATTTGTAAATTTCTTTTCAAGAGCAATGATAGATATAAATTTACAATCAGCTTTGCAGGATATATATAGGATAGATCATAATGGAATTTCAAAAATTATTCACTACGGAAATAAGATGGGAACTTTTAAAAAGACAGATACAAATGAATCTGCTTATGCAGTAATGGCATTATATATAGGATTAAGTATGTTAAGAGCAGTTGGTTTCAAACCAGAGGAAGTTAATGATGATATTGATGTGTTTTGGAGTGTTGTGAATAGTATAGTGAGAAATGAATAGGGGGGAGACTATTTAATGTGCAAATATGTTATCCATTATTTTTCAGGAACAGGAAATACTTATCATATGGCTAAAAGAATGGAGAATGAAATAAAAAGCAAAGGATATGAAGTAGAGTTATTAAATATTGAGAATGATAAGTTGAGAAATTTAAGTGATTATAATATGCACATATTTTGTTTCCCTGTTTATGGTTTTGGAGCTCCTTCAATTATGTTAAAATATATATCAAATGTAAGTATTGAAACAGGTAGTAAGGCAGCGATCGTATGTACTTCCGCCGGAGTTGAAGGGCAATCGTTAGAACATACTAAGCAGATATTGAATAAAAATGGATTTGAAGTATTTTTTACAGATATGGTAGTATATACTTATAATTTCACTCAAATTATGAACCCTGAAAGTAAGGAAATAGAAGAGAAGTTTTTTAAAGAGGCAGAAGTAAGAATAGCAGAAATAACTAGCAAAATAATTAATGATGAAAGTAGTTTTAAGAAAATAAATTCTATAACTTTGATACTGTATTGGGGGATTTTTATTTTATTTACCAGTTTTGGACGAAGGATTTTAGGAAAGACTTTTATAGCTGATGATACATGTGTTAATTGTGGTAAATGCAAAGCCATTTGCCCTGTAAAGGCAATAGATATGTATAATGGTAAACCAATATGGAATAGTAATTGCGAAAGCTGTCAAAGATGTATTAATATGTGTCCTAAAGAATCCATTCAATTATCAATAATGAAACTGGTTATTTTTGTAATTTCAGAATTGATACCAATTTTAATAATAGTATATCTGAATAAATATATATATCATCTATCCATAACAATAAATATATTTTTATATTGCATTATGGTTGTGATAAATACAATTATAGCAAATAATTTAATCTATATGATGGAGAAAATAAGCCTATTTAGAAAGATATTTGAGATTAGCTATACTAAAAAATATAGAAGAAATACAGCAATAGGCTTTAATATTAAATAATTTATAGTAAAATTAACACTCATATTTGCTAAATATGATTATTTTTTATTTGGTTTTGAATACAATTTACTGTATCAATCCTATATTTAGTTTGATTATGCTAATGTTTGTACCCAAAATGGGGCATTTACCAATAGGAATGCGGTATGCATTTCAAAATAATTACCTGCTAATGAGATGAAAGAGGATGTTAAATCATTCTCTTTTTGATTTGAGTTATTTATAAAAGTATATGGATACGAATGAATTCTTAGAACACAAATTTAAATAGATATAAAATCAGATATCAAGACAATGCATGGAAATATTGTATAATAAATAAAGGTTGATCTATAAAACTAAATTTATGTTAAATATAGAGTGATGAAGATTTGGGGGATATAATGAAAAAGACTATACTTATGATTACACCAGAAAATAAAGAAATAAATAATTTTAGAAAGAAACAGTTTAATAATTTTATTCAAATAACAATGCCGTACTTAGCAGCCTTTATTGATGAAACAAAATATGATATTACTCTAGTAGACGAATATAATCAAGAAATACCTTATGAAGAGAAATTTGATGTAGTTGCAATAACTGTTAATACACCTAATGCAACACATTGTTATCAAATATCTAATAAGTTTAGAAAAATAGGATCTAAAGTCATAATGGGTGGACCACATGTAACTCTATTACCAGAGGAAGCCATTAATAATAGTGATTATATTATAGTTGGAGAAGCAGAGGATACATGGCCACAGTTTTTAGATGATTTTTATAATGGATGTGCACAACAACAATATGCATGTGATCGAGTTCCTTCGCTAAAGAAAATACCTATTCCTAGAAGAGATGTGATATATAAAAGAAGTTTTACAAAAGGAGCAGTTATAGCTTTAAGAGGATGCCCTTACAACTGTAGTTATTGTAATCTAAAACAAATATATTGTGATTCATATATAACTAGACCAATAAATGAAGTCATAGAAGATATAAAGAGCATACAAAGTAAATATTTTGTTTTTTGGGATGATAATTTCTTCGGAGATATTGAATATGCAAAGCGGTTAATGAAAGAGTTAAAATATTCAAATAAGAAATTGGCAGCACAAGTTACTATTGAAAGATGCCAAAATGAAGAACTTTTAAGCATGGCTAAAGATTCAGGATGTGTTTATTTTTTTGTTGGGATAGAATATTTTTCAGAAAATACTCTTTTAAGTGTGAATAAAGGAATTAACAATGTAAATAAATATAAGAAAATAATAAATTTAATACATAGCTATGAGATTTCAATACAAGCAGGTATTATATTTGGATTTGATACTGATAAAAAGGATGTTTTCGAAAATACACTTAAAGCCTGTAATGAATTAGGCATAGATGGAGCTACTATAAGCATATTAACTCCATTTCCTAAGACACCACTCTACGATCAATTTAAAAAAGAAGGGCGATTAGTTAGAAAAGATTGGTCATATTTTAATGGAAAAACAAGAGTTGCTTTTATACCTAAGAATATGACATGTGAAGAACTGTTTGATGGATATATGTGGTTTAGAAAAGAGTTTTATTCAATAAAATCAATAGTAAAAAGAATTTCCGTATCTAGAACTAACATATTACATAATCTCATATTGAATATAGGGTATAAACTAAGTTTGAAAGGCACAAATTTAAAAAAATAAACAATACATAACTTAACATATTTTAATATGTTTATAGGCAAATTAATTTGTAACATGAGTAGTATGCTGTATATTTTAGCTGATAATTGGAGGATATAATATGAAGAAAAAATTGTATCTATTAATTGTATTAGGTTTTATTATTTTTATAGGAGTATCAGCATATAAACTTTTTTTTAGTCTAGATAATCTACCAAAAGGAGAACTAATAAACCAAGTAAAATCACCTAATGGAACATATACAATAAAAGGATATATTATAAGTGGGAATGCAACTGTAGATTTTGCTATTAGAGGAGAATTGATATTTAATAAAGAGAAAAGAAGACCTAAAACCATATATTGGAACTATCATGAAGAGAAAGCTAATATTAAGTGGATTAATGAACATACAGTACAAATTAACAAGGTAACACTAGATGTTTTAAAAGATATACATGATTTTAGGAGAGAATAATTTTATATAAAAATTATGTTTTTAGGAGAAATTAGATATTAATATAAGCTTTATGTTTCAAATATATAAGTCTCAAAGAAAAAAGAAGGGATAAATGTTTAGATGAATAAACAAGAAAAAGTATTAGCGGAGAAAGTGCTAAAATATTTGTGTATAGGTGCGCAGATTGAAGGTATTCTTTTTTATGGAATTAGAATTTTGATTTCTGAATCAGATTTAAGTAAAAATAGAATTTTAGGGCAAACTCAGTTACATATAGAGAGCAATTGGTGTATTTTAGATAAGATGCCAGATGAATTACCAGTGCTTAAAGATGACATAGATGATATAAATTGGGAAGATGAATATAAGAAGGTCCTAACCCTTAGGCTTAAAACTATAACAGATGTATGCTTGGGTGAAGATGTACCCCATCTAATAATAACTTTGGATAATGGTCAAATTATATTTGTACATGGGTATCATAAGAAATTTGAAAGTTGGCAAGTAGAAATATTAGGAAACAATGATTATAAAGAAGATTGGAGAGTAGTTGCATGTCCTGGAGGAGATATTGAAGTATGGACTCCAAAAGACATAATTGCAGAATAGTAGAAATTAAAAGATATTTTAAAAATTCGTATTACGTATTACACTAGACATATTTATTTAGGAGTTGATATCTTTGAAAAAACTATTTTCTATAATATTCCATATTTTTGTTCTCGTTGCCATAGTTATACTAACTATAGGGATCTTTATATTGTTTGGAGTGATTCAAGAGAAGTTATTCGTACCTAAAGAATATTTAATGTGGATTTTTAAATACCCTAGTTCAAGATTAGTGTTTGTTTATGAACTGTATCTGCTTTTGGGAGTTTTTTATATCTTCAATAAAGGATTTATTAATGAAATGCTGAGAACGGAAGTAACTAATTCAAAAAATAGTTTTTTAAAAAAAACAGAAAGCTTCTCAGTGTTGTATTTATAGCTTTTAATATAGCCTTATTTTACATAGTAGTTACTTCTGTTACTGTAATAACAAGTAATAAGATTATCGACTATTCATTTCTTTATCCTAAGGGTAGGGAATTTAGCTATAAAGATGTTGTAAAGATTAATACAGGAGTGTATGGCAAGCGACTGTATTTCCCACTTACTCACTCGAAGGGCGATTTCTTTTACATTATAGAAGTAGATAGAGGTACAAAAATTGACTTAACGGAAGTTGGTGGAGTTAAGAATAATGAACATGAGTATTTTATCATTGAAGAACTTGACCACCAATTTATAAATATAGGTATTTCCAAAGAGTCAAGTATGGCAAATTTTGAATATACTACTAAACATTTAGATGAAATTTATACAGATAAAATACGAAATATATTGAAAAATACAAATTAAGAAGAAATGAATTATTAAATTCTACAGATAAAGTATAATGCATTAAAGGTTTGTCATAGTATCGGACAAGCAGTGCTTGTACAAAAATTGGGGCATTCCCCAATAGGAATGCGGTACGCATTTTAAAACTAATTACCTGCTTATGAAATGAAAGAGGATGTTAACTAAACATTCTCTTTTTTGATGATATTATTTATAAAATATATGTAGATATGGAATTGTATAGAACTTTAAGGGATAATATTTTGTTCCCAGAAGAAAGTTTATGATAAATCCTGTGAATATAGAAATTTGTATATGATAATGCTGACTTTGATTAACAAGTAGGAACTTATTTTTATAAGAAATACATTACTTCATAAAAATTTAATTGCATAATATCAATTCAATAAAAATCTTGTTGACATGGAAGGAAGAACGAGTTATACTAAACTTACTTCCAAGGAAGAAAGTCGGGTGGTTAATAATGAAAATTGAAGATAACATTATATTTGCTTTAAAAAAAATTCAAGAGAATACTGAACTATTTGCTCCTAAGATTGATGAGGAACTTACCTTTTCACAAGTACATTGTATTTCTGTAATAGGAGATAATGAGGGAGCTAATGTGACTAAAATCTCCAGTGAATTAGAAATGACCACTGGTGCCATAACGAAAATGTGTAAAAAATTATTTAGTCAGGGTTTTGTTGAGAAGTATCAGGAAAATGGAAATAAACAAAAAATATACTATAGGTTAACAAAATCAGGCCAAGAGATATACAAAATTCATAAAGGATTACATGATGAAATTCAAAAAGATAAAAAATCTGTTATCGATAAATATAGTGAAGATGAAAAAGTGACCATATTAAGATTTCTTAATGATATAAATACTATGATGAGTAATACAATTAGGGATTTTAAAAAAGATGATAGTGCTTATTAATTAATCTTGGTGTGACTCGATAATGTAAGACTATTCTCTAAGAAATAAAATATATTATATGGAGGTTTTTGTATGAAAATTGATTTAAGTTTTAAAGTAGATAAAAAGGTATTAGAGGAGATTTCAGCCTCTCTTGAGCAAGCAAATCTTGATCTTGAAAAGCAAGGTCATGTAGGGACTCATTTTGATGTTATGAACAAAGAATTTTCTATAGAAAATATTATAACAAGAGGAAGAATATTTGATATAAGCCATATTAAAACTGGAGAAGTAAAATTACAAGATTTAGATTTAAGCAATATAGAAAAAGGCGATTTTGTAATGTTTTATTCAGGAATTTTAAAGCAACTTGGATATGGACCAAAAGAATATTTTTCAACAAATATTGAATTATCTGATGAATTAATTGATGCTCTTATAAATAGAGAAGTGAATTTTATAGGGATAGATATGAATGGAGCTCAAAAACCAGCTAATCATCTGCATATTGATCAGTATTGTGCTGATAGAGGAGTATTTATTATTGAAAATCTAGATAACTTAGATATACTGTTGGAGAAAGCTGCTGACAAACCATTTACAGTATACACTTTTCCGGTAAATATGAGCGGATTTTCAGGGCTTCCTTGTAGGGTGATTGCTGAAATATAGATATATGATATTGTTAGAATTAATTCGATCGTTTCAAACATTATTAATCAATAAAAATAAATAGAGGATTGTAAAATCGCATTATTCATAAGTTTGAATTTGCGATTTTTTATTGCGTAATTCTAATAACATATGTAATAAAAGGGTTATCAATTGCTACGGTGAATCGTACCACAAATAACTTAAACTTTGCTATTAACTTTGATGTGAATTCTAAAATTATTTTCAGCCATAGTTAATTTGCTTAATACAATAGCAATATAAACTTATATATGTACATATAGTTTTTTTCAGAAAACAAAAAGCGAAAGGCTTATATTTAAATATAGTATAATCCCTTTGCTTTTTGTTTTCATGAACACTTATATTTTAAACCCTATCTATTATGTTTAGGCACTTTCCAGTACCTAGGACAACAGAATCAAGAGGGGTTTCTGCAATATTAACAGGTATATGGATTTCGTTAAATATAAGCGTATCTAGGCCCTTGAGGAGGGCACCACCACCTGAAAGTGTAATTCCTTTATCCATTATATCTACAGATAGTTCTGGAGGAGTTTGTTCAATTGTAGTTCTAATTGCATCAATTACTAGTGCCATCGGTTTACTTAAGGCTTCTCGTATTTTACCTTCAGTAATAGAAATAACGCTCGGAAGCCCGGTCATAAGATCTTTACCAGTTATTTGCATACTTTTTTCTTCACCATTTTTATCTGTATAGACTGAACCAAGTTCAGCTTTAATATTTTCTGCTGTTATTTCGCCTATATGGAGATTAAATGCCTTTTTTACATAGTTAACAATAGCTTTATCCAATTCATCTCCACCGACGTTTAAAGTTTTACTTATAACAATGCCTCCGAGAGAGATAATAGCAATTTCTGTAGTTCCACCGCCTAGATCAATAATCATACTACCAATTGGATCATCTACAGGTAGACCTGCGCCTAATGCGGCGGCCACAGCTTTCTCAATCATCATAACTTTTCGTGCCCCAATTTGAGTTGCAGCTTCATTAATGGCTTTTTTTCAACCTCAGTAATTCCTGAAGGATAACAAATTACAACCTTTGAATTTGCACAACCGCTTTTACCGATCGCTTTTTCTACAAATTTTTTAAGCATTTCCTGACTTACATCAAAGTTAGCGATTACTCCGTCTTTTAGTGGTCTAATAGCTTCAATGTCTCCGGGAACTCTGCCTATCATGTTTTTGGCCTCAGAACCTACAGCTAAAATCCTTCCATTTTTAGTGTTTATAGCTATCACGGAGGGTTCTCTCAAAATGATACCTTTTTCTTTCGTGTATAATAAAGTGTTTGACGTTCCTAAATCTATCCCTATTTTCTTAGATCTAGTAAAAAGCTTCATAAGTATTTCTCCTTTCGAGTTTCGGTAAATTTGAGAAAATATAGAGTATTTACCGTTTTTCTAAGGTTATAAACTAAATTATAAACTTAATAATTTACCTTTATTTAAATGATACGAAAAACCACAATATTTTAAGGTATGAAATGTTCGGTAAATATTTCCAAGGGATAGGGAATGATAAAATTGAGAGAAGGTTTAAACAGTGTGATACAGCAAAGATACGACTGGGTTTAAAGGAAAGTTATGATGTAGGAATTACAGAGAATGCCTTATATATTAAGAAATTTAATCTTATTATTTAATATTCTCATATTATATCCAACCAAGGACTAGTTGATTATATAAAAAGTTATGTAAGTATATAAAAAATTATATATCGGAGTTACATGTTAAAAATATATGATTAAGCCATGCCAATGCATTACCATTGACAAAACAAAATTCAAGTGATATATTTATATAAAAAATTATATGACTTTATATAAGTTTTTATATAAATATGATTGGAGGAAATAAAAATGCACCCTATTCTAAAATCATATATTCCAGTTGCAAATATGATTACACAGACGTTTGGAAAAAACTGTGAGGTGTCTATCCACGATTTGACACAGCCCGAAAGTTCAGTAGTATATGTTGCAAACGGTACTGTAACAGGTCGAAAAGAAGGTCAGTCATTTGACCATCTTATACGTCAAGTCTTGCTAAGTAAAAAGTTTAAAGATGATTGTACCTCGAACTATGTCTTTGAAGTTGAAAATGGCAAGAAAATCAAATCCTCTTCTTCCCTCATCCGTAATCCAGAAGGCGAAGTAGTAGGAATGCTTTGCATCAACTATGATTTGACACTATCTTATCTATTAAAGGAGGAAATGATCGGTTTTCTGCCAGAGTTTACCGAGGGCGAAACACCTAATGAGGATGACGCTCCTAATCAAGATGTAATGACTATTATAGATGAACTAATTGAAAATATTATAAGAAATAAAGATGTTGGCAATTTAAAAAGAAAAGATAATATAGAACTCATACGTTTTATGGATGAAAAGGGAGTGTTCTTAGTAAAAGGTGCTATTGATAAAGTAGCTGAAAGCTTGGACTTATCTAAAGTTACCATTTACAGTTACTTAGACAAAGTAAGAGGTAAGAAATAGAATTAAAGTTAGGGAGGATAAGAATATGGAAAAAATTGAACCAAAATACGTTAGTGAAAACAAAGGACATTACACACCTGGAATTATTTCAAATGGAATGCTATACATATCTGGACAACTATCTATAGATCCAGATACTAGAAACGTTCCAGACGGCGGAATAGAAGTGCACGCTAAACTTGCTTTAAAAAATGTTGACCGCGTTCTAAAAGAAGCTGGACTTTGCCGTAGTGATATTGTCCAGTGTAGAGTTTATATATCAGATATTGACCAGTGGGACATAGTCAACCAAGTTTATTCTGAATTCTTTGGTGAGCATAAACCAGTAAGGATTGTTGTGCCTGTTGGTAAGCTCCACTTCGGATGCCTTGTAGAAATTGAAGCTATTGCGGAGGTGAATCAAAAATGAAATATATTTGTTCAAAATGTCATATGAAAACAGAAGTAACAACTAAAAAAGCTAAATGTGACTGCGGTGGTCTTTGGAAATTAGATTACAAGCCTCCAAAGTTTGATCTATCTTTGGTGGATCGTGATACTTGGAGCATTTTCCGATATCGTGCTTTCATGCCATTAGAAGGGGAACATTGGCGTAAAATCAGTCTGGGTGAAGGTATGACACCTATAATTCAATTTAATGAAGATGTCCTACTTAAAATGGATTATTTCATGCCAACTTTATCTTTCAAGGATAGAGGTGCCGCAGTATTGATTGCTCATTGCAAAGCAATTGGTGTGGATTCTGTTGTGCAAGACAGCAGTGGCAATGCTGGAAATAGTGTAGCAGCTTACTGTGCAAAAGCTGGTATTGATTGTGAGATTTTTGTTCCGGAAGGAACATCACCAAAAAAGATTAATATGATTAAATCACATAATGCACAGGTGAATGTAGTTTCTGGTACAAGAGACGACTGCGCAGATGTCTGCAGAGCAAAAGTAGATACAGAGGGAAAATATTATGCAAATCATGTCTATAATCCTTTCTTCTATGAAGGCACAAAAACCTATATTTATGAAGTCTATGAGCAGATGCACAGGATTCCTGAAAATATTTTTGTTCCATTAGGTAATGGTACTCTATTTATTGGTATTGTAAAGGCATTAGAAGAACTCTTAGCGAGTGCTATTATTGAGAAAATGCCAAATATTATAGCAGTCCAAAGTGAATACTGTGATCCTTTTGCAAAAGCAGTTATTACTAGAGAAAAGCATCCTGTTAAAGTAAGCCCTGAACCAACAATGGCGGAAGGAATTGCTATTGGCGTACCAATGCGTGGCGAGGAAATTTTGGAATATACCTATAAGCACAATATTGAAATAATTACAGCTCCGGAAAATCGAATTATAGAAGCCAGAACAGCTCTTGCTGCAAAAGGTATCTACTGTGAGCATACAACAGCAGCCACTTATGCAGCCTATTTGAAGTATTGTGAATTAAATGGAAAGACATCTGATTGCTTGATTTCTATGTGTGGAGCAGGTCTCAAATCCGATCACTAATTAGCTGGCAATTAAATTTCTCATAAAAAGATGAATAGTATAAAGCGCCCAGATAAACTGAAATAAAGGAGATCTATTTATGATTAATATTAAAAAAGAACAAATTCATTTTGCTTTTGATCCTGCAGGATCTCCTGTTGCTTATGCTGAGAACGGAGATATCGTAAAATTTTATTGTCAGGATTGCTATTGTGAGCAAATTTTGATAGATGACTTTGACTTTAATAAAATGAATATGCAACGCAACAATCCAGCAACAGGTCCTCTGTATGTGAATGGTGCCGAACCAGGCGATGTACTCCGTATAGAAATTAAGGCTATTGACATTGAAACCGATGGTTCTATGTGTGCTCGTACGGGTGCTGGTATTTATGAAATTGATGGTTGCCAGTGCCGTAGATTTCCCATTGAAGATGGCATGGTAATCTTTGATAACGAAATTCGTATTCCAATTCGACCTATGATTGGCGTAATTGGTACTGCTCCCAAGGAGGAAATCATATCAACCCAAATCCCTGGAGAACATGGTGGTAATTTAGATATAAAAGATCTTGGTGTCGGTGCTTTACTGTATCTGCCAGTTAATGTTCCTGGGGCCTTACTCTCTATAGGTGACATACATGCGGTGCAGGGAGACGGAGAAACTGTTGTTTGTGCTTTAGAGATGAGTGGGGAGGTAACAGTAAAAGTAGATGTGCTTAAAAATCGACAGGACATTCCTACTCCATTTATCGTCACTGAAGATCACTATATTACAACTGCTGCAGATCCATCACTTGATGATTGCAGTGTTGTAGCAGCACAAAAGATGCACAGGTTTTTGCAGCATCATTCAATTCTTACGGATGCTCAGAGTGGTATGTTACTTTCACTTGCAGGAAACCTTAGGATTAGCCAAATTGTAAATCCATCTAAAGGCTGTATTATGGAATTTCCAATTGGTCTAGCAAAAGAAAAATTTGAAAAATAAAAATCTAAAATAAAATCATTTAAAAATAAATGTAAAAACATTAATACATACATTCTAAAAGTGAAGGGGATATAATTATGATTAAAAAAATAGAAACAGAATATTCAGTTCGTGATGGAGGACACTATTCTCCTGGAATAGCTTATAATGGAGTTTTATATATATCAGGTCAGTTATCTATCGATCCTGAAACGGGAAAGGTTCCTGAAGGTGGAATAAGAGAAGAGACAAAGCAAGCACTCGATAATTTAAATGTGGTTTTAAAAGCTGCAAATCTTTCTAGAGAAGCAGTTTTGCAATGCAGAATATACATTCCAGATGTTGCTTATTGGCCAGAACTAAATGAGGTATACTCAGAATTTTTCGGAGAACATAAACCAGCACGAATTGTTGTGCCTTCTAATAATTTGTATGGGGGTTGCTTAGTAGAAATAGAAGCTATAGCTGCTTATAAGGAGGAATTATAATGAAGTATTTAGAATTAGATACACCAGCTTTATTAATCGATAAGGATATTATGATAAATAACTGTAAAACAATGCAGGATTATGCAAATCGTAATAATGTAGCACTAAGACCTCATACAAAAACTCATAAAATGTCTAAACTAGCTCTTATGCAAGAAGAACTTGGAGCAAAAGGTATTGCTGTAGCCAAAGTTGGCGAGGCTGAAGTTATGGCATCTAAAGGACTTAAAGATATATTTATTGCAAATGAGATAGTTGGAGAAGTAAAGCTACAACGTATTCGTAAATTAGCAGAAACAATTGATATATCTTTTGGGCTTGATAGTATTGCACAAGCAGATCTAATTGAGAAGACTTTTAATGGTAGTAAAAAGCAAGCAGTTGTACTAATCGAAATTGAAGTAGGGGAAGAACGTTCGGGGGTTATTGAAGAATCTACTTTTATAGATTTACTTAATCATTTGAAGAAATGTAAAAGTATACATTTAAAGGGAATCTTCTCACATGACGGTCATTCTTATGCTTCAGAAAATGTGGAACAGTGTAAAGAGATTCATTTACAGGCTCAAAAAAGAACACTGCGATTTGCCAATATAGCAACTGAAATGGGTTTTCCTTTAGAAACAATTAGTATTGGATCTACTCCTTCTATGATGCATAACTTTCCTATATTAGATGGAATAACTGAAATTAGACCTGGTACTTATATTTTTATGGATGCATCTCAAGGTAACGCATATGGTAGTTTTGAACGAAATGTTGCAACAGTTCTTACTACTGTTATTAGTTTACCTACTCCAGAGAGAGTAATTACTGATGTAGGTGCCAAAGGTATCACTGCACAAACTAGAAATAAAGGGTTCTGTACAACAAAAGGTTTAGGTTTAATCAAAGGATGGCCAGAAGTAAGTATATACGATGTATTCGATGAACACGCAATTATTTATAACAAAGAATTTCATGACTCAATTAAAGTTGGCGATAAAGTAGAGATTATTCCTAATCATATATGTCCTGTTGTTAATCTACATGAAACAGCATACATTATTTCTAATGGGGAGGTAGTAGATGAAATTCCTGTAGATTGTAGAGGTAAGCTTAGATAAAAAAATTAAAGATTCAGGGAGGTTATTATGTCTTTAATTAAAGTTGCAAATATCCAAATGAATATTAAAAATGATAAAGAAGAAAACTTTAAAACTGTAGAAAAGTATCTTGAAATTGTTTCTAAAGAAAATGTCGATGTAGTACTATTGCCAGAAATGTTTAATTGCCCTTATCAAACTAGTAATTTTCCTATTTATGCAGAACTTGAAGGTGAAATGAGTTGGCAAAAATGTTCAGCTTTAGCATCAAAATACGGGATTTATCTTGTTGCAGGATCTATGCCAGAGAAAGATTTAGAAGGACGTGTTTATAACACTGCATATGTCTTTGATAGACAAGGAAATCAAATAGGTAAACATAGGAAAGCTCATCTATTTGACATTAGTGTGAAAGATGGTCAAACATTCAAAGAATCCGATACATTAACAGCTGGAAATCAAGTTACTGTATTTGAAACAGAGTTCGGAACTATGGGGATTTGTATATGCTATGATTTTAGATTTCCTGAACTAGTAAGACTAATGGTTAACAAAGGAGCTAAGGTAATTCTAGTTCCTGCAGCCTTTAACATGACTACTGGACCTGCTCATTGGGAGATATTGTTCCGTAACAGAGCATTGGATAATCAAGTGTTTGTTATCGGTACAGCTCCAGCAAGAAATGAAGCTTCTGGATATACATCATGGGGACATTCTATAGTAGTAGCACCTTGGGGTAATATTATAGAACAAATGGAAGAAAAAGAAGGGTATATTATAAATGAGTTGGATTTAAGCCAGGTAGATAAAATTCGTAAAGAATTACCACTACTTGGACATAGAAGAAATGATATGTATGAACTGGTAGAATTAGACTAATTATTTGATAAATTGATGAAATTGCACAATTAGTTTTTTAAATAAGTCTATCTTTTAGAATAGTTTTGAAAATATATAAATTTTTAAGGGAAGTCAAAATGACTTCCCTTAATTCGTCTTTAAAAGAATACGTTATTATTTCAAGAAAATATCTTCAGAGTCTATAAAATATGACTTCAGTCGAACAAACATTGGTTGAAAAACCTTTCTCAAAAATAACAATAACACCTTGTTGAACTAACAGATAAGGAATTCAAGACATTTTTGAAGATACGTATGAGTAGCGCTATTTTATTCATGAAAAGGAAAAAATAGATAAAGTATATGTTCAATAGTGAAAATTTAATTTAAATATTAGGTGTGAAGGTTTAAAGACATCAATATTGTAAAATTTAAAGTTAAAGAAGTATTATTACATAACAATAAAAAAGTCAAAATACATATTCCATCAAAAATACCTAAACAACTTACTGCTATAGATCCTATAGTATGGGACTTTGCTATATTACGAAATACGATAGTTTTTGAATTCTTACAGAAACTGTTTTATTGGAGATATGTCTTCTAATGAAATGATCTATACTCCTACAATTACAACGAAAGATAATGAATATAGAGGTATACGGAAATATAGAATATTTGATACGGATATTGTATTAATTAATTATAATATAGTACAAATTAAACCTAAGAAAGTTGATAAGGTCATAAGAATTTCTAAGAAAATAAAAGGAGAAAAAATAATTAGAATGCTAAGTAAGGAGAATATAGAATGGCCATCCCCATGGTTAACTGATAACAAGGAGAATAGGAAAAATATTAATTATTTCAACTAGTAGAAATGTATATAATAAATTCGCATATAAAATGAAGCATTTAACCAGGTTTGAAGATAATGAAGATCATAATTTTGATTATCATGTTCATGAAGATTAGATTGGAACATCCAAATTCATGGACAAGCAGTGCTTGTACCAAAAATGGGGCATTCCCCAATAGGAATGCGCTTTACATTTTAAAAATAATTGCCTGTGATTAAGTGGAAGAGAGTAGTTAAAGCGCTCTCTTTTTTATTTGAAAGTATTTATAGAAGTATATTGATGAGTACAGTATTTTAGAACATCAAGTTAAAGAACTTATTTAATAAAGATTAAAAATAGAGATTATTAAAAGTTATCTTTATTAAGATGATTTTTTAATTTTATCAATTATGCTGACAATGGTATATAGAATACATTCAACCAGGAGATAAATCTACCATCTTTATTATGTGTTTTAAAATAGAATAAGTAATACAGAAAATCATTTTAGATAATACAAAGTTAGTTTGCTCGTTATTGACTTTTTCGACGTATAGTGGTACAATATCAAAAGATTTGAAACTTGAGGTGAAAAGATGATTAAATTTTCTTGCTAATTTTTAAAGTACAATATTACAGAAAGGTAAGTAGATGTGTTCTGCTTGTTTTGTTGTGATTATGTAGGAAAGTTGTTCGTTTTTCTCTCGATATATACTTAATTATTAGTTTAACTATGTATACTTATGAGCTGTAAGAATGAAAATTTCTTGCGGCTCTTATTTTTTTATAAATAATGAAAATAAGTGGGAGGGATAATTCAATGAATAATAAAGATACTGTGATAACACATGATAATCTCCATACAGAGCCGGATACTGTAGGCGACATCTGTATGGAGTAAAAAAACAGTCGCCAATTGTTCCGACTTTGTTATTTATACTATTAACTTACAAGGGAGGACAAAAATATGTCGTTAATAAATATTACAAACCTAACCTTCGCTTATGAAGGCTGTTATGATACTATTTTTGAAAATGTGAGTTTTCAAATTGATACAGATTGGAAACTTGGTTTTACAGGAAGAAATGGAAGAGGAAAAACTACTTTTCTAAATCTTTTACTTGGAAAATATGAATATAAAGGAAATATTTCTGCAAATGTAAATTTTGAATATTTTCCTTATGAGGTGCAAGAACAAGAATTTTTCACAATAGATATCATAAGGGAGATCAGTCCAAATTCAATGGATTGGGAAATAATGAAAGAATTATCTTTGTTGGATGTAGACGATGATGTTTTATATAGACCGTTTTATACACTATCAAAAGGGGAGCAGACTAAAGCGTTGCTTGCTGCTATGTTTTTAAAGGAGAACGCATTCTTACTTATTGATGAGCCTACAAATCATTTGGATGCTGAAGCTAGAAAAAAACTAAGTAATTATTTGAGAAAAAAGAAAGAATTTATTTTGATTTCACATGACAGATATTTTCTAGACAACTGTGTTGACCATATTTTAGCCATTAATAAAACTAATATCGAAGTACAGAAAGGAAATTTCTCTTCATGGTGGAGAAATAAAGAATTGCAAGATGGTTTTGAGCTAGCAGAAAACGAGAAATTAAAAAAGGATATTAGTCGACTTTCGGCTTCGGTAAAACGTACATCTGCATGGTCAGATATTGTGGAAAGTAGCAAGAATGGAACTACTAATTCCGGGAGTAAATTAGATAAAGGGTATGTTGGACACAAAGCAGCAAAAATGATGAAACGTGCTAAAAATATAGAGTCAAGACAACAAAACATGATTCAGGAAAAATCAAAATTGCTTAAAAATATTGAAAGTAAGGAAAAGTTAGAAATAGCTCCGCTTACTTTTCATCATAATAAGATTGTAGAACTTACAGATGTTTCAATTTATTATGATGAAAAAAGTATTTGTGAAGGTGTGAACTTTACCATAGAGCAAGGGGAAAGAATTGCTATTCAGGGAAAAAATGGTAGTGGAAAATCAAGCATTTTGAAATTGATTTATGGGCAAGATATTCCTCATAATGGAATTGTGGCGAAAAATAGTAAGCTAATCATTTCGTATGTTTCGCAGGACACATCAGATTTATATGGCAGTTTATCTGAGTATGCAGATAAACTGTGTATTGATGAAAGCTTATTTAAATCGATTCTTAGAAAACTTGATTTTTCAAGAGAACAGTTTAAAAAAAATATTGAAAATTTTAGTGGAGGACAGAAGAAAAAGGTATTGATTGCAAAAAGTTTATGTGAACAGGCACATTTGTATATTTGGGATGAACCATTGAATTTTATTGATGTCATTTCTCGTATGCAGATTGAGGAATTGTTGCTTAAATATCAACCAACAATTTTGTTTGTTGAGCATGATTATGCATTTTGTGAAAATGTTGCTACTAAAACGGTAAAGTTATAAAGGATAGAATCGAAAATTAATTATGCCTAATGGGGATATTTAAATGAGAAAATTCCTTAATACAAAACAAAGCAACTGTGGAAGAGAAACAAAATTTTTTTGGAAACAACAGATTATCAGAATCATATTTCTACCAAAACGTATGTGAAGTGCGTAGTAAGGCTAGAAAGGAAATATGACAAGGGGCTGTCTCAAAATAGAAAATCAATTCTAGGGCTGAGACGCCTTTTTTTTTATGCAAAAATTGAAAAAGGCAGACTCAAAAGAGCCTACCTTTGTGGTATGATGTAATCACGACAAAACATATACCAAGGAGATTGTATCAAGAATATGAGAGAATATCAATTGTTTTTACCAATAAATATAGAAGTATTGATTACTAAAGATGATTCAGTTAGATTATTAGATGAAATTTTAGATAAATTAAACTACAAAAAATTAATGCATTCCTATTCTCGATTAGGGAGATGGTCTTCTGTCCAGAAAAAGGACAACTTAAAATTAGATTTTTTTCATGAATGTATTATATAGCAGATTCTATTTCAAAGTCATATAGTGACCTCATATTGCAATAACTATGAATTCTGGTAGTATTATAGAAAGTATCAATGTACTCAAAAATCAATTCGTGGGCATGCTTAAGATGCTTAATCACAAATCGATTAAGCCATTCTCTTTTTATTAATGCATGAAATGATTCGATAGGTGCATTATCCCAAGGGTTTCCTTTATCTGAATAACTTCTAATAAATTTGCTGGCTCGTGTCTGTTCAATATATGCTTTAGAAACGTACTGGCAGCCGCGATCGCTATGAATAATAACTGGGGTATCAAATTTACGTGCTTTTTTAGCCTTGTTTATAGCAAGTATAACACCTTCAGCCGTCAATCGATCGGATAGATGCCATCCTATTATTTTACGTGAATACAGGTCCATTACAGATGTTAGATATACAAAGCCTGTGAGAGTATAACAGTACGTTATGTCAGTAACCAAAACAGTATTAGGTGAAGTGGTATTAAATTTTCTATTTAAAATATTCTTAAGCTTATCGTCAAAATCAGGATCTGTTGTTGTTCTAACAAAAGGTTTTACCCAAATTGCTTTGATACCCTCTTCTCTCATATAGTTACCTACGGTTTTTTCGGCAACAACATAACCCTTTGATTTTAAGGTTTCTGTGATTTTAGGTGCACCATAAATTTGCTTAGATTCATTATGAATTTTAATAATTTCCTTTTTTAAAACTTCTTTTCTTTTAGCCTGTTTGGATGATTTGCGCTTTTTAAAGCTGTAGTATCCAGATGTAGAAACGCCTAAAAGCTTAAGCTCACTGTTAACTGAAATTTTGCGTTTCTGAGAGCTTTCATTTTACAGTGGTATAAATTTTTTCAGTTAATCGTTCAGTATGCTGATAGCCTTTTTTAGTATTTCTAAGGCCTCTTGAGAATCTCTGAGTTCTTTTTTTAGATGAGCATTTTCTTTTTCAATATCTGAGCTATAATTACCTGAATCTCTATGATTTACAATGCCATCATTGGCTCTAGCATCGCGTATCCATTTACTTAATGTTGATTTAGCTACTTTTAAATCTTTTGCTACTTGATCACCTGTTTTTCCAGACGAATGATAATAATTTACTGCGTCTTGTTTAAATTGTGTGTCATATTGTTTATTTTGTTTTCCCATAAGTTTTCTCTCCTTTGTCTTGTGTTTTTTTATTATAACATTTGACACAAAAAAACTCACTTTAACTTATCCTAATTTAATTCTACCATCATTCAAGAAAAATACATAGCCATAGATAATACTGTGAAAAAATACAATCTTAGAAATATGATAAGTTATTTATGTAGAGTTTCTGGTGTATCTAGATCTGAGTATTATAAATATTTTTGTGAAAAATCAATTGAAATTAGAGAAAATCGTGATATCAAAGATGAAGTTTCTAAAGAAAATATATTAAAAGCATTTAATTTTAAAAAACGTAAAAAAGGCGCAAGACAAGTTAAGATGGTATTAGAAAATGAGTTTGGAATAAAATATAATCTAAAAAAAATTAGAAGAATTATGAAAAAATATAATATTATTTGCCCTATAAGAAAAGCTAATCCTTACAGAAGAATGATGAAAGCTACTAAGGAACATACTGTTATGCCCAATTTGTTAAATAGAGAATTTAAACAAAATATATAATGTGCACGCTTGTCAAGACACGAAAATCGAATTTCTTAGTTATGAACTCCTTTCGTGAATTTTAAGCGATTTCCTGATTATTTATATCAAAGTACATATCTGCAGGTGTGCTATATCCATGACTTTGATGTCCTCTTTTGCAATTGTACGTTTCTATATACTCTTTGGTGATTTCTTTGACTTCAGTAACAGTTTCTGGGCACATCAAATAGAGGCGCTCCCATTTGTATGATCGGAAAAACCTTTCAATTGCAATGTTATCTGTAGCACGTCCTTTTCCATCCATGCTGATTTGTGTTATTTCAAAGCTTTTTATTAAGTCAATATACTCTTTAGACGTGAACTGGCTGCCTTGATCGCTGTTGATGATTTTAGGTTTTCCATAGCGCGCCACAGCTTCTTTCACAGCCCTTGTGACCATGTCTGTTTGTAGAGTGTTGCTTATAGTATAACCAACTATAAATTTTGAGTACCAGTCAATAATTGCTGTCATATAGACAAATCCAGTTGGGGTACCTATATACGTAATATCAATAGACCAAACCTGATTAGAGCGATTGATAGTAAGATTTCGCAAGAGATAGGGATAAACCTTAGCTTTTCTAGCTCTCTTGCTAAGATTTGGTCCTGGAAAGAAAGGATAAATATCCATTTCTCTCATATATCGTTTCACTAGCCGTCTTCCAATGGTCTTAAAGCCAAGTGTGTGAAGTTCATTCTGGATCCTTCTAATACCATAGGAAGGCTCTTTAAAGTGGATTTTATCAATGGCATTTTTAACAGCAATTTCATCTGCTGTTGGCTCTATTTCTATAGATTCATAATACGCAGTTGAACGTGGTAATCCAATAAGTTGACATTGTTTTTTGATTGTGAGTTTTGAATGTTTCCATTCGATTAAGGTTTTCTTTTCCTCAGCTCGGAAACCTGTTTGTGCTTTTTTTTTAGAAAATCTACATCCAGTGTGAGTTCGCCGATTTTTTGAACAAGGCGCTCCTTTTCCGCCTCATATTCTTGTTTTACCTTTTCGATTTCTTCACCTTTTTTATCGAATACAGAAGCCATATTTGCGATAAAATCAGCTTTCCATCGACTTAACACTGGCTGTGCGATATCATATTTCTTTGAAATTTCAGCTAATGTACTTTCTTCTCGTAAAATCTCAAGTACGATTGCTGCTTTTTCTTCGGGGGTCCAATTTCTTCTTTTTCTACTCATAACTCTATCATAACTTATTTTTAAGAAATTGTGTCCAACTCTATGTGAACATTATAATATACCTGCAAAAGTATTGCTTACAGATATAACATATTTAACTTATAATAATGGGAAAAGAGCGTATTTATCAACCATTAAGGATTCTTCAACTAACGAAATATTAGCATATAATGTTTCGTCTAGCCTTAAAATTTGCAATACTTTAGATGAAGTTAGAAAAGAAGTTAATGAATATATGAAATATTACAATAACTATAGATATCAATGGAATTTAAACAAGATGACTCCTGTTCAATACAGAAATCATCTTGTAGCTTAAAAGAGTCTTTTTTTAATTGTCCTTGACAAAGAGTACATTTCAAAAAATTATTAGATAGAGGCTTTTGTTTTAATCTAGTTATTGCTCATATTTCATATCTGTTAAACGTTTATAATTTTCATATTTATCTTTTGCATGTTTTTCCGCAGCGTCAAATAAATCTTGAGCTACATCTGGAAAAACAGTAGCAAGCTGAGAATATCTGATTTCTCCTTGGATATAGTCTTTGAAGGATTCTTTTGGTTCTTTAGAATCTAATATAAATGGATTTTTTCCTGCGTCCTTAAGGTCAGGATTAAATCTATATAGATGCCAGTATCCAGAATCAACAGCTTTTTTCTCTTCTGCTACAGTAGTGCCCATACCAGATTTTATACCATGGCTAATACATGGTGCATAGCAGATCACTAAAGAAGGTCCTTTATAACTTTCTGCTTCGGATATGGCTTTTATAACATGATCCATATTTGATCCCATGGAAACCTGTGCTACATAAACATATCCATAGCTCATGGCCATCATACCAAGATCTTTCTTTCTAATTTTTTTACCAGAGGCAGCAAATTTCGCAACAGCTGCAGTTGGAGTTGCTTTAGAAGATTGACCACCAGTATTAGAATAAACTTCTGTATCCATTACGAGAACATTTACATCTTCACCAGATGCTAAAACGTGATCTAATCCTCCATATCCTATATCATATGCCCAACCGTCACCTCCCACAATCCATACAGATTTTTTAATTAGATAATCTTTTTTATCTAGTATCTCTTTAACAATTGGATTATTTTGATGATTATTTAAGACAGATATTAATTTATTTGTAGCAATTTTTGAACCTTCTCCATCATCCATATTTTCAAGCCAATAAGAGAAAGATTCTTTACATTCTTGGTCTAGATTAGATTCTAAGCCTTGTTTCATTAAATCAGCTAATCTATCTCTTATTTGTTTTCCGGCTAAGTACATACCATAACCATATTCTGCATTATCTTCAAATAAAGAATTTCCCCATGCAGGACCTTTTCCTTCACTTGTTGTTGTATAGGCAATAGAAGGAGCGCTTGCTCCCCATATAGAAGAACAACCTGTTGCATTGGCAATCATCATTCTATCTCCATAAAGCTGGGTCAAAAGTTTTACATAAGCAGTTTCACCGCAACCAGCACAGGCACCAGAAAACTCAAGGAGTGGCTTAGCAAATTGGCTTCCTTTCACATTTAATTTGCTTGTTAAATTATCTTTATAGGTTATCTGATTAGCTGCAAAGTTCCAGTTGTGTTTTTGTCTTTCAATTTCTTCTTCAGCATTTACCATAACAAGGGCTTTTTGAGGAGCTGGACAAATATCAGCGCAGTTTCCGCAGCCAGTACAATCCAAAGGACTTACTTGTATACGATAAGTTAATCCTTCCAATCCTTTACCTACAGCTTTTTTTGTTTCAAATGTAGATGGAGCATTTTTCATTTCATCTTCATCTAAAAGGAACGGTCTAAGAACTGCATGAGGGCATATATAAGAACATCTATTACATTGAATACATTTATCCGTTTGCCACTGAGGAACCATTACCGCTATTCCGCGTTTTTCGTATGCAGTTGTGCCTAGAGGGAACGAACCATCTTCCATGCCTTTAAAAATACTAACAGGAAGATCGTCTCCACCAAGTTTGGACATTGGTTTTTGAATGTCTTTTACAAAACTAGGTTCTTTTGTTTCCTCAGGGGAAATCATTTTGTTTTCTCCTAGAGTAGACCAACTTTGAGGAACAGTGACTTTTACTAATTTTTCTACTCCTTGATCTACTGCTAGCTTATTCATTTGAACTATTTTTTCACCTTTTTTCCCATAAGCTTTCTCAATACCTTCTTTCAAATAAGAAAGAGCATCTTCTAGAGGAATAACATTAGCAAGTTTGAAAAATGCTGCTTGCATAATCATGTTGATTCTATTTCCAAGTCCTATTTCCACAGCAATATCTGTAGCATTGATAACATAAAAGTTTATGTTATGATCTGCTATGTATTTTTTCATATCGTGAGGAAGTTTTTCATCTAGTTCTTCTGGGCTCCATTTGCAGTTTAATACGAATGTTCCTCCATCTTTTAAACCTTTTAGCAAATCATAATGATATACATAAGATTGGTTGTGGCAAGCAATAAAATCAGCAGTATTAATTAGATAGGAAGATTTTATTGGTTTTTTACCAAATCTTAAATGAGAAACAGTGGTTCCACCTGATTTTTTACTGTCATAAGAAAAATATCCTTGAGCATAAAGGTCGGTTTTATCTCCTATGATTTTAATTGCAGTTTTATTTGCACCTACTGTACCGTCTGAACCTAATCCCCAGAATTTGCATCTAATTGTTCCTTCAGGAGATGTTTCTGCTACGCTGTTTTCAGCAAGAGAGGTATTGGTTACATCTTCTATAATACCAATAGTAAAATTATTTTTTGGATTTTCTTGTTTTAAATTATCATAAACCGCAATTATTTGTGAAGGCGTAGTATCTTTAGAGCCAAGCCCATATCTACCACCAATAATAACCGGTTTATTTTCTTTTTCATAAAATAAACTACGAACATCCTCATATAAAGGTTCTCCTATAGCACCAGGCTCTTTTGTTCTATCTAAAACAGCAATTTTTTGGACTGTATTTGGTAGAACATTAAAGAAATATTTACATGAAAAAGGTCTGTAGAGATGAACTTTTATAAGACCTACTTTTTCGCCTTGGCTTATTAAATAATCTAATGTTTCTTCTATCGTATCACATACAGAACCCATGGCAATGATAATATTTGTTGCATTAGGATCACCATAATAATTAAACGGATGATACTCTCTACCTGTAATCTTACTAATTTCCTGCATGTAATTTTCAACAATATCAGGGACAGCCTCATAAAATGGATTTGCAACTTCTCTTCCTTGAAAATAAATGTCTGGATTTTGAGCTGTTCCTCTTGCGGTAGGGTGTTCTGGGTTTAATGCTTTATTTCTAAATTCTTGAATCGCATTATGATCAACAAGCTTTGCAAAATTTTCATAATCCATTACTTCTATTTTTTGAACTTCATGAGAAGTTCTAAATCCATCAAAAAAATGTAAAAAAGGAATTCTTGATTTTATTGCTGAAAGATGAGCAACACCACCTAAATCCATTACTTCTTGAACACTATTAGAGGCTAATAATGCAAAGCCTGTTTGTCTTGTAGCCATGACATCTTGATGATCTCCAAATATAGAAAGTGCGTGAGCAGCTATTGCACGAGCACTTACATGAAATACACCGGGTAATAATTCTCCTGCTATTTTGTACATATTTGGAATCATTAAAAGAAGTCCTTGAGATGCAGTATAAGTTGAAGTTAATGCGCCTGCCGCTAAAGAACCGTGTACTGCTCCAGCAGCACCAGCTTCTGATTGCAACTGAGAAACTTTTACAGGTTGGCCAAATATATTTTTCTTTCCATGGGCAGCCCATTCGTCAACAAGTTCTGCCATATTAGAGGATGGTGTGATCGGATAAATAGCTGCAACATCTGTAAAAGCATAAGATACATAACCAGCAGCTTCGTTTCCATCCATGGTTTTCATTCCCTTTGACATGAAGATACCTCCTAATCTATTTTAAAATTATATGACTCAAGTCTTATTATTTTCCAATTTCTAATTATAATTCACAAAAAATACATAAAAATTATTTGACATAAAATTTTACAAAGATTATAATAATAAATAATATAAATAGATAACGAAAAAACCATGAAGAGAAGAGTAAATATAAGAAGTAGTTCTAGCGAGTCGACGATGGTGAAAGGTCGATACGAAGCTTATATGGAAGAACATCTCAGAGTTTCTAACCGAAATCATAGATGAGAGTAGGCTTGGACGGAGCCATACCGTTATAAAATGGACAGTATAAATAAATTTATTTTGTACTGGTTAGAGTTGGTCATATTTTATGACAATTAGGGTGGTACCGCGAAATTAAGTCTTTCGTCCCTTTTCTTGGGGGAAGAAAGGCTTTTTTTAATGCAAAAATATAGAAAAGAGATTTTCGTTATTTTAAAAAGGAGGAACGATAAAATATGAAAACTACATCAATTAAAGCATTATACAGAGAATCGGAAAAATACGCAGGTCAAAAAGTAACCATAGCAGGTTGGATTAGAACATTAAGAGCTTCAAAAGCATTTGGATTCATAGAACTAAATGATGGAGGATTTTTTAAAAATGTTCAAATTGTATTTGATGAGAATTTAGATAATTTTAAAGAACTATCAAAACTACCAATAAGTTCATCTCTTATTGTTGAAGGGAGAGTAGAGTTAACTCCAAATGCAAAACAGCCTTTTGAGATTAAAGCTACGAATATAATGATAGAAGGATATTCAGCAAGTGATTATCCTCTACAAAAGAAAAGACATTCTTTAGAATTTTTAAGAAGCATTGCTCATTTAAGACCACGTAGCAATACTTTTTCAGCAGTATTTAGAGTGCGTTCTATTGCTGCTTTTGCTATTCATAAATTCTTCCAGGAAAGGGGATTTGTATATGCCCATACACCAATTATTACAGGAAGTGACTGTGAAGGTGCTGGAGAAATGTTTAGAGTATCCACTTTAGATATGAAGAATATACCAATGATGGAAGATGGAAAAATTGATTATAGTAAGGATTTTTTTGGAAAAGAAACAAACTTAACAGTAAGCGGACAATTAGAAGGAGAAGCATATGCCTTAGCATTTAAAGATATTTATACTTTTGGGCCTACTTTTAGAGCAGAAAATTCTAATACTGCTAGACATGCATCAGAGTTTTGGATGATTGAGCCTGAAATAGCATTTGCAGATTTAAATGATTATATGGATTTGGCAGAAGATATGATGAAATACATAATAAGCTATGTAATGGAAAATGCACCAGAAGAAATGGAGTTTTTCAATAGCTTTATAGATAATACTTTAATCGATCGATTGAATAATGTTGTAAATTCTGAATTTGGTAAAGTCACGTATACGGAAGCAGTAGAAATTCTTAAAAAATCAGGAGTAGAGTTTGAGTATTCAGTAGAATGGGGATGTGATCTTCAAACAGAACATGAAAGATATTTAACAGAGGAAGTATTTAAAAAACCTGTGTTTGTTACAAATTATCCAAAAGACATCAAATCTTTCTATATGAGGTTAGATGACAATAATAAAACAGTTGCTGCTGCTGATTTATTAGTACCTGGAGTAGGAGAAATAATCGGAGGAAGTCAAAGAGAAGAAAGGTTAGATGTGTTAGAAAAAAGAATTGAAGAAATGGGATTAAATAGAGAAGATTATTGGTGGTATTTAGAACTTAGAAAATATGGCGGAACAAAACATGCTGGTTTTGGTCTTGGATTTGAAAGAGCGATTATGTATATGACAGGAATGAGCAATATAAGAGATGTTATACCTTTCCCAAGAACACCTAAAAATGCAGAATTTTAGAGAGTACAAGAAAAGATACAAATAAGCTATTAAAGCTTGTTTGTATCTTTTCTTTTTATGGTGATAAAACTCATTTGACTTCTATTTAGAAATCGAATAGGAAGGGAACTAGTGCCTAAACCACTATCAATATATAATAATTGATTAGAATGTAGCTTATACAATCCCTTATCATATTTGGGAAAAAAGCCTTGACCAGGGGCAATGATGCTTCCTAAAATAGGAAGTCTAACTTGGCCGCCATGGGTATGACCTGATAAAATTAAATCACATGGTAGATTCTCGTACTTCATTATAACATTTGGTGAATGAGATAGCAAAAGGGTGAAATGATTTGTATCTACATGTTTAAATGCTTCCTGTATATTTTCATGATTAGAGTAAGGATCATCTATTCCACAAACGTTTAATGTTATATTTTCATTATAAAAAAGAGTATTTGTATTATGCAAAATCATTATTTTTCTTTTTTGAACTTCTTCTAAAAATTCTTTTGCATTTTTATTTCGCCATTCATGATTACCAGTAACAAAATAAGTATTCGGATTTATTTTCACAATCGCTTCTAAAAAAATATACACGTTTTTGAAGTCTTGAGTTGTAGCATCAATTATATCTCCTGTCAAAACAATAATGTTAGGCTTCAATTTTTTTATCTTACTTAATATATATTTATTATGATTAGAAAAATTTTTATTATGTAAGTCGGATATTTGCAATATAGAGATCTCTTTTTTGAAGAAAATCTTATTTGATTGAATGGTTAGATACTTTATTTTGGGAAAATTCACTTCAAAATAAATATAACACAGAACAATAATAAAGAGTATAAGTATTTTTATGCTGTATTTAAGCAAAAGAAGGTCCTCCTTAATGATTTTGATCATAATTTATAAAATTATTATAATGCATCTATAGAAAATATGCTATATCCAAGATAAATAGGAAATTACATAAATACAATATATATATAAGCTTTTATATGTTAATAATATCTATGTATTTCATAAAAAGGGAGTTATTTTGAAAGAGCATATGGAGGTTTATTATAGATGAACTGTAAATGGAAATCGAAATATATAATAGATGAAACCAGTATATGTAATAGAGAAGCACATGATTCTTCAGGCTACTGTATTTTTCATAAGCCTAATAAAACAATAGAAGAAAGTATTTTATTTAATGAAAAATTAAAACGGAATAGTTATGATTTTAAAGGATTTGTTTTTGCGGAAGAATTCAATTTTTCAAATTTAAATAAAGATAAATCTTATAGCATAGATTTAGAAGAAAAGATAGATTTTTCAGAAGCTATATTTTATAAGAAGGCTTCTTTTGATGATTGTGAATTTATTGCAGATGTATATTTTTATTATACTAAATTTAAAGGAGGAGTGAGCTTTAAAAATGCACTATTTAGAGAAGATTGCATTTTCATAAAAAATAAATTTGAAGTAAAAGGAGTAAGACCTTTTTATAAAGCAAAATTTATAGGTCAAAACATTTTATTTGAGGATATAAACGAAGGACCAAATTTTGATGGAATAAGATTTTCTCAAAATACAAGGTTTACATTAGAAAATGTAAGATACAGTAAAAATCAGTATTCAGATGGCAAAGTGGCCTATAGGATAGCTAAAAATCAAGCAAATATAATAGGAGATTATGATAAAGTAGGAGCATATTATTATAATGAAAGATGGTATAATGGGAAAGAAATATTTCCTCCTATATCTTTTTGGAATAAGAAAAAGAAGGGACTAGAAAAAATAGAATTATTTACAAGTATAAAAGAAAAAAAGCATTATAGATATATTGTTCCTAAAATAATAGATTTATCTTCTAAACATATCGTAGGATATGGTGAAAAACCTAAAAATGTTTTATTTTTATCTTTTATTTTGATTAGTATCTTTGCTTGTCTTTATATGTTTACAGGATTAAGATTTGATATTTGTACAGAAAAAGGGACTTCAGAAAAAATTATTAAGTATACATGGTGTTTAAATTTAGAAGATATTTCTTTAAAAGAACTCAAATTGTTTTTAAAGGATTATTTTCAGTTTTGGTATTTCAGCATTGTTACTTTTACAACAGTAGGATATGGAGATGTTATTCCAATAAATACCTTAGGGAAAATACTATCGGCTATAGAAATGTTTTTAGGAGTTACAATGGTTGCAGCGTGGACATCTATTCTAGTTAGAAAAATGTCTAGATAAAAAGATCATAGATATTAAATAATTAATCATAGGCAAAATCCTAATAACCATATATAATATAAGCATATGGAAAAAAAGGAGGAGCAGAAGATGAAAAAAAAGATTTCTTTACTCTTAATACTATCTATTCTATTTTCTCTATCGCATTTCGTTTTTGCAGATGTAGAGAAGCAAAACGGTGCTTTGAAAATCTATTTAAATTCATTAATAGAGGTATTATATAATAAAAAGCAAGAGGATATATCAAATTATACAGAGATAGATAGCGTTCTAAGAGAGTACTTAAAAACGGATGTAGGAATTGATTTTCTAAGTCAAGATGCGGAAAAAGCAATAGAACTAATAGGAAATGGAGATAAGGAAAAATTATTAAATGAATTAAATCAAAACAAGGCTACTTTAGAAACAATGAAAACAGAAATTTTAAATTTGAAGCAATGGAAGGAAACAGACCGATATGCTATTTTAGATATGATCAAAAATGGACAAGATATAAGCAGTACAAAACTAGAATTAGAAAACCTAATTGATAAATATAACAAACAAATCAATGATTCCAACAATACGGGAATAAAGGATATCGGCAAACATTGGGCTAAAGACTATATATTATTTATGATGGACAAGAAAATAGCAAATGGATATGCGAATGGAACATTTAAACCCGATGCTAAAATAACCCGAGCTGAATTTGCCAAGTTATTAGTAGAAACTTTAAAATTAGAAAAAGTATCTTATGCTAATTCTTTTAGTGATGTAAAAACACATTGGGCTAAAGATTACATTCAAACTGCCTTTAATGCAGAATTAATAAAAGGCTATAATAACACATTTAAACCAGATGCATATATAACTCGAGCAGAAATGACTACAATGATTGGAAGAACGCTTACTACAGATCTTAAGGCAGATTTAACGGGATTTAAGGATTATAATAAAATTCCTGCTTGGGCCAAGGATTCTGTATCAAAAGCCGTTGCTGAAATGCTTATCAAGGGAGATAATAATAATTTTAGACCAAATGATAATACTACAAGAGCAGAAGCGATTACTATTTTATATAGATTAATACAAGAGTAATAACTTCATAGAGAATATTATTTTATTCATCAGAGTAAAGCAAATGCTTTACTCTTTTTTATTACAAGTAAATATATAAAAATTATGACATTAAAATGAATAAAAATAAAATTTTTTTAAAATAATAAATAACAGTAAAAGGGTTTATTCAATAAAGCAATTATAGTTCATTTAATCAATTCTTTAAAATCAAAGGGGTGGTTATTATCAAAGCAGTCATTATGGCAGGAGGAAAGGGAACTAGATTAAGGCCATTAACCTGTAATATGCCTAAGCCGATGGTTCCTATCATTAATAAACCTGTAATGGAATATTCTATTGATCTATTAAAAAAGCATAATATAAAAGATATTGCAGTCACCATGGCGTATATGCCATCTGTAATAAAAAATTATTTTGAAAGAGGAGAAGCCTGGGGAGTAAATTTAAACTATTTTACGGAAGAAATCCCTCTTGGAACGGGTGGAAGTGTTAAAAATGCAGAAGAATTTTTAGATGATACCTTTATTGTAATAAGTGGTGATGCATTAACAGATTTAGATATAGAAAAAGCAATACATTATCATAAAGAAAAAAAATCAAAAGCAACTTTAGTATTAAAAAAGGAATCTGTACCTTTAGAGTATGGTGTAATTATTACAGACGAAGATGGAAAGATTATAAGGTTTTTAGAAAAGCCTAGTTGGGGAGAAGTATTTAGCGATACAGTAAATACAGGGATCTATATATTGGAACCAGAAGTGCTAGATTATTATAAAACAGGAGAGAATTTTGACTTTAGTAAAGATCTTTTTCCAAAGCTATTAAGAGACCATGTGCCCATGTATGGCTACATAACAGAAGATTATTGGAATGACATAGGAGATTTAAAATCGTATAGAGACACTCAATTTCATATATTAGATGGAAAAGTAAAAGTAAAAATGAATTGTAAAGAGATGAAGAAAGGAATTTGGGTAGAGGAAGGTGTTAAATTAGGACAAAATATTCATTTGAGTCCTCCTGCGTATATTGGAAAAAATACGACGATAAGAGATGATGTGATTGTAGAGCCATATACAATTATCGGCGGAAATGTTGAAATAGAAGAAGAAACCACTTTGAAGAAAAGTATAATATGGAAAAATACTAAAATAGGGAGAAATACACATTGTAGAGGAACTGTAATATGTAACAATGTTCAAGTGAAAAATAAAGTAAATATATATGAGGGTTCCGTTGTAGGATCAGAAAGCATAATATCTAAAGGAGCAAGGATTAAACCTAATATAAAAATATGGCCTGACAAAAAAATTGGAGAAGATATCCTCGTAGCACAAAGTCTTGTTTGGGGAACGAAGGTTTCAAAGACTATTTTTGGATATAAAGATATATCTGGAGATATAAATATGGATATTACTCCAGAATTTGCATCCCGATTAGGATCTGCATATGCTTCAATACTAGAAGATGATGCACTAGTAGTAGTAAGCTGTGATTGTTCTAATGCCTCTAAATTAATAAAAAAATCCTTAATATCGGGCATACTTTCTACAGGTGCAGGTGTGATAGATATAAAAGATGCATCTATTCCTATTAATAGATTTGCAGTAAGGCATTATGAAGGAAAAGGAGGAATTCATGTAAGAATAAATCATGAAGAAAATAATAAAGTTCATATTGAATTTGTTGGTAAAAATGGTGCTAATATAGATAGAAACATGGAAAGAAAGATAGAAAATCAATTTAATACAGAGGATTTTGAAAGATGCGGTGTTGATGATGTACAAAGCGTGGTGAAAATTGATGATTTTTCTTATATCTATATAAACAATGGTTCGAGAATACTTCGTGATGTGTCAGCAATAAAAAGAAAACATCCTAAAATTATTATCAGTTCGAGATGTAAAAATATAATAGATCTAGTATCAAATTTTTTAGAACATGTAGGATGTCAAGTTATATGTGACTATTCAATGAACCAATATCATTCAGTGAATGAATATTTGGACTATATGTCCAGGCAGGTTATCAAAAATAAAGGCGACATAGGAATGATTTTAAGTGAAAATGGAGAAAGTTTGATCCTTATTGATGAGAAGGGAAAAATTATTGAAAAGGAAAGATATACTGCTTTAGCCGTTCTTATTCTTTTGAAAATTGGAAGAAGTAAAAAAATTGTAATTCCTCACACCTCTCCTAAAATGATTGAAAATATGGCTAAAAAATATAATGTAGAAGTAGTGAAAACTAAAATTTCTCCTTCTTCTATAATGAATGAAATGCTAAAGGAGGGAGATAATAAGGAAGAGATTTTACTCCAATATATTCTTCATTTTGATGCTGTTTTAGCCGCTGGGAAAATAATTGATTTTTTAATAGAGAACAATATAAAGCTTAGTGAATTAATAGAGGAACTTCCTGAATTTTACTTCATCAAAAATGAAATAAAGTGTGATTGGAAAGATAAAGGAAGAATTATTAAAGATATTATTGTATCTTATAAAGATGAAAATATAGAATTGTTTGAGGGAGTAAAAATTAATAAAGATAAAGGATGGGCATTGATTCTTCCAGATAGTGAAAGAGCAGTATTTAATGTTTATGCAGAAGGCTTTTCACAGGAATATGCTGATGAACTCTCAACTTTTTTTAGTAAAAAAGTAAAAACATTATTAGAAAATAAGAGGCTATAATTGCCTTTTATTTTTTAATATTATACAAAATAAAAAAATAGAAAGGCATGAAAAATAAATGATTTCAAACAAACACTTGAAAATTAGAGATGATGAAAAAATAGAGATAAGTGATGTTTTATTAAATCATGAAGAACTGAAAAATCATGCTATAGAAATAGCAAAAAAACATGAAATATTTAAAAGTCAAGGAAATATAAAATCTCTTTTATCAAGATTAGATAATAATTTTAAAATCATTGGAGGCGTATATCAACATTTAAATGAAGATGTGAAAAAGAAAAAAAATTTATCTTCTGCTTCAGAATGGTTACTAGATAATTTTTATAAAATTGAAGAACAAGTGAAAGTAGTAAGGCAAGAACTTATAAAAGAGAAATTTTTAAAGCTGAGTATATTAAACAATGGGTTTTTAAAAGGTTATCCTAGAGTATATGCAATTGGGCTAGAACTTGTTTCTCATACAGACTCAAGAGTAGATGAAGATACACTAATAGATTTTATCAAAGCATATCAATCAGAAAAAGTACTCTCCATAGCGGAAATATGGTCATTATCTCTTATTATTCGAAGTGCTCTTATTGAAAAAATAAGAAATATCTGCGAAAAAATACAAGATAATCAAATTCAATGGGAAAAAGCAGAAAAAATGAATGGAAAGGATATAGACGAGATATTAGATGGCATAAAAGAAGAATTTGAAGAAATGGAAGCTATAAACTCGTCTTATATAGAACATCTTTTGAAAAATCTAAGAAAAGAAGAAGTAGAGTATGGAAAGGTAAAAGACTATATAGAAAAAAAACTTTTAGAATTTGATACTACAATAGATCGAATCATCAAATGGGAGCATAAAGAAGAAGCTGCTAGAAAAATTTCAATAGGAAATGCAATTATTGCACTAAATATTATTTCCACATTAGATTGGAATGATATTTTTGAATCCCTGTCTCAGGTAGAAGAAATATTAAAAAATGATCCTAGTGGGATTTATAAAAAAATGGACTTCGAATCCAGGGATTATTACAGAAGCCAAATTGAAAAAATTTCAAAGAAATGTAATGTTTCAGAAATTAGAATTGCTAGAAAAACAATAGAGTATGCTCAAGAGGCTAGAAATAAAAATGAAGAAGATAAATTAAAACATGTAGGACATTATATTATTGGTAAAGGAAAAGAAAAACTACTATCTGAATTTGAATATAATAAGAAATATCCTTTAAATGACTACCCCATTTCTATTTATTTAGCACCTATCATTATATTAACAAGTTTAATTACTCTATTTTTTGCTAGTTATGCCTATAATGTCTCTAATAGCGTTTGGAAAAGTTTGCTAGGGCTAATAGTTACCTTAATTCCGTCAAGTGAGATTGCTGTAATTTTAGTAAACTGGGCTATAACACATATTATTCCTCCAAGTTTCTTACCAAAACTTGAATACAAAGATGGGATTCCTGTGTCAGTATCTACCATGGTAGTCATACCAACACTTCTTCCAACTAAAAAATGTGTTGAAGAATTATTAGAAAAGATTGAGGTTTATTACCAGGGAAATAAAGAAAAAAATCTCTATTTTGCTTTGGTAGGAGATTTTAGAGATGGAGAAAATAAGGTTTCTATTGAAGATGAAATAATTACGAAAACAGCATTAGAAGGGATTAAAAAATTAAATAAAAAATATGCTGAAAAGGAAGAAATATTTTTTTATTTCCATAGACATAGACAGTATTGCCAAAAACAAAATAAATGGATGGGATGGGAACGAAAAAGAGGAGCATTAGTTGAATTAAATGAGTTACTAGGGGGCTCAAAAAAAACATCTTATTCAATTATCTCAGGAGATATTACATCCATTGTTGAAAAAATAAAATATGTAATTACCATTGATGCAGATACCAACCTTCCTATGGATACAGCAAAAAAACTTATTGGCACAATATCTCATCCTTTGAATAAAGCTGTTGTAGATGTCAAAAAGGGCATTGTAACAGAAGGATATGGATTAATTCAGCCTAGAATAGGTTTGGATATTGAAAGCGCAAATAATAGTTTTTTTACGAGAGTTTTTGCAGGTCAAGGAGGTATTGATTCTTATACAACCGCAATTTCTGATGTATATCAAGATTTATTTGGAGAAGGAATTTTCACAGGAAAAGGAATATATGAATTAGAAACATTTAATAAGATAGTAAAAGATGCAATACCAGACAACACTGTATTGAGTCATGATCTTCTAGAAGGAAGTTATGTCAGAGTAGGGTTGGCAACAGATATAGAACTTATTGATGGATATCCCTCTAAATATAGCTCTTTTATGAGCAGATTACATCGATGGGTAAGAGGGGATTGGCAACTTATAAAATGGATGTCTTATAATAATCCTCTTTCTATACTATCTAAATGGAAAATATTTGATAATATGCGAAGAAGTCTTGTTTCTATAAGTTTAAGCATGTTAATTATATTAGGATTAACCTTTCTTCCAGGAAAATCCTATGTATGGATAGGACTTTCTATATTGACTATTTCTTTTCAGTTAATTATGGAATTTACAAATTGTATTCTATTTAAACATTATAAAAGTAGAAGAGAGAAAATTAGCTGTAATGTAGTATACGGAATGAAATCAGTTTTTTATCAAGTTTTATTTTTATTTATATTTTTACCATACCAAGGATATATGATGGGAGATGCTATAATCAGAACCCTCTATAGGGTATTTATTTCAAATAAAAATCTATTAGAATGGGTTACTGCTTCAGATGTTGAAAAAAAATTAAAAAATAATCAAATAAGCTTTGTGAAAAGAATGTATCCAGGGATGTTTATCTCTTTTGTATTCTTTACTTTAGTTTTTTTCATAAAACCTGAAAATTTAGGTTATGCTACTGTTATTACACTAATATGGATAGCCTCTCCTATTGTTGCGTATAGGATAAGCAAAGAAGAGGTAATAGAAAGAAAATTAAATAAAGACGATATTAAAGTATTAAGAAGGATAGGAAGAAAAACATGGGCATATTATGAAGATTTTTCAGGAGAAGAAGAAAATTATCTTCCTGTTGATAATTATCAAGAAGATCCTCCCAATGGTTTGGCACACAGGACATCTCCAACGAATATTGGATTTTTGTTACTAGCCATTCTTTCAGCTAGAGATTTAGGATATATTTCTATCACACAAATGATAGATAAAGTGCATAAAACCTTATCTACCATTGAAAACATGGAAAATTGGAAAGGTCATCTTTTTAATTGGTATGATACAAGAACTTTGGAAGTATTAAGACCTTTTTATGTATCTACAGTAGACAGTGGAAACTTTGTAGGATATTTAATTACCTTAAAGCAAGGGCTTTTAGAATATACAAAAAATCCTATTTTAGATAAAAAATTATTATTAGGAATAAAAGATACCTTAGAGTTGATGAATAAAGAAGAATCATTGATAAATAATTTACTAGACAAAGATAAAATAGAGATGAAAGAATGGAAAAACTTAATAGAAAAAATTATTTTAATGGATGATGAAGGATCAGAATGGGCTATAAAGCTTAAAAATACAATAAGATATTTGAAAAAAGAAATAGATGAACTTATCTTGCACATAGAAAAAGAAGATTCTTTTGAAGTGTTAAGAGATAAATTAAGTTTTATTGAAACCTATTCCTTGATAGAATTAAAAGTTTTTTATGAAAATATTTTATATGAAATGGATGAACTTTTAAAAGATAAAATAAGAAAGAAAGAAGAAAAAGAGAATTTATTAAAGATAAAAAATAATATGATGCGTTGTTATAAAAATGTTGAAGAAATATTAGATAATATAGATAATCTTGTTAATAGGATAGATAAAATAGTAGACAATACAGATTTTAGTTACCTATATGACAATAAAAGACACCTATTTGCCATAGGATATGATGTTCAAAATGAAAAACTTACAAATTCCTATTATGATTTATTGGCATCAGAGGCTAGACTTGCAAGCTATATAGCCATTGCAAGAAAGCAAATACCAAAAAAACACTGGTTTAAGCTAGGACGAGCATTATCTATAGTAGATGGATATAGAGGGCTTGTATCTTGGACCGCTACAATGTTTGAGTATTTCATGCCACCACTTGTAATGAAAAATTATAAAAATACACTTTTAGATGAAACCTATAATACTGTAATTAAGGCACAAAAAAAATATGCAGATAAAAGAAAAGTACCTTGGGGAACCTCTGAATCTGGATATTATGGATTCGATATGCTTTTAAATTATCAATATAAAGCCTTTGGAGTTCCAGATATTGGATTGAAAAGAGGACTAATAAAGGATATGGTTATATCTCCATACTCGACTATTCTAGCTTTGCCTTTTGATGAAGAAGGTGCGATGGATAATATGAAAAGACTCATTAGAGATGAGGTAGAAGGAAAATATGGGTTTTATGAAGCAATAGATTACACACCAGAGAGAATGCCTAAAGATAAAAAAAGAATGATAGTGAAAAGCTATATGGCCCATCATCAAGGAATGAGTATACTGGCATTAAATAATTATTTAAACAGTAATGTGATGCAAGATAGATTTCATATGGACCCTATTATGAAATCAGGAGAAGTATTACTTCAAGAAAAGGTTCCTGTGAGAGTTATTATAACAAAAGAATATAAAGATACGATAGAGCCCTTAGAAGAACTGGAAAAAGAAGACACAGAGGTGATTAGAACCTATGGTGTTCCAGAAGATATTCTCCCAAAATGCCATATTCTTTCAAATGGAAGATATTTTGTGATGATTACAGAAAGTGGGAATGGATATAGCAAAAAAGAAGATATCCAATTAACTAGATGGAGAGAAGATGCTTTAACTGGAAAACATGGACAGTACATCTTTATTAAAAACTTAAACGTAAATAAACTGTGGTCAGCAACATATGCGCCTATTTATACAGAGCCACATGGATATAAAGTTAATTTTTTACAAGATAAAGCAGAATTTATTAGAGTAGATGATAATATAGATACCCACACAGAAATTATAGTATCGCCCGAAGATAATGTAGAGATAAGAAAAGTAACTTTGACTAATCATGGAATGGAAGATGCTCTAATGGAGCTTACAAGTTACTTTGAAACAGTTCTTACGCATCAAGGGGCAGACATTGCACATCCTGCGTTTAGCAATTTGTTCATCAGAACAGAAGCGTTATTAGAATATGATACCCTTATTGCTTCTAGAAGACCAAGGTTAGAGGGAAAAGATACTATATGGATGTTGCACACCATAACGGTAGAGGGGGAAATCGTAGGGAACTTACAATATGAAAGTAATAGAAGTAATTTCATAGGGAGAAGCAAAAACATATCTAATCCTATAGGGCTTACACAATCCCTAAGCAATACATCTGGACCTGTGCTAGATCCAATTATGAGCTTGAGAAGAAAAATTAAAGTAGATGCAGGAAAATCAGCAGTGATCTCTTTTATAACAGGTATTGGAAAAAGCAAAGGTGAAGTAGTAGAATTAGCAAAAAAATATCATGATAATACTTCTATAAATAGAGCTTTTCAATTTTCTTATACAAGAAATCAAGTTGAAAATATGTATCTTAATTTTAAGATGAATGAAATTAAGACTTATCAAGATATGATTTCACATATAGTGTTTCTTAGTCCACACAGAAGAAAATATGAGGATATGTTTAAACAAAATGTAAAAGGACAATCTGCTTTATGGGCTTATGGAATATCAGGAGATATCCCTATCGTTTTAATCAGCATAAAGAGCGAAGATTATATAGATATAGTGATAGATGCACTACGAGCACATGAATACTGGAGAATGAAGGGATTAAGAGTAGATTTACTTATTTTAAATGAAGATGAAAGTAATTATTTCCAACCGTTACAAGAAATGATTAGAGAGACGGTATGTGTAAAGTATGGGAATGATATATTAGATAAATCTGGAGGTGTATTTATAAGAAATGCAAAAATAATGCCTCAGGAGGACTATATATTATTTTATACTGTAGCAAGAATGATTTTAAGAGGAGAAGAAGGCTCTATTTCATCACAAATAAAAATGAAGAACAGCAAAAAAGAGGATATACAGGAAAAAGTATTTAAAGAAAAAACTATAGTGTATACCAGCAAAGAGGAGCCACTCCATCTCAATTTAGATTATTTTAATGGATATGGAGGATTTAGCAAAAATGGAAAAGAATATGTTATACAGCTTAAAGATAAATTAAATACTCCTGCTCCATGGATTAATGTAGTATCTAATGAAAAATTTGGATTTCAAGTATCGGAAAGTGGGGCCGGTTTTGTATGGGCTGAAAATAGTAGAGAAAATAAATTAACACCATGGTCTAATGACCCTGTAACGGACATTCCTGGAGAAGTAATTTACTTAAGAGATGAAGAAGATGGGGATATATGGACTATAACACCTCTACCAATTAGAAAAGAGGAAAGGTATACAATAAAGCACGGGTTAGGATATTCAACTTTCAATCATGAAAGTAAGGGAATAAACCAAGAGCTTACAATGTTTGTTCCTATTAATGAATCTATTAAAATAAGTATGGTAAAGCTTAAGAACAATTCTCCTTTGAAGAGAAAATTAGCCCTTACTTATTATTTAAAACCAGTATTAGGCGTTAGTGATCAAAGTACACAACAATATATATGTACAGATATAGATGAAGAAAGTGGAACATTTTTAATTAAAAATTCCTACAATACAGATTTTCCCGCTCGTATTGCTTTTATGGATGCTTCAGAAAACATAAAGGATTATACAGGCAATAGAGAAGCGTTTTTAGGCAGTAAAGGAGATTTATATACGCCTGAAGGTTTGAAAAAAGAAAGACTTTCAAATGAAATAGGTGCAGGACTAGATCCTTGCGGAGCCATACAAATTATAGTAGAAATGCAGGAACAGGAAGAAAAAGAAATGGTATTCTTATTTGGACAATCAAAAGATAAACAAGAAATGGTCTCGCTTATTGAGAAATACAAAGATATTAATAACTGCAAAAATGCATTAAAAGAGGTACAGGATAAGTGGGAGAAAACTTTAGGCAAAATTCAGGTCAAAACACCTGATTTATCAATGGATTTACTAATGAATTATTGGCTTTTATATCAAAATATATCTTGCAGGATATGGGCAAGATCCGCTTTTTACCAATCAGGAGGGGCATTTGGATTTAGAGATCAGCTTCAAGATAGCATGAATGCATTATATGCATTACCTGAAACAACAAGAAACCAAATACTTTTGCACTGTGCACATCAATTTATAGAAGGAGATGTTCAGCATTGGTGGCATCCAGGAGCAGGAGAAAAAGGAATTCGTACAAAATTTTCGGATGATTTATTATGGCTTCCTTATGTGACCGCAGAGTATATATATAATACAGGAGATGAGACAATATTAGATGAACAGGTACATTTTCTGGAAGGAGAACCTCTAGGAGAAGAAGACGAAAAATATAGTATACCAAGGATCTCTAATGAAAAAGCTTCTGTCTACGAACATTGTATAAGAGCGATTGAAAGAGGAATAAAATTTGGAGAGCATAACATTCCTCTCATGGGCTGTGGAGATTGGAATGATGGAATGAGTACAGTAGGGAATAAAGGGAAAGGTGAAAGCGTATGGCTTGGATGGTTCATGTACAACATATTAATGAAGTTTTCAAGCCTGTGCGCTACTATGAAAGATTTTGAACGAGAAAAACGTTATATAAAAATTGCAAAAGAAATGGCAAATGCCATTGAAGAAAATGCTTGGGATGGAGAATGGTATAAAAGGGCTTATTTTGATGATGGAACACCTCTTGGTTCCATAAAAAATCCAGAATGTATGATTGACTCTTTAGCTCAATCATGGTCTATCATCTCAGGCGTGGGAAGAGAAGATAGAACTAAGGGTGCAATGGAGAGTGTTAAACAATATCTCATTAAAGAAGAAGAAGGAATGATTCTTCTGTTCACCCCTCCATTTGATGATAGTGACTTGCAACCAGGATATATAAAGGGTTATGTGCCAGGGGTAAGAGAAAATGGAGGACAGTATACTCATGCTGCAACGTGGGTTATAAATGCTTTTGCACTCATGGGTGATGGAGATATGGCATGGAAACTTTATCATTTAATCAATCCAATAAATCATACAAGAACATCCATAGAGTGTTCTAAATATAAAGTAGAACCATATGTGATGGCAGCAGATGTATATTCAACTCATCCGCATATAGGAAGAGGAGGATGGACGTGGTATACTGGAGCAGCAGGATGGATGTATAAAGTGGGATTAGAGAATATACTAGGACTTAGAAAAAATAAAGATAAGCTCATCATAGATCCATGTATACCAAAGGATTGGAATGAATACACAATGAAATATAAATATAAAAATACAAGCTACAATATAATGATTAAAAATCCAGAGAAAGTAAATAGAAATGTAAAAAGCATTGTTTTAGACGGAAAAGAAGTGGAATATAAGCATATAACGTTAGTAGACGATCATATGGATCATAATATAGAGGTTTTTTTGGGAAAATAAAAAGTCATGGTGCATGCCATGGCTTTTTATTTTTTCTAGAAAATTTTTTTAAAGGATATCTCTAGAATTTATTTTATGATTAATATATTTTTCTAATTCTATTTTTATGATAGCCATAACGGGGACACCGATAAACATTCCAATAACTCCAAATGTACCACCACCTATTATTACGGCTAGTATAATCCAAATAGGACCTAATCCCACCTTATCTCCCAAGATTTTAGGGCCAAGATATAGTCCATCAAATTGTTGTAATAAGAAGATGAATATACCCACCCACAAAGCGTTTATAGGACTGTATATTAAAGTGATTAAAATAGCAGGTACTGCACCAATAAATGGACCAAAATAAGGAATCATATTTGTAATTCCAATGATAATGCCAATTAAAAGAGCATATCTCATTTTTAATAGTAAAAGACCTACAAAACAAAGCATACCTATAATTAAAGAATCTATAGCTTTTCCGATAATATATTGAGAAAAAATTTTATTAGATAGATTACCAAAATTGATAATATTATTTGCTTTATTTTGACCTACTAATGCATATAATATTTTTTTAATTCCAATAATAAATCTTTCTTTATCTTTTAGCAAATAAATAGAAACCACTAAACCAAGTATAGCACTAAATAAATTAGAAGTAATATTGATTGCTTTTGTTACTAAATTTGCTGATGTCAAGTTTAAAAATGAAAGCGTTTCTTCTAAAATACGATTAATATTTGTTTTTATGTAAGGAGCGCTATATTCAAGTAATTTTGATTTAACAATATTTTCATTAACCCAAGATTGTGTTGAATATATATAAGTAGGGATATCATCTGAAAGATTATCAATACTTTTTGCAATTCTAGGAGATACAATAGTAATGGTAATGGTAATAATACTAAGCAATAAGCAATAAATAAGAAGAATACTGAAACTTCTATTTATTTTAAAATTTTTTTCAACATAAATCAAAATAGGATTCAATAAATAAGCAATAGAAAATGCCCATATAAAAGGAGCAATAAGAGAAATAAAAAAATTAAATTTTTCAATAAAAAAACCTGTGTTATTTACTAATTTAAAAATAAGAAGTGATATAAATAACATGAATATGTAATATTTTGTTTTTTCTTTTTGAAGCATAAAAGACCCTCCCGACTAAGCTACATTGATTATTATAGATGGTATTGTAACATTTTATTTAGAACTTAACAATGATAAATAGAAAAATAAAGTTTTTTATTATAAAATGTGGAAGAGGTAAAGAAGTATAGGATATAATAAATTGTAAAATGAATATAAAGGAGAAATTAGATGAGATTAAATAAATATATGGCATTGTGTGGTGTGGCTTCAAGAAGAAAATCTGATGAATTAATAAAGAATAAAAAGGTGAAAGTAAATGGAGAAATAGTACAAGAGTTAGGATTAGATATAGATATAAATAAAGATATGATTATGGTGAATGGGGAAAAAATACAGCTAGAAAGTAAAAAAATATATATTTTATTAAATAAGCCAGAGGGATACGTTACCACAGTAAAAGATCAATTTGATAGGAAAAGTGTATTAGATTTAATTATAAATATAAAAGAGAGAATATATCCTATAGGAAGATTGGATTATGAAACATCCGGACTATTAATTCTTACTAATGATGGAGATCTCACCTATAAATTAACTCACCCTAAACACGAAATAGAAAAGACATATATAGGAAAACTAAAAGGAGTTCCCAATAAATTTGAAATTAAAAATTTTGAGAGAGGATTAAAAATAGAAAATTATGTAACTGCTCCGGCAAAATTTAAAATATTAAAAATAGAAGAAAAGTATAGTATATGTGAAATGAAAATTCATGAGGGAAAGAACAGACAAATTAGAAAAATGTGCGAATCCATTGGACATCCAGTGTTCTCTTTAAAGAGAGTATCCATGGGAGAGGTGAAATTGGGCGAATTAAAAAAGGGAGAATGGAGAGATTTAAATTTAAATGAGATAAAGTATTTAAAATCTTTGTAAATTATAAAAAAGGAGAAAGTGTATGATTACGATTTGTAAAGCAAAAACAGAGGATATAGAGAAAATAAAAAAGATATTGGAAAATGAGGGGGTGGATTTTGAAAATATAAAGGAAGACTTTTTGGTGGTTTATGAAAAAAATAAAATTTTAGGATTGGGAGGATATAAAAAAATAGAAAATGTAGGAATTTTAAATTACTTAAGAATACTTGAAAAAAATATGGAATTGGTTTTGAAAGATGGACTCATTAAAGCATTACTTAATTTAGCAGATTTAAATAAAATAAAGGTATTTCTTGTAAAAAAAGAAGACGACGAAATGTTTTATAAGAAAATAGGATTTAATGCTTTAGAAAGTAGAGATTTTATTTTGAATATAAGTTTACAAGAAAAATATTTATACATAAAGCTAGCTGATTTTTTTAATCATCCATGCAAGGGAAATGAGTAATTTAGGGAGGAGAGGACTTGGATAAGGAGAAAAAATTAATCAAAGCAACACATGTGGCAAAACTTCTTTTAGATAATATGATTAAAGAAGGGGATATAGTAGTGGATGCTACCATAGGAAATGGGTATGATACAGAATATTTGGCTGAAAAAGTAGGAAAAAAAGGAAAAGTTTATGGATTTGATATCCAAAAAATAGCAATTCAAAAGACAAGAGAAAGATTAGAAAAAAAAGGATTATTAGAAAGAGTAGAGTTAATATGGGATGGTCATGAGAAGATAAATTCATATGTAAAGGAAGAAATAGCTTGCATTCTTTTTAACTTAGGATATCTCCCAAAAGGAGATCATAATTTAATAACAAAGCCAGAGACTACAATCTCTGC
>SWCA01000092.1_pt1 | contig 111911 bp, 111 predicted proteins | sample 4692961 | NCBI WGS metagenome assembly SWCA01 (sample SAMN10267275, study PRJNA491770) | bioreactor metagenome | isolation source: DHS bioreactor inoculated with | place: Japan: off Shimokita Peninsula | reverse complement strand
AATTTAGTATTAGAAGAATTGCCCATTTTTACACAGTCTGCCGTCCCTTTGTATCCTACCTTTGTATCCTATTTATCGAGAATCATGTTTAGTATAACTTCACCAGTTTCAGTTTGAATTTCCTGATCTATAAAACTGAAACCCACTTTTTCATAGAATTTCTTTGCACTCTTATTTTTTTCATAGACACCTACCGTTAAAGAGCCCTTTTTAGTAGAAGCTTTATTTATTAGTGCTGTTCCGACTCCTTTACCCTGATACCGTGGATGAATAAATAATCCCCCAACGTAATTATCCAATAGTGAAACAAAACCCCATATACATCCCATATCTTCTGCGACCCAAGTTTCAGCTATGGGTAAATACTTCTCTTTTATCTGAATTTTTTGAGCTTGAAGTAATTCATCATTCAGAAATGAATGTGCTATTTTGCTAGCTTCATACCATATTTCAAGAATTTTTTCTTGATCTTCATTGTTATAATTCCTTATATCCACAATTCACTCTCCTATTTCTTTAATATCAATTAAATTCATAATTATTTAATGAGTATACTCAATATAATTCTATGAAGTATATTGTCTAAAATGTCGATAACCCAGTAAATTCCTGAATGCGATAAATTATAGTTTTGATAAGTGATTCAGATTTATATTCATCATATCCTACTGTATAGTAACCATCCTTATTATGCCAAATTCTATTGAAATAGTCTTTTATATCATTATTTAATTTGCTATTAGGCTTAGTTCTTATTAGTAAATTTGTTTCTAAGTTATAATTATCAATATTTCTTCTTGTTAAGTTTGCAGACCCACCAATAATAATGGATTCATTGTCATTTTCAATAAAAACCATTTTGGTGTGATACTGCTCTCCATGGGTATCATACCATTTAACTTGAATTTTATTATTGGTTTTGGTCTTCAACCCCTGTGCCACTTGTCTATTAGGTATACCATTTTTCTCCATGCCAAAAGCATCTTTATTGGGATCTAATATTAGTTTTACATCTACTCCTCTATTCGAAGCATTAATTAAAGATTTAATTATATTTCTATGGGATAAATAGAACATACCTACTGAAATTCTATCACCTTTATTAGTCCTATTAATTGCTCTAGTTAAACTATCTCTAATTTTACTTTCTGTAATAAGTGTTACCGAAGTATCTGTTTTTTTAGTATCTATCTTTTCTCCGCTTTTATAAGAAAACTTTTTATTTTTATAGCCTGAAAACTCTGCTACTTTAAGTTCAGATTTCATTAAGTCTTGAAGAATTTCACCCTTTACTTTAAAGGCTATATTAGAATGATAACCACTGGCATCATGTGGGTTTGCAGAGGCCACAATTCCTGCTTTATCAGTAATAATCACCTTTCTATGATTTGCTTTAAAGTTTAAAAGTTTAAGATAACCCCTAAGTGTTACATCCTTAGAGTCAGGACTAAAGGGATTAGGAAGCCAGCCCTTACCTTTAACTCCAAACCATTTGATAACTGTCCTCCAAAACCCTGAATATAAAGGATTAGAGTCTCTTATTTCTTCACTATCAGTAATGACTACATCAATATTATTTTTCTTTAATTTCTTTAGATGTGAAGATTCATAGACTCCATAAAAATTATTTATCTCATCTGTAATAAATAGTATGTTAATATCTGAATTCAACTCTTTTTTATTTATTAATGCATTAGTGAGTTTTTCAGAGACATTTGGGAATTTATACTTTCTATTGTAATCATCATTAAATAAGAACATATCTAAAATAATATAATCTTCAGCATTACTTATTAAGTTAAGCCATTCATTTAATATAACCTGCTTATGAACTTTTTCATTTCCTTTTAAATATGTTAAATCATATAGAAACTCTACATAAGAATCTGTTCTTTCATAACCAATAACTGAAGTTCCTTCTGGCATAGGAGTTATAAATCCATTTATAATACAAATAAGCAAAAAACCAATAATAAAATATTTCTTTAGTGGTTTTCTTTTTTCTTTTTCTATAGCTTTACTACTCACAATCTCACTCCTTTACCCGTAAGTATCTATTATCATTTATCATACTAAGTATAACACAAAAACCCTTCTACTGAATGATTCCCAGAGAAGGGTTAAACTTACATATTATTATATAGTTGAATAGTTAATTTTCAATATTCCCTAATCAATCAAATAAATTTCTACATCTTTTTCTCTACCAAATTTCTTTACTACTTCTAGTTCTTCATTTCCGTTGTCTCCTAGATAGATATCTATGGTTCTTCCTTTTACTCCTCCTCCGGTATCCCCTGCGACATAAACTCCATTATATTTTGAACGCCAATCGTCTGCTTTAAAAATTACTAAAATTCTACTGCCTAATGGGATTTCTCTTGGATCAACTGCAGCTATCATAACATCTCCCCACTGTTTAGAATTTAAATCTATACCCGTACTCGTGAAACCTCTATACTTATCACCAACTGCTTTCCCACAGGATGCAATTGACAAATCATAGGCTGTAGCTGAAAAATCTTTCCCGATCAAGGTTGCCACTTTCTTAATGTCTTCAAATGGATCATTCTCTAATTTATTTTTATCCAATTGCGAATTTTTATAATTGTTAAAATAGCTTTTCTGCTTTTCATCTATAATAGTTCGAGCTGATTTAATCTCATACTTATGTATCCATCCTTCTTTCCCGTCTTGCAATGCTACATGAAAATAGTCTGATTCATAGTCTTTCAATAATAAAATAGTACTTTTTTCTACTTCCACCACTGTATCACTATTATATATTGGTTCGATTTTTATTTGTGATTTATTTGAGGTTACCATGGCCTTTGGATAGATTGGCGTCGTCATTACTGTAATATCCTGCGCTGGTACCCAACCTAATATCTCATCGCCTATAGCAATATTTAACCATGTTCCCTCCTGTGCTACTATACTAACTTTAGAAGTGAAACCTAATGTACCCTTTAGCTCTGAATTGGGATCTGGAAACTCATGTACACCGATATAACCATTATTTACTACCCCTTCTTTTATAGGGTTCTTGCTATTATCGATAATAAGAACTGATTGGCTATGAATCCAACCACTAATACCGTCTTTTGTTGAAATTTTTAGCCATTTACCTTCATTTCCGGAGACAAAAATGCTATCTCCTATACCTAAACTGGTAACTACTTTTGAATTTGTATTAGCATTTTCATAAATATAAAGAATTTTATCAATAACAATAGCTTGTATAACATCTTCTCCAAAAACAACTATACTTGTAGAGAAAATAGATAGGATGATCATTACCACAATTAAAAAAACTTTAATGCTCTTCATTTTAAAATAGCTCCTCCCTTTTCATGTGATAAGTGATAAGAAAAGCTTTATCACTTTAAATTCAAATTGTCATAAGTTTTATACATAACATTATATAACATTAGCGAAGCCCTCTGTACTTTTTTATAGTATAAGGGGCTTAAACATAGAAAACTTAATCAATTTTTTTGTTTCATTAAAATTTTCTTCCAACAACGGTATTTTTTTCACCTCTTCTTTTTTCTTCTATATCTACATTTTCCATTCCTTCTTAGTGTAACAATAAAAAAATAGACCTAGTTAGGTCCTTCTCTCCCATAAAGTATTTATTAATTCAAATTTAAAACCTTTTGTTGTTACTTTTGCTATTGTAAGCGGTGCTGCCATTGCAACACCTCCCAAAAGGCAAAATAACTATTTCATTACCTTGATTTACACTCTATTAATAATTTAATTTTTATAAATCTTTTATTTTCATCTTATCTATTTCACTATTTATCTTTTGTTTTTCTTTCAACTTACTTCTACACGCCAAATAGATTATTAAATTAAAGAAAAAAGGTACTAAAGAAATTATAGTGACTGTCAAGACTTGAGCTATAGAGGTTCCATATATTAATTGTGCTGGACCTGTAAGTATACCTAATGAAAAACATAAAATCGGAATAAAAAGCCCATACCATTTATTCTCTCTTAATGATAAGAATATTTGTAACGCAGTTAATAATCCGATTATCACAATGAGAATAAACAATCTAATAGGTGCACCTGTCATTATTTTCCCTCACTTTCTTATATTCTGATATAAGTACTTTGGCAGTATCAATATCAATCTTTTCATCAAGTGTCGTATTTTTAATAAGTGTAATATATGGTTCTTGTATCTCTTTATCATTTATCTCTATTTTATTAATCAATTTATCTAGTCTTAATCTAACAGTAGGATAGGTGACATCATATAATTTTGCCATATCCTTTAATGAGCCGGAGCATAGAATAAATTTTTTAATAAAAGTTAAATCTTCATCACTTAAATTACTAAGCCATCCTGGAAAAATATTATCTGGCATACGTTCACCTTACTTTAATATTATTCAAATTCAGGAGCGCCATGCCAATTGTCATACACGTTGCCCCTATAGTCACTCTGTCACTTAAATTCATACTCAGCATCCCGTTAGGGATCCAGTAATCTATTACTTGGTCTATTCTTTATTTAGTAGTGATTCTTCTTTTTTTATAATGCTTTTTTATATGGGTTAGATTCAATATATTTAGGGCTACGGTGATAAGTTAAGATTGGTAAATGTATTGGAGCCACTTGATTTTAGACAAAATCGTCGTTGCTTATGGTATGGTTCACTACATCGCTGTAACTGCGATTTTTATTGAGTTTAAGCAATTGTTCTGTTAAAATAACTTAACTATCTTTGGAACAACTCACCTGTCCCCTTGTCCCTTCCCCTTGTCCCTTCCCCTTGTCCCTTCAATTGCACTTTTCCTATATGTATCACTCTCATCTGTTAACTTATAATTATCTTTTTGCAACAAGTCAAGAAAACCTTTCAATGTCTCTACCAGTTTACTTCTTTCGTTATTCTCGATAGCGTTCATATAAACATTCTTAGCATCGTCTACCATCACTTTAGAATCATAATCGAACAGTGGTGTATTATTTAAACCAAACAATGTGAAGCTGACATAATTTTTATATAACTGCTTTACAGAATCAAGCTTCACTGAATCTGGATACTTATTTATAAATCTCTCTTGATTCAATGCTCTGTTGAGCACCTCATCCCATCCAATAACTAATGCTCCGTCTTTGGCAGGAACTTTATTTGACTCAACCGCCATAATATCAATATAATCCTTCATATCATAGGTCACATAGGAACTATATTGTTTATAGAACTCATAATTAATAATTGGAAAAAACATACCCTCTGCCGTTTCCACTTTATATCCATGGTCTCTTGTTTCTAATAAAAGGTCCTTTAACTCTTTATCATCTATATTGTCAATATTATTTATATCAAAGTCTGTCTTGTATACCTCCAACATTTTACTTTGTAAATCGTTACTGTAAAATCTCTCTTCTAACTTTGGTAAATTCTCTACTTGTGCCGTTTGAAGCTTATCAATCATTATAGATGCATTTTCTTCATAAAGAAGTGAGATATTTTTATCTACAAAGGCAATTACTTCATCTAATCTCTTATCTTCTTCAATCAAGGAATCAAATTCATCCATTACCGGATCTTGTTCTATCTTGTCCTGTGTTGTCGTTTGGTTTTCCTTTTTTTCCTGCTGTACGGCTCCATTATTGTTTGAATTTATTTCATTTCCTCCAGCACACCCCACTTGTAGTGTCAATGCAGATATTAATACTGCTCCAGTAATAATCTTTTTATTAAACATTTTAATCCTCCTTCTCTTATCTTAGTTTGTTTGTTGATGTATTTAAACCACATTTTCTTTATCTACTAAAATATTCTCCAGTGTAATACCTTCGTCAGTAAAATCATAAATAAAATATATAATTCTTGTTATCCCAGGTGCTCCACCTCTCATATAAACATTTGCAATCAATTCTTCATTTCCATCATTGTTGTAATCAAAGAACTTATAAGTTGGGACAATTGAAAAAAAAAGATAATCTTCTTTTCCAATATACTCTTCTCCCATTTCTTTTAAATATTTTATATAATCATCTATTCTGCTTATCTCATCTTTAGTAAGCTTTATTTGGAACTCTTTATTCTGTTCTTCGATTTCTAAAGTCAAAATGTCTTCATTGTAATCCAAAACTTTAATTGTATTGCTCAATACATTCTTCATGTCCCATATTTCCTTTAGTGATTCACCGTCATACTCATAGCAAGAAAGCCAGGATGTTGATCCATACTTATTTGTATGAGAATAGGTAGATCCTACAAGAAAGAATTGCTTGTTTTCCATAGAGTTTTCTTTTATATATAACTGATTTATTATTCTATTACTCGCTATTAAGCTCTCAATCCAATCTTCTGGTATATCTGATAATACTGTAATCGCTTTATCCTTAACCTTTAATCTAATATCTCCATCATAATATAATAAAACTTCATTTGCTTCAGGTTTTTGATGTAGCCCTATGTAGGTTCGAGCTAAAATATCTTTTTTAAATGAGTAATACTTTATTTCTCCATCAATTTCTTTTAATACATATCTCTCCCATAAATTATTACTCCACTCACTTATTTTATAAACTTGATTTGTATTATGAAACCAAAAATATCCATCTTTTATGTTTAAGAAGATTTCTTGAAACCCTTTAAAGTTTAAAACTATATCAAAGTTCTCTCTTTTATCTAGTTGTCCTTCTTCAATTTTATAATCCTTTAACTCTTCTAATAATCTTAATGTAAAATCTTCAGTTGCATAGTAATAACTGCCATTGGTTTGCTTTATTCTTAATTCATATTCCTCTTGGGAAATTAAACTCTCAATATTTGTACTAAGAACTTCTTCTTTATCCTTTGATCCTAAATCACGTTGACCATCTTCTTTATCAATTGATATATTGCAACTACTTATTACTACAGTAAGAATAATGATTATTACAGGATATATTTTCTTGCTCAACAAAAACACTCCTTCAGTAAATTAGTAGTAAGTGATTGACCGCTTTTACTTGTTTTAGGATAGTCTCCCCCTATATAATTTCTCTTTATTTATAAAAGGTATTTGATTTCAAAGAAAATCGCCGTTATTTATGGTACGGTTCACCGTATCGCTGTAACTGCAGTTTTTAATCAAGTTTATGTAATGAATGGTATTGTTAAATAATTTGTATCTATCCTAAAACATTCTGCCTGTCACCTTGTACCTACATAATTACATTGTTATTGCCTAGGAACTTATATCTGCAAAATCAGCCTCGATCATTCCCACGAGGTCACCTACTGATAGATCTATTTGCATTCCTATTTTACCAGCACTTACAACTATTTCTTCGATTTCTTTTGCACTGGAATCAATAAAGGATTTATAATTCTTTTTCATACCAATTGGTGAACATCCCCCTCTAACATACCCAGTAAGCTTCAAGATATCCTTAACAGGTATTAATTGAATTTTCTTTTCTGAAGCAGATTTTGCAGCCTTTTTAAGGTCTAACTCCTTATCAACGGGAATAATAAAGACATATATCTCCTTACTGTTTCCTTGAGCTACTAAGGTTTTGAAAACACTCTCAACATCTCTTCCAATCTTCCAAGCAACTGAAACTCCATCTATCTTGCCATCAGAATTATCATAAGTAATTATATTATAATCAATATTATTCTGATCTAGCAATCGTATTGCATTAGTCTTTTTTATTTTAGCCATTCAAGCTTACCTCGCTTTTTAAGTAGGTTTAATTCAATAAAAATTCTTATTGGAAATACATCGGCTATACTTCGGAGCAGCAGACTGTGTGGCAATCACTTTTTGCAACACATTTAACTGTCCTAGTTTCCAAATTTCGTTTTCTATTGCTTAACGATTTGCAATTATCCTCAAAAATCTATCTACATATCTTTTATCAAAATAACAAAATTGATAGTTATCTGAAGATGATTCTTTTAGCACTTTACTATTACCCATAATCAATTTATCAAATATTTCAAGTTCTAAATAAGTATCTTCAAATGCACTACTATCTGCCTGATAAAAGTTTATTCTTTTTCCATTATTAAAGTTTACAATGTAGTAAAAATCCCCTGCTTGACCTTTAAATCTATTAAAAGACTTCCCTTTAAATCCAGCCTCCACCTTAGAAATATCATTATAAGAATATATAGTACCTGTTGGATTATAGAAATTATAATCCGTAATTTGATTTTTTGTTACCACAGTAATACCAGTAATACATACATATAATAAGACTATATTCAAAATAATAACTCCTATAATATTTTTCTTCACAAAACTGAATATCTGATCTGTCCACTTCCATTCTATATTTTTTACTTTTTTATATAATTTTGAAATAAAAACAACAAAAACCTCTACTTCAAAGAATAAAAAAATATAGCTATACGGAGGTTTGGTCACAAACATCAAATAATCTCTTGGAACAAATATTATTTCTTGTAACTTTATAATACCGCCAAAAATAGCAATAGCCAAAACTACTGTAAGAAAAGTATAAAGTAACATAGACCCTGTACCTATAGTTTTTTTATCATGTTGTTTTAAAAATCTTGTCCATGACAATGTAAGCAGTACTGTGCTTATTATAGATAGAATACTACTTATTCCAATAAATTCATAGTTTTTATCATGAATATACATAACAAGCCATAAAAGTGGTCCACTTAATATCAAAGTATAGAAAATCTGAAAAGACAGTGAAACTTGATTGAGCTCCTTCATCTCACCTATAAATTCTGTAAACTCTTCACTTTTAATATACTCAAATTCTTCAGTATATTCAACCAAATCAATATTAGGATTTTTATTTAACTCTTTTAATAATACTTCAATAATAATTTTTTTACTCTCTAGATTTAATTCATTTTCCTCTATTTTTTTAAGTTCGTCTCCTAAAATATCATTCAATGAAGTTTTTCTCTGATTAAGCTCTTTTATTTTAGAGATTGGAACATCCAACTGGCGAAGAATTTTTATTCTTTTTAATTCATTAATATTATGTTCATCATATTCACGATATGAATTTGAATTTCTCTTAATAGAAATTAATCCCTTGCTTTCATAAAACCGAATTGTCTTTGCTGATAATCCTATAGTTCGTTCTACTTCTTTTATTTTCATGTCTGCCCCTCTTTTTGTGGTTGATTTTATATATATTAAATACCTTCCCTCTACTGGAATGTCAATGGTTTTTTTGAAGTTTTAAGATTTTATCCTACTTTCTAAAATAATTATATAAAGCAATTGCCGAATACATCCCATTGAGATAACTTTTTACAATTAGATAGCCTTATATATTAAAAAAACTTAGCTTAAAGAAAAACCGCAGTCATTTGTGATACGTTTCACCGTAACGCTGTAACTGTGGTTTTTCTGTATAAGAAAAGAGTCAAAAAAAACTGTCCCTTTTTAAATCTCATACCAAAACTAATAGGTTCCATATTATTTTATTATGAAAATATTAAATTTTGAGGTTCATGGAGATATTTCTATATGTGAAGTTTCAGTTATTTACTTTATAGAATCCATTAGTTCAAAAAAATATTTGGGTTCTTGAGTTTTATACACATTATACCAAGACTGTAATGTTTCTGGCTTTAAAACATCTAGTATTTTCAATACCTGCATGGTGAATTCTAGTGGAGCTATTCCTGATGCAGTAATTAGGTTTTTATCTATTACTGATGACTGGAATCTATAATATTTTTCTCCTGCATAATTTGGAGCTATCATTTTAAGAAACTCCAAGTCGTTGCTAGTATGACTTCGAGAGTCTAGTAACCCTTTCTTTGCAAGCCCTACTGTTGCACCACAAATTGCTGCAACTACAGTTCCTTGTAATAAAGCTTTTTCAGTTTTTTCCAATACAGTATCGTGAATTGATTCTGTCCATGTAAACCCGCCTGGTAGAATAAACACATCTGTAGTTTCAGGATTGTACTCCTCAAGGGAAATTTCCGGTATTACTTTTAATCCTCCCATTGTAGTTATAGGATTTCTATCACTTCCAACTGTAATCACTGTTAAAGGCTGCAATCCTTTCTTAAAATATCTCCCTGAGTTTAGTTCAGCCGTTAAATAACCTATTTCCCAGTCTGACATTGTGTTAAAAACATAAAGATAAACTTTTTTTCTGTTCATATATATACGCTCCTTCTATACTTAATTGATACAATCTATTTAAAACAGATTCCTTTTTATAATACTAATTATAAAACAACTTCACTGACAGTTTCGGTCAGTGAAGTTATTAAACTTGATAATATTTTATTAATTCTTCTAGAACCTCCACCATTTTTTGATTTAAACTTAATGGTTCAATTACTTGAACAGACTTCACATAAGGTAAAAGTAAATACGGTACGTACTTATAAATTATTTCCTCTTGAAGTAGAAATATAACTGTATCTGAAGTTTTTTCTTTAAAATGATGTACTAAAAACCAATGCTGACATAAGTTATCCAATGCACTAGTCTTACCACCGACCACTAAATGCACAAGATCTTTTTCATCCTCTATTGCTGGTACTAGTTTTTCCATAAAACTTTTACCTGCTGAAAAACCTCTTGGACGATTAAACTTGTTTTCTGTTTCCTTAATATTTATAATTCGGTCTACTCTAAAACTACGGATTTCATTTCTAATATGACAAAATGCAATAATATACCATTTATTATTCCAGTAAACTATTCCATATGGATCAACAATCCTACACTTTGATTGAGCTTCTTTACTTGTATGATACTCAATTTCTATAGATACTTCATTGACTACATTCTTCTCTAGTTTCCTCAATACTTCCTCTATACCTGACTTTCTAACTGAACTTATTACTTCAAGTCCTTCTAAATGTTGCTTTAATAATCTTTCCTGATCTTGATTTGAATACATTTTTAGTTTCGATGTTGCTCTGTTTAGTTCCTCACCAAAAAAGTATCCCGCTTCTTTTGCAAAAACAGCGGCTTGAAGCAGTGCAGCTTGCTCCTTAACATCAAAGAAGAGAGGACTTTCAACAAAATTATTCAATAAGGTATACCCTCCATTATGACCTGTATCAGATATAATAGGTACACCACTAGCTGAAAGTTTATCAATGTAACGGTATACAGTCCTAATATTAATCTCTAGCTTTTCAGCTATTTGCTTTGCAGTAATTTTTCTACCAGACTTAAGCATCCATAAAATCGCCATCATATTATCAATTTTTGTCATATTTAGCTTCCTTTCTATTCTTCTCAAGAAAATTTTTCTTCGGAATGACTTAACAATCTATCCAATATCTACTTCCATTAAAAAACCGCCGTTATTTATGATACGGTTCACCGTATCGCTGTAACCGCGGTTTTAAATCAAGGTTAAGCAAAGATTCTTTTAGAATTATAAATATATTTTGGGGCAAAGAACCTGTCCCCTTGCCCCTATCCCCTTGCCCCTATAAAATCTCTTTATTAAAATGTCCTCTTGTGTCTGTTTCCTGATTAAAGACAGCATTATCCACTCTGCCATTTAATTTGCTTAAGGCCTTATTAATGGTTTTCACAACCTGCTCTTTTGATTCAACTGTGAAGTTTAATCTGAATGCCTCGATTCCTTTTATGCTTTGTAGCTCATCTAAAAGATTAAGCGTCTTCCCATTAAGGATAGTCGTTGTACAATCATCATGAGCAATAATAGGGAACGTTCCGTGCTCATCTTTTAACTCATAGGTCTTCGTTCTGCAAATACCGCATTGATTCATTCTTTTCAGCGGACAATATTTTGTAAACAGCAAAGGAGCCTTACCATATACAATCATTTCTAGTGCAGGATAGCCGTCATTTTCTTCATAATAGGCATTCTTTAAATCTTCAATTTGTCTTTTATTCAATTCATAAGATAAAGTGACTCGTTTTGCCCCTAATTTATATAATTCATAGCAACTAGCAGCATTAACAACATTTAGAGAATAGTCCGTAACAAAAGAATTCGTTTTTCTGTAGTGATAAATTCCGCCATATCCTCCGATTAGTAGCTGCCCTTCTTTTTCCTTATAATCATTCTGATTTCTTCTAACAACGTTTTCAAAATAGATTTCCTTAATGCCACAGCTCACGCAAGCATCATACTGCTCCTTGGTCGTTACAGAGGCCGTAAGGTATGGTTTTTCAGGGGCAAAGCTTATTTTTTCTTTTGCTTTCAAAGCCTTGGTTCTTTTCTTTTGCCTGTTAAGCTTTAATTCATATAAGCCCTGTACAATATCTCTTCTTGCTGCATTTAACAGTTTAGCTGGAATAAATGCATTGCATTCCTCAAAATCTACATGATTAAGTTCGAATATAGTATCATTTAATCTTGAAAATTGCTTTATTACCTGGTCTTTTGTTGTTGGATTATTAATTGCTTCGTCTAGTATTTCCTCGCTTTCATATAAATAATTAAAGCCTAAGCCCTCAGCATCTATGATAAGCTTTGAATTTGGATATGCATACACTTTAACATCTAGGTTAAAACGCTTAAATTCTTTTTCTAGTGATGATTCTAACGCTTTGTAATAGAAATAATCCTTCGATATATATACTAAATCACCCTTAGACAACTTTTCTTTGATTTTGATATAGCAGATATTATCTGCTTTGTTGATTAAATTGCCATTTTTATCGTACAGTTTTACAACAGTTAAATTAATATCTTCATTGTTGTGACTTATTCTGATTATATCGTTTTGATTTAAAGTACGTGTCAGTGTTATTTCATACATGTCTTTAAGAATCTTGCTAATTCTACCAATTTCATAACCAAAGTTATTAGGTCTTAAGATGTTTGTAATATCTTTCGTATCTTCGTGAAACAAATATCCTTTAGTATATGTTCTATTGAATGTTTTGTTCAGATTTTCTTTATCTTCTTCGGTTATTTTATTATCTAATGCCATGCGATATCTTGATACAACATTAGCAACATACGCAGGCTCTTTCATTCGACCTTCTACTTTTAAAGAATCAATTTCTTTTAAATCATTGATATAATCGATTGTGTTTAAGTCCTTAGTAGATAGAATATAGTTTTTCCCTAAAGATGCATCTGTTGTCTTATCAATTAGTTCATACTCCTTACGGCATGAACCAACACATCTTCCGCGATTTCCGCTTCGATAGCCGATTAATCCAGACATTAGACAGTTTCCAGAATAAGATACACATAAAGCACCGTGAACAAAAATTTCTAAAGGTATTTTAGCTATTCTTTTTATCTCTCTTACTTTTTCAATCTCAACCTCACGAGACAGAACAACTCTTTTAGCACCAAGTTCTTTAAATAATAAAGTTCCGTCTAAATCGTCTATTCCCATTTGAGTTGAACAATGTGCTTCAATATCAAGAAAGTTTTTAACGATATAATCGAAAGCAGCCAGGTCCTGGACGATAATGCCATCAACACCGATTTCATTTAATTCGTGTATCTGCTCTTTCATCTCTTCAACTTCGTTTTCGAAAACGATGGTATTCATTGTAACATAGATTTTAACATTCCTCAGGTGCGCATACGTAACAGCCTCTTTTAACGATTCTAAATCAAAATTAGATGAGTATGCACGTGCACCAAATTTTTGCATTCCTAAGTATATTGCATCACAACCATTAGAAATTGCAGCTTTTAAAGCTTCCATATTTCCTGCTGGAGCTAATAATTCAGTCATTTTTTCCTCTCCTTATCACCCATAAATTATAAAAAGTTTGCATCTATTTATGATACGGCTCACCGCACCGCTTTAACTGCGGTTTTTTATCAAGTCTAAGTAATAGATGGAATTGCAACTTTTCAGGGATATTTTACCTGTCCCCTTGTTCCTACCCTTGTTCCTACCCTTGTCCCTACAAAATTAATGTGGCAATCAAAACGTCCCTTTGGCTTACCCATGTTTACACCTCAACCTTTTTATTAAATTAATTAGAATAATTAATCCTCATAAATTCCTATTTATTGTTTACTTAAAACTCATTATAACATGTTTTGTAAATGTAATCTTACTTATGATACGATATTTTTAGTTGAAAAAAATAGTCTTAAGCAAGTTATATCAATGCCTAAGACTATCAACCTCATTTACTTATTATACGGTTCTCAGTATCACTATAACTGCGTTTTTTTCAGTAACATATATTGAAAAAACTTGGCAACCGCCAAGTCCTAGTTATTTATATGATCTTTGATCCAATTTAGTATCTCATCTTCTTTCATAGTACCTTCTGCGATTTTTAGACCTAAACCAATTAACTCTTGTTGAGTATATAATAGTTTTATATTATTCATTTTCGCTAATATTACCATTACTGCTACACCAATTCTTTTATTTCCATCCACAAAACCATGATTACTAATCAGACTGTGTGCAATGACAGCTATCTTATCAATATTACTTGGATATAGTCCTTTGCCTTCATATGTTATAAAGGCTCTATTCAAAGCACTTTCAATAAGTCCTCTATCTCTAATTCCAAAACTTCCTCCAGTTGCTTTTATTATTTTTTCATGAAATAATACTATATTCTCTATGCTTAAAGTTTTCATTATTTAGATAACTCCTCAAGGGCTTCCCTATTTTCACGAATAACTTCATCCATGAGGTTTTCAACTTCCCGCTGTTCCTTTTGTTTTAAAAATTCAACAAAATCTAGGACTTCTTTTTTCTTTTCTTCAGGCAATTGTTCAAAGTCTTTTATTAACTTGTCTGCTAAGGTCATTGTTTTACACCTCACTAACAAATATTTATATTCTAATTATATCATTTGTTCTATGTTAATAATAGTCAGAACTGTCTATCTTATGTAACTAGTTATTTCGCCTCCCAAATACATCTATATTCTCCTATTGCCTCATCAAGTTCAAATATAATTTCCCAATCACCTTTCTTAGGACTTTCTATTTTTAAATTTATATCTAATCCTCTTGTATCTTTATCTGTTCCCTTACTTCTGTATATTTTCCCATCAGGGTCATTAATAGTAAATTTGAAATTTCCATTTTTAATATTAGCTTCTAAGTCTAAATTTATATATTTTATGCTTTTATCTACTTGAATTTTATAAACCGAATTTTCTGTTTTGGCATTACTAAAGCTTTTATGTGTTTCACCTTTAATATTTGTGCTAGAACATCCAGCATTTAATATGACTATAAATAATGCTAGTAATACTACTACTGATAATCTTTTAATCATATTAAACCTCCTATAAACACCCTCTTAATAATATATTAGTGTTAGCATAATAAATTTTATACTATATCCTAATATTATTAAACATAAATATAGTTTTTTGTAAATAAAATTTATATTAATTATTCGCTATTTATTTAGAATATCCTTTGTTTTATAAAATTACTAGTAAGACTTATTAGGCTACCTTATCTATTTTCGCTACAGATTTTTAATTATATTTTGGACATAGATAGATTATTAATTCCTTAAACATTCATCATAGTTAAAATTCTTATATGTATTGTAAATACTCATTTTCTGTAAAAACCGCCGTTACTTGTGGTACGGTTCTCCCTTTATCGTCTAATTCTAAAACCTCATTAAAGGTAAAATGTATCTTTCTTATCTTTTTATCTTTAACTTCTATTTTGCTAATCAACTGCCTAACTAAGTCTTGTTGGTCTTCTTTATCCAATTCTTTTATTATCTTTCCTGTATTTTCAAGTAATCCAATTATATCATCTATATTTAGACTTTTACTCTGTAACTCTCTTATCTCGCGCTCATCTTTCCTTATACTAAGTTTCAACTCTTCTATTCTTTCTTCTTTATCTTCTACCTTTTCAATTAGTGCTATTTTATAACGTTCTGAAACACCTTTGCTAAGTGTGTCTAATAAATTACTGCTCTCTCTCTCTAATCCCCCTATTTCTTTTTCTTTCCTTTTTATTCTATCCTCTACTTCTGTTATCTGTGTTTCTGAATTACTTGCTACTTTTGTCATTAGATTCTTAAAATCATTTTCACTTACAACTCTATCTAATATATCTAAAAATTGTTCCTCAATTTCTTTTTTAGGTATCAAATTAGGCTTACATTGTTTTTTATTCACATACTGATTACAAGTATAATACTCATATAATTTTCCCCTTGATTTTACGGGTTGATATGACATTCCATAGTCACAAACAGGACATCTTAGTAATCCACTTAATAGATGGAAACCTTGAAACCGTCTTAAATGTCGCCTTGGGTTATTTTCTATCATATCTTGAACTCTATCAAAATCATCTTCCTTTATTATAGGTTCATGTTTACCTATTACTTCAATTGGATTTTCTTCATACTTTCTCTTTCTTTTACCTTGCTTATCTTTCTTACCCCAATCTTTCCTATATCCCCAACGTACAATACCTTTGTATGTTGGATTTCTTAATATTTCTTTTACAGTATTACCACTAAAATCTTTACCCTCTTTAATCTTACCTTTTTTTGATATATGTCTTTTTGTTTTGTATCCTTTATTTTTCAACGTATCCACTATAGCTAGGTACCCTTGACCTTTTAGATATTCCTCAAAGATTAGCTCAACTATTTTTCTTTCATCTTCATTAATAACAAGTTGTTTTTCAACTAAATCATACCCTAATGGTGGGGCACCACCATTCCAAAAGCCCTGTGAAGCTCTTTCTTTCATACCACCTTTAACTTGCACTATAATGTTATCTCTTTCTATTTGTGCAAAGATACCTGCTAGTGTTAGGAAGTGTTGCCCTAAATCGTTGCTTGTATCAATTGGTTCTTTGACAACTGAAAGATAAGATTCCATATCTTTGAGTAAACTACTTACTAATACAATGTCATTCACATTTCTAGCTAGTCTACTTACTTTCCATACTACAAGATATTCTATATCCTCATCTTTCATAAGTCTAAGTGCTTTACTAAGACCTTTTCTTTCATCTAAACTTCCACCAGATAACCCCTCGTCAGCAAAAGTATCTACTAATTCCCACTCTTTATAATCACAGTGTTTTCTTATATCTTCTTTTTGATTATCTAAACTAAATCCCTCTACTTGTTCCGCAGTAGATACCCTTATATATCCTACTGCTCTTATAGTCTTTTCAGACATAATAAAACCACCTCCACTATGACATATAGTTTATCATACTTAAAGGTGGTTACTATAGATTACCCTATCTTTTTATAAAATTCTTCCTTACCAACTTCTTTTATCTTCTTCTCTACTTTCTCAATCAAACTTAGTGTGAACCCTTTTATTATCTCTGCTTTAAGTTCTTCTTTACTCATTAGTTCTCTCTCAAACTTACTTTTTTCACATAACATTACAAACTCCCCCCAAAATTGCGTTTGTAATGTTACTTTTTAAGTGTTATTTTTTTAGTTCATTTTTGACATCATCTGTCCTCACTTACCTCTTTTATGTCCTTTTTGTTTTTTTGTAAATATAGACTATTGTTAATCATACACTTTCTGCACCTTACCCTTGCCTACTCTATTTTGTCTATTTAGACTTATTATTAAATTAATAGACAGTTTGTAAGGTTAACCCTTGACGATTAGACACTTTGGAGTTATCATCTATCAAAATGGTGGAGGTGGTTAGATTGCTCATAGGCTACTCAAGAGTAAGTACCCAAGTACAGACAACAATTTCTCAAGAGCAAGAGCTAGAAAAGTATGGAGTAGATAAGTTATTTAAGGATAAAGCTACTGGTAGAAATACTGATAGACCACAATTTAAACTAATGATGGAGTTTTGTCGTGAGGGCGATACTATTGTGTGTTATGATTTTTCTAGGATTTCCAGAAGTTTAAAAGACCTTTTGACTATTATAGATACCCTTTCTACTAAATCTGTTTCTTTGGTTTCTATAAAGGAAAATCTTGATACAAGTACAAGTTCAGGTAGATTTATGGTTCAGATACTTGGCGCAGTTAATGAATATCAAATAAATCTACAACGAGAAAAAATAATGGATGGTATAGCTGAAGCTAAAAAAACTGGTAAGTATAAAGGTAGAAAAAAAATTAAGATAAAAGACTTTGCAGTGCATTATGATAGATATATGAGTAGAGAAGTAAATAAATCACAATTAGCTAGAGAATTAGGTATCAGTAGGCAAACACTCTATAACTTGTTTAATGAATATGAAGAAGATAATAGTTTGAAAATTCTAAACAACACTAAATAAAGCTTCAAATTTTTAGTAGCTTATGATATCATATTGTTTTAAGGGAGTAACACCCTAAAACTATATGGCTAAAAAGAAAAAATTAAACTTCGTCACTGTTGACGATGCAAGATTTAATGATGCAGTAGAAATGTATTTTTTATGGAAAGAACTGGATACACGTATTAGAAGTTCAGCCACAAGAGGTGTGAACTTCCCCGAAACTATAAGTGAGGCTTTATGTTGTTATGTTATGGGTTTTAAGTGGAATAAAGGAACTGGTGGAGATGCTTTCGATGAAGTTAACAATAGAATTATTGAAATGAAAGCCACTTCTAACTATAACTCTGATACCACCTCTTTCTCACCATCAGAGCAATTTGACGATTTATTCTTCCTTAGATTAAATAAGAGAACTGACGAACTCTACATATATGATACTGGAATAAACTCGGATGCTCTAAAGCAAATCAAGGTGAATAAAACCCAAACTCTTGAAGAACAACAACTAGCAGGCAGAAGACCAAGATTTAGTGTGATAAACCACATAATTACCCCTTTGGGTTTAGAGCCAGTAGCAAAACTCAACATCAGAAACTTAAAAATTGAAAAATATTAAGGAGGTAGGGTGTTACTGCCCTATATTTTTATCATAATAAGTGCGGCACGCCGCAGCATTTGGGAGGTTTAAATATGAATAATAATTATACTTGTGGTGGTTTTTTTACCGGCGTCGGTGGTATTGAAACTGCTTTTGAGAAACAAGGCTTTAAAACTATATATGCTAATGAAATAGATAAGTATGCTGTAACTACCTATGAAGCTAACCACCAAGTAAAAGCTGATTGTAGAGATATTAATGATGTTAAATGCGACGATATACCCAACTTTGATATTATGCTGGCAGGCTGGCCCTGTCAACCGTTCAGCTTGGCTGGATATAGACAAGGTTTTGAAGATGAGCAAGGTCGGGGAACTTTGTTCTTTGAGTTAGAGAGAATTTTTAAAAAGAAGAAACCAAAAGTATTATTCTTAGAGAATGTAAAAAATTTGGTAGGGCATGATTGTGGCAATACTTTTAGAATCATTTTAGAAAAATTAGAACGTACTGGGTATCATGTAAAGTATAGAGTTCTAAATGCTATGGAATATGGTAATATACCTCAAAATAGAGAAAGGATTTACATTGTAGCTTTTAGAAGTAAAAGGCAATACCAGCAATTTGACTTCCCTAAACCTATACCACTTACTACTAAACTAAGTGATGTTATAGATTTTGAAAATAAGGTAGATGATAAGTACTATTATACTGCTGATAAATGTGGTTTCTATGATACCCTTAAGGAGCAGATGACTAACCCTGATTCAATTTACCAATGGCGTAGGGTTTATGTACGAGAAAATAAGAGTGGCGTTGTTCCTACACTTACTGCTAATATGGGTACTGGTGGTCATAATGTACCCCTTATAATTACCAAACATGGTATTAGGAAGTTAACCCCTTATGAGTGCTTTATGGTCCAAGGTTACCCTGATAACTTTGTTATCCCTGATGGTATGTCAAATACTCGGGCCTATAAACAAGCTGGTAACTCTGTAGTTGTACCTGTAATTGAAAGAATTGCAGAAGAAATTAAAAAAGTACTATAAATCTCTTAAACACTTATTATGCCTATGTTTTAAATACATAGGCTTTTATTATTTTACTTTCCTTATTTTATGCACATTTGATTACTCTCTTCTTTTTATTTTTCAATCTGATTAAACTTTAAAGGTTTCCCACCCTATAACTTAATGGTTTAAAGATATTAAATCCAAATTAAATGATGTTTTATATATTCATTTTATGTGTCTACCCTGTTTTAGCATCTATGTTAAAGTTTTTAGTCACATACTTATTTTTATTATAAATAGTCTCTTATGTTTTGGTAACATACTTTAATTTTTTATAAATTGTGTCCAATGCTTTCAAAAACCTGCTTAATCTTTTATAAAAACTGTAGTTGGTTTTTAAAGTAAAAATAACCCTTTGACAATTGCTTTATTTAGGTCAATCTTTCATAAATTACCCTTTGTCAATCTGTTTATAGCAGAAAGTCTTTTTAAATTACCCCCACTTTTACTATCATCTACTTCTTATTTTTTATAAACCATATAAGTTTTTATTGAAATTGCTATAAAAAATGTTAGGGTAGATTTTTTCACCTAAAAAACCCCCACTTTTTTGTACCACTTTATAAAATTATTGATATTGACTTTAGGTTAAATTATGTAAGTTTTATTGAATTTCATAAATAAGCATAAAAATATAGGCTCTTAGTTAAATGAGCCTATATTATGTAAGTTTTCTTACACTTCATATTTGTTCGTCTAATTCTATATCTTCAGATACCCTTATTCTAGCTAACTTTTTTCATAACTTCCTAATAATTTTAACAGTTCTTTCTTTTCTAATTCTAACTTTTTAATTAGTACCATATGATACTCTGCTACTACTCTGTTCTTCCTTATAAAGTCTTTATCCTCCATAAAACCACTTTCTAAATAGATTTCTTGCTCTATAGCTATGAGTTTTTTTACTATCATAGCTATAGTTTCTTCTAGTTTCGTATCTTCTCTAGTACCCCATATGTCTATACCTTTTATTTGTTGATTTATCAATAAAAACCCTTAATTTATAGATGCAATTTTAACCCCTATTGAAGTACCTTAAATGCTGTTATACTGCTAATTTAAGTCATAAAAAAGTACACCTAGTTTTAGGTGTACCAAGGTTTTTTATATAGTTTTAAAAATCTAGTTCTTCTGTACCCCAAAGGTCAACATCTTCTTCTTCATCATACTCATCCTCTACTTCGTGTTTTTGTTGTTGCCATATCAACCAAGCACCACTATCGTTATTGTCGTTACTGTTATATGCTATAACATTTACTGTGAACCCCATTTCATAACCCTCAATCAAATTTGTTACCTTAATTTGCTTTGCACCCTTTCTTACTATGTGTTTTATCCACATCTCTAAGCTGTCTCTGTTACTAAAAATTTCTTCTAGTTCTTTATCATCCATAATATATGATACCTTGTATACATTTATTTCCCAATTAACAATATTGGTCCAACTCCCAAAAGTATCCTTGTATGCTGAACTTTTTACCTCAAAATCTACTATCTCGCCGTCAACCAAAGCTACTACTTTCTTTTTAGTACTACTCTCTATGTATGCTAAACCATCTTCTAAAGCTTTTATCCCTGAATAGCTTATCAATCTCCACTTGCGCTCTTTGTTACTCACTATATCAAACACATCTTGTACCCCAAACTCGAATGACATAAAACGGGGTAAAACTAATACTCGGTCCTTTTCTTCATTACCCCCTACCCCCATAAAATTACCTTGCTGCAACAAGATACTATCTGCTGATAACTGTAGACAACTATTTGAGAGTATATGCTCCCTCAGACTTATTCTCTCACTAATTAATAACCCCTCATCTGTTAGTAGGTGTTTCAATATCTTGTCTAGTAACTGCCTTAAACTCATATTTCTTCCCATTAACCCTACACTTCCTTTCTTTGTAATCCCTTTTTCTTTTCTTTTCCTTACTACTGCTGTTTGTTGTAGAGTTGTACATATGTATACGAAGATTTTCTCCCTCTAGTAATAATTCTCTAACTATAGATTTATTTATGTCCATTTCTTAATTTATCTGTCCATTACTCTTATTTAAACCTTGCTATTACTATATAATATTTTTTTATGGTCACATCTTAACGCAAGTTATGACGGGTGCCAAGTGAAAGTTTATAATAAAAAAGGTCAACCTCTCGTAGGCTGACCTTAAACTTTTCTTCTTATTTTATCAATTTTACCATCATCAGTTAGGTGTAGTACAATTTCAGTTGTATCGATTACTTTAGTTATATCTTTTGGTTTTAGAGTTATTTGTGATACGGTTCACCCCTATTAATCCTAAACCCCCTATATACCTGCTCTAGGAGTATCACCTTCATAAGCTGATGTGGGAAGGTCATAGGTGAAAAGGATAGCTTATAATCCGCTCTACTTAATACTTCTTCTGATAGTCCTAAGGAGCCCCCTATTATGAAAGCTACATTGCTTTTACCCTGGATGGCTAACCTATCTAGCTTATCTGCAAATTTCTCTGATGATAGCATGTCTCCTTCTATTGCTAGGGCTATGACATATGTTCCATCCTTTATATTCTTTAGGATTCCTTGTCCTTCTTTATCTTTTATGTTCTCCATTTCTATTTCACTTAGATTCTCCGGGGCCTTTTCATCGTTTACTTCTATGTCGCTTAGTTTACAGTATCTACTTAGTCTTTTACTGTATTCCTTTATGGCGTTTTTGAGGTATTTTTCTTTTATCTTACCTACTGATATTATTGTTATGTTCATATAATCATCACTCTTTCTCAATATAGTCATCATTTATATGTACTATTTTATAAATTTTATTGTATTCAACATAAAATTTTAATTTAATTATAGCATAAAGCAAAAAGTCTGGAAGAATTCCCAGACTTTAAATATATCCTTTAGTATTTTCAGTTTTAAAAGCTTATATTAAGCTCAATAGATTCACTGTTTCTTAATATTTCTAGAATAGCTTCGTCTCCAGGTCTATACTTATAGAGCTCTCTTCTTAGGGTATTCATCCCCTCTATGTCCACATCTCCAAGTTTGATAATTACATCTCCACTTCTAAGTCCAGCATCTGCTGCCGTTGAATTTGGAGCTACTTTATAAACAAACACTCCTGCTTCTACTCCTAAATCATCTCCATAGTTCTGTCTAAAATCTTCCACATCTATTCCACTTATTCCTAATATTACTTTCTTAAATTCACCCTTTTCTATGAACTCATCTACTATTGGTTTGGCAATATTTATAGGTATGGCAAATCCTAAGCCTTCTCCTGATTGAATCTTTGCTGTATTTATACCTATTACTTCTCCCCTACTATTAAGAAGAGGTCCACCACTATTTCCAGGGTTTATTGATGCATCGGTTTGAATGAGTCCATCTATGCTTTCATATTGATTTATAGGTATACTCCTATCGAGCCCACTTATTATACCAGATGTAACTGATCTTTCAAAGGTTAATCCTAATGGATTTCCTATGGCTATGGAAGTTTCACCTACCAAAAGATTATCTGAATCTCCAAGGTCTGCAACTGGTAGATTTGAGGTCTCTACTTTTATAACTGCTAAATCTAAGGAAGAGTCATTCCATAATACATTTGCTGTAATAGTTTCACCATTATTTAGTATTACATTTACTTCTTCTGCCTCTCCATCACTGACTACATGGGAATTGGTCAATATATATCCCCTGCTGTCAACTATAACTCCTGTCCCAACTCCCTCGGATCTTCTAGTACCAAAGAAAAAATCTCTTTGTAAAGATACTGTTGTAATTCCCACAACGGATGGCATAGCTTTTTTAGCAACTGCCGATGCCACATTTACTACTTCACCATCAGTAACTATTTCGATATTCTGCTGGGGAGTAGTTAGATAGGGCTGCTCAATAAACCTTCCATATATATATGTGGGCGCTATGTAGGCCGTAATTAAGCCTCCGATTATTGCAGAAATTAATGAAGTCATTATTAAAGTAAAAAAAGGGATTCTTGCTTTTTCCCTTTTCTTAACTGGAGAATAACTCGGCTCTTGTGTATAATAATTAGTATTTTCATTAACTGGGGATTGATTTTGAACTTCAAACCGCTTAAATAAATCATTATCGTTATTCAATACTTATGACCTCCTTTATGGTTATTTACATATATTATATACCCTTCCTATTTTGTTTCTATAGGTTAGATCTAAATTTATATCAAGTCCTACTTTAATACTATCTTCCTCAAGTATTCCCTTAACTGTTTCAAATGCTAATTCCGGAAAATTGTTTTCTTTACTTAGATGGGCTAAAAGCACATAATTAACATTACCATTCTTGACTACATCGGCTATGGTATGTCCAGCAGCATCATTTGACAAATGGCCTACTTCACTAAGTATTCTTTGCTTTAAAAACCAAGGATACTTTCCTAGCTTTACCATTTCCACATCGTGATTAGATTCTAATACTAAGAGGTTACTATCTTTAATTTGCTGTATAATTTCCTTACTAATAAAACCTAAGTCAGTTGCTATACTTATCTTTAATCCATCATTTAAAAAAGAAAATCCTGTAGGGTCAATTGCATCATGGGATATACTATAGGGTTTAATAGTAATATCTCCTATTTCAAAGGATTCATTTCCACTAAATATGTTTACTTTATCTTCATTGATTGAGCCGATTTTACCCTTCATAGACTCCCAAGTATTCTCATTAACATATAATGGTATATCAAATTTTCTCATCATTACCCCTATGCCCTTTATATGGTCTGAGTGTTCGTGGGTAACTAATATTCCACCTATATCTTTTCCATCTATATCTATATTTTCTAGGGCATTTGTTATATATTTCCCAGTAAGCCCTGCATCTATTAAAAGTTTAGTTTCTTTGCTACTTATATATTGACAGTTTCCACTGCTTCCACTGGCTAATGAACAAAATTTAAATGACATTATATTTTCAACCTTTCTATAATACAGCTTAATTAAATGCAATTTTATACATAGATTATTATAACAAATTATTGTTGTCAAATGAAAAAGTAGAAAAGATAATATTTTTATATCTTTTCTACTTTTTATTCATAGGCTTGCTTATATATACACTCTTTATTTTTAAGACATATTCTCCAGTAGGGCGAAGCATCTCCCATGTCTATATCATGCCACTCTACAAAGTTGTTAAATTTAGCTACATCCAGTATATAACCTATGCTTATGTCCGTTATAACTGCATTTTCTTCTCCTGATTTTTCCTTTATATCATCGATAGACATAAGTAATGCCTTGGTAACTGGAATAACTCTCTTAGAGTTAACCTTCCTTACTTGTGAATCAAACCATTTCCTTGTAAACTCTATTACTCCACTACTATTTACCTTTACTTCCATCCCAACATTAGCAACTTCATTATTATCTACTTCACTATCAGCTATAAATAAATCACCATAGGTCTGTTTGTAAATAACTTCATAGTCTCCATTTACATTTCTTATGGTCCTCCAATGGGTTACATCATCTCCATCAAAGCCGTGATTTCCAATGAATTTATCGGCTATTTCCTTTGCTTTATCACTATTTATTTCATTGAAACCAATTGACACTAAATCTCTTTTATATGTTAAAAGCTTTTTGTTATGAGATATCTGTAACATCTCATTACCACTAATATATTTATCGGATATCTTTGTATAGCTATCTAAAAAATCACTTGCTATCTTATCTTCATCATAGGTTTCATATTCAACTGTTACTATAGGTAATGTTGGTGTATCCCTAGGTATTTCTCCTTCTACCTCAATACCCTTATCATTTAGTATACCTACTATATCTTTCAGTCTTTCATCACTAATCTCATAAAAATACTTATTAGCTTTTATATCCTCATTAATGTTGTATAATAAAAAGATATTTGTTATTATGAAGGTTACTATTAGAATGTTCTTTGCTTTAGACCAATCCATTTATACACCTCTTGTTTTATAAAAGTATACCATTTGTCCTTCATATATATCTAAATAGAACACCATATTATCAACTTCCACCTGCCAAACTGGTATTAATTTACCATTATTCTCACCGGTGTCTTCCATATAATAATAGGCGAGCTGAATATCTGTAATAAGCTCCCTTATGTTTAAACGAGAGACTGTATCTTCATCTAATTTATTATACTCTACATAGTTTGCCTTCATCTTTTCTAGGTTCTTTATGAGTATATTTACGATATTTGGTATTTTTTCATCGATTTTATTTTCTTGACTTACTCTTTTAATTATTCTTTTGTAGTATGTTACCTGGTTATCTACAACTTCAACCTCTAGGCCACTAACATCTCCAATGTTGGATACTATCACTGGCAATCCATTTAATCTATAGTTAAAGTAAAACTTATATCCCTTCTTTTTATCCTTTTCTATAGTTTCGTATCCAGATAAATATGCATTTTGAGCATTTACAGGCCATCCTATATATTCATCCACAAAGGCGGCAGCAATCTTTAAACTATCTACAAACATACTTTCATCATTAGATTTCTGTTTATTAACTTTTTCTATATATTCTAAAAGACCATCCTGACTAATCTTTAAGGATTTATCTCCATATCCATACATATATATTGTAGAACCATTGTTCTCAGTTATTTCCTTTATAAAGTCAAAACTCTCCTTAAAGAAAGTATCGGCTAGGGTTCTTTTTTGCACATTATCTGAGGCATGTATTTCATTTGTTACATCAATACTGTCAATTGATGTATCGTTAAAAATAGGAACCAATATATCAGATTCCACCTCAAGAAACTGTTTTAAAATATTAGTATAATATGATACATATCCCTTTACTTCGCCAGTCTTTTTTATGTTTTCAATTAAGGTATTTATATTAAAACCTATTGTAGATCCTTTTAGTCTTAAATAAATCTTTTCATCTGTATTAGCTAAATATATAGTATTTGATTCTAGCTTGTTGGATGATATTAAAATACTATTAATATACTCTAATTCATCAAATCTATTTAAATCATCCCTTGGAGATTCACTCAAAATCTGTATTAGGCTTTTAGTTGGTATTTTACTTGCAAAATCCATTCTTATAGATTTAAACTTATTTATATTTGTCCAACTTTCTTGATTTACATTTTCTAACTCAAAGCTATACCCTAAATATCTTTTAAGTTCATTTTTAGCAGTCTTCCAAATCCATATTTTATCCTTTTCTTCAGGTTTTGTAACATTCCATATTTCATAAGGTTCTGAAAAGAAGACAGTATGATTATCGCCCTCAAAGTTTACTACATATCTCTGAGGGCTTAATATATTTACTACATCAATATTCTTATTGTCTAAAAGTATTTCACTTGATGTATGATTCGTTTCCCCTACAGGGATAACCATCCATAGATTATATGTAAGAGTTAAACTAATCATAAAAAGTATTATCATAAATGAGCTTTTTATTTTTTCTAAAGGCATTATAAATTCCTCCAGCTATCCTATTTGTCAAGCAGTAGATCTAGGAAGCTAGGTATTTTATTATTCTTCTTCTCTTCATTATTTAAAATTTCTTCAGTAGTTCTAACTTTAAAGTCTAATATCTTAAAGGGCTCTTCCTCATCTTCCTTTGTAAACTTCATTTTATAATCTCCAGGCTCTATGTCCTTTATTTCCTTAAAGTACGCAGTAAAATCAAGATCTTCCCTTGGCCCAATCACTTCAGAATCAAACAATAATTCTTCAGTTTCCTCTTGAACTTTATATACACTTATGGTCACTGGTATATCTGAATAAACCTTTGTAGAAATTAATAATTTATTATTAGAATCAATAACAACTGTTTTATCAGGTCCTAACTTAGGACTTATTATTTCTAGTTTTATTCCTTCTTCCTCTATATCAAGCTCTTGCACTACAGCATTAATAGTATCCTGAGAAAATTCATTGTCATATTGAAATGCATATACTGCAGAGCTAGGATTATTTAGAACTATTAAAACTAATGTTCCCATAACTATCTTCTTTATCATACCTAGTCCTCCCAGCCTATTTGAATAGGTTCTTAGTAGTCATTATATAGGATTTATATTACAGTAGTGTTACACTGTATTTAAAATAATGTTACACTGCATTAATCTAGGGGTAATTCTATTGTAACCTCTGTTCCTTTGTTTGGATTACTCCTAATATCTATTGCTCCTCCATGTCCCTCTATAATCTCTTTCGCTATTGAAAGTCCTAAGCCAGTTCCGCCTAATTCCCTTGTTCTGGCCTTATCTACTCTATAAAATCTCTCAAATATTCTTGGAAGGTCATCTTCTGGTATGCCTATACCTGTATCTATTACTTTTATTTCAGCTATATTATCATGACTTTTTAAATAGACCTTTATTTCTCCTTCTTCTGTATATTTAATTGCATTACTTATAATATTAAGAAGTACTTGTTCGATCCCATCATAGTCAATGCTTACATTAAGTTCCTTTAAGTCCGTAATAAACTTTAAGCTCTGATTTTTATTTTTTGCAGTAACTTCAAGTTTAATTACTGTTCCTTCAATTAATTTAACTAAATCTTTATTGACTTTATCCCATCTAGTTTGCTTGTAATCAAAATTAGATAGTTGAAGTAAATCTCTAACTAATCTACTCATTCTGTCGGCTTCACTATTTATTACATTAAGAAATCTATTTGATAAATCCCTATCATCTATACCATCTAAGAGGGTCTCTGTGTAACTTTTTATGCTTGTAAGGGGGGTCTTTAGTTCATGGGATACGTTGGCAACAAACTCTCTTCTCATATTCTCTAGTTTTTGCTGCTCAGTTATATCTTGTATAACTAAAACTAGACCTCCTATTTCCTCTATATCATTTATAAAGGGAGCATAGCTTGCCCTATACGTTGAGTTGCCTATAGATAGTATCTCCGTACCTATCCATTTTTCATTATTCTTGGAGATATACTCTAGAGAAAGTTTATGATTAGTCTTTTTAATTATTTCATCATAGTTATTGTGAAGTATTTCCTCTTTAGAAATTTGTAACATTTGGGTGGCCTTTGGATTAGCATGTATTATTTCATCTTGAACGTTAACCGCAATAAGTCCATCTGCCATATAGTTTAAAATGGCTTCCATTTTACTTTTTTCACTTGATATCTCCCCTAGGGTCATCTTTAGTTTATCTGTTAAATAATTAAACATTTCAGCTAATTTGCCGATTTCATCATTTGACTTTACTTCAACCCGTTGGTCAAAATCTCCCATTGCCATAAGGGCGGCCTTTTTAGTAACATCATTTATTGGTTCTGTTATACTCTTTGCAATTAGATATCCTAATAAAACAGTAATTATAAGTGCTAATAAAGTTGCTTGAGTTAATATCCACTTTGATCTATCTAAGGTTACGTATATATCGTTTAAGTTATGTCTTAGATATAATAATCCAACAATGGCGCCATTTTTTTCAATGGGGAAAATAATATTTTTACTGGGGTTTGCTCCAATTTTTTTATCCTTTTCCACTACATTACCCTTAAGTCCATCTACTATTATGTTCTCATCTAACTGACTGATGGCATTTTCTCCAATAAATGAGCTATAACTTGCAGCTACTATTTCAAAATCCTTGTCTATATCAATAACAAATATATCTTCCTTATAGAAACTTATTTTCCAGCTTTCATTTATTTTATTTTGTACTTCTTGTGCTCCTTCTTCTATATTTTTATCCTTAAGTATTTTGTAAATATCTGGCAATATAAAATTTTGAGCCACAGAATTCAGATTATCACTTACAACATTTAAGTGATAATCTTCAAACCGCTCCATTATAAATGCACCTATAATGGCCATAGCTATGAATACTAATAAAAAGTAAATTGAAATAAATTTCCACCTAATACTCTTAAACATCCTATGTCCTCCTGAAGTAGTATCCTACTCCACGCTTTGTCATTATATACTTAGGATTGCTAGAATCATCTTCTATCTTTTCTCTAAGTCTTCTTACAGTAACGTCAACGGTTCTAATATCTCCATAGTATTCATATCCCCATACATCCTTTAATAGATGCTCTCTAGTAAACACTTGATTTTCTTGGGTTGCTAGGAATTTTAATAGTTCAAATTCTCTAAGGGTCAAATCTATAATCTCATTATTTTTCTTTACTTCATATTTATCTAAATCTATTGATAATCTATTCGATACTATTTTATTGTTTTGATTTCCTGTTTTATCAACGTCTATTCTTCTTAAGTTTGCCTTAACCCTTGCAACTAGTTCCCTCATACCAAAGGGTTTAGTTATATAATCATCGGCACCAAGTTCAAGACCTAAGACTTTATCCACTTCCTCTTCCTTTGCCGTTAACATGAGTATTGGCATATTGAAATTTTCTCTTACCTTTCTACATACTTGAAAACCATCTATCTTAGGTAGCATTAAATCAAGTACAATTAAGTCCGGTTGAAATTGATATACTTTTTTTAAAGCTTCTTCTCCATCAAAGGCTACATCTATCTTAAAGCCTTCCCTTTCTAAATTGAACTTTATAATATCTGAAATAGGCTTTTCATCATCTACAACTAGTACTTTTTTATCCAAATCAAATCACCTCATATTGTTATATAATAAAATACTCAGACTTAAGTCTGAGCTATTGATTTATCTATATTTATCATATCTGTTTTTACAAATATTGTCTACACCTTTATATATTTAGACTGGATATTTTATCCTTTGTTATAGTTTCATAGGCCTTTGTAAAACTATAACCCTCTTGCAATTTCTTCAATATCTTTCCTATTGAATCAAATCCATGCTCATCTACTATATATTTTACCACTCTTAGGGATTGTGTATAAGCTAAATATGAATCTAATTCATGAAATTCTTTATTCAATTGCTCCATAGTGTATATATTTTTATCTTCTATCTCCTTACCCCATTCATAGTTTGTAATAGCATACTCACTATATAGGGCCAATCCCTCGGTAAACCATAATGGATAATTTCCCTTTGTTATATCGTCTATCAAAAGATGTGTTAATTCATGGACTATTGGTCCTTCTTCAGTAAATCGTTTATTTATATCCTTTTTATTAGAAACCCAAAGCCTAGGAGATAGTATTTGAATTGTTGAAGCGTAATATACCCCCATGGGGGGTTTGCTTTTTTGTAAATTTGAATTTTTTAGTAGCTCTTCTGAATCATCATATAGTATTATTAGTGTTTTTTTCTTAGGGTAATAATTAAACAATTTGCATACTTCATCATAATAGTTTTCAGAGGTTTCTACAACAAGATCTACTATTTCCTTATCCTTTGATTTATGCTTTATTATAAAATTCCTTGTGTTTATTTTATCATAATCCCTGGTATTAAATAAAATTATATTCTTTGGAATGTTTCGAGACAATATATATAGATTACCTCTTATACCTCCAACATTAAAAGTAATTATCATTGCTATAATTATTATAACAGAGACAATATAATATCTCTTTTTCAAATGTATCCCCTCCCCCTTTATAATTATGTATATGAGGGTACACATGAATATTATAACACGATATTATGTAAACTTCATTGTTAATATAAGGATGTCTATTTCTCTATATTAAATATAACCTTCCCTTCAATTTTCTCTCCCTTTGTATCTACTTTTTCTGAAAGCTTTAATATTTTGTCTAGTATATACATTTCCTTGTCACCTGATGGTCTTACAGGTTCACGTTTATCTTTTATATATATAGGCAAAGCCTCTACTACATTTACTACTCCACCTTCCAACGTTATGTTAACCAACATGCCCTGTTTATTATTTTCATCATTTTGATCAAATATATAATTTCCCATACTATAAATAATTGGTTTTTTATTGTATATTTCTATTGGCTGAATCACGTGGGGATGATGGCCTAATATTATATCGGCTCCATTGTCTATGAGGTTATGGGCAAGTTTCCTCTGATCCTCGGTTATATCATTACTTTCTTCTATTCCCCAGTGAAATGAAACAATTACTATATCTGCTTCTTCCTTTGCCTTTTTTATATCTTCTAATATAATATTTTCTTCTAATGGAACTGTCCCAGGAAGATCTTCCTTCGCAGCAAATGGTCTTTTATAGTTGTAACTATAAAAAATGTGGGCAAATTGATCATATCCTAGAAAAGCAATTTTTTTATCCTTTATATTGACAATAGTAGGTTTTCTAGCCTCATCTATATTCATACCAGCCCCTGTATATAATATGCTATTTTCCTGTAGTATACTAAAGGTATCGGTCAACCCCTCTGTATCATAATCGAGAATATGGTTATTGGCTAATGATACTATGTCAAAACCTGCATTATTTAAAACTTCTACCATTTCACTTTTAGCTCTTAAAGCTATTTTTTTACCAGGTAGTTTACTTCCTCTATTTGTTATGGGAGATTCCAAATTCCCAAAAAGTATATCTGCCCTATCAAAATCTTCCTTAAAATTTTTATAGGCTAAATCTATTCCCTTAGATTTCAGTAAGTTTCCTACACCTCTTCCAAGCATTATATCTCCTACAGCACTAATTGTTAACTTTTCATTTTTAACTTCTTTTTCAATTACTTCGATATCTTCTTTAGGTTTTGTAGTAATCTTCTCCTGTATATTATCCAAAGTGTCTGAGGTTCCTATATTTTCTTCATAAACTGTCTTATTTACTTCTTGAACAGTGCACCCAGTTAATAATAATAGTGTAAGTATTATATAAAAAACTTTATCTTTCATCATATATATCCTCCTGTTAGCTAATATATATATTTTCTACAATATAATTATAATCCCTTTATTTTTACAAAATAATAACGAGCCCATTGGGCTCGTAATATTCTAATAATTTACATATTTTGTTGGATTTAAGGGAGTACCATTTTTTCTTACTTCAAAGTGAAGATGGGGACCTGTGCTTCTTCCAGTACTTCCACTCTTGGCTATCGTCTGACCTTTAAACACTTTTTCACCCTTCTTAACAAGGAGCTTACTATTGTGGGCATAGTAGGTCTGCATATTAGCGCCATGGTCTATTATTACTAAATAACCATATGCACCCTTCCAACCTGAATATATAACCTTTCCTCCATCGGCTGCCTTTACAGTAGTTCCTGTTGGCATACCTATATCTATTCCTGTATGCATTCTACCCCATCTACTTCCAAAAGGTGATGTTATAGATCCTCTGTTAGATGGTCTAGAAAAGCTTCCTGTCCCTATCTTTGGCGGTGGATTCTTTGTACCATTTAATACTACCTTGGTTACTGGCTGCTTAAGGATATTTTCCTCTAATATCTCTCTTTCCACTTCTATGCCATTTTCTTTATATATCCTGGCAACTACTTCTCTTTCGCCTTTTTCGCCATTTTTTTCTATTCTATATTCGCCTTTATACAATACATTTGTGTCCTTATTTTCAGTCTCATAGGGTATGTATTCTGTATATTCTTTTTTCTCTGTAGTAACTACTGTTATAAAGGGTTTTGGAACTACAAGACTAACTTCTTGTCCTATTTGTATTTTCTCTGGACTCACATCTGGATTAGCCTTTAGTAAATCATCCACCTTTATATTATAATTATCAGCTAATACCCAAAAGTTTTCGCCTTTTTCTATCTTATGTATTTTAGTTTCATTTGTTCCCTTAGATATGTAATGAAGAGCTTTTTCATAATCATCAAACCCATCTATATCTGTGATGGTTTCAATAACTTTTACTTTTTCCCTAAAATCTATTTTTTCTATATTTTCTTCTTCCTCTTCCGTTACATAAGGTTTAACTAAGCTATCAAGGATTGATTGGGCTTCATCCTTCGTTTTAAGGGTTGCTAATATTTTTCCATTTGCATCTATAGCATAGGCCTTTAATTCCACACTTAGGATGGTATCTACATCATTTTGTATCTTTCTAAGTTCTCTTAATCCATTAGATAAATTTAGCTCAATAGAATTAGATAAGGACTTTCTTAAAGAGGATTTATATATACTATTGTCTTCTACTTCTAAGGATTTCTGTATGTATTTCGGTGAATTATCTTCTTTTGTAGCATGGACATCCTTATCATTATTATAAATTAGTAGTGTACTAGATCCTATTATTATAACTCCTATTAATATGTATATTAAATTATTATTTTTAAGTTTGTCTTTTATATTATTTATATATTTGCGCAAAACTTCTATATTTTCCGAGTTCATCATTTTTTCTCCCCTAAGTCTATTATACTTATGGTTCAAAATCTAAATTTGCAATTTAAGCGCTTTAAGTATATCATATTATTGCAAATTTTACAATTATAAAGTTTATATTATGTTTTTATTACATTTTTTTGGGTATAATAGTCAAGTCTATTGCTTTAAATTATTTTTTTATATAATATTATTAACTCAGTACTTATCTTTAACATTAATATACGATTTATTCCTCTGCTCCCATTAACCAGCTATTAAATATTTTATTAAGTTCCCTATCTGATACCATTTCACACACTTTAATAAAATCCTCTGTGGTTGCATTTTTATATTTATATTTATCAAAATATATTTTTAAAGAATCAAAGAAATCTTTATCTCCTAACTCATGTCTTAGTTTTTCAATTAATATTGCCCCCTTATAATATACTAGAGCTTGATACTCTCTATTATTTTCAAAGTCTTTAAGGTGTTTTAATATTATTTCATCATCATCACCCTTACTATTTTTATATCTTTCATATCCACTATGTATTATATTCTCATAAACCTTATTTTTTATATCCTTACCGTATTTTTTCTCATAGTAAAACAGGGTTGAATATTCCGTTAATGCCTCATCTAACCATGCCTCTTTAATCTCATTATTGCCTACAATCCCATACCACCATTGATGGGCAGTCTCGTGTACTATGACATACTCAAGCATTTCATCATTTCCCTTATATAGTGCTTCATCTATATATACTAGTTTTGGATACTCCATTCCTCCAACGAAAAAATCCGATGCGGCTACTGAAAAATGTTTATAGGGATATTTACCGAAGGTATCGCCGAAAATTAGTATTGCATCCCTTGCAGATTTTAAAGCTACCTCTGCGGAATCATCATTAAAGTAATAGCTTCTAATGGTTACATCATCACTTTCATTTTCTAAGAGCTTATACTTCGTACTCATAACAATTGCAAAATCTCTTACTTTTTTAGCTTCTAGGGTCCATTTGTATTTTCCCTCAATATTTTCTTTTTTAACCAAATCACCTGAAGATGCAACTATATAGGCTTGTGGAGTAGTAATAGTAACTCTGTAGTTACCCACATCACTATAGAAGGGATCTCCTATGGAATAATAGGGTTCTATATTCCACCCTCCCTCATCAATAACCGCAGTTATTGGATACCAGTTACCAAGATTTATTGTATTTTTTCCATAGCCAAATCTAGCATTGGCCGGTGGGATCTTTATCATAAAATCGATATATATATTTGTATGCTCTTCTGGAAGCAGCTCTTCATCTAAGTTTACTTTTAATATAGAATTCCCCTTACCTATCATTAGATGACTCAAATCATTTTTTGATGATTTTACTGATAAGATATTAATGTATCCCGGCTCAAATCCTTCACGGTATGCAAGGTCCATTTCATTTTCATGGAATGGTACAATATTCTTCTCCTTAAATACATTTGGATAAATATGAAAATATATAGATTTAATATTGTTTTTAGAATTATTTACATAGGTTATTTTTTCTGTGCCCTCTAATGTTTTTTCTTCATCATTATAAGTTACATCTATCTCATAGTTATTCAACATTTGTACTTCTGGTATAATTTCATCAAATACCACATGATAGTTATTTCTTATTTGATATATCTTAGCTCCCATAATTAAAAGCCCTAAAATTAAAAATGTGGTAATGATTACCTTTGGTTTTAATAGTGATTTTAACTTCCTCAATATTGATAAGGGTGATAGTACCATTTTATATCATCTCCCATAATATTTGGTTACTAAAAACTATATGTTAGTAAAACCGCTTTATGATATAATTACATACAAACAGAAGTATATTGGTGGTGTTTTAATGGATTTTATAAAGAATACAACAGACATAGATTTTGGACAAACCTCTATAGAGAATATATTTATAAATGATTTTATGCCTATGGCCAATGGAACCTATGTAAAGGTATATCTTTTGGGATATAAATATGCTACCGATAGAGATGAAAATATATCTGTAGATAACAGATCTATTGCAAAGCATTTAAATATTCCGCTAGAGGATGTTTTAGGTGCCTGGAGTTTTTGGGAGAATAAGGGAATCATCAAAAAATATTCTAAAGATACTGATGACTCCAATGATTTTATAGTAGAATTCCTATCCCTAAGACAGCTTTATATTGATAATAATTATAAGAGAATTGATTCAAATAGTGCTAGTCAAAGCCACTCCTCTAATAAATATGAAGATGGCTATAGCTGTGGCCCTGAGGATTTAATTGATGCAAATAAAATCCCACAAATAAAAGATATGTTTTATAATATTGACCAAATTATGAGAAGACAGCTATCCCCTAATGAACGAATTACTGTGTTAGAATGGATATATAACTATAACATGGATCCTGATATTATTATTAAAGCCTTTCAATATACTGTTGAAGAGAAGAAAATTAAAAACATAAGATATACTGGAGGTATAATAAGAAACTGGTATGACAATGGAATCATCTCCAGCAAAAAGCTCGAGGAACATCTAGAGGATACTAGTAGAAACTTTATCTATTATGACAAGATATTTAAGGCCCTTGGCTTTAGTTTTAGACAGCCATCACAATCGGAAAAGGATGTAATGGATACTTGGATTAATGAATGGCAATTTAGCTTGGAAATGATCTTAAAGGCTTGTGAAAACTCTAAAAAAACTTCTAACCCCAGTATTAATTATATAAACAGTATACTTTTAGCTTGGAAAAATGATGGTCTTAAGGAACCTGAAGAAGTTGATAATAGGGAGTCTCAAAATAAAGCCGACAAAAAAACCGATGTAAAGAAAACTAAGAAATCGCAGAATAATAAATTCCAAAACTTCAAACAAAGATTTGATAAGTATTCCAATGATGATTTAGAAAAAATTCTTGGAATTAAGAAATAAAGTAGGTGCTTATAATGAAGAAAAGTTATGTGAAGGAAATATTGCTTGAATATCAAAAACTTAGAGATAAAGCTGAGAAGGAACTTGAGTATAGAAGATCTCAAGTATATGATTTAGTTCCACGTATCAAGGAAATCGATGAAGAAATATCTAAAACTGGTATTCAGTTAACTAAATTAATGCTTAGTGATCTAGATAACTTGGATGAAAGGCTTGCAGAAATCCGAAATAATTTAGAAGCTCTTAAAAGGGAAAAGGCCTTTTTACTCACCGAAAATAATGTTCCCCTAAGCTTTTTAGAAATGGAGTATATTTGTCCTAAGTGTAAGGATACTGGTTTCCTAAAGGAAGGGGTTAAGTGTAGCTGTTTTAAACAAAAACTTATAGATAAAGCCTATAAGATGTCGAATATATCCCATTTGCTTGAGAGGGAAAATTTCCAAAATTTCAACATAGAGCTTTTTTCTAATAACTCCTTTGAGGATGAAGAAAAAACTCCTAGGGAAAATATGATGGAAATATTAAATATAAGTGAGGGACTTGTATTCAATTTTGACAAGGATAACGAAGAAAATCTTCTCCTCTATGGTACAACGGGCTTAGGCAAGACCTTTATATGTAACTGTATAGCCAAAGCTTTACTGGATAAAGGCTATATAGTAGTATATCAAACCGCCTTTAAAATTTTAGAAATCTTAGAGGACTATAAGTTTAGCAAGGACAAAACACCAGAGATAAGGATGAGCTATCAGCTTTTATTTGAATGTGATCTTCTTATAATAGATGATCTAGGAACGGAGCTGACCAATAAGTTTACCAATATGGAAATATTTAATATTATCAATGATAGAATAATACGTAATAAAAAAGTTATAATTTCTACTAATCTTTCTCTTTCTGATATTATTGAAACCTATGGTGAAAGAATAGCCTCGAGAGTTTTCGGAAAATTTACAATGCTAAAATTCTTTGGTCCTGACCTCAGATGGGAGGCCAAACTTAAGGGTTAAGAGTATTTGTATTAGCCCCTATGCTATATTAAACTTAATAGTAGTTTTAAATATCCTTCAATGAACCTTGCTTTATTGAGGGATATTTTTATTGAAGTATTTCATGGAAAAAAGTGTTAGATTTATATTTATAAAAATTTTGTATTTTTTTGTTGACAACCTCTTTTTAATAATGTAATATATATTATTGTGAGCATGACCCATTAGCTCAGTCGGTAGAGCACCTGACTTTTAATCAGGGTGTCCCGCGTTCGAGTCGCGGATGGGTCACCATTTTTCGCTGGCGTAGCTCAACTGGAAGAGCAGCTGACTTGTAATCAGCAGGTTGCGGGTTCGAGTCCCATCGCCAGCTCCATTATACATATTATATAGAAGACGGGATCTGTGATAAGAATCGCAGGTCTCTTTTTCATTACAATAAAAACAATACCGTGGGCATTATAACCCACGGTTAATTTATCTAAATATTTTATCCCTTACTATTGTCTGTTTTCTTTTTGGTCCTATAGATACTATCTTAACTGGTATACCAACAAGCTCTTCAATTCTCTTTACATATTTCTGGGCATTTATCGGTAACTCTTCAAAGGTCGTTGCCTCTGATATGTCTTCTTTCCAACCATCTAACTCTTCATAAATAGGTTCGCACTTAGCTAATGTCTTTAAACTAGCTGGATAATTATCTATTGTTTTATCTTCCATTTTATAACCAGTACATATTTTGATTTTTTCAAAGCCTGTAAGTACATCAAGGAGCATAAGAGCAATACTTGTCATCCCATTTATTCTAGCGGCATATTTAACCATAACAACATCAAACCAACCACATCTTCTCGGTCTGCCTGTGGTTGTACCAAACTCATTACCGGCAATTCTTATTTTATCACCAGTTTCATTGTCCTGCTCAGTAACAAAGGGTCCCTTCCCTACTCTAGTTGTATAGGCTTTAGCTATACCTAATACTTCTTCTATCATATTAGGTCCTATACCTGAGCCAATGGCAAATCCGCCTGAAATTGGATGGGAACTAGTAACATAGGGATATGTTCCTAGGTCAACATCTAAAAGACTTCCTTGAGCACCCTCAAATAGTACTTTTTTATCCTTAATTAATTCATCGTATAATATGACCGTTGTATCCTCTACATAAGGTCTTATCTTTTCAGCATATTCTAAGTACTTACTAATTATTTCATCCTTATCTAAGGCATTACCACCATATATCTTAGTTATTATTTCATTTTTTCTTTTAACTTGTTCTGTTACTTTTTCAATAAATAATTCTCTATCCATAAGATCACAAATTCTTATTCCTGATCTTTCTACCTTATCCATATAACAGGGCCCTATACCTTTTTTGGTTGTTCCTATCATCTTATCTCCCCTAGATTCTTCAGACAAAGTATCGAGAGTTTTATGATATGGAAATATTACATGGGCTCTATCGCTAATTTTTATATTATTTGTTTTTACTCCATTAGCTTCTAATTTTCCCAGCTCTTCTAAGAAGCCCTCTGGATCAAATACAACTCCATTGCCTATAATATTAATAGTATCAGGATATAGTATTCCCGATGGTATTAGATGAAGAGCATACTTTTTATCTTCAACTACTACAGTATGACCAGCATTGTTACCACCTTGACCTCTTACAACCACATCTGCCTGGGCAGATAAAAAATCTATAACTTTACCTTTCCCTTCATCACCCCATTGGGCACCTACTATAACGACTGTTGACATTCTATTTACACCATCCTTTGAATTGCTTTAATCCGAACATACAAACATAATACTATCAGATATGACCTAGATAGTCAATTATAATACGAATAATTGTTATTTGTATCTGTCAAATATTCGTATTGTGTTTAATATATATAATAGTCTGTCCATTATTTTTTAACAACTACGTCAATCTATTATTATTTATTGTGGATAATTGTTGATATGTTTATAAGTTTATCCACAATTATATATTATATGTTAATTTCTCCATAATTAAAGAGTGGTTTGCACCACTCTCTAATGTTATAAATTACTATTCAATATCAATGACGAAGACAATTTAATTACTCGTCACATTCAGTCTTAACTGTTTTGTTCTCTTTCAATGTGTTTATTTAAATCATTAATAAGAGTATCTACATTTATACCATGTACCATTGCAGCATCACCGATGCTTTCCATTGTTGCGCCGCCTCAGCCAAGGCAATGAAGACCATGTTTCATAAATACTGTAGCTGTGCTTCTATCAATACGTAGAACTTCAGCTATAATTGTATCCTTAGTAACTTTATTAGCCATTGATTTTCCTCCTTATGTTAAGATTAAAGTTTCTTTTTATTAAACAAGCTCATATTACAAGCCTATTATTATTATTTACAAGTACTAGATAATATATATAAATAACTTATCCACATTATTCACAGACTTATCAACATTTTCTGGCTTTCTTTGTGGATATTATATCCTTTTTTAGTTATCTCCATAGAATAATATAGGGCTTTTAGTTTATAACCCTCAATTATAAAGTTTTCATTACTGTTTAGTATAAACTCCAATGATTCTTTATCTATATCCTGTTCTTCAAAGTCTTCTAACATCTCATTATTGATTTTAAATCCACACTTTTCATAACATCTAATTGCTCTTTGATTAAATTTTGCCACCTTTAATAATAACTTTTTCATTTTTAAATTATTAAAATATATATCTAAAAGGGTATTTAGAGCATCTGTGCCATATCCCATACCTAGTATATTAGGGTCAAATACTATTCCTAATTCGCATAATCTTGTAAAAAATTTAATATTTCTTAAGGAAATATATCCAATCATATTACCACTTAAGTCATCTACTGCAAAACATTTTCTATTAAATTTTTTGTTTTTAATCTCATACCATAAATCTCTTTCTTCTTCTGTTAAGTTAGGAAAACTATAATGAAAAAACCTTGGGTCTTCATGATTACCCCAATTCCTCATTTTATCCACATCTATCCTCTGAAATTCTCTAATTCTAGTGATCTCTCCAGACTTAACCAAGACCTCCACTCCTAAAGAAATTTATTTTTATTAAAGGAGTTTGTAAAACATTCAGATATTCAATTTCCTCTACTAAATAATACCTAAAATTTCCTCTCCCTTCAACCCTTTATTAATATAATTTGAAATATCTTTATTTTTATTTACAGCCTTTTTAAGTGCTATCATTTTCTTTATATCTCCAAATAATACTCCGCCTACTAATTTTCCATTATCTATAAACAATTTATGCATATGATCTTCTGATTTTATAGTGATACTTCTTTGCGTATCATTTACTTTACCTACTGAAAACATTTTAATATCACCTATACTTAACATTGTAGCTGCCTCCGGTAGACTATATTCCTTCTTATCTCCAACCATATTGGCTCCTGCTATTTTCCCTTGCTCAATAGCTGAAGACCAAAGTCCCATCACTGCACCATTATACTGAGCAACATCTCCAGCTGCAAAGATATCATTAATATTTGTTTTCATGTATTTATTTACTACTATGCCTTTATCTGTCTTTAAGAAAGTGCCTCCTACTATTGTAGTATTTGGTCTTATTCCCGCAGAAATAAGGACTGCATCACTTTTTACATCCCTACCATCCTTGAGTTTAATATTATTTACTTCTCCATCCCCCTGTATTTCGTTTGCTATAGCATCTAGATAAAATTTAAAACCCTGTTTTTCCAGTTGTGATTTCAAATAATTTCCTAATTCCTCATCCAACTGCCTAGGTAAAAGGTAAGGAAAGAATTCTATAATATTTATTTCCTTGTTTAATTTTTGTAAAGCCCATGCAGCTTCAAGCCCTAGAAGACCTCCTCCTATGACCGAGACAGTACTGCAGCCCTTTAAATAGCTTTGAATTTCCTTTAGGTCATCAATGGTTCTCAGGGCATAGACTCCTCTCTTGCCAACCCCTAGTATGGGCGGTATAAAGGTACTACTTCCATTGGCTATTAGAAGTTTATCGTATTCAATGCTTTTACCATCATCAGCTATAATCCTTTTCTTATTAGCATCAATATTTATAATTTTTGTATTTAATAATAAATCTATGTTTCTCTCATCATACCAGGTCTTTTTATGAATAAGTAAATCATTTAAGGTAAAATCTATCTTATTGATAAAATGAGAAAGCTTTACTCTGTAATAAGTCAAGTATTCTTCAGCGCTTATCATAGTAATTATTCCATTACTATCTCTTTTTCGTATCTCCTCAGCTGCTGATAGACCGGCTATACCATTTCCTATTATAACGTATTTCATAAAACTCCTCCTCTATCCCCAATAAAATGGCACTATTATTACCCCTCTTAGCTTTAATTATAATACCCTATAACTATCTAAATAAACAGATTCGTTAACATATTATTATTTATTCTCTAAACTTTTCAAGATTTGCAAATTTCGTGAATTGACCTAGCCACGCCAGTTCTATAGTTCCCGTTGATCCATTACGATGTTTAGCTATAATGACTTCTCCAATATTTTGTTTTTCTGAATCTGGATGATAGTACTCATCTCTGTATAAGAACATAACTATATCCGCATCCTGCTCAATGGCTCCTGATTCCCTTAGGTCAGATAATATAGGTCGATGATCAGCCCTGAGCTCTGGAGCACGAGATAACTGAGATAGGGCTATAACAGGACATTCCATCTCCCTAGCTAATATTTTAAGGGCTCTGGATATTCCTGATATTTCTTGTTGCCTACTATCTGCCTTACCATGGGCGGACATAAGTTGTAAATAATCGATCATTATTAAATCAAGACCCTTTTCCATCTTAAGTCTTCTACACTTTGCCCTCATTTCCATTACATTTATACCAGGTGTATCATCTATAAATATTTTTGATTCTGCTAGAGGACCCATAGCATTTGCAAGCTTAGGCCACTCATTTTCAGTTAGTGTTCCATTTCTTATATTCTGTATTTCTATATGGGATTCTGAGCTTAGCATACGCTGAACCAGCTGATCCTTTGACATCTCTAGGCTAAATATAGCCACTGAGGCTCCAAACCTAACGGCTGCATTTTGACATACATTAATGGAAAAAGCGGTTTTACCCATGGCTGGTCTTGCTGCTACTAATATAAGGTCTGATTTTTGGAGCCCTGATGTCTTTCTATCTAGGTCTGTAAATCCACTGGCAAGCCCTGTAATACCACTTTTATTAGAATAAAGCTCTTCTATTCTATCTATTGTATCCAACAGTATTTCTTTAATAGGGGAGAAACCTTCCCTATTTCTTTTTTGAGAAATATCAAATATGTTCTTTTCTGCCATATCTAAAAGTGATTCTGCTTCCTCTGCTTCATAACCCTTTTCAATGATTTCTGAGGATGCCTTTATCAATCTTCGTAATAATGCCTTTTCCTCAACTATTTTTGCATAATATTTCGCATTGGAGGTTAATATTCCAGAGGTAGATAGGTCCGATAAATAGGTTACATCTCCAACGGCCTCAAGGGTTCCCCTTTGGGTAAGCTCCTCGGAAAGGGTTACTAAATCAACGGGTTCATCCTTATTATATATATCTAAAATAGCTTCATATATTTCGCTATGGGCTTCTTTATAAAAGTCAGTACTCTTTAGTATCTCAGTAGCTGTAACTATTACATCCTTTTCCAAAATCATTGCCCCTAAAACCGATTGCTCAGCTTCAATATTATGGGGCGGTATTCTTCCAAAGTAATCCATTAATATCACCTTTTCTAATTGGGTTTTTGCTATTTCTATTATAACATCATCAATGTGTATCTAATAAGTTTTTATTTTAATCTATTAATTGAAGAATTTTAAATACACAATTTCTTCAATTAAATACTTCTATTTGTTTTTGTATTACTATCATATTATAATAATAATAACATCCTTATAACTTATTTTACTATTAATTTTATTATGAAGGGGGTTTTCAGGGTGGATTTAATATTAATAAACGGTGATATAGTAACCATGAATCCTTCTAATCCAAGGGCTGAAGCCCTTGCTGTAAAAGGTGATAGATTTATAAAAATTGGTAACAATCAAGAAATTTTATCTCTCAAAACTGATAAAACTAAGATTATTGATTTAGAGAACAATCTATTAGTTCCAGGCTTCAATGATGCCCATCTTCATCTATTGAACTATGGATATAGCTTAAAAATGATAGATTTAGCAAGTTTAAAATCTATAAATGAAATTATTAATAAGGCTAAAGATTTTATATCTACAAATAATATAGCACCAGGTGAATGGATAAGGGGTAAAGGTTGGAACCATGAATTTTTTATCGATGAAAAAAGATTCCCAAACCGATATGATTTAGATAAAATATCCACTGAACACCCCATATGCATTACTCGGGCATGCCTACATGTAGCGGTAGTAAATAGTAAAGCCCTAGAGCTCATTGGCATAAATAGTAATATTCCTAAGGTGGAAGGTGGATATATAGATTTAGATAAAGAGGGTAAGTCCTTAGGTATATTTAGGGAAAATGCTAGATATTTGGTCTATGATAGTATAGAGGATCCAAATATGGAAGAGATAAAGGAAATGATAGTAGCTGCAGCTAATGATGCCTTAAGTCATGGTATAACATCAGTCCAAAGTGATGACTTTGAAGCCCTGCCAAGCAAGGACTTTAAAAAGGTAATAAGGGCCTATACTGAACTTACGGAAGAAAAAAAGCTTCCTATAAGAGTATATGAACAATGTCTTCTACCCCAAATAGATAAATTAAATGAGTTCCTAGAGCTAGGCTATAGTACGGGTTATGGTAATGATGTTTTTAAAATTGGACCTTTAAAGCTATTAGGAGATGGGTCCTTAGGTGCAAGAACGGCCTATATGTGTGAGCCCTATGCCGATGATCCCTCCACCTGTGGAATACCAGTATTTACTCAAGAGGAGCTTGATAATCTAGTCATAACTGCCCATAATGCCGATATACAGGTTGCTATACATTGTATAGGAGATAGGAGCATGTATATGGCCTTTGATAGTATTGAGAGAGCACAGAAGCAAAATTATAGGGATGACTCTCGCCATGGAATAGTCCATTGTCAAATTACTGATAGTGAATTATTAAATAGATTTACTGAGCTCCATGCTATTGCCTATGTACAGCCGATCTTTACAAGTACTGACCTTGGTATGGCTGAAAATCGTGTAGGTAAGGAAAAGATTAAGACTAGTTATAATTGGAAAGCGATGGTTGATACTGGAGTTCATGTTGCCTTTAGCTCCGATTGTCCTGTAGAACCCCTAGCTGTACTACCAGGAATATATGCTGCCGTTACTAGAAAAAATCTTGATGGCTATCCTAAGGGTGGATGGATGCCTGAACAACGGCTGACTATAGATGAAGCTTTATATGGATTTACTCTAGGCAGTGCCTATGCATCCTTCGAAGAAAGCATTAAGGGTTCAATAGAAGAGGGTAAACTAGCTGATATGGCTGTATTATCCCATGACATCTATGAAATCCATCCTGATAAAGTCAAGGATGTGACTGTGAAAATGACCTTTGTCGGCGGTAAATTAGTTTATAATAGAAGCTAAAGAAGGCGCCCCTGGGCGCCTTTGTCTATTCTTCTGCTACTATCTTAACTTTAATTGTTCCACTTATTTCAGGGTATACCTTAAGCTCTACATTAGTAGTTCCAAGTTCTTTTATTGGATTGTCTAAAACCACTTTTCTTTTATCAATTTTTATTTTATGCTGTTTTTGTAGTTTTGCAGCTATATCCTTAGTAGTAATTGATCCGAAGAGCTTACCCTCTTCGCCAGCTTTACTCTTAAACTCTAGTGTTATCTTAGAAAGTTTTTCTACTAAGGCCTTAGCATCTGCAACTTCTTCTTCTTTTTTCTGTTTTTCTGCAGCCTCTTTATTCTTAAGCTTCTTTATGTTTCCTGGGCTAGCTTCCTCAGCAAAGCCTCTAGGTATCAGATAATTTCTAGCATGCCCATCACTAACACTAACTATATCTCCTTGTTTTCCAGATCCCTTTACATCCTTTAATAAAATTACTTTCATTTCTTCTCACCTTCCTCTAAATATTCCTTTATCGAACTTATTAGCATTTCTTTAGCTTCAGAAAAGGATACATTTTCAAGCTGAGCTCCAGCTACTGTTAGATGCCCTCCTCCTCCAAGCTTTTCTAAAATCATTTGTACATTTATATTCCCTAAGGACCTCCCGCTTATAAGAAGTTTGCCTTCATCATTGGATCCCATTACGAAGGAGGCCGTAATACCCTTAATATTTAATAATTCATCTGCCCCTTGGGCAGCTACTAATTGGACATTTTGGATGTTTTCTTCACAAGCTGATATGGCTATGCTTCCTTCAATAACTTCAGCATTTCTTACCACATTAGCCTTGGCCACAAAGGTGCTGAGGTCATCTTGAAACAACTTTCTAACCTCTGTAGTATCAGCCCCTGCCCTTCTTAATAATGACGCAGCTTCAAAGGTCCTAACTCCAGTTTTAAATGAAAAATTCTTAGTATCAACGGTAATCCCAGCCAAAAGAGCCTCAGCTTCTATTTTTTCTAAACATAACTTATCGTCAATATACTGAAGTATTTCTGTAACTAATTCAGCAGTTGAAGAGGCATAGGGTTCTAAATAGGTAAGTACAGTATTTTCAATAAATTCCGTACTCCTCCTATGATGGTCTATAAGTACAATATTATCTGTTTTATCAATTAGCTCTGGACATTGTGTAAAGCTTGGTCTATGGGTATCGACCACAACTACTAGGTCCTTCTCGCCAAACATTTCTAGCGCCTCGACATTAGTTATAAACTTATACTCTTCCTTATCCCTAAACTTACTATAAACACTTTCAATAGAAGAGTTAATTTTATCAACTATTATGTAGGCATCTTTGCCTCTATTTATCGATGCTCTATATACACCTATTGCAGCCCCAAAACTATCCATATCGGGACCCTTATGACCCATTATTATTATCTTTCCACTCTGATTAATAATCTGTCTTAGGGCATGGGCAATAATTCTAGCCTTAACCTTATTTCTTTTTTCTACTGCTTTTGTTCTACCACCATAAAACTCAAAGGTATCTATTTTTCTAACCACAGCTTGATCTCCACCCCTACCCAAGGCAAGATCAAGGGCAGTGCTTGCATACTCCTCGAGATAACTTAAGTTCTTTCCATTAACTCCAACCCCAATACTTAATGTGGGTGGAATTTTATTTCCTACATCTATTTCCCTGACATCATCAAGTATAGTAAACTTTTTTGCCTCAAGATTTTCAAGGTATCTATTTTCAAATAATATCATGTACTTGTCGTTTTGATATTTCTTAACTAATCCATTCATCCTATTAACCCATAGATTTATTCTTCTATCTATTTCTGCTATAACTAGAGGTCTAAAGCCTTCCTCTGTGCTTTGAAGAACATCATCATAATTGTCCACTTGTATGGCGGCTACATTAGGCTTTTCACTATTATATTTTAGCTTTAAATTATAGAAATTAGTATAATCTATCCAATATAGTATGATTATATATCTTTCATCATGTTTATTATCAATTTTTACTATATTATGGAGCACTCTATATATTTTATCCTTTATTTTAATTTCTTTAAAGCTATCTTCAGATAATAATTTTGACAAATCAAAGGTTGGTAATATCTTTTCAATATTTTTATCTAAAATATCCCTATCCGATAGCATGTCAATAAATTTCGAATTATACCATGAAATTTTACCATCAAACTCTATTATAGTAAGGGGTATAGGTAAGTTTAATAGAGAATATTTAGAAGCCGAATCAATTTCTGCCGATAGATTCTCCACATACTTTTGCCACTTTTCTCTACGAATATAATTGGTCTTCCAGTTATGATAGATCAAATATACTAGTAAAACTATGCCTATGCTACCCACATAGATATTATAGGTGAAAATCACAGCTACTAATGTTGCTATAATCCAAAGATATATGTTTGTATCAGGCATCAATACCTTAAAGAACCTACTGTTGTTCATACTTACACTCCAAACATTGATTTATAATTTTCTGATATTAAGTATAACATCAAACAAACCAATAAAAATCAAACTAAAAGATAGGGTAGGCATACCCATCACGATAATAGATATTATTAACCTAACTATTTTACCTAAACCCTTGGTCTCCATATAATAATTAATGGCAGCTAATCCCTGTATTAAGTATAACATGGAAAAAAGATATATTACATTTGTCATTAGTGTATCATAATTAACTATATTCAACATTCCTGCTATATAGGTTAGTATTAGGATAATAAGCGTTCCCATTACAATATTCCTAGGAAGTCTAAAATGTGTGAATTTTGTAGGCTTTATTATATTTATGCCCATACGTTTTAAAATAGCCCTTGATGCTAAATAATTGATATAGGAAACCATAAAACCACCAGCAATAATACTTGATGGTATGAGCATTATGGCTAGATTTTTAGCCCTTTCTACCATTTCCATAGCCTCGTCTGCCTTTATTGAGTCAACCCCTAAACCTTTAAATAAACTTTCATTCATTTCCTTACTCATAGTAAAGGATTCTTGTATCATGTCTATCATACTTACTCCAGTAAAGACCGTCATAAGGGATATCGATATGGACATTGATAATATAAAGGCTAAGGCTGAAAATATTAAGACCTTCCCATAGGAATAATCTCTTTTTATCATATGTCCCATTATAATTGGTCCCAATCCTGCTATTAGCAAAACAAATAAAGCGGTAAGTGGTTCCGTAAGACTTCCCACAATTAATGACGTAGCAACAACGGATAACAAACTATATTTTATTCCATGCTTTGTACTTATTATAATAAATGGTACAGGTATAAGCAAAAGTCCATATCCTAATAGGGGTATATATATCCCTCCTAGAATAAATACACTGGCCAATGAGGTTATTAATCCAGACTCAACCATTGCCTTTGTTCTATCCTGTAAATTCAACTGTATTCACTCCTTAGTCACTATTTCCATCCATATGCTTTTTTAGACTAGATAAATCCCCAAACCAACCTTCAACCTTATGATCCTCTAATATCCCTAATCTAATTTTTTCTTTAACCCTTATATCTAATCTATTATAGTTTATGCCTAGTCTTCTTCCAAGCACATAGGTAACTAATATAATATTTGCAAGTATATCTACAATAGTCTCTTGATTTCCTTTGATGCCCTTAACTAGGTTTTCAAATAATGATGCTATAGAAGATAAAAGTTCACTTTTTAACCATTCTATTATTTTAATGTTTTTAGTTATATCTATACCCTTATCACCAAAAGCCATTTATTTCCCTCCCTTAATACATTATAACAGAAAAAAAAGAAGTGCAGTAGCACTTCTCTAATGACTATTTTTTTCTTATTTTATTCACCTAGTGAAAATGGTAATAAGGCAACAACCCTTGCTCTTTTTATAGCCCTTGTTAATTGTCTTTGATGGCTGGCGCAGTTACCAGTAATTCTTCTTGGTAAAATCTTTCCTCTATCAGTTAAGTATTTTTGTAAATACTTAGTATCTTTGTAGTCAACTTGCTTTATTTTATTGGCACAGAAACTACATATTTTTTTTCTTCTACGTCTACGCACTTTATTTTTCCCTCCCTACCTAAAACGGTATATCGTCATCATCTTCTATAGCTTGAAATCCATCTATATTCTCATCTGCTTCTTCAAAGCCGTCAAATGTCGAATCATTATCATATCCTTGGTTTTTGTTTCCTCCGCTTCCTCCGCTTAGGAACTCCACCATACTGGCTACGACTTCAGTCGTATACCTTCTCTCACCAGAATTAGTTTCATAACTTCCAGTTTGAATTCGTCCTTGTATACCAACTAAGCTTCCCTTTGATAAGTAGTTAGCGCAGTTTTCACCTTGTTTTTCCCAAACTACTATTCTAATAAAATCAGCTTGACTGTCTCGTCCAAAACTTCTATTAACTGCTATAGTAAAGGTGGCTACTGCCTTACCTGATCCTGCTGTGAATCTAAGCTCTGGATCTTTGGTAAGTCTTCCAATCAAAACAACATTATTCATCTAAATCCCACCTTTTAATAACGCTTACTTTTCTTCTAAGTTTACAACTAAGAATCTAATAACATCATCAGATATCCTGAAGTTTCTCTCCAGTTCCTGTGGCAAATCTGTACCTGCCTTAAAGTTTACTAATACATAATAACCTTCTTTATATTTGTCAATTTCATAGGCTAATTTCTTTAAACCCCATTCATTAACATTTTCAATTTCTCCATCGCTTTCGATGATTGATTTGAATTTCTCAATTAGGTTATTTCTTTGTTCTTCTTCAACTTCTGCCTTCAGGATGAATATAGTTTCATATTTTCTCATTATTAACACCTCCCTACGGTCATTCGGCCCTATTAAAATAGAGCAGAGAGAATATATATGAATTTTACATCATCATATTATAACACTTAGTATTATATTTTTCAACGGTATTTATAATATTTTTCAATTTCAAAATTACGACCATGTATTATACTACATAGTTTTAATTTTACGTTATTTATAGCTTCCTCTTTTACTCTTCTTTTTTATCCACCTTTTTAATTCGTTTTTCTAATTTTTTTCTAGCTATCCATATTTGCTTTTCACATTTTATACATTTGATTCTAAAGTCTATCCCTGTTCTCATTATTTCAAATTTATTATTTCCACAGGGATGGCTTTTTCTAGTCTCAACTATATCTCCAACTTTCAAATCTATTGGCATTTTTCATCCACACTCCTTAAAAAGTGATAGGGCAGTTACTTATAGGGACATCGGACCGTCCCCTGTCCCAGATATTTCATCTATTTTTTCGTTAATAAGGACTCTTCTAGGATACGGTATTTCAATACCTTCTTTGTCAAAGGCCTCTTTAAATCTTTGTCTCATAAGCCTCTCTACTGCCCATTGACTCATAGGTTTTACTTTTGCTATACTAGATAAAACTACATCAGAATCTCCAAACTTTGTAACGCCTAAAACCATAGGGCCTTCTAGAATATCTTCACTTTCATTTTGAATGTCCTCACAAACTCTTTTAAGTACATCTATAGCATTTTGAATATTCTCTTCATAGGCAATACTTATATCAACCCAAGCCCTCATCTTACCTCTACCCTTATTGGTAACCTTGGTTATTTCTCCATTTGGAACTATGTGGATATCTCCATTAAAATCTCTAATCTTTGTTACCCTTAATGCCATTTCTTCAACTATTCCTGACATGCCTCCAACATCAACATAGTCCCCCACGGAAAATTGGTCCTCAAATAATATAAAGAAACCCGTTATTACATCTCGCACTAGATTCTGAGCACCAAATCCTATGGCTAGACCACCAACCCCTGCTGCTGCAATTAAGCCCTTAATATCAATCCCAATTGCAGCTAATATAGGAAGCCCTGCCACAAAATACACAGTATATCTTATCACACTTTTTAATACTCCTTTAAGAGTATCCACTTTATTTTCCGTTAATGCAGCATTAAGCCTATTCTTTTTATCAAAGAATTTATCAATAATAATATTAGAGAATTTAATACTTATTTTAGCTGCAATAAGAATGAGAATTATTTTTATAGCTTGCCAAGATACTGCACCAAGTACTTCTGGATCTTTAAACATATCTATATTTTCATTTAAATTATTTATAACGGTATTAAATGTTTCTTTGTATCCCATCAATACTACCCCACTTTATTTTTTTGACTATCTTTTCTTCTTTTGTTTTTTCTATGGAATATATTACCATTAGTTCTTTCTTGATATTTATTTCATTTATTTTATTTACTATATTATTAAAGTCTTCTATTGAAAATTTTATGGATAAACCACAGCTTGCCGATATTTCCCTTGGAGTAGGAATAGTATCTATTTCAAATTCTTTTTTTAGTCTTTTTTCTACCATAATAGCATGGTGAGTTGATTCAAAGGCTATTACATAAAAGTTATTCACCAATCTCCTTACACATCCTCTACAGTTTCAGGGTATTCTTAGCCCCATTCATTCTTTCAACAATAGTATACATATTAGTAACTCCGCCTACTATTAGTTTATCCTTCAAATTAAAATAATCTAAACAGGTTCCACAGGAAAGAATCTCTACACCAGCTGCTTCAAGCTTCCTAATATGATTGATCACCTCTGAACCATCTGTAGTAAGCTTTACTCCTGCGTTAATAAATAATATGGACTTAGGATAGGGTTTAGATTCCGTTAATGTGTAAATATAACCCTTCATCAATATTTCTCCAAGCTCATTGGAGCCCTCTCCCATAGTATCTTTTCCTATTAATATAACTAAATCTTGAGTATTATTTTTTTTCTCCGGAATAAATTCATTACTTACCATATCCTTATATATGTTCACATAAAAATTATTCCCCTGCTTATTTATATCTACATTATAGTTTAAGCTCTTCGCTAGCTTAGTAACATTTTCCTTGGCGATCTCATTGTCTACTATGGTTACTATCTGTCCTTCTCCAATCTTTTCTATAGCCTTCTTTGTTTCAATAACTGGTTTAGGACACTCTAGACCTCTAGCGTCAACTTCTAATCTCATTGTCTAACACCCTCCATTTGATTATTATATAACTATTATAATACTATATTGTATAGGTTTTTAATAAATTTTATATATGAAAAGCTTATTTCTATTATAATAATCTATACTTTTTAAATCATACACTAAGTTTATCTATATTATAATATGAAGAATCCACTGTTAGCTATAAAACCTCCTAGTATTCTTAATAAAATATTATAATTGTATAAATCCTTAGCTATGGTTGACTTATATAATGCCTCTTCGATAAAACAATTGGGAAACATTGATACAACGGGAACCATAATAGCTAGTAATATAAATACTATTAAAGTTCCCTTAAACGTTCCAAATACTAAGCCTCCCAATCTATTAAATTGATTTATTATTGGTAATGAAGCTACACTATTTAATATATGTCCAAGAATATTTAAAATTAAAAGTATTCCTAAGAATATTATTACTATACTTAATAGATCTACAATTATTTTAGTGGTAGCATCTGCAATATAATTATGTATATTTATCATTGCTTCTTGATTGTATTCCTTTAAAAATTCATTTTCCATAAGTAAATTTCCTAAGGTTTTGGGAAGATTCATCATTTCAAAAACATTTGTTTGTCCTTGACCATCAATCATATTACTTTGAATATTTGTTTCATTAATCCTCTTCAATATAAATTCATATATTTTTACAGACAAGGGCGTTTTATTCATAATAAATTGTGAAAGCTTAGAATAATATATCTTTGAAACTATTGCAGCTATTATAAAACTTGTCATATTAAATACCGATATAATTAGCCCTTGAGCCAATCCTCTAATTCCGTTGACTACAATGATTATAATAACACATACATCTATCCAATTCATTTTTAATGCCCCCTGAACATACCCAATTACTTAAATTATAACTAAATTTACAATATTATACTAGTTTATCCTGTTAAATATATTTAGGTTAATACTAGGTTTCACCGTTTATGCATATCTATTTTATATTTATGCGATTTGATTTTTAATTTGATTTGCTATATAATACTATGATGTAGGATATATCTCGTTCTCGAATTATGATTTAATCAATTGTTAATTCTATCTGTACATATTTATGTATTTTTACTATTCAAATCATAGCTTTAGGTCTTGAAGCTATTTCTTTACTCTATAGCCCTAGTAGTCCTGTATTAATCATTTAAACCTAACAATCTTAAGGCAATAAAAATGTATATATTATTTTATAAAAATAAGGAGGTCTATTATGCACTTTTTAACTAGAAATCATTTTATTAAACTTTGTTTAATAATGATTATTTCTATTTCTTTCTTAGTACTGACAGCTTGCTCACCAGCTGAAAATAATCAAGAAGAGCAAGGCAGTGCTAATGAATCTGCACAGGGTCAAGAACAAGAAGTGAAAAAAGAAACCTTAGTTTTTGCCGATGCTGGCTGGGATAGTATTAGATTTCATAATGATGTAGCTGGATTCATTATTGAAAATGGTTATGATTATCCCACAGATGTTATCCAAGGCTCTACTCCTGCAACTTTCACAGGTCTAAGACAAGGAGATATAGATATTGAAATGGAGGTTTGGACTCAAAATATTCAAGAGGCATATGATGAAGCCATCTCCAATGAGGAAATAATTGAGGTCTCAACAAACTTTGATGACAATGCCCAAGGTCTATATGTACCCACATATGTTATAGAGGGTGATTCAGAAAAAGGAATAGATCCTATGGCTCCAGATTTAAAAACAGTAAAGGATTTAGCTAACTATCCAGAAATATTTGAGGACCCAGAGGACCCTGGAATGGGACGTATATATGGTGCCCCCCCTGGATGGGCCGTTGATGAAATTTTAAGAACCAAGGTTGAAAACTATGGTCTAACTGAACCCTTTAATTATTTTAGTCCTGGTTCGGATACTGCTCTATCTAGTTCCTTAGCATCAGCCTATAAAAAGGGTGAACCTTGGGTTGGTTACTACTGGGAACCAACATGGGTTATAGGACTATATGATATGACATTACTTGAAGATGAACCCTATAGTGATGAAAAATGGGAAAATGGATATCTATGCGAATTTGCTCCAGTTAATGTAACTGTTGCTGTTAATAGCGCGCTTCCAGAAAAAGCTCCCGAAGTAGTAGATTTTTTAAGTAATTATAAGACAAGTAGTTCCCTTACCAGTGAAGGATTAGCCTTTATGCAGGAAAATGAAGGCGCTACCACAGAGGATGCAGCTATAAACTTCTTGAAACAAAATGAAGATGTATGGACAAAATGGGTTCCAGAGGATATAGCTAAAAAAGTTAAAGATGCACTTTAGATAATCTTTGTAGACAAATAGAGGGCAGGGGTCTTCTATTTGTTTATCTTTTCATAACCCCATAAAAGCGAGGTGAAACTGGTTGTAAATGTTTTACAACCAATTAATTATGTTTGATTTTCCAGAATCTTTTCAAATGAAATTTGGCGTATATGTACAAAACTTTGTAGATTGGTTAGTAGAAAACTATTCAGGAGTCTTTGATGCAATTACTGAAGGAATACTATGGTTTCTAATCAAGGTTAATTCCTTTTTACAATTTATTCCTTGGTGGGTCGTTGTATTAGGAGTATTTTTAATTGGATGGCGAGTAAAGAGGAAGTTATCTACTGGAATAGTATTTGGTTTAATGTTATTTATCGTTGGATCCTTTGGACTTTGGGACCTTATGATGTCCACATTATCCGTTGTTTTAACATCAGTTATTATATCGTTAATTATTGGTATCCCAGTAGGTATATTAATGGCCTATAGTGACCATGTTCAGTCCTTTATGAAGCCCCTATTGGATGGCATGCAAACCATGCCTAGCTTTGTTTACCTAATACCTGCTATGATGCTATTCGGATTAGGAAAGGTTCCAGCTGTTTTATCAACCACTATTTATTCAGTACCACCTGTAATTAGACTTACTAATCTTGCTATTCGTAATGTAGATAAGGAAATGTTAGAGGCTGCCCATTCCTTTGGGTCATCTCCTTGGCAAATACTTACTAAGGTTGAAATACCTCAAGCTTTCCCAACAATTATGACAGGAGTTAATCAAACCACCATGATGGCCATGGCTATGGTTGTAATTTCTTCTATGATTGGAGCTAAGGGACTTGGTGGAGAGGTCTTAATAGCGATAAATAGAATTGATATTGCAATGGGAACTGAAGCTGGATTATCCATTGTATTTTTAGCAATTATAATCGATAGAATCACCCAGGGTATAGCCGACAGATTTAAAATACCAGAATAATGAAAAGAAGAAAAGGTAGGCGTTCGATATGACTACAAGAATAGAAGTAAATAATCTTTATAAAATCTTTGGTAATAGAGCAAAATCAATAATAGACAAGCTAAAAAAAGGTAAATCCAAGGATGAAATCTTAAAAAAGACAGGACATGCTGTAGGTGTTAACGATGTATCCTTCAAAGTAAATGAGGGCGAGATTTTTGTGATAATGGGGCTTTCAGGAAGTGGTAAGTCTACACTCATCAGATGTCTTAACCTTTTACACAAGCCCACTGCTGGGGATATCTTTGTAGACGGAGATAATATAGTAAAATACAATAAACAACAACTTGCTGAGTTTAGACAAAGTAAAATGGCCATGGTTTTTCAGCACTTTGGACTTTTTAGCCATAGAACTGTCTTAGAAAATGTTGAATATGGTCTAGAGGTTAAGAATATGCCTAAGGAAGAACGTCGCAAAATTGCAGAAGAAACCTTAACCACCGTTGGTCTCGATGGATGGGGAAATAGTATGCCCCATCAATTAAGTGGAGGTATGCAGCAAAGAGTTGGTTTAGCAAGGGCCTTAGCCAACAATCCTGATATATTACTTATGGATGAGCCCTTCAGTGCTTTAGACCCTCTTATTCGTAGAGAAATGCAATTAGAGCTTTTAGATTTACAATCAAAGTTACAAAAAATCATAATTTTTATTACCCACGATGTCAATGAGGCCTTTAAACTTGGTGACAGAGTAGCGGTAATGAAGGATGGAAAAATAGTTCAAATAGGCACACCCGAAGATATTTTAAATAATCCTACCAATGAATATATAGAAGACTTTATTAAGGATATAGATAGATCAAAAATACTTCAGGCTAAGAATATTATGATAAAACAAATGGCTGTAGCCTATTTAGAAAAAGGTCCTAAGGTTGCCCTAGAAGAGATGAAAAACAATCAAATCTCAAGTCTATATGTTGTTGATAGAAATAAAACTCTTTATGGTATAGTAACTATTGATGATACAATAAATGCTATTAAAGAGAATAAATCTTTAAAAGATATATTAAAGGATGACTATTTTATCACTACTCCAGAGGTTTACGTACAAGAGCTTATACCAAAGGCCTCTGAAACTAAATATCCCATTGCTGTTGTTGACGAAAATAATAAGCTTAAGGGAATTATAGTAAGAGTTTCAGTCTTATCTGGTTTAGCCTAAAAAATCTATATGGTAAAACTGCATATTAAAGTTTTATATATTAAAATGACACCTTTTTAAGGTGTCATTTTAATAATTTCTATTTCATCTTTATATACTACGCCTATGTTGCTTTCTGTAATCCACCAAACCTCTTTTATATCTTTATTTAACTTTTTTTCAATGGCTATATTACGTTTATCATCCAATAGAAACAAAGTTCTAGTACTAAAACCTAAAATACTATTATTATAAATATCTATACCTTCTATATCTTCTGGTATAGGTGTTTGCGATAACATTTCCCCTTCTTTGTCTACCGTTGCTATGGTAGTTCTATTTTTGGTATCTACTAAAATACCCTTCTCTTTTATTAAATTAACTACAGCCAAGCCTTCATTATTAAAGTCTATTTTATTGATTTTATCATCTATCTTTTTTTTCCATATTATTTCATTCGATTTATTAAATAGTAATATATTATTGTATCCCATTGCCATAACTTCATCGCCATTAATAAATTGTAATTTATATATAATCTTATTGTCATGCTTTTTACCTGCTAAGACCTTTCCTTCTATATCATAAAAGATTATATTACTATAAAATCTCTCATCTTCTGTATCTATTATTGATAACACCAGTACTTTATCCTCATCCTCTAATGAAGCTGCTATAATTTCCCCCTTAGGCACTTCGAAGCTTCCTGTTTCTTCACCATCATTATTATAAACATTGATTTTATTACTATTTTCTAAAACTGCTAAGGTATAGCCATTAGCAGTTATTTCTAATGTATAAATTGGTTCTTCTAACAGAATGTCTTTAACAGTGTTCCCCTCTTTATCTAAATAAAATATATAACCCTTTGATAGATCACCAATTATTATTCTATCAGCGCTACCTCCAAAGTATGGCTCGGATATACTTAAGTCTTTTTCCCAAAGAACTTTCCCATCTTCATCAAAAGATAGAACAGTATTGCCCTGGGAAAGAATTATATTTCCCCCTATAGACTTAGCCTTTACTTTAACATTTTCTAGATCACTGTCTATATTTATTTGATTAATTTTCTTAAGCTTAATATCCTCAAAGCCTAAGATAGGCTTTATAAAATCCACCAGCTTTACTATTCCAAAACCTATTGAAATTAGTATCAAACTTGATATAATCCAAAACCTTAAAGGCAATCGTCTTTTTCTAGACTTTCTTTTTTGAGCCAATGTTTACACTCCTTGAATGATTATAATATCTATAAAATCTCTACTACCATAATTGCGACATCATCATCTATGTTATTGTTGGAAAAAAGGTTAACATCATCCATTATATTTTCAATTATTTTTTTACTACATTTATTTAAACCATTTTGACAAACATCTAATATTCTATTACCATAAAGTTCCCTAGCGTCATTCTTTGCTTCCTTAACTCCATCGGTATAAAATAACAATCTATCACGGGGCACAAGTTTTATTGACTTATATGTATATTTCATATCGTAATTTAGTGTGGATATGGGGAGCCCTGGAAGATATATTTCTTCCACTTTATTACTTCTAAGCACTAGGGGCATAGAGTTATATCCCCCATTTACTAGCGTAATTTCTCTAGTTTGTTTATTAAGTACTCCATATATTATAGTGATATAATGATAATCATCTAAATTCAAATCGTTATACATCTTATTTAAATAATCAAGTGTGAATTTTGGGCTAATAGCTCTACTACCTAAGTTTTTTAAGGCTTGCTTTATAAACATAGTCATCATGGAGGCTGTAACTCCATGTCCTGATACATCAGCCATATATAGTCCTATATTGTTTTCATCTATCTCAACTATATCATAAATATCTCCACCTAACATCTCACAAGGAATATACTTAGATTCAATTTTTATTGCATCTCCATACATTCCATCCATTGGGAGAATTCTTTCTTGAATATATTTAGCAAAATTTAAATCCTTTTTCATCTTTAGATTTTGTTCGACTATTGTTTTTTCTAACTTTCTTTTTTCTGTAACATCTCTAAATACTTCAACGGCACAGTATATCTCTCCATTTTCATCCCTTATGGGTGAACTGATAACTGAGTATATTTTGTCTCCTATTATTTCTTCCTTTTCCATTGTAATTCCTTTTTTAATTGTAGTATCGGATATACATATTTCACATTTTCTTGATCTTCCTAGAACTTCATAACACCTCGTACCAATAATATTACCGAACATTTTTTCCATGGGTTCATTTATAAAAATTATCTTTTCATTCTTATCTATTACCCTAACCATATCCCTCATACTCGCCAATATATCCTTAGTGAATTGACATTGCCTTGTCAAGTCAGTACTTATTTTCATAAGGTTTTCCATTTTAATCTCCCCAATTTACTATAAACTATATATGCTTATTTTAATTATATTATACATAATAATTTTAGGGAAATTAAACTTTATTTATTCTTGGAGGTTTAGGACCAAAATATTGATAAAAATAGCATTTAATTCTACCGTTATATAATTTTCTATTTTTAGTTGCTTTTTTACCAAAGCACTTTGCAAACTCCTCATAGGAGGTTAGTACGTAATAGGACCAAGTATCTAGGTTACTAAAGACCTTCCCCATTTCTTTATAAAGTTTTTCTACTTCATCCTTTTCGCTTAAACGCTCGCCATAGGGTGGGTTACATATGATATATCCATACTTTTTCTTTGTACTAAGCTCAGATACAGGTCTTGCTTGAAAGTGAATACAATCATCGACCCCTGCCTCTATTGAATTTTCCATTGCTATCTTTACTACTCTATCGTCAATATCATACCCCGATATATCTAGTTCTTTGTCATACTCAATACTACTGTAGGCTTCTTTTTTCGCTTTTTTCCATACCTCTTTGGGTATAATATCCCAATCTTCAGATATAAAGCTTCTGTTTAATCCAGGAGCTATATTTCTACCCATAAGGGCAGCTTCTATGGCTATGGTTCCCGAACCACATAAGGGATCTATAAAAGAAATCTTAGGGTTCCATCTACTGATTTTAAGCATAGCTGCTGCTAAGGTTTCTTTGAGAGGCGCTGCACTCGCTACCTCTCTATATCCTCTCTTATGTAATCCAACTCCACTGGTATCTATCATAACTGTTACTTTGTCCTTTAATATGGAAACCAATATTGGATATTCATTGCCAGTTTCTTCAAACCAATCCTTAAGATATATTTCCTTCATTTTTTCTACTATGGCCTTTTTAGATATGGCTTGTATATCCGATAGACTAAAAAGCTGAGATTTTACTGATTTTGCATTTACAGGGAACTTTGCATTTATAGGTAAATAATCTGTCCAAGGCAAAGCCTTTACCTGCTGAAAGAGTTCTTCAAAGGTAGTAGCCTTGAATTCACCTACTTTTATATATACTCTATCGGCACATCTAAGCCATAGATTTGATTTGCATATTGCCTCTTCATTTCCAACAAATGTAACCTTGCCGTTTTCTACTATTATATTCTCATAACCCAGATCCTTAACTTCTCTAGCCACAATCGATTCTATTCCAAATGTAGATGTTGCAATTATCTCAAGTTTTGACATTTTATCTCTCCTATATTGTTCTTTTTATTTTAACTTACTCTATATTTTATATCTTTTCCTATTCCATTATATATTAAGTAGGTTATTATACAAAAAATAAAATCCAGGTAAACTTATAACCTGGATTTCAGTAACTGTATATGTTAACACTTTCGCTATTAACTCTCAGAAAGTATTCATCTTTTCTCGGTATCTGATTTATATTTCCATTACCTTTAAATCTTCAGAGATTATTAACTCTGCTTCAGTAGCTGCTTTTACATCTTCTATTGTTGTCTCTGGTCCAAGTTCAATTAGAACTAAACCTTTATCGGTTACTTCAATTACTCCCATTTCTGTAATTATTAAATCAACTTCACCTGCTGCTGTTAATGGTAGAGTACATTTTTTTAATATTTTATGCTTTCCTTTTGCTGTATGCTCCATTGCTAATATTACTTTTTTTGCTCCAGATACTAAATCCATTGCACCTCCCATACCTGGGACCATCTTGCCTGGTATCATCCAATTAGCAAGATTACCTTTTTCATCTACTTGAAGCGCTCCGAGTACTGTGGCATCTATATGCCCTCCTCTGATTATTGAAAAGGATGTAGCGCTATCAAAGAATGCTCCCCCTGGCAATATATTAACTGGCTGCCCACCTGCATTTACCAAATCCTTATCTTCTTTTCCAGCCTCTGGTGCAGAGCCTAATCCTATAAAACCGTTTTCTGATTGAAGGGTAACATCTATTTCTTTTGGTATATAGTTTGCTACTAATGTTGGGAGTCCTATTCCTAGGTTTACAACATCTCCATCCTTTAATTCCTTAGCAACTCTTTTAGCTATTATCTCTCTTACTTGCTTCTTATCCATTATTCATTCCCCCTTGCTATATAGTCTATAAAGATGCTTGGAGTCATTACATCATTAGGATCTATCTCTCCCACCTCTACTAACTTTTCTGCTTCTACAATTACTAGATCAGCAGCTGTAGCCATTAATGGATTAAAGTTTCTTGTTGATTTATTGTAGTATACGTTTCCTTTTTTATCTACTATTGAGCCTGCTATTAATGCTACATCTGCTTTTATAGGAAGTTCTAATATATACTCTTTACCATCTACTTCAATCTTTTGTTTTCCTTCTTCTACCATAGTACCAACTCCCGTTGGAGTCAAAACCCCTCCAAGTCCAGCCCCAGCAGCTCGTACTTGCTCTGCTAAAGTTCCTTGGGGTACTAATACTACCTCTGTTTCCTTTTCATTCATCTGTCTTCCTGTTTCTGGATTTGTACCTATATGAGATACTATTACTTTTTTTACCATCTTATTTGCTATTAACTTTCCTATCCCTACTTCTAAAAATGCCGTATCATTTGCGATAATCGTTAAATCCTTTACTCCTTCTTCAATTAATGCATCAATTAGTTTGTGTGGGCTTCCTACTCCTAAGAACCCACCTATCATTACTGACATCCCGTCTTCTATTTTACTTGCTGCTTGTTTAATTGTAATTACTTTATTCATATCAAATACCTCCACATCTCCCTATATTTAAAAATCAACTCTTATAATTTACTATCTCTCAACTATGATGGCTGTGCCTTGACCTCCACCTATACATAAAGTGGCTAATCCTGTCTTCGAATCTCTTTTCATCATTTCATATATTAACGTTATTAAAATTCTAGCTCCTGATGCTCCAATTGGATGTCCTATTGCTATTGATCCACCATTAACATTTACTATATCTTTGTTTAATCCTAAATCCTTTACTACTGCCAATGATTGTGCTGCAAAGGCTTCATTTGCTTCAATTAAATCAAGCTTATCTACTGTAAGTCCTGCTTTTTCTAGTGCCTTCTTTGTCGCTGGCACTGGTCCATATCCCATTATCTTTGGATCTAATCCTGCCGATGCATATGATTTAATTGTAACCAATGGTTTAAGCCCTAGTTCTTCTGCCTTCTCCTTTGACATCAATACTAGCATTGCTGCTCCATCATTTATACCCGAGGCATTACCTGCCGTTACTGTACCATTTTTCTTAAATGCTGGTCTAAGCTTTGCTAATTTCTCTATTGTTGTGCCATGCTTTGGATATTCATCATCAGCTATAATAACTGGATCTCCTTTTCTTTGTGGCACTGGTACAGGCACTATCTCATCCTTAAATCTTCCTTCTTTTTGTGCTTTCTCAGCTCTTAATTGGCTTTGAAGGGAAAATTCATCCTGCTCTTCTTTAGTTAAATTCCACTCTTCTGCTATATTCTCTGCTGTTACGCCCATATGATAATCATTAAATGCATCCCATAGTCCATCCTTAATCATACTATCTACTATCTTTCCATCGCCCATTCTTTGCCCCCACCTTGTTTGTGGAAGTATATATGGTGCATTACTCATACTTTCTGTTCCTCCTGCTAATATCACATCAGCATCTCCAAGCATTATCATTTGTGCTGCCATACTAATTGATCTAAGACCTGATCCACATACTTTATTTATTGTCAAGGCAGGTGTTGTTTCAGGAATTCCTGCTTTGATTGTAATTTGTCTTGCTGGATTTTGTCCTAGTCCTACTGATAACACGTTACCTATAATTACTTCATCAACCATCCCTGGTTCTAGTTTAGCTCTTTTCATAGCTTCCTTTGCAGCTACCACTCCAAGGTCTATGGCTGATAACTTTGATAGACTTCCTCCGAAACTTCCCACAGGTGTTCTAGCAGCACCTACTATTACAACTTCTTTCATTTATATGTCCTCCTTATAATAAATACTTTAATTAGTTCTTTTGCTTATAGGTAGCAATTATTATGCCAAGAAAACAATTTCCTTAAGATAATTGCTAAACACATCTATTTAACTTCTCTTGAGTATAATACTGTTATTGAGTAAAATTTTTTTGATCTATTTGGCAATTAGATAATATGTAGAATATTTTCTACAATATACTATTTTGGGTTAAGCTTTTCTTATTAAATCAAAAAATTTCAAGAGGCATAGAAAGATAAAGGGTGTATAAATTTCTCTACACCTCCCTTGAGTTGTAGAAATATTTATACACCCCTTCTGTATTATAGCTTCGTAATATCCAGTCCATAGGATTCTATTTTTTTATATAATGCGGTTCTATGTATTCCAAGTTTTTTTGCCGCCTCTGTTCTATTCCCTTTAGTATTATTTAGAGCCTCTTTTATAGCTTTTAACTCTGCTTTAGCGACTATTTCTTTAAGTAAAAGACTATTGTCTCCTGAGTTATAGATTCCTTCTTTTGTTTTTTGTTGTATATAGTCTGGCAGATGTCTGGGATAAATCGTTTTTTCGTTTACAAGATTTAAAGCAGACTCTATTACATTTCTAAGCTCCCTTACGTTTCCTGGCCAATCATATTTTTTAAAAACTTCTATTGTTTCAGGTTCAATTATTTTTGCCTTTATACCCAATCTATTAGCTAAATCCTCCATAGTGTGTTTTGATAATGATAAAATATCTTCTAATCTCTCCCGTAATGGGGGTATGTTAATCCTTATTACATTTAGGCGATAATATAAATCCTGTCTAAACTTTCCTTTAACTACGGCCTCTTCTAATTCTTCGTTTGTTGAGGCTATTACTCGGATATCTAGACTTATTCTCTGTGTTCCACCTATCCTTTCAAATTCTCTTTCTTCTAATACCCTCAGAAGCTTAGCCTGCATCTCAAGGGGCATAGTTCCTATCTCATCAAAAAGTACAGTACCTCCATTAGCTATTTCTAACTTCCCTAATTTTCCTTCTTTCCTAGCCCCTGTAAAGGCTCCTTCCTCATATCCAAAGAGCTCTGCTTCTAAGAGTTCTCTAGGTATAGCTGCACAATTTATCCTAACAAATGCTCCATGGCTTCTTAAGCTGGCCCTATGGATACTATGGGCGAAGTATTCTTTTCCAGTACCACTTTCACCTTGAATCAATACGGTGGAACTGCTTTCAGCAGCTCTTTTAGCCATTTCCTTTAAATGCTTCATTCTTTTATTCTCGGTTATTATTTGATCAAAGGAATAGTTAGCTGCATGCATCATTTTAATTTCACTTTTATATTTTTTCACATTTTTTTTATAGGTTTCTATCCTCTGAGCCAAGGATTTTAGTTCCCTTACATCTTTAAATAATACGCTCCCCATAGCGCCTAATACCTTACCATCCTTTATAATTGGAATACGACTAGCTATCATGTCCTTTCCCTGTATATTTTGTATATCATTTATTTCTTTTTTGCCTGTTTTTATGACTACATGCAATCTGGTATTATCTATTACTTCCTCCACAGGCTTTCCTATTACATCTTCTTCTTTAATGCCGAACAATTTTTCATAATTAAATTTAATTATCTTCCCTTCTGCATCTACTAATGCCATTCCTTGATACTCATAATCTAATATATCTTTCATTATATCTAGACTTTGTTCAAGTTTTCTTAGCTCATGCTGTGGGTCAGTTTCGTAAAATATACTTCTTAATATTATTATATTAAAAATATGTTTATTGTTTTTATAAAAAGGAACTATTCGCACAGTTATATCCTTATCTTTAAACACTATGCTTCTCTCTACTGTAAACTTTGGTTTTATCAATAATTCTTTTATAGATTTATCATCTATAATAGTCACTACTTTTTTATTCTTTATTTCTTTTTTTTGTATTTCTAAAATAGTCTCACAGCTGCTATTGGTATATATGATAGACCCTTTTATATCAGTTATTAGTATTCCATCAAAAACTGACTCTGCTATAATTTCCATTAGTTTGGATAAATCTTTTTCCTCATTATTACAAATATCTAGGAGTCGCAAGTTTTTCACCCCTTAATTAACTATTTATGTAGACTTTTATTCTAGATTCTTTATAGAAACTCCTGCATAAAATAGGGATAAGGTAAATAAACTCATTAAACAAAATATAGTTTTTTTCTTATTTTAAGATTCTTGACTTGATATTATTAAGAATGCTATACTGTTAGTGAACATTTTTAACTTTTTTTAAAAAATAGTTCGTAAAATCAGTGTAGTTGTGCTAGAATCTTTCTCTAGTCATAAAACTAAAAAAGGAGAACTGTTATGAACAAGAGGTGGTATTATTTATTACTAGTTCCTGGATTATCTATTATAATACTTTTTTTATTTATACCATTAATCTATACAATAGGTGCTACTTTCATTGAAAATAGTGGACTTAGTTTTGACCAATATATATCTTTTTTTAAAGACGAATATTATTTGAATATATTTAATAGAACTCTTAAAATTGCACTAATAACATCTATAGTTTCCATGATTTTAGGTATGCCCGTGGCCTATTATATTTCTAGAACTAATAAAAATATTAGAGGAATACTAATAGCTTGTAGTGTTTTTCCATTACTAACGAATTCAGTTGTTCGCTCCTTTGCGTGGATGACTATATTAGGTAAAAATGGCATTATAAATAAAATATTAATGAATTTACATATTATAGATACACCCCTTAAAATACTCTATACAGAACTTGCAATTGTAATAGGTACCGTATATTTATTTCTTCCCCTTATGATTGTATCTTTGGTTGGAGTTATGGAGAACATTGAAAATGATCTACTAGAAGCCGCAGAGAGTTTGGGAGCTAATAGAATAACTACTTTTTTCAAAATTGTTTTTCCCCTTAGTATCCCTGGATTAATAGTGGGTAGCGTACTTGTATTCACAGGTGCTTTAACTGCATATACAACTCCTCAGTTATTAGGTGGGAATACTAACATGGTATTGTCCACTTTGGTTTATCAAAAAGCCATGACCTTAGGGGATTGGACAAGCGCATCTGTAGTTGCCACAATAATGATTATAACTACTTTAACAATAATATTTATAATTAATAAATTTGCTAATAAACTCGATAAAAGGGGGGCTTAATATGAAAAAAAATACCTGGTTAACTATATTTACCGGACTAGTATATTTCTTTATATTTGCTCCATTGATTATTATTGTACTTACATCCTTTGGCCCCGATGATTACATTGCATTTCCTCCCAATGGGTTCAGCTTTAAATGGTTTGTAAATATCTTTCAGTCTAAAATGTTTATGAGAACCTTTCAAATCAGTATAAAAGTAGCGATAATAGCAACGATTTTTGCTTTAATTTTAGGCATACCTGCTGCTTATTCATTAAGTAGAGCTAGGTTTAAAGGAAAGAGTATTATTCAAAACCTTTTTTTCTCACCAATTATTGTTCCAGGAATTGTTTTTGGATTCTCAATATTTAATTATATTGTTATTAAAATGAGGCTACCTATTTATTCTAGTCTATTGGTAGGACATACCATTGTCGTTATACCCTATATTATTAGGGTTATTGCTTCAAGTCTAGAGAGTTTTGATTATTCTATAGAGGAAGCAGCCATGAGCCTAGGTGCTAGTAAGTTAAAAACCTTTGTCCTTGTTGTATTCCCCAATATAACATCTAGCATTATTGCTGCTTTTATGTTAGCCTTTATAAATTCCTTTAATAATGTACCGGTGTCTATATTCTTGACAGGACCTGGGGTTAGTACATTACCTATTAGTATGATGAGCTATGTTGAGTATAATTACGATCCTACCGTTTCAGCTTTATCGGTTTTACTGATGATTATGACTGTTATTATAATGTTTATTATTGAGAAGACCTTAGGTCTAAGTTATTTTTCAAAGTAAGTGATGGAGGTATAATATGGCATTAATAAATTTAAAGGATATTACAGTTTCATACGATGGCAAAATAGATATATTAAAGAAATTAAGTATTGATATCGAAAAGGGTCAGTTGGTATCTTTATTAGGCCCAAGTGGATGTGGAAAAACTACTACCCTTAGGGTGATTGCAGGCTTTATTAATCCAAAAAGTGGCCAATTTATTTTTAATAGCAAAAATTATACTAATATTTCTGTGCATAAGAGAAACTTTGGATTGGTATTTCAAAGTTATGCACTGTTTCCTCATTTGACTGTATTTCAAAATGTTGCCTTTGGACTAAAGATGAGGAAGGCTCCTAAGAATGAAATAGAAAAATCTGTGCTAGAAATACTGGATATTGTTGATCTCAAGAATTATAAGGATAGATATCCAAGGGAATTATCTGGAGGTCAGAGACAAAGGGTAGCCTTAGCAAGAGCCCTAGTAATTAAACCTCAGCTTCTATTACTTGATGAACCCCTTAGTAATCTTGATGCAAAATTAAGACTGAATATGAGGGTGGAAATTAGAAGATTACAACAAAAGTTAGGTATTACAACGGTCTTTGTTACCCATGACCAAGAGGAATGCTTTTCTATTTCTGATAAAGTCGCTGTAATGAATGATGGAATAATAGAGCAATATGATACTCCAGAAAAGATTTATGCCTATCCTAAAAGTCAGTTCGTTGCAAAGTTTGTGGGTTTTGAGAACTTCATAGAACTAAATAGGCTGAAAAACAACTTATACGAGGCAAAATCAGGTAACAAATTCGCAAGTGAATTCCAACCTAAAACTCAAAGTGATAAGTTAACTGGAACAATTAGACCCGATGATATACAGATATTAAATGATAAAGCTTCCAATGACAATAATATAATAAATGGAAAAATTGAAATACGAACTTATTTAGGAAAAGACTATCAATATAGTATAGATACCGAGGTAGGGAAGCTCATTGTTAACGCAAGTAAGGATGAACAATATAATCAAGGTGATCAGGTAAGATTATTCTTACCATCAAATAAATTAATTTTAGTATAAAATTTAGGAGGGAAAATATGAAAAAATTATCTTTAATACTTGTTTTAGCTTTAATTTTAGTAAGTGTTGCTGGATGTGGACAACAAAATGAAGTAAATAATGCATCAAATGAAGAAGGACAAAGTAATGAACCAACTGAATTAGTAATTTCTACTTGGGGCTTCAATGAAGACGCACTATGGAAGGATGTATTTACACCCTTTGAAGAAGAGAATAATGTAAAAATAGTATTAGAGACAGGAAATAACTCCGATAGATTAACAAAGTTAAAGACAAATCCAAGTAGCAAGGTTGATATTATGTATTTAGCAGAGGCCTTTGCTCAAGAGGGTGCATCAGAAGGATTATTCGCGGAAATTGATTATAGCAAAATTCCAAATGCAGAAAAAATTATTTCAAAGGCACAATATCTAGTAGAACAAGGATATGGACCGGCTTATACACTAAATCGTGCGGCCTTAGCCTATGATCCAACTAAAGTTGACTTTGAATTAACTAAATGGGAAGATTTATGGAATCCTGCTTTAGAAGGAAAGGTTTCAATTCCAGAAATTACAACTACTTTTGGTCCATCAGCTATGTATATTGCATCAAATAAAGCAGGAGTAGATATTACTTCTGATGAAGGTAGTGCAGCATTTGATGCCTTAGAAGCCTTAAAACCAAACTTAGTTAAGACATATAGCAAATCCTCAGATTTAGCAAACATGTTTGCAAATGGTGAGGTAGTGGCAGCCGTTGCAGCAGATTTTGCCTTTGGTAATATTAAATCTGGAGCACCCGATGTCGTATTTATTGATCCTGAAGAAGGAGCTTACTTAAACTTTAATACCATCAATATAGTAAAGGGTACAGATAATAAAGAATTAGCATTAAAGTTTATCAACTATGCATTAAGTGCAGAGGTTCAAACTAGAACTGCTAAATCATTGGGAGAATCTCCCGTTAATATGGATGTAGAGTTATCAGAAGAAGAGGTACAAAGTTTAACGTATGGAGACAAAGTAGAAACTTATAACACTATTGATCACAAATTTGTTAATTCAGCAAAATCTCAATGGATTGATAAATGGAATAGAATATTAAATCAATAATAGAAATATAGATTTTATCTAAAAAAGGAGCTTATTATGGAAGTAGATTTAATTATACAAAATGTAAAAGTATTTAATGCATATCTTAAAAAATTTATTGACTCTGACATAGCTGTTCTTGAAGGTAAATTTTTATACATTGGAAAGGAATCTATAGATAAGTTATCAACTAAGAAAATAATTGATGGTAAAGATAAATATATGATTTCAGGACTGATTGATATTCATATGCATATTGAAAGCTCCATGACTACTCCTTTTCAGTTCTCTCAAGCCGCTATTAGACATGGGGTAACTACAATAGTAACTGATCCCCATGAAATAGCGAATGTTTTCGGTATAGAAGGAATAGAAGCAATGATAAATATGAGTACACATAATACCGTAGATATATTCTACGGTATTCCTAGTTCTGTACCTTCTACTTCCACATTATTTGAAACCACTGGAGGAAAAATAGAGACTAAGGAAGTTTCAACGCTTTTGGAGTTAGATAAAGTATGCTGTTTAGGAGAAGTAATGAATTTTAAGGATTTACTTAAGGATGATGATTCATCAATAAATCAGATAATTAAGGAAGTAAAGAATAGGAAACCTCATTTGAGAATTGAAGGTCATTGCCCTAAAATAACAGGGTTAGACTTAGCTAGATTTATATATAAGGGAGTTGATGCTGATCATACTCAGCAGACAGTAGAAACTCTTAAAGAGAAAATTCAAAATGGTATGTTTATTGAAATTCAAGACAAATCAATGACCAAGGAAAATATAAAGTATTTAGTAGAGAATAATCTGTATGAGCATTTTTGTCTTGTTACCGATGATGTCATGGCTGATGAACTAGTAGAAGGACATCTAAATAAACTTGTTATGAAGGCCATATCAATGGGTATGCCTGCTGAAATGGCCATATATGTGAGTACCTATACACCGGCTAGAAGAATGTTGATGGATGATAGGGGGAGCATAGCACCGGGTAAAAGAGCAGACTTTATATTATTAGAGGATGTAAAGGATTTTAAAATAGACTCTGTATATAAAGAGGGAGAATGTGTATTCAATGGTAATAGACAATTTAGGGATAGTAATGAAAACTTTCCTAAGCATTTTTATGAAAGCATAAACTTAGATTACTTATTAGAGTCGGACTTTGAAATAGAGGCTCCTATTAAAGAGGGCAAATCTACATGTAGAATAATAGAAGTAAAATCCAATACAACTTTTACTGAAGAAAAGCAAGATAGTATAAATGTAAGAAATAGCAAATTGCAATGGCAATCATCACCTTACTCCTTGATTGCTGTATTTGAAAGATATAACAAATCAGGAAATAAGGCCTTTGGATTAGTTACAGGAAGTATAATAAAAGAAGGTGCTGTGGCCACTACCTATGCCCATGATCACCATAATCTAATGGTACTGGGAAAAAATAGTGGAGATATGACTATTGCAGCCAATTGGGTGATAAAAAATCAAGGGGGCTACTGTGTTGTCAAGGATGGAAAGATATTGGCCTCTATAGAATTACCTATTGGAGGAATATTGTCTGAGTCAAGAATTGATATTTTAGGGTCAAAATTAAAGAATGTTAGAGAAAGTTTACAGAAATTAGGGTATAAGCACCATAATGAAATCATGTCCTTTAGTACATTATCCCTCCCTGTAAGTCCCAATTTAAAAATTACAGATAAGGGTTTAATAAATGTTAAAAAACAGGAAATAGTTAGTTTGTTTTGTTAAATTAAATAGGAGTGTATGATATGCCTACATTAATAATAAAAAATGTAAATGTAATTACTATGAATGCTAAAAAGGATATTATTGAAAATGGCGTTGTTGTAATAGATGGTAATACAATTATAGATATAGGAAATGAAAAATTATTAGATAAATATGGATCTGAAAAAATTATTGATGGAAAAGAAGGAATATTAATGCCAGGCATGGTAAATACCCATACCCATGTCCCTATGGTGGTTTTTAGAAGCCTTGCCGATGATGTACCCAATAGATTAAAAAGATATTTATTTCCACTAGAAAAAATGTTAGTTGATAAGGAATTAGTTTATTTAGGAGCAAAATATGGGATAGTAGAAATGCTATTAGCTGGTGTCACTACCTTTACAGATATGTATTATTTTGAAGATGAGGTTGCTAAAGCGTCTAAGGAATTAGGAATAAGAGGAGTACTTGGCGAAACTGTATTGAATTTTCCATCACCGGATTCACAACAGCCCTATGGAGGATTGGACTATAGTAAAGATTTTATAGAAAAATGGAAAGATGATAATTTAATAATACCTGCCATAGCTCCCCATGCCCCCTACACCAATGATAAAGAACATCTACAAAGGGCTGCAAAATTAGCAGAAAAGTATGAAGTGCCTATTATGATGCACATTGCAGAAATGGAATATGAATATAAGCAGTATCAAGAAGAATACAATATGACCCCTGTACAGTATCTAGATAGTATTGGGATATTAAATGAAAGATTTATCGGAGCCCATGCTGTTTTAGTGACAGATGAGGATATCAATATATTAAAAAAGAGAAGAGTAGGAATTGCCCATAATGTAGGTGCAAATTCAAAGGGTGCCAAGGGAGTTGCCCCAATAAAAGATATGTGTAAAAGGAGTATGAAGGTTGGTTTAGGAACAGATGGACCTATGAGTGGGAATACCCTTGATATCATAACTCAAATGGGATTGGTAGGAAAAATACATAAATTATTTAATAAGGATCGTAGCTTATTTCCTGCCAGTGAAATTGTTGAAATGGCAACTATAGGAGGAGCAAAGGTATTAAATTTAGATGAAAAGATAGGATCTATTGAAATTGGTAAAAGAGCTGACTTAGTAATACTAGAAACTCAATCTATCAATATGCAACCAGTCTACGATTATTATTCAGTATTAGTATACTCTGCAAACCCTAGCAATGTAGATACTGTTATAGTAGATGGAAATCTATTAGTAGAAAATAAGAAACTAAAGAATTTTGATCAGTCAGAGCTTATAAATCAGCTAAGAATAATGAAGAAAAAAATAGTCCAAACGGCTAATAACCTTTAGATTAATAAAACCCAGGTATGTTTAAAATACCTGGGTTTTAAATAATATGTATGCTACAACATTAATGAAGGTACACTTGAGTCAAACTGTATGTCTAAAACCTTCTTAAGATGCTTTTTCTCCTCAGAAAGAACTGTATCTAATTCCTCACTTTCTAATGATGGGAATATAGACTTAAGTTGATTTATCAATAGTATTCCGTCCCGTTCAACCTTTTCGGCCATAACTAAAGCATCAAATTTAGAGTATCTTTTTTCAATATTCTTATTCATAAAAATATTAGTATCAATTAGCATCTGAGTATATTCCTTCTCCGAGTCATTTAATTCTACTTCCCCATCATTTGGTAGCTTAGCTTTAAGAGCTTTGTATATTTGTTCATGTCTTTCTTCGTCCTTGGCTAGATTTAAAAAAAGATTTTTTGCTTTGTCGTCCTCAACCTGTGAAGCTAATTTATTATATAAACTAGCCACCCTCTGTTCAGTCAATATAATCGCGTCAAATAGTTTTACTCCCTGAAACTTTGTTGACAAAGTAATTCCCCCTCCAAGTTTATTTATTATTTTAATACCCATCTATCCTTCTATCAAACAACATCTATTTATTTAATATCCATATTGATAAATTGAGTATAGCTGCAAAGGCTACCCATAGGATATAGGGTATAAATATGAAACCTGCTATCTTATCTATTTTATAGAATTTCACTGCTGTTATTATTATAAGTATTAGTAGTATTACTATGATAATAAAGGCTATCCCTCTAAGTCCAAATCCAAAAAATATAATGGTCCAGAGAAAATTAAAAACTAAATGTCCTATATACAGTTTGAGTGCATTTCCTACATGATCCACTTCATTTCTTTTCATCCATACCCTATAGCTAGCTATTCCCATTAATGTATATAGTACTGCCCATACTGGTCCAAATATCCAAGCAGGGAGAGAAAAATCTGGTTTAACTAATTGATCGTATATTATAAAAGCATCCTTTGAAAAATATGAGCTTACAATCCCTACTAATTGCGGTATTAATATTGCTACGATTGCGCCTAGATAGTTTACTTTACCTTTAACTTTAAGTAATTTCAATTTTAATCCTCCTTAATTATATTTATATATAATTTCTATTCATAATCAGAGGATTTATACAAAACCATATTAACTGTTGATAAATAATTTGCTTTAAGGAAAATGATATGAAAATCTTAGTAGAATATGTTAAAACTCTGCGAATAATGTCTTAATACCAATTTAATTCTTTTTATAGGCTGTGGAAAATTTAGTTTTTTTGTGTTTATATCCACATAATCCACAATATCTTGTGGTTAACTTTAATTGTTCTAACCATTTTACTTAATCTACAACTATAAAAGTCCAGCCTTAGCTGGACCCCATTTTAATACAAATATTATATTAATAGCATTGTCAAAATAGCTACTAACATTATTGCAAATATAAATACTGCATATACTATACTATTTAATTTATCTCTAACTCCTGTTAATATATCGGAAAATGTTATTAACTCAGTATTTATATTATCTTTAATTACTTTAGTATCTATTTGCCCAAGATTTCGTATTCTTCCATTCGTAATTTTCTTAGTTTTAATCTCATAGGTTAAAACTCTTGGTTTTTTAAACTTAATATGACCCAATCTTTTCATCAAAATTATTAAATAGTTTACTGTTTCTATAACACCCCTATCAATAATGTGAAAAAATACTGAACTGCTTCTATATATTAAAGACGATACTGGAATATAAAAGTCTTCTTCTAGATTAAACCACTTTAAGGATGGATTTACATAAATAGGCCCTTCTTCTGTATGTTTTCTAAGAAACTTCTTAACAAAGACTAGAAAAATTAAAGATCCATAAACCATAGTTATAAAGGAACTTTTTATATTTGATAGGGTATAAAAGTTACCTTCCACATGGCCATGGGCATTAAATACTTCCAAAGAATTATGCAGAATACCCAATACTATATTTGGTCTAAAACCTACATATATAATTATACCACTTAAAACAAACATCGGTAGTAATGCTCTTTTCCTTATATGTTCCCTAAACTGGCCTTGGTATTTTTCGTTTTCCTCGACAAAAACAGTTACAAATATCTTTAGCAAATATGCCACTGTAAAACTACTACTAATAGTAAATGCTACCTCTGCAACAGTAAACCATATATTATGATACATATGATGAGCTTCGGCAAGGGCCTCATGGAGTAAGGTCTTGCTTATAAAACCGTTAAAACCTGGTGCACCTATTATAGCTAATAGTCCTATGAAAAAAAGCATCTTAAGCAGTGGTTTATGTTTACCAAAACCTCTTATTTCATTTATACTTACATCATGTATAATCATGTATATTTTTCCTGCACATAAAAACAAGAGAACCTTAAAAAGTGCATGGTTAAATATATGATATAGGGTAGCATATACGGCAATGGCATTATGATCCTTTAAAAGGCCTATAAGTCCTATGCCAACTAATATATAACCTACTTGGCTCATACTACTGTAAGCAAGTATTCTCTTCATATTCCTTTGAAAAAGTGCAAGGAAGCCACCAAAAACCATATTTATAAATCCCATAACCATTATAATAGAGGCTACTAGTATATCTCCCTCAAGTATAATATTTGACATTATAATAATTCCAAATATCCCCGTCTTCACCAATATACCCGATAATATGGCACTGGCTGGACTAGGTGCCGCTGGATGGGCCTTTGGAAGCCATACATGCAAGGGAACAACACTGGCTTTAACTGCAAAACCTATCATTATTAACAAAGTTATTAGATACTTAATATTGCCCAGTTTAGTTATTTCCATTGCTAAAAGACTTATATTAAGAGTGCCTGTGTAATCAAAGAGCAAAAATAATCCCATGAGTAAAATAAGTCCCCCTATTATGGCCATGGTAAAATAGGATCTACCCGCTTCATGGGCATATTCATCCTCATCATGTATTACTAATAAATAGGATGTGAAGGACATTATTTCAAAAAAGGTAAATAGATTAAGAAGATTTTCCGATAGAAATATTCCTATTGTACTACCTAGTGTAAGCATAAAAAAGGCATAGTATCTATTTCTATTTTTATATTTTATTAAATACTGGGTTGAGTATATGGTCGTTAAAAACCATACAAGGGCTGTTATCCAAACAAAAATATATCTAAAGGCATCTAGTTTAAGATATAGTCCAGTACCCATTATATCTGGAATAAAAAGTTCAGTGGTAGTTGAGATATCTTTGAATAATATCATTACTATTATAAACTCTACTCCCGTTAAAATAACATTAAAAATATCTCGATAACTTTCATTCTTTCTTCCAATTAAATATCCAACTAAGGCACCTATGGTTGGAAGAATTAAAACAATCAGCAGTGCAACTTTACTAAACAAGTCCTCACCTCCTAGACCACATCAATAACAATGCTTTCTATAAAATCTAATATTATATTTGGAAATAACCCTAACATAACGACTATTCCTGTTAAAGCTACGATAGGCACCAACATTAACATAGGTGCTTCCTTTTCATGAGGTTTACGGGGCTCTCCTTGAAAGAAGGCCCTAATAATAATCGGTAACAAATATCCCGCTGTAAGTAGTGCACTTAAAAGAAGTATAATAACAAATATGGCCTTATTTTCTTTAAGTCCTCCTAGTGCTAAAAACCACTTACTTACAAATCCATTCGTTGGTGGTATGCCTATTAAGGATATGGCTGATATTGCGAAGCACCACATAGTTATAGGCATTTTTTTACCCAATCCTTTAATTTCATCTATATCCTTTTTTCCTGTTGTATAATAGATAGCTCCAGCACAAAAGAATAGGGTTATTTTTATAAAGGCATGGTTGATTAAATGAAGCAGCCCACCGGTCAATGAATTTTGATTTAATAAAACTATACCTAATAAAATATATCCAAGTTGGCTCACCGTAGAATAGGCTAATCTTTTTTTAAGGTTCTTCTGATGTAGTGCAAGCAACGACCCCATAAGTATTGTGAGTATTACTAAAAAACTAATATAATAGTTTCCATGGATTTCACTTAGAATATTAGAACCAAATATATAATAACTAATTCTAATTAACGCAAATATACCGGACTTAACCACTGCCACTGCATGAAGCAGAGAACTTACAGGTGTAGGAGCTACCATTGCTGCTGGTAACCATGAATGCAATGGTACTAAGGCTGCTTTGACACCAAATCCTATAAACATCGCCATATATACTATTAATAATAGATCTTTATTATATGATGCCATATTTTGAAACACACCATATCCTATAAAATCTAAATTACTACTTAGACTATATACTACAATTATTCCCAGTAAGGCCAATGTAGCACCACTTAGTGAATATACAAGGTATTTTTTACCTACCCTCAGAGCTTCTTTGCTACCACTATGAATCACCAGTGGGAATGTAGCAAGGGTTAAAAATTCATAGAATAAATACAGGGTAAATAAATTTCCTGAAAAGGCTATACCTGTGGTTACTCCAAGGGTTATCATAAAGTATATAAAAAATTGTTTTTCCTTTCCCTCATGCTCCATATAACTAAAAGAATAAAAGGTAGTAAATACCCAAAGGGTGGAAGTAAGTAGTGAAAATAAAATTCCAAGTTTGTCTATTTTAAAATATATATCTAATAAATCATTCATTTTAATTAGGTGAAAGGCTCTTATATCCTTCATGGAAAATAGCCCTACAATAAACATAAGGTTTAATATTATGATAGAAGATATATAAATATTTCTTCTTTTTTTATTTCTAAACTTCCTCATACCTAAAAAGAGTGCTGCTATTACTGGAAAAAGTATGGGAATTAATATTAATGCATTTTTCAAATTCCTTACCCCCTATCCAACACCCAATACAATTGCTTTATCAATTATATTTATAATGCTATTTGAAGCTATGCCAAGATATAAAATACCTGATGCCAATACCAATATAGGTAATATCTTTTTTATAGGCTTTTCTTTAGATTTTAATACTTTATTCTTCAAATTTTCTTCTCCAAAATATCCATTGATAACTATTGGCAAATAGTATAAAGCATTTAATAAACTACTTAAAAGTATTACTATTACAAAAATACTTTTATTTGCATCAATACTACCAAGTGCAAAGTTGAACTTACTTATGAACCCTGGAAATAGGGGTATACCTACCATAGATAAGGCTCCAAAAGTAAAAATACCCATCGTAATTGGCATCTCCTTTCCTATTCCCTTTATTTTAGATACTTCCTTTTCTCCAGTTTGTTCAATCACTGATCCAACAACTAAAAACAGAGAAGATTTAACCACTGCATGGGTTATAATATGAAAAATTGTAGCTACTAATCCTATCTTATTTCCAAGCCCTATACCAAAGAATATATATCCCATTTGAGCAACACTTGAATATGCTATTATCCTCTTCATATCTTTTTGTAATATCGCTAATAAAGATCCTACTATCATGCCTAGACTTCCTAATATAAGTACTATTAGTAGTATAGGGAACTCACTTACTATCTCATATCCAAAGACTCTATATAAAATTTTTATATATAAAATTACATAGGCCTTTAAAACAACAGCTGAGAGAATAGCACTAGAGGTTGATGGTGCATTTGAGTGGGCATCGGGTAGCCATACATGCATTGGAAACATAGCCCCCTTTACTCCTAATCCTGCAGTAAAGAGTCCAAGAGCAATCATTACGCTTTTATTGTACTCATGGAAGTTATTAATTAATTCTTTATTAATATAGGTCATATTTAAATTTCCTGTTATTGAATAGATAAAGGCTAAGCCCATTAAAACTAATCCTGAACCGACACTACTTAAAATCAAATATTTTAATGCAGCTCTGATGTTTTCCTTTTTATCCTTTACAATAACAATTCCACAAGCTGCTATATTACTTATTTCTATAAATACAAAGGCATTAAATAAATCATTGGTATACACTATTCCTAAAAGGGCACCTATGAGTAAATTCACCAAAGTATAATAAAGAGGTATTTTAGGTTCCTTTAATTCAACTTCTACGCTGTATATGGAATACCATTGTATTATTGAAGATATGCTGGTGAAGAGTATTGAGATAATTGCTTCTAATAAGCCTATCTTTAATTCAATTCCCCATGGAGAATCAAAGTGGCCTACCCTATAAAGTATTTCGCCATTTCTATTAACATAAATAAACAATAGTATTGATAATACAACGGAAATGACCATGGAACAAAGTGCAATAATTTTTACAGACCTCTTTTTCTTTATAATCGGCATTGTAAATGCACTGATATAAAGAATTAAAATAATCATTATAGGAAAATTCTTAATTATATCCATTTAATCACCCCTTATATTCATTATTTCATCTAGTTCTATTGTTCCATATTTTTCATTTAGTTTGACGGTTAGTGCTAATGCAAAGGCTGTTACACTTACCGCTACCACTATTCCCGTAAGCATAAGTGCCGATGGTACTGGATTTACATATCCGTCTAATCCTTTGTATGCTCCTTTAATGATTGGAGCCTCCTTGCCCTTTATATATCCTTTGGCAATAAAGAACAAAAACACAGCCGTATCCATAATATTCATTCCAATTATTTTCTTAATCAAGTTATTATGTAATAGTAATGTAACAAATCCTACTCCGAACAATATAATTGATGTAGTTTCATAATAGTTTACCAATAAACCCTTCATATCTATATTTTCCCCTCATAAAATAATGTAAAAAATATATAAACTGTAATACATACAATAATCCCAACGGCAATATTCAATGGAAGTATATATCCTGCCGATAATAGTTTACCCGGTATCCCCAATGGCATTTGAGGAGCATGTATATGGGCTCCACCAGTTATAAAACTATATCCCTTTAGGCCCCCATAAAATATTAAAGCCCCACATATCAGTTTTATTAGCCTCTGATAAGATAACTTCTCCTTAGTCTTTTCTTCCCCAAATATTACCCTATGGAGAATCAAACTTGACCCTATTACTGTTCCCCCGGCAAAACCACCTCCCGGAGAAAGATGACCAAATAAAATTACATATATTCCAAAAACTTGTATGAAAGGTATTATAATTCTACCTATCTCAATAAGTATAACGTTGTTCATAGTAAACACCTCCCAATACTTTTACTAAAAATCAATCATTTTTTAATGCAATTATTACAGCTATTACCCCTGTAAAAAGCACAGTAGCCTCTCCAAAGGTATCAAAGGCCCTATAATCAAGTATAATCCCCGTTACAATATTCGTAGCCCCAGTCTCCTCTACACCCTTTTCTATATATCTCTTAGACACATAATTATTAGCTGGATTTTCTTCATTACCGAATTCAGGGAGTTCATTTACCCCCAAAAGTAATATCGCTATTAATATTAAGGTTAATGATATTGCTAATATTTTTCTCATTTATTTACCACCTCGTATTCTCCTAAGTGTAAGGACAAATAAAAGAGTAGTTATTCCTGCCCCTACGGCTGCTTCAGTAATTGCTAAATCAGGAGCATTAAGTAACTGCCATAATATTGCCATAACTAGACTATACGCCATGAATATAATTACTGCTCCCAGTAAATTTTTAACCGATGAAACTGCTATAGAGCAACCAACTAGAAACAAAAGCATTATTATACTAAAAACATTCATATATTTTCACTTCCTTTGTCCTTAGTTTCATAGGCAGCCTTAGCTATAACATGGGTTGCAGTAGGCGCAGTTATCCATAAAAATACTAAAACAATTATTAATTTTAAACTAGAATAGTTTACTCCACTATAGATTGTTAAGCCAAGTAAACATAGTATAGCCCCAAGAGTATCACATTTCGCAGCTGCATGGGCTCTAGTGAATATATCTGGAAATCTTATTAGTCCTATTGCTCCTACAGATAAAAAGAAGAGTCCACCCATCATACAAATCCAAATTAATATCATTTTCACTGGTTCTCCCTCCTCTTTTCTTCAATAAATTTTGAAATAATTATTGAAGCTGTAAAACTTATAAGGGCATAGACAATGACAACATCTAAAAAATAAGTCTCTTTTAATATAAATGATATTATGGATATAAGTACAACTGTCTTCGTACCAATAACATTTATTGCAATTAATCTATCGGCAGCCGTTGGTCCTTTTACGGCCCTTATAATACATAATATAATTGTCAATGATAAAAATATTGTTGAAAAAATCAATAGTTTCTCAATCATTTTCTTTACTCCTCTATCTTTAATAATATCTTTTCAAATCCAGAGTCCACTATATTTTTTTTATAATCCTCGAGAAGACAATGAACTATAAATTTATCCTCAAATACTTTAACAGTAATAGTACCTGGAGTAAGGGTTATGGAATTTGCAAGTATTGTTTTCGTCAAATCATTCTTTAGGCTAGTTTTAAAAATTACAGTTTTAGGTGATATTTTTAAATCTTTACTTAATACTATTCTTGCCACTTGAAAATTAGCAATAACTATTTCTTTTAAAAGTAGTAATAAGTATTTAATCATATATTTAATTCTAACAATATTTGCAAATCGTTTTCCCGTAAAATAGAGGGTTTTTTCCTTGTCATAAATATAAACTAATCCATATATAATTAAACCAATAGTAAGTACTTGAAAATCTAAAGTTTCAGATAAAGAAATCCAAAATAAACCTAAAATAATTAAGCCTGTATAATGTATACACTTTGATTTCATATTTACCTCCATAATTTAGTTGCTACTTTTTAAAGTTGCAATATTTATGCCAGATTTTTACCTAATAGCTAGAACCCTTGAAACTACTTATAAGAAAAATTTTATACCTCAAAAAAATAAAGGCATTGTCTTTTAAAACAACCCCTTTTTTGTAAATGTGTTTTATTTTAATACACTTTTGCGCTTATGCCTTGTTCTGCGGTGTTCTATAACGCTACACATGTTCTATTTTAGTACACTTTCTAAATTGTACTTGTATATCTTTCTATATAAAGAACTCCTACTAATACCAAGGATTCTAGAGGCTAGAGAAAGATTCCCTCCAACTTCATTAACAGTTTTTTCTATAGTAATTTTCTCTATATCTTCTAAGGATAGTAACCTATTTGTTGTCTCTAAATTGTTTGATATATTATTTGGCTTTATATAATTTGGAATATTCTTATAGGTTAAAGTATCCTTATCATCGGCCATATTAATTATTTGTTGCATAACATTTTGAAGCTCCCTAACATTGCCAGGCCAATTATATTTTATCATTCCTCTATAAAAACTCGTGCTTACTCCAACAATTCTTTTTTCCATTCTTATGCAAAATTTTTCCAAGAAATAATCTGTTAAGGCTTTAACATCTTCCTTTCGTTCACGAAGAGGTGGTATCTTTATGGGCATTACATTAAGCCTATAGTATAAATCTTGTCTAAAATTTCCTAACTCAACTTCTCTTTCTAAATCCTTATGTGTGGCTGCTATAACTCTTACATTAACGGGTATAACTTCGTGACCACCAACCCGAACAATTTCCCTTGTTTCTAGAACTCTCAGAAGATTTGCCTGGGTATCTAGGGGCATATCACCAATTTCATCGAGAAAAATTGTTCCTCCATCAGCAAGTTCAAATTTTCCAGGATGACCTCCCCTTTTTGCTCCAGTAAATGCTCCCTCAACATATCCAAAAAGCTCACTTGCCACAAGGTCCCTTGGAATTGCACCACAATTTAAGAATATAAAGGGTCTATTTTTCCTAGAACTAGCATTATGAATAGATTGAGCAAAAAGCTCCTTTCCTGTGCCACTTTCTCCATTTAATAAAACTGTTGTATTATAATTAGACGATTTCTTGGCCATCTCTATAGCTTCTTCAATTTGATAACTATTACCTAATATATCATCAAAGGTGAATCTAGCTTCAGCACCTACTATTCTATTTATAAGGCTATGAACTACCTTTGCCTCCCTAAAGGTTATAACTACTCCCTCTAGCTTTTTATTACTAGTATCCTTTATAGGGGTAAAGGTGGCCATACATAGTATCTTTTTCCCCGTCTTTTTTTTCAAATATATTTCCTCTTCTTCATATTTTTGTCCTTTTTTTATTGCTTTTATTATTCTATCTTTATTTTCATTATATAATATTGTATTAATACTTTTCCCTATTACATCTTCTTCCTTTAAAAACAACATTTTCCTGGCAAATAGATTCATATCCGTTATTATGCTTTCATTATTAATACAAATAAGTCCTTCTGATATAGACTCCATAATTGCATGGAAATGTTTATTAGCTATCTTAAGCTGGTTATTTATATGATCCAATTTCAACTCATTTTCAATGGCTTCAGCTGCAGCAACAACCATTCCCAGTGTATGAGTTTGAACCTTTTCCAAGGGACCAGTCATACTTAATATCCCGATTATTTCTTCATATTCATTTCTTATTGGACAAGCTGAAGATCCCCAACCATGATATTGTTTTCCATAGTGTTCTGCTCCTAATATTTGAATAGGACTTCCTGTATGAAGAGCTGTTCCTATTGCATTTGTTCCTATAACTTCCTCCTTAACATTGCACCCTCTATATACATTTAAATCACCATACTTTTCAGATAAACTTTTATCTCCAATAAATTCTAGGACATACCCATCCTTATCTGTTAATCTCACTAACAGTCCTGATTTTTCAACTATTTTATATAAACTATCCATAAAAGGTTTTGATGTTTCTACAAGGGGCATAAATTCCCTATATTTTTTATCTAAGCTTTTTTTATCCAGTTGAACATCTATATTTCCTTTAAGAGGATTAACTCCATATTCTTTACTACGTTTCCATGACTTGACCACTACATCTCTAACAGTTCCGTCTTCAATCATCTCTTTTTTTAAAAACATTTGCCAAGCTTTATAAAGATTCTTGTTTTGCATAAGCAACTCTTCATTAGGCACTTTATCACCTCACGCATCTAGTTAATAATTCTTACTTGTTTCATATTACTACAATTATATATGATGTTCAATTATTTTTATATAAAAAAAGCAGCGCAGCTGCTTTCGCTCGCTATGCAAATAAGCGGTTCACACCAAATCCAAGTTTTGGATTCTCTGCTTTAGGGGAATCCTATGATTCCCTTTTCTTTTTATTTTGATTTTAGTGTATTTATTTTGTATTTGAAGGGAAAACTTTTTATAATACATAGGAAATTATAGCCTTAATACACTTGTAGATAAATATAATTTTCTATGTATTTCACAACAAAGTCTATTTTCACAATCTTGAACAAAGACTTTGTTTTATACATTACTATTTACATTACTTAAGGTGGGTGAATATATTTGACTTATACTAACACTCTTTCACAAAACACGGTAAACATTACTGAAGATATCGCAGTTGATTTTTTTGCTGATGTTTTCTATTCTCATCTAAAAACTTATTTTACACAGCCTTATAAGGATATAGTTTTTTTATGCATTGGTACCGATAGATCAACTGGAGATTCTCTTGGTCCACTAACAGGCTACAAGATGAGTAAAAACTATAAAAGATTTAAAAATGTATATGTATATGGTACCTTAGAAGAACCTGTTCATGCTAAAAATCTTTCTGATAAAATTAAAGAAATACAGAAAAGACATATTTCTCCTTTTATTATTGCTATAGATGCTTGTCTAGGTAAAGTAGATCGCGTTGGGTATATAACGGTTGCTCCTGGTCCCTTAAAGCCAGGAGCTGGAGTAAAGAAAAGTCTCCCGGAAGTTGGCAATTTGCATATTACAGGTATAGTTAATCTTGGTGGTTTTATGGAATATATTGTCCTACAGAATACAAGACTTAATTTAGTTATGAACATGGCTGAAACTCTAGCTGATGCAATATATTTTGGCTTATGGAAGTTTGAAAAAGAAAACAAGAAAGAGCAGTTCCTAGTTTAGATAGGCTGCTCTTTCTTATTTATGTAATTAAATATTATAATATTTGATTTTGAACTTTATCATTACAAACTCTTTAATTTAAAATAACCCAGTATATTTTCTGTTGGTCAATATATTTTCAATCTCTTCTGCTTGCTTATTTTTTATATCTACTATTAATGCTCCACTATCCATATCTATAACATTATCAAATACATTTAAATAACTCAGATCACTATTCTCGCTATTATAAAGTATGGCATCTACATAGCCTTCATAGTTATCATCAACTAAAACAAATCCTTTTTTATTTAATGTATCCTTTATATCATTAGGTATATTATTTCCTACCGCTATTGTTTTTTTCATAAAAAAACACCTCCTAGATTTATTTTTTCTAAGAGCTGTCATAAATATACTACTAAATAAAAATTTCACATGTTTATAATTCTGTTTTTTTTATTCTTCATATTATCTAATTATATCTAAATGATTGTTTCATGTGAAACACTATTATATTTCTTTACATATTTTTTTTAAAGCATAAATTGACTCGTCAATATCCTCTTTAGTATTAAAATAACCTATACTAAATCTTATGGTACCTTGTTCAAAAGTTCCAATAGTTTTATGAGAAAGGGGAGAACAATGTAGTCCAGATCTAACTGCTATATCAAATGCCTTATCTAATATATAACTAACCTCCGATGAGTCTATTTTACCAATATTTATTGATATGACTGCCCCTTGTTTTTTTTGATTTTTGGGACCATATACTTTGATCATATCGATAGTCCTTAAGCCATCCAACATATATGCTGTTAAGTTCTCTTCATGTTTTCTTATTTTATCAATTCCTTCTTCTAGTATAAAACATATACCGGCACCAAGCCCTACTATTCCTGGAGTATTTGGAGTTCCACTTTCATATCTATCTGGAAGAATATCCGGCTGTAAAAGAGATTCTGATTTGCTACCGGTTCCGCCTTCCTTCATCTGTCTTAATTCTATGCCTTCCCCAATATATAATCCCCCAGTTCCTTGAGGGCCAAATAACCCCTTATGCCCTGGAAAAGCTAATAAATCTATGTTTAATTTTTTTACATCTATTGTGTAAACTCCAGCCGTTTGGGCAGCATCAACTAGAAACAGTATATTGTGCTTATTTGAAATTTTACCGATCTCTTCTATAGGCATAATTGTACCTGTTACATTAGATCCATGGGTTATTGCTATTAATTTTGTATTATCTTTTATTTCTTTTTCTAGCTTTTCTACTTCTAGAACTCCTTCATCATTGCAATCAATTATAGAACACTCCACCCCTGCTTCCTTAAGTGACATAATCGGTCTTATAACCGAATTATGCTCCATGCTTGTAGTTATCACATGGTCACCACTTTTTAACAATCCTTTTATAGCCAGATTAAGGGACTCCGTAGCATTACTTGTGAATATTATATTCATGGGGTTATCAATATTAAATAATTCACACAGAAGTTCTCGAGTCTCGTATATAGCCCTTCCTGCATTCAAAGAAAGTTTATGCCCTGCTCTTCCAGGGTTAGCACCAAATTCTCTCAGGCATTTATCTATGGCTTTATAGACAGCCTCTGGTTTAGGATAAGTAGTAGCAGCATTATCAAGATAAATCATATAATCACACATCCTTTTACTATTTACAAATATATATTGCCTTCAAAAACTATAGCAGCTTTTCCCCCTACTTTTACTTTATAACCATCATAGGATTTATTTACTAATACATTAATATAACTTGGTCTATCCATATATTGTCCCTGTCTTATTGTCAATTCCAGTTCTTGATTTTCTAATTCTATCAATTTATTATCAATTAAATATATGGATAAAGCTCCATTTGAGGTTCCCGTTGCCGATTCTTCATTAATTCCATAGGCCGGAGCAAAATTTCTACAGATTATTGATTCCTTATATCCCTTCTTCATAGTAAAAGCATGAATTCCAACAACATTATTTTTTTTACTGTATTCACTTAACATTTCAAAGTTTGGCTTAATAGTCTTAAGTACATTTTCATTCTTTATCGGAAGCATAATATCTGGCAATCCAGTTGAGTAAATCATTGGCAAAGGATTAGACTCTTTTATATCTTCCAATCCAATATCTTCTATATATATATTCATTATTCGAGATAAATCTTCTAAGTTATTAATTGTTTTTATATATTGAGGTTTACTTTGAGTCATCATAACCATTGATACATCATCATTGTTAAAAATAATATCTACCGGTAGTATTCCAGCCATGGTCTTTTGCCATACCTTAATACTATCTTTTTTCTGTTTAATAATACCCTTTTTAGCCATAACATAAAAAGCCCCTATTGTTGCATGACCACAAAGTTCAACTTCTTCCGTTGGAGTATAAAATTTAATTTCATAATCGTAGTTTTTACTATTACTATTAATAACAAAGGCAGTTTCAGATAAGTTCATCTCTCTAGCTATTTTTTGCATTTGATTGCTATTTAAGTCCTGAGCGTCTAATACAACGCCTGCAGGATTTCCACCAAATATCTTGTTTGTAAAGGCATCAACTTGAAATATCTTTTTTATCATAAACATAGCACATCCTTAGTGAAAAAGGTTATACCGAGAATTACTTACAAAAAATTGTTAGCGCATGCTAACAACATTGTTTCACGTGAAACATTAATTGTTTTGTAATAATCCAATAATTCTTTCTAAGTCATCATCATTATAATACTCTATTTCAATTTTACCTTTTTTCTTTCCCTTTACTATATTAACTTTAGTGCCTAATACTTCTTTTAAATTTTCCTCTAGAAATATAAGATTACTATCTTTATAATTTTTTCTAGGACTCTGTTCCCTTTTCTTTAGAATACTAGATACTAATTTCTCTGTTTCTCTAACACTTAGGTTTTCGTCGATAATTTTGAGAGCTATATCTTTTTGTAGTCTTGAATCTTCTATTCTTAATAAAGCTCTGCCATGTCCTCCCGATAAAGTGCTATCTACTATTAATTCTCGAACCTGTTCAGATAAATTTAAAAGTCTTAGTGTGTTCGCTACATAGGATCTGCTTTTACCTATAATTTTAGCAATACGGTCTTGAGTCATTTTAAATTCATCCGTCAATCTCTTATATGCCAAGGCTTCTTCTATATCATTCAAGTCTTCTCTCTGTAAGTTTTCAATCAATGAAAGCTCCATAAGCTTTTCATCATCAAGCTCTCTAATAATACAAGGTACGTCATCGATTTTGGCATTTTTAGCTGCTCTCCATCTTCTTTCTCCAGCTACAATTTCAAATCCATCATTGCTTTTTCTAACGATAATGGGCTGCATTATTCCATGATTCTTTATGGATTCTTCCAGGGATTTAATTTTCTCTCTATCAAAATATTTTCTAGGTTGATTTTTGTTCGGTTTTATCCTATTGATATTTATAAGATTGACATATTTTTCATTGTCATCGATATTATTCTTTTTTTCAATGCCCTGGGGTATCAAAGCATTTAAACCTTTGCCAAGTCCTCTTTTAGCTTTAGTCAATTATATCACTTCCTCTTCTATTTCTATAAATTCATCAGCCAACTCACTATAGGCTTCTGCTCCCTTAGATTTTGGATCATATTCAATTATTGGCAATCCATAACTAGGAGCTTCGGCTAATCTAACATTCCTTGGTATTATCGTTGTATAGACTTTTCCCTTAAAATATTTCTTAACCTCATCAACTACCTGTATTGATAAATTTGTTCTACCATCAAACATACTGAGTACAACTCCCTGGATTTGAAGATTAGGATTAAGACTTTGTTGTACTAATTCTATAGTATTCATAAGCTGACTTACCCCTTCTAGAGCATAATATTCGCATTGTATCGGTATAAGTACACTATCTACAGCAACTAGAGAATTAATTGTTAACAAACCAAGGGACGGAGGACAATCTATAAATATATAATCGTATTGATCTTTTATTTCCTTGATAGCCTTCTTTAATCTATATTCCCTTTCAGCAAGGTTAGTTAATTCTATTTCCGCTCCTGCCAAGGAAACATTAGAAGAAATGATATCAATATTCTTAAACTCAGTAGAAATTATACATTTCTTAACATCTTCATAATCTAAAAGCAAATCATAAACATTATATTCAACCGAGCTTTTATCTATGCCAAAACCGCTAGTTGTATTTCCTTGTGGATCAATATCTATTATTAGAATTTTTCTGCCCTTTGTAGCAATACAGGAACTCAAATTCACATTAGTTGTTGTTTTACCTACCCCACCTTTTTGATTAAACAAAGCGATGGCTTTTCCCATACGTATCACTCCCTTAAATATCTAATTATATATCTTCTTTCTTTTATGAATTATTCCTTTAAATTTACAGTTTTTTATATTAAATATTTTTAATTTTAAAATTTTTGATATAACTATTTCTAATATATGTGTGTCTATAAATTTTAAAAAATTAAAAAATAAAGCTTTTCTTATAATTTTTTTACATATTCAATGGGTTTATTAATAAAATAATATAGTAGCAATATTTACTGGGTTTATGGTAGAATTAACTAAAGATTTACATAACTAAATACAGTTAATATATGTTGTAGAAGTTTTCAGGAGGATTCTTATGTGGAAAATAATTTTAACTTCTTTTTGGATGGTTTTTTTAGCTGAACTTGGTGATAAAACTCAGCTTCAAACAATGCTATTAGCAACTCAATCTAATTCAAAACTAGGTGTATTTATTGGTGCATCCTTAGCTTTAATGTTAAGTGCATTACTTGGAGTCATAGCAGGTACATATCTAACAAAATACATCCCACCTTCTTACCTCAAACTAGCCGCTGGCAGTGCATTTATTATAATAGGAATGCTTACTTTATTGGGTAAGGTATAAATCATTATATATATTATAACAACAATTATACATATTTTTCAAAGATAAAAGTCGTAGCTACGCTACGACTTTTATTGATCTTTAGGAATTTTAACTATAACCTCTATATATTCACCCTTATCAGCTTGATTGTAATCGGCCTTTAATCCAGTGTTTATGATGGTATTATATGCATTTTTTAATGTATTTAAATAAATCCTAAAATTATATGCACTTTTTATATTTTGCTTTTTCTCAGTTTTATCAGGGTCAGATAGTTTTTTAAGCTTAATTTTAATTAGATTTTCTGTCTCTTTAACATTTAAACCCTTATCTATTATAATATCTAGAACCTCTAGTCTGGTTTTCTCATCAGGTAGTTTTAAAAGAGATCTTGCATGTCTCTCTGTAAGTCTATACTCCCATATAACCTTTTTAACATCATCGGACAATTTTAATATTCTAAGTTTGTTAGCCACCGTAGATTGACTTTTTCCTACTTTCACAGCCAATTCCTGTTGTGTGAATCCATGGTCATTTATAAGTTGATAATACCCCTCTGCTTCTTCAATAAAGTTTAGGTCTTCTCTTTGAAGATTTTCTATTAATGCAATTACTGATTGTTCTTCTTCATTCATTTCCACAATTATTGCAGGAATAAATTCTAGCCCGGCCATTTTAGAAGCTCTTAATCTTCTTTCCCCTGCAACTAATTCATATATTTCCCTTTCATTTTTTCTAATACTTATGGGTTGTATCACTCCATAGGATTTTATTGAGGAGCAAAGTTCTTCCAAAGCAGCTTCATCGAATTCCTTTCTTGGTTGATAGGGATTTGGTTCTATTTCGTCCACTGATATGTATGTAATTTTGTTATTTATACTAACATTTCCCATTGTACACGTCCCCTTATTAATACTAAATTATTATAATCTAATATTTCTTCAAAAAAGTCAAACTTCCTTCATATTTTTTTATAAATATTAAGTTTTATAATTACGCTATTGTTTATCTTCTAAATTGGATTTTTACTAGGTGTTCCTGTTCTTCTTGGATATTTTTCAGGTGTTGCCTTAATTTTTTCTATAACTACTAGGGAATGCTTTATATCGGTGAAGGGAAGTGTAACATCTATTTTTTCAAGAATTTTACCACCGAGGATTTTAATAGCTTTTTCTGCCCCAAAAACCTCTTCATCTACACTTGGTCCTTTTTGAGCAATAAAATATCCATTCTTTTTTATAAAGGGTAAACAATATTCACTTAATATACTTAAATCAGCAACTGCCCTTGCGGTCACTATATCAAATTTCTCTCTATAGTTCTTATCTCTTCCAAAATCTTCTGCTCTTCCATGAATAAGCTCAACAGATTTTAGTTTGCATTCAGTACATACTATATCAAGATAATTAATTCTTTTTCTTAATGAATCTAAAAGAGTTAATTGTAAATCTTCATAATATATTTTAAGTGGTATCCCAGGAAATCCTGCACCCGTCCCCACATCAATAATTTTAGAATCCTGCTTTATTACCCCTGTTAATAAACAGGTCATTGAGTCAAGAAAATGTTTTATCATTATTTCCTTTTCATCGGTTATTCCCGTAAGATTTATTTTTTGATTCCACTCAATTAATAAGTCTTTAAACACAAGATATTTTTTTATCATATCATCGTCTATATCTAATCCTAGATCATTACCGCCTTTTTTTAGAATTTCTATATTATTCACCCTTTTGTCCTGCCTCCCTTCTCATTTGTTCAAGATATACTAACAACACAGATATATCCGCCGGAGAAACACCAGATATTCTTGAAGCCTGTCCTACTGATAATGGCTTGATCTTATCTAATTTCTCCCTTGCCTCCAATCTAATTCCATCAATCTTACTATAATCAATATTAGGTGAAAGTTTTTTCTTTTCTAGTTTTTTGAATTGATCTATTTGTCTCATTTGCTTTTTAATATAGCCATCATATTTAATCTGAATTTCACATTGCATAGCTATATCCCTTCTAATAGCTGGTCTTTCTAAGTCTATCTCACTAATTAATCTATAGCTCATCTCAGGTCTCTTTAATAAATCATATAGGGAAATACTGCTATCAATTAAAGCACTATTATTTTTATCTAGAAAAGTATTTGCATCATTCGGTTTAACAAGTGTATTTTTAAGTCTATCCGTCTCAGCTTCAATAAACTTCTTTCTTTCAATATACCTATTGTATCTTTCTGCCTTTACTAATCCTATTTGATAGCCTTTTTCAGTTAATCTCAAATCCGCATTGTCTTGTCTCAATATAAGTCTATATTCAGACCTTGAAGTCATCATTCTATAGGGCTCATTGGTCCCCTTAGTCACAAGATCATCAATTAGGACACCAATATATGCCTGAGATCTATCTAAAATAAAAGGCTCTTCATCCTTTATCTTTAGAGCTGCATTAATACCTGCTATTAAGCCTTGAGCAGCTGCTTCTTCATAGCCAGATGTTCCATTAAATTGCCCACATGAAAATAAATAATCTATATCCTTAGATTCTAAGGTTAGCTTTAATTGTGTTGGATATATACAATCATATTCTATGGCATAAGCAGGTCTCATTATCTTAACCTGCTGCAACCCTGGTATTGTTCTTAGAAATTCAATTTGAACATCTTCAGGAAGACTTGTAGACATCCCCTGTACATACATTTCTATTGTATCTAATCCTTCTGGCTCAATAAATAATTGATGCCTATTTTTATCTGCAAATCTTACTATCTTGTCTTCTATGGAAGGACAATATCTTGGTCCTGTTCCTTCTATTTTACCGCCATACATGGCAGATCTACTTAAATTTTTATAAATTACTCTATGGGTTTCCCCATTTGTATAGGTAAGCCAACAAGGTTCTTGGTCCTTTTCTAAGGTATCATTCATAAATGAAAATGGAATAATTTCTTCATCCCCAGGTTGTTCATCCATCTGACTAAAATCTAAGGTTTGTTTATCAATCCTTGCTGGTGTACCGGTTTTAAATCTTCTCAATCTAAGTCCAAAGTCATTTAAATTTTTAGTCAATTCTAGGGAAGGAGCTAATCCATTTGGACCACTTTGATAACTCGTTTGACCTATAAAAATCTTACCCCCTAGATATGTGCCAGTTGCAAGTATAACAGCCTTACATTTATAAATAGAGCCCTGTCTTAATATAACACCCTTAGCTTCACCATCTTCTATTATAAGATCTATTACCTCGCCTTGCTTTATATCTAAATTAACCTCTTTTTCGAGGGTCTTTTTCATTTCTATATGATACTGTGTTTTATCGGCCTGGGCTCTTAAGGAATGTACTGCTGGTCCCTTTGCGGTGTTAAGCATTCTACTTTGTATAAAGGTTTTATCAATGTTTATTCCCATTTCTCCACCCAGCGCATCTATTTCCTTTACTAAATGACCCTTTGCTACACCACCAACTGATGGATTACATGGCATCATTGCTATAGAATCTAAATTAATAGAAAGTATTAAAGTTTTAAGTCCCATTCTAGCTGGAGCTAATGCTGCCTCACAGCCTGCATGTCCAGCTCCCACAACAATAACATCATAATATCCTGCTTCAAATCGCTCAGTCATTATCTATACCTCCAAAATAAGAAATTTCTAAATATTATTTGCCTAAACAAAAATTAGCAAATATTTTATCTATAACATCTTCATTTATCTTATCACCAGTAATTTCACCTAAATACTCCATACAATCATTTAAATCGACTGCTATTATATCAAAATACATATCCCTTTCTATGGCTCCAATAGCCTCATCTATACTTTTTAGGGCATTTTCAAGGGCATTTTTATGTCTTACATTTGTAACCATAGTATTTTCTTGGGATTTTATTTTTCCTCCATAAACCATCTTAACTATTTCTTCTTCTAATTCATCTATACCTATTTCTTGTTCTATTGAAGTTTCAATTACTTTTTTACTTTGTAATAAATCATATATATCGTTTTTCTCAATTTTTTTCGGTAAATCAATCTTATTCATTAATACAATTGCCTGCTTATTCTTAATATATTTTATTATTTCCCTATCTTCCTTTGTAAGTTTATCCGATGAATCTAATACGAGAATTACCAAATCTGCTTTATTAAAAAACTCTTTACTTCTTTCAACTCCAATCTTTTCTATAACATCTTGTGTCTCTCTGATACCAGCAGTATCCATTATTTTTAAAGGTACTCCCTTAACACTTACATATTCTTCAATTACATCTCTAGTTGTTCCAGGTATATCAGTGACAATAGCCCTTGCTTCCTTTAGTAAAGCATTTAAAAGAGAGGATTTACCTACATTTGGTTTCCCAATTATAACTGTTCTTAATCCCTCTCTTATTATTTTCCCAGTTTCTGACGTATCTAGTAGTTTTTTGATTGTATCCTTAATTGTTTTAGATTTAGATAATAACTCTTCATATGTAATTTCCTCTATGTCCTCTTCGGTATAATCTATACTGACCTGTAAATGTGCTATTAACTCCAATATGATATCTTTTATTCCTCGAACCTTTTTTGATAAACTTCCTTCAAGCTGTTCTAAAGCTATATCATAGCCCTTATTAGTCTTAGCACTTATCAGATCCATTACAGCCTCCGCCTGGGCTAAATCTATCCTTCCATTTAGAAAGGCTCTCTTAGTAAATTCACCGGGCTCAGCAGGTCTTGCACCCTCTTTAAAAACCAAGTCTAATATATTTGATACTGGGATCATTCCACCATGACAATTGATTTCTACTATATCCTCTTTAGTATATGTATATGGAGTCTTCATATAAACTGCAAGAACCTCATCAATAACTTTATCTTTATTTTTATCATATATATGCCCATATACAAGTCTTCTTTGTGGATATTCTTTTATACTATTTTTTCTATTAGGTGTAAATAACTTATCCAATATTTCTAAGGATTTCGGACCGCTAATTCTTACAATACTAATTCCAGCTTCCCCTGGAGCTGTAGCTATAGCAGCAATAGTATCATCAATCATATAAACACCTCACTTTTAAAATTATATTATATATGCTTCACTATAATTTAGAATAGTTTTTATTACCATAAGAGCAGCCCATTAGCTATGCTCTCACTTAATCTTAGTCTTTACTTTTATCTTAACCTTGACCCATCAGAATGACCTCTTAGCCATATTTATATTATTCCAATTCTAACATAAAACAATAATAAAACCCAGTATATATACTGGGTTTTTAAAACTAGCTAATTATTTAAGAAATATTACAACTCTTCTATAGGGCTCTTCACCTTCACTCTTTGTTCCTATATCAGTTTTTCCTTGAAGTGTAGAGTGTATTATCCTTCTTTCATAAGGATTCATCGGTTCAAGTTTAATATCCTTTTTAAACTTTCTTACCTTATAAGCCAATTTATTTGCAAGCCTTATTAAAGTTTGTTCTCTCTTTTTTCTATAATTCTCCGTATCTAGTATAACCCTTGTGTACTCATCTTCTCCATTATTTATAACTAGACTTATTAAATATTGAAGTGAATCTAAAGTTTGTCCCCTTCTTCCAATCAAAATAGCAGAGTCCTTACTAAACATTTCAATATGAAGATCATTTTCTTTAAGTTTAACATCTAATGTGGCATTAATGCCCATATTGCTCAGTACCTCTTTAAGAAATTTTCCGGCTTTTTCTTCTGGGTCATCCTTCAATGTAACTTTAACCCTTGCTAATTTTCCTCCAAAAATTCCAAATAAACCTTTGCTCGGCTCTTCTATCACATCTACTTTAACTCTATCCCTTGTTGTTCCAAGTTCAATTAGAGCGCTACTAACAGCTTCCGCTATGGTTCTATCAGTTTTTTCAACAGAATTCATATTAATTTGACTCCTCCTTAAGCTTATCCATCTTTGTTAAGAAGTACTGTTGAGCCATTTGGAACAAGTTACTTATAACCCAATATAATGTTAAACCTGCAGGAAAGCTTTGACCCCACCATAATATCATAAGGGGTAAGAAAATGTTCATAGTCTTTAATGATTGGTTTTGTTGACCTGCACTGGCACTATTCATAGAAAAATAAGTAGTTATGGCAGCTACTATTGGAAGTATCCAAGGAAGTTTAAAACCTCCTAACATGATTACATCAGGATCAATTAAATTATTTAACCACAAAAATGAAGCATTCATGGCCTTTTCAAGTAATTCTGGATTATTAGGAAAAACATAGGTTTCAGGAGCCCTTAAAGCTCTAAAAAGTCCAAAAATTATTGGAAGTTGAATAAGTAAAGGTAAACATCCACCGACAGGATTAATTTTATGTTCCTTATAAAGTTCCATGGTTTTTTCATTTAATTTTTCTTTATTATTCTTATACTTTTCTTGTATTTCCTTTACCTTGGGCTGTAACTCCTGCATCTTCTTTGCTGAGCTCATTTGGTTTTTAGTTAAGGGAACCAATACTAATTTCACTAATATTGTGAAAATAATAATTGACATTCCATAATTATTTACTATGCTATATATATAATATAGTAATGATCCCAATGTTTTGGCTATCAATTTTAAACCTCCTATCGCAAACTTTTCATACGTTTTTAAAAAAAATTCATTTTTATATTCTCATAATTTATTCTAATACTATTAAAACAAATTAAATTATTTACAATTTCATTAATGAATATGATTTCCCACTTAATAGTAAATAATGTGTTCTTTTCCAAATTATCGTAAGGGATCATATCCTCCTGGGTTAAAGGGATGACATTTCAAAATCCTCTTTAAAGCAAGCTTTAATCCAATTATTGCACCATATTTATTTATTGCTTCTAATGCATATTTTGAACAGGTAGGATAAAATCTACAGGTTGGTTTTTTAAGAGGTGAAATATATTTTCTATAACCCTTTATTAATAAAATTAATATAGTCTTCACTATACCACCTTACTTCTTATTAAATATTCCTGATTTTTTCATAACTCTTCTAAGAGATCTTTCAACATCTTCATATGATGAGTCTTTTATTGCAGCTCTAGCAATAAATACTAAATCGAAACCAGCTTGTACATAATTCTGATTTTTTCTAAAAGATTCCTTCATTAATCTACGGGCCCTATTTCTATCTACACTTTTCCCAACCTTTTTACTAGCTGTGAAACCCACCCTAGCATAAGGTTCACTATTTTTATATGTATATAGAACAACATATTTATCTGCCATAGATTTTCCTTTTTTATAGACATTTGTAAAATCTATATTTTTTTTTAATCTAATTATATCAGACATGAATCTTACTTTCCTCCAATAAAACTCCTTAATTGCAGAAAAAGGCCACTGTTAGCGGCCTTAGGAAGACAATTTCTTTCTACCTCTTTTTCTACGTTTCTTTAAAATATTTCTACCTGCCTTAGTTTTCATTCTCTTTCTAAATCCATGTTCTTTCTTTCTTTGTCTTTTCTTTGGTTGATATGTTCTTCTCAATTGCTACACCTCCTTCAATAAATCCAGTATATATATATCAAATTCATATAATCACTTTTTTACACAGTCTGCTAAATAATTATACCCTTATAAACTACTTGTGTCAAGAAATTTATAGCTTTTGATAGTCTTATTATTATTTAAGCTTTTCTTTATATTGTATATAGAAAATATTTTTAAAATATACTATTAGTTTCTGTTTTTGTGGAAAAAAAGATCCACAAAAAATTAAAGTTGTGGACAAATTGTTTATTTAATTGAAAAAAAAATATTTATTTGATATTATAGATTTAAGGTTGTTAATAAGTGGATAATGTATCAATAGCCTGTTAGTTATTCACAATCTGTGGATAAACTTGTGTATAAATTGTTTTTTACTTAAGTTTTTACGATAAAATGCAATTTTAGGCTGTTGATTATTTTTTATTTTTATATGTTGATTTTGTTAACATATTTAATTTTTTTATTTTAATAAGTATTTATCCACAAGAATGTTTATTAGGATTTTTTTTATAAACTTATTTTACATTTTAAATTATAACTTATATTATTAACAATTTTTGTGGATTTATTGTTAATAATTAAAATATAGATTTCGAAAGGATAATAAATATGTCTATCAATCTGCCGGATCTTTGGGAAAAAACTTTAAATTTGGTCAAGACAGAACTAACAGAAGTAAGCTATAATACATGGTTAAAATCTCTAGAACCCATTTCATTAAAGGGTAGAACCATCATACTAGGAGTTCCAAACGATTTTAATAAAGGCATAATTGAGACAAGATATGTTTCTCTATTAACTAATGCTATCAAACAAATAAGCTCTCAGGAATTTAACCTACAATTTGTAGTTCCAGGAACTGAACAATTTAATAGTTTAGCTAGAAAAGATGATATTAAAGAGGCTAACTATTTTGAAGCACCTAATCTTAATCTTAAATATGTATTTGATACTTTTGTAATTGGTAATAGCAATAGATTTGCCCATGCTGCCTGTTTAGCTGTTGCAGAAAGTCCTGCTAAAGCCTATAATCCCCTATTTATTTATGGGGGTGTTGGATTAGGAAAAACCCACTTAATGCATGCAATAGGTCATTATATTTTAAAACAAAATCCTAATACTAAGGTCGTTTATGTAACATCAGAAAAATTTACAAATGAACTTATTAATTCAATTAAAGATGACAAAAACGTAGAATTTAGAAATAAATATAGGACAGTAGACGTTCTTTTAATAGATGACATTCAGTTCATTGCAGGAAAAGAAAGAACTCAAGAAGAATTTTTCCATACTTTTAATACCCTATACGAAGCAAATAAACAACTTATTATATCAAGTGATCGACCTCCTAAGGAGATTCCAACTCTTGAGGATAGATTAAGATCTAGATTTGAATGGGGACTTATAACTGATATACAAGCTCCAGATTTTGAAACTAGAATTGCTATATTAAGAAAAAAAGCAGAAATGGAAAACATGGAAATTGAAAATGAAGTTTTACATTTTATTGCAAAAAAAATTCAATCCAATATTAGAGAATTAGAAGGGGCCCTTATAAGAATAGCAGCATATTCCTCCCTTACTAATAGGGAAATATCTGTTGAACTAACACACGAAGCCCTTAAGGATATAATTTCATCCTCTAAACCAAAGCAAATAACTATACCTTATATAAAAGAAATTGTTGCTCAACAATTTAATGTGCGAATTGAAGATTTAGATTCTAAAAGAAGAACTAGGTCTATAACTTTCCCAAGACAAATAGCTATGTATTTATGTAGAGAGCTTACAGATTTATCCTTACCTAAAATAGGAGAAGAATTTGGGGGTAGAGATCATACAACCGTAATACATGCCTATGACAAAATTAGTGGAGCAATAAAAACTAATAATGATCTAAATATAAGGATTGAAAAAGTTATTAAAGAAATTCAAGGAGAGTAATACACATTTTTTTGTTTATAAGTACTTATTAAATTGTTGATAAGTTAGGTGTTTTTATTTTGTTGTTTTTTGTGGATAAAGTTAATATTTTTAAATTTTTGTTAACAGCTATTTAAACACCCTTTGTTTTTGAAATTTCAACCTTACAAGGGGTTATCCACATATTAACTGCCCCTACTACTATTACTAAGTTATTTATATATATTATTTATAGCTGAATAGAATTTATATAATTAAATATCTTGTGGATAAATATGATTTCTAATAGTTTTTTTAGTAAAATAAAAACTTTTTTAAAAAACGTCTATGACGTGTTTATATAATTCCTTAAAAAGGGAGGTTATTCACAGTGAAAGTAATTTGTTCTCAAAAAGATCTAGCTAATGCTGTCAGCATTGTTCAAAAAGCTGTTTCTACAAAAACAACTCTACCAATACTCAAAGGTATTCTCTTAGAAGCAAAAAACAATGTCTTAAAATTAGTAGGCAATGATCTAGATATTGGAATAGAAAATTATTTTGAAACACAGGTTATAAAAGAAGGGTCCATAGTTATATCCTCAAAAATATTTACAGAAATAGTAAGAAAACTTCCAGATTCAGATGTTGAGATTGAAGTCGATGATGCAAATAATGTTTCTATAGTATGTGCAAACTCTAGTTTTAAACTAGTCGGACAACCAGCTGTAGAGTTTCCAGAACTTCCTTATGTCAAAGAAGGTAGTACCTACCTAATTGATAAAGAACTGCTTAGAAATATGATTAGGCAAACTATATTTGCAACATCCCAGGATGAAACAAGACCAGTATTAACAGGGGCTTTAATTGAAATAGTTGACAACGAACTATCTATGGTGGCCATAGATGGCTATAGGCTTGCCCTTAGGAAGGCCTATATAGATACTGATATTAATAATAGAGCTGTTATCCCAAGTAAGACCCTTAGTGAAGTAAATCGAATACTAGGGAATGAGTCTAAGGGTAATATAAACATATCCTTTACAGATAAGCATATACTTTTTAGCATTGATGAAACTCGAATTATATCTAGATTACTTGAAGGTGAGTTCATTAACTACAAACAGATCATACCTAATGAAAATAAGTCAAAGGTTAAAGTAAATACTAAAGAACTTCTAGATAGTATTGAAAGAGCTTCACTACTTGCTAAAGAAGGTAAAAATAATCTAATTAAGTTTTCAATAAAGGATGAATGCATGAGTATTAGTTCGAATGTTGAAATTGGAAGTGCTAATGAAGAAGTTAGAATAGAACTTGAAGGTAATGATGTTGATATTGGCTTTAACTCTAAGTATCTGATTGAAGCACTTAAAGTTATAGATAGTGAAGAAATATATGCTGAATTTACAACAAGTGTTAGTCCTTGCATTATAAAACCTTCAGATAATGAAAATTATATATATTTAGTATTACCAGTAAGATTATCAAAATAGTTTAATATATTAATAAGAATATCAAAAGCAGCTTTGCTGCTTTTTCTTATGTCTTAAAATAATAATAAATGGTAAAACTTATACTAAAGTGATAGAATCTACTTGTAATAAATTTTAGGAGGGAAAATCATGGAAGAAATTTACATAGATGGTGATTATATAAGATTAGATCAGCTTTTAAAATATGTTAACATTGCAAGTACTGGTGGAGAAGCTAAGATAAGAATCCAAGAAGGAGAAATTAAATTAAATAATGAAATAGTTACACAAAGAGGTAAAAAAGTAAAAGATGGAGATATTATTGAATTTCAAGACTTAAAATTTAAAATATTAAGCAAATAATATATAGATAAATTATTTAATGTATCCCATAAAAAGTATTTAGTTTAATAAAACAAGAATATTTGATATAATTAAGAGATGGGTTAATTATTGTATATAATATACTACTGAGGTGCTATGATTGTTTATTAATAAACTTAAGCTCATTAATTTTAGAAATTATGATGATTTGGAGCTAAAATTACATGAGAAACTAAATATTTTTATTGGAAATAATGCCCAAGGAAAAACAAATATAATAGAGGCCATATATATAGCAGGTTTTGGAAAATCTTTTAGAACAAGCAAAGATAAAGACTTAATAAAAATGGATAGGGATAAGACCTATGCTAAAATTGAAGGTATGAGAAAGTATGGAAATATCTCAATAGAACTTAAATTTTGGGATAAAAAGAAAAAGGAAATTAAAATTAATGGAATGAGCATAACTAAACTTTCAGACATATTGGGAAGTATTAATGTGGTTATATTCTCTCCAGAGGATTTAAAACTCATTAAGGAAGGACCTTCTGAAAGAAGAAAATTTATAGATAGAGAAATATCTCATATAAATAAAAAATATTATTATAACTTAACTTCATATAATAAAGTTCTAAATCAGAGGAATAACTTACTTAAAAAAATACAATACAATAAAAAATATATAAATACTATAGATATTTGGGATGAAAAGCTTATGGAATTTGGTATAGAAGTCATATTGAAAAGAAGAGAATTTATAGGTAAAATTAACTCTTTAAGTAGATTAATGCATAGAAAAATTACAGATGGAAAAGAAGAGCTAGAAGTAAAATACTTAGATAATATTAAGATGGATAGTAAAGATAAATATGAAGATATTTATGAAAAGTATAAAACTAAACTTAAAAAGAAGTTAGATAAGGATATAGAAAGGGGATATACACTGATAGGTCCCCATAAGGATGATATTGGACTTTATATAAATAATATAGATATTAGAACCTTTGGATCTCAGGGTCAACAGCGTACTACTGCTCTATCCCTTAAACTATCTGAAATAGAAATAGCAAAGGGTGAGACGGGAGAATATCCGATACTTTTATTGGACGATGTGATGTCGGAGTTAGATAGTGATAGACAAAATTTTTTAATTAAAAGTTTAAAAAATGTACAAACCTTCATAACAACTACTGACATACCGGATACGATGGTTCCTTTAGTTAAGGAAGGTTATATATTTAATATATCAATGGGTAAGGTTACTAAGGCAGGAGGGAATTAAATGTCAGAAAAAATTACTGAGGCTTATAATGCCGAGCAGATACAAGTACTAGAAGGATTAGAGCCTGTTAGAAAAAGGCCGGGAATGTATATAGGGTCAACTGGACTAAAGGGACTTCACCATTTAGTTGAAGAAATAGTTGATAATAGTATAGATGAAGCCTTGGCGGGATATTGTAAAAACATCAATATAACAATACATGAAGATAATTCAATGAGTGTATCTGATGATGGTAGGGGTATGCCCGTGGATGAGCATCCTAAAACTAAGAAACCAGCTGTGGAAGTTATACATACTGTTCTTCATGCTGGTGGTAAATTTGGTGGGGGAGGCTACAAAGTATCCGGTGGACTTCATGGTGTAGGGGCTTCTGTAGTTAATGCTCTATCGGAGTGGTTTGAAATAGAAGTTAAAAGAAATGGTAAAGTATATCATCAAAGATATGAGAGAGGTAAAACTGTTACTGACCTTAAAATAATTGGAGATACCAATGAAACAGGATCTAAAAGTATATTTAAACCCGACATAGAAATCTTTGAGGAGACAGAATTTAAATTTTCAACATTAGAACATAGATTAAGGGAGTTAGCTTTTTTAAATAAAGGTATAAGAATTATACTTGAGGATGAAAGAGAAGGTAATGAAAAGAAGGTTACTTTCTATTATGAAGGTGGTATTAAAGAATTTGTTAAGCATCTAAATAAAAATAGAACTGCTATCCATAAAACCATACTTTATAACGAAGGTGAAAGGGACGGGTCAGTTGTGGAGATTGCCCTACAATATACCGATGGATACTCTGAAAATATATTTACCTTTGCCAATAATATAAATACCCACGAAGGTGGAACCCATTTAAGTGGATTTAAAAGTGCATTAACTAGAGTAGTAAATGATTATGCTAGAAAGAATGGGTTTCTAAAAGAAAAAGATGAAAATCTTCAAGGTGAAGATATTAGGGAAGGTTTAACGGCAATAGTATCAGTAAAAATTGAAGAACCACAATTTGAAGGACAAACAAAGACTAAGCTTGGAAATAGTGAAATGAGGGGTATTACCGAATCAATTACTCAAGAGGTTATACAGTCATTTTTAGAGATTAATCCAAGTGAAGCTAAAATAATGATTGATAAATGTATTAGAGCTGCAAAGGCAAGAGAAGCAGCTAGAAAAGCAAGGGAGCTTACTAGAAGAAAAGGAATATTAGATGGACTCACTTTACCTGGAAAGCTAGCCGATTGTTCAGAAAGAGATCCTGCTAAAAGTGAAGTATTTATAGTGGAGGGTGATTCTGCCGGGGGATCTGCTAAGCAAGGTAGAGACAGAAATACTCAGGCTATACTACCTTTAAGGGGTAAGATATTAAATGTAGAAAAGGCTAATTTTGTCAAAATACTTAATTCCCAGGAAATAAGAGCTATGATAACTGCTTTTGGGTGTGGTATTGGAGATGAATTTGATGATGAAAAACTAAGATATCATAAGATAGTCATAATGACCGATGCCGATGTAGATGGTGCCCATATAAGTACTTTGTTACTTACTTTTTTCTTTAGATACATGAAACCTCTTATAGAAAAGGGACATATATATATAGCTCAGCCACCATTATATAAAGTTAAAAAAGGTAGGGCAGAGCATTATGTATATAGTGATAAAGAACTAGAAAATCTTTTAAATGAAATAGGAAGAAAAGGAATATCTCTTCAAAGATATAAGGGTCTTGGTGAAATGAATCCTGAACAGCTTTGGGAAACTACAATGGACCCAGAAAATAGAATAATCATACAAGTAAATATAGATGATGCTATTTTGGCCGATGAAGTATTTACTACTTTAATGGGAGATAAAGTGCAACCAAGAAGAGATTTTATAGAAGAAAATGCTAGATATGTAAGTAATTTAGATATATAGATAAGATTTTCAACATTATAAAAAGAACCTATCAATTTTAGGTTCTTTTATTAATTTAACCCTTATCTTTATGATACTTTTATGATACTATAATATCACAAAAGTATCTTTTGTTTAAATTTAATATATAGAGGTGTTGGAATTGCCAACTATTGAAGATGTTGTAAAAAAATCTGGTGTTTCAAGAAGTACAGTTTTTAGGTTTCTAAATGGTAAAAAAGTAAGAGATAATAGCAAAAAATCTATTATTGAAGCTATGAAAGAGTTAGATTATAAAGTAGAAGAGATAACTAAAAATGAAAATATAAATTTTGAGATAAGTGTTTCTTCAGAATACATTCATTTTCAAGGATTCACCCAAATGATACAGGGTATAATGGAATCCTGTGAAAAGGAAAAGATAAAGGTTAGTTTGGTAACTAGGTCAGGCGAACAAATAGATGAAGATTATAAAAGTTGGAGTACAAATAATAAAAAGGGAATATTGATAATAGGAAAGAATAAAAAGGATGAACTAAAAGAAGCGAAGTACTTAGTAAAAAATAATATACCACATATTTTTGTAAATCATCCCATAGATTATAAAAATGCGAGCTATATTTCCACTGATTTTGAAAGGGCAGCATATGAGTTAACTAACTACCTCATAAACAAGGGACATAAAAAAATATTGACCCTAGGTAATCCTGATGAATTATTAGTGGATGAGCTTAAAATAAAAGGATATTTAAAGGCGTTAAAGGATAATAATATAGAAACTATAGATAATTATATTATTAAAGAAAAGGATGCTCATAGTATAGACTATAAGCTAAAAAATATATTAAAGTCTTCAGAGAGGCCCTCAGCCTTCTTTGGAATATGTGATTCAAAAGCTTTAAGGTTTATTAATATAGCAAGTTCGTTAGGCATTAGTGTTCCAAAGGATATATCAGTAGTGGGGATGGATAATATAGATATTTCACAATACTCTGTTCCAAAACTTACAACCATTGAGGTAAACTTTAAGGAGCTTGGTAAAAAATCTGTAGAACAATTAATTTTATTAATGACAGATGGATATACGTGTATAAATGGATTTGTAGGACATAATATTATTGAAAGATCTTCAGTTATAGAATTTTAAAATATAAACTAAATAAAGTTTTAGAAAATCTCTTTTTAAAAGAGTTTTTTTATTAGCTAAAAAAATACAGTATACATAGGAAAAATTAACATATATTATTTGACACTAAAATAATATAATAGTATCATTAAAGTATCAATAAAAGCATTTAGAAGGGAGATATATTATGGAAGTTAGATATAGCGTTAGTCCCAAGGAGGGAAAGACTCTTGATACAAAGGGTTTGAGAGAAAATTTTTTAATTGATGATTTATTTAAAAGTGGAGAGCTTAAGTTAGTTTATAGTCATATTGATAGAATCATTGTAGGAAGTGCAGTACCTACTAAGCCTTTAGAATTACCGATTGGAAAAGAATTAGGAACAGAGTATTTTCTAGAAAGAAGAGAATTAGGAATAATAAATATTGGCTCTAAGGGTTATGTAACCTTAGATGGAAAAAAGTATGAAATGAACAGTAGAGATGGATTATATGTAGGAAAGGGAGTCAAGGAAGTAGTATTTGAAAGCGAAGATGCTAATAGTCCAGCAAAATTTTATTTAAATAGTGCCCCTGCCCATAAAGAGTACCCTACAGTTAAAATAAATATTAATGATATTAATCCTTTACATTTAGGAAGTTTATCAGAGTCAAATGAAAGAAAAATATATCAATATGTTCATCCAAATATTTGTGAAAGTTGTCAGCTTGCTATGGGACTTACAATATTAGAACCTAATAATGTATGGAATACCTTCCCATGTCATACCCATGAAAGAAGAATGGAAGTCTATATGTACTTTGATATCGATGATGATGGATTAGTTTTCCATTTAATGGGACAGGAAGATGAAACAAGACATATTATTATGAGGAATGAACAAGCAGTTATTTCACCAAGTTGGTCTATACATTCCGGTGTTGGAAATAAAAACTATACATTCATATGGGGAATGGTTGGAGAAAATCAAGAATTTACAGATATGGACCATATAGATAACTCTAATTTAAAATAAAAGGAGAATTGAAATATGGATAAAATGTTTCAAGAATTAGATAAATTCAACACTAATTTTTTTTCACTGGAAAATAAGATAGCAGTAGTAACTGGTGGAAATAAAGGATTAGGATTAGCTTATGCAATAGCTTTAGCCAAGGCAGGAGCGGATATATTTTTAGCATGCCGTTCAACGACAAATTGGGAAAAAATTGATAAATTAATTAAAGAAGAAGGTAGAAAAGTAGAATTTATGCAGGTAGATTTGTCTACAAAGGATATGGCAAAAAAAGCAATAGATAAATGTGTTGAAGTCTATGGAAAAATAGATATCTTAGTTAATAATGCTGGAATTATAAGAAGATCTCCTATATTGGAGTTTCAAGATAAGGATTGGCAGGATGTTATAGATGTAAACCTTAATTCACTATATTATTTATCTCAATCAGCTGCTCAATATATGGTTAAACAGGGTTCAGGTAAAATAATAAATGTTGCTTCGATGCTATCTTATCAAGGAGGAAAATTCGTTCCATCCTATACTGCAAGTAAACATGGTGTTGCCGGTTTAACTAAGGCCTTTGCCAATGAACTAGCAGAAAAGAATATTCAAACTAATGCAATAGCACCAGGATATATAAAAACTGCTAATACAGCTCCAATAAGACAGGACGAAAAGAGAAATAGTGAAATACTATCTAGAATACCAACAGGTAGATGGGGAGAGATAACGGATTTAATGGGTGCAGTAGTATTTTTAGCTAGCTCAGCTTCTGATTATGTAAACGGTCATATACTGGCTGTAGATGGAGGATGGTTAGTTAGATAGGTATAATAAAAGATATTTAAAATAAAATAAATAATTTCAAGTATCATTTAAAATACTATGTAAAAGGGTATATTTTAAATGATACTTTTTTTAATGTCAATAAATATAAAAAATAATAAAAAAAATATGTTTATGTGATTTAAGTCATGTTTTCCTATCAAGATACTAACTATAATATAATTAACAAATCAAAACAACAGGAGGTAACATAATGAGTAAATTTTTAGGACCAATACATCACTGGTTATTTAATAAAATCAAATTATATGAAGAGCTAGAGGAAGAGATAATAAAAAATGTTCAAGGAAATCTAGATGTTGACCTATCGGATATTACTACAGATATAAATGAAAAAATAGGATATCCAGTTCCAAAACAGCCCTTAGAATCATTAATTGATACAAATAATATTCATGGTTGGCTTCAAAATAAAATAACTATTGCCGAAACTAGACAGGCAACCCTCATCACCAAATTAATTAACAAATATGGAGAAAAAGCATTACTCATTATACAAAATACTTATAAGAATCAAGCTATAGAATGTGGCAAAGATGCCAGTGAAAAATATGATGTATATGGAGCTCAAGAGCTTTATAAAGCACTAAATAACTATATATTAGATGGTATGCCCTGTGATAATGTAAATAATATTACATTCAACGAAGAAAATAGACTTGAGTGGAAGGTAGTAAATTGCTTACACAAGGGATATTGGGAAAAAGCAAATGGTGACTTAAATGTACTTTATAAGCTCAGAGAAAATTGGATATCAAATTTTGTAGAAAATGCAAATCCAGAATTCAAATATGATTTTAGTGTTGATGAAATAAATGGACAAAAAACTCTTGTTCATAGAATATATAAATAATAATAAAGGGAGGAATTTAAATGAAAATAACAAGTGAAACTAAAATAAGTGAGGCATTACAAATAAATCCTAAGGCAGCAGAAATACTAATGAGATACGGTATGGGATGTCTAGGATGCCCATCAGCTCAAATGGAAACATTAGAGCAAGCAGCAGATATCCATGGAATAGACTTAAAATCTTTATTAGAAGAGCTTAATAAATAATATAAAAAACAAAAAACTCTAAGGTTAATTAATTACCTTAGAGTTTTTTGTTTTTATGAAAGTCCCAATTCTTTACGTTTCTTTTCAATATGATCTTTGTAAATCTCTATGGTTTTTTCTGCATCCATTTCAACAACTACCTTACCAAGACCAAGGGTCTCTGTAGTTTCAGTTAGTGTTTTAACAACCACATCACTACCTGTAATTGATGGAACAGGAGCCACATGTACAAGCCATCCTAGAGCTACTGCTGTGCAGGCATCGGCTACTGCTTTTTGTTCTAGATACTCAGGTGCACCTATAACAAGGGGTAGTTTATTAGTATCTACATCTAATGCGTCGGCTAGTTCTTTAGCAGTTTGAGTCATCTTACCTATATCTACACATGCACCATAGGTAAGCACTGGAGGAATTCCAAGTTGCTTACATACTGCTTTGAGGCCTTCTCCAGCTTCATCTGCAGCCTTAGGATTAGTAAGTCCCGTATATTCCATAACTGCTGAAGTACATCCTCCTGAAAGTACAAGGATATTATTTTCTATTAATCCCTTAGTTATCTTGAATATATTACTTCCACCTTGACCATATCTAGCTGTAGTACATCCAACTATGGTAGCAATACCACGGATATTACCATTTGCGATTTGCTCGATTAGTGGTTCAAAGCTTCCACCAAGGGCTTTTTTAACGGATTCTGTACTAAAGCCCACCATACAATCGGAAACATGGGAAGGTATATGAGTTTCTCTATTAGAGGTTTTACGTTCGTTATAGGATTCAATTGCTTTATTAAGGGCTTTTTCAGCCTGCTCCTTCATTTTTTCAGGAATAAAGTCAAGGGTTTCTGTTCCTTGAAGTTTTATAACTGGATGAGTACTTAGTAATTTAGTACCGAACTTTTCTGCAAATAAAGGCATAGTTGCAACTGTACAGTTATAGTCAAACATAAATAAATCCACAACTCCAGTTGCAAGCAGATATTCTTGGGATAACCATTCTCCCTCTTGTCCACCATATCCCTTTTGATTATGCATTCCTTCATAATTAATGAGTTGTTGACCTTCACATACATGACCTAGTATTTGGATGCCTTCAGCCCCTGCATCCTTAGCTTTTTGTTGCCACTCATCTGTGGAAGCTAAATCTATGGCTACATGGGCAAGGAGAGGCATGTGACCATTGGTTACGACATTGATCATGTTTTCCTTAAGAAGTCCCATATTTTGCTTTTTCATAGCTATTTCTTGGGTTCCCATTAAAATTTCTTGAACTATATCTAGTAGGAATAAACCTTGGTATTCATTGGCTACTCCTAAACGCACACTATTTAATAGGAATTCCACAGGATCAGACCTAAAGTTTGTCATACAGCTTGTTTGAGAATAAGCAATCTCGCTATATCCTCCACCAGGGAATAAACCAAGTTTTTTCCAAAGCTCCTTACGTTTAGTAGGTGCAAAGGCTTCAACCGCCTTTGAGGGTATATGATATGGACCATGAATATCATTAATTACCCAGTCTGCAAAATCTACTGCCAACTCATTAATAGGTTTATTTGCATCTAGTCCAGCCATATCAGCGAACTTTTTAAGTTTTTCAGGATCCCTTATTTTAAGACCACTTTCTGGATGTTGGCCTGCAGCCTTTAATGTTCTTGCAGCTTGATGAGCATGGAATATATTAGCTGCGGTACCGATGGTTACATGTCTATATACAAAGTTTCTAGCAACCATTGTATGAGCATCTACTCCACAGGTACCTCTAGGACTCTTAGGGCTTATACGGCAAGGACCATTGGCACAAAGCTGACAGGACAAACCTTCAATGCAGAATTTACATTGAATAGGTTGCTGCTGACTAAATCTATCAAAGACATTAGTCATATCGGCATCGTGAACAGCTTGATACATTTCCCTCATGGCTGGATCAATTATTATATTTAAGGGATATCCATCTTTACCTTGGTCATCCTTTTTTATGTGCTCTCTTTGCCATTTATGTACTTCCTCCATGGATGGTGATTTCTCAATTTTGTTATAGTCTACATTCTTATTTTTGAACTCTCCTTTATTAATGCTTGGGTCATTAAAATCCTCAGGCTTTAATTGTGCACCTAGGGTTTTATTATCACCCCGCATTCTTTCAGCACTACGTTCATAGGATTGCTTAATATCTTTATCTGACATCTGTAAAAACCTCCTTAATTTCTATAAGTTTCCTATCTACTATATTTTTTCTTTTGAATCTATATTTTATTCTCTTTTAAAAAGAAAATATTATTATAATAGGTGATTTCCTCATATAATTGAGGCTTAAATGATAACTTGTGATAAAAATCATATAGATTTGTGACAAATATCACAGTAACTATATATGGATTGTTATATATTATAATCAGAAAACAAATTAAAAATAATTTTAAATAGATGAGAGGAGATTTTTAAAATGTTTGGATTATTTAAAGGAAAAGAAGAAAGTAAAAAGGTAAGTGAACCAAATCCAATGTTTTGTTACCAATGTGAACAAACTCCAGCTACAGGATGTACTAAATTTGGTGTCTGTGGTAAAAACCCAGATATAGCAAGTTTACAAGATATTATGATCTTTGGATTAAAGGGTATTGCAGCCTATGCAACCCATGCTAAGGAGCTTGGTGTGGATGCTAAGGAAATGGAAAATGTAAACAAAGTAACTCAAGAAGCTCTTTATACAACATTAACTAACTCTAACTTTAACTTAGGAGAGCACATTAATATGACTCTTAAAGTTGGTTCAGCTACAGTTGAAATGATGGATATACTTGATAGAGCCCATACTTCACACCTAGGAGTTCCAACACCTGTTAAAGTATCTCAGGATAAAGTAGAGGGTCATTCTATATTAGTTACAGGACATAATCTACATGCGCTACTTGAATTACTTAAGCAAACTGAAGGTAAAGGAATCAACATATATACTCACTCAGAAATGCTTCCAGCCCACGGTTATCCAGAGCTTAAGAAGTTTAAGCACCTTAAGGGTAATGTAGGTAAAGCATGGTTTGATCAAAGAAAATTATTTGAAGAGTTTCCAGGAGCTATACTAGGTACTACAAACTGCTTAATGCCTATTAAAGGAAGTTATTCAGATAGAATGTGGACCTATGGAACTGCAGGACTTGCAGATGTAAATAAGATAGAAAATGATGACTTTACACCAATTATAGAAAAGGCACTATCATTACCAAAGGCCAATGTTCAGTCAGATAAGACAGTTACAACAGGTTTCCACCATAATACAGTATTAGACATAGCACCAGAAATTATCGATGCTATCAAAGCAGGTAAGATTAAGAGATTCTTCGTTATAGCTGGATGTGATGCTCCAACTAAAGGAAGAGATTATTATAGAGAATTAGCAAACTCACTACCTAAGGAAGCCGTTATATTAACTACTTCATGTGGTAAGTTTAGATTTAATGATATAGATTTTGGAAATGTACCAGGAACAGATATTCCAAGATATATTGACTTAGGTCAATGTAATAACTCAGGCTCAGCAGCTAAGATAGCCATAGCACTAGCAGATGCCTTTGAGTGTAGTGTAAATGACCTACCACTTACAATTGTATTATCATGGTTTGAGCAAAAAGCCGTTGCAATATTACTTGGATTATTTAGCATAGGGGTTCAAAATATATATATTGGACCAAGCGCACCTAAGTTTGTAACTCCAGGGGTATTAAAGGTACTTCAAGATACATTTAACTTACAATTAATAAGTGGTGATGCTAAAGCAGACCTACCTAAGATGTTAGGTGAAGAAACAGCTAATGCTTAAATAAAAGCTAATTCCCCCTAAGGATAATTATATTAGAATAGAACCAGGCAGATATTATATTTTAAATATAAACTGCCTGGTTTTATTTTATGATAGATTTTAACATTATGTTAAATTATAAATCTAATGTATAATGGTTATAGTATGATATTTCAATAAGGAGGACCTACTCCATGGTTATTAATGTTTTAGTATGCGATGATGAAAAGACTCAAGTTGATATTATAGTCACTTTTTT
>SWCA01002354.1_pt1 | contig 113749 bp, 110 predicted proteins | sample 4692961 | NCBI WGS metagenome assembly SWCA01 (sample SAMN10267275, study PRJNA491770) | bioreactor metagenome | isolation source: DHS bioreactor inoculated with | place: Japan: off Shimokita Peninsula | reverse complement strand
AAAATTTACAAGAAGAATAATTGCCAACTAATACTTGACAGTAACATTTGTGATTTAACCTTGCACGAATTTACAATTTGTGTTATAATAGTTATAGAACATATATTCGTGAATTTAACTTGATAATATCCTCTTCCTAAAATCTATATCGAAGAGGTTTTCTATTTAAATCTATCAAAGGAGGCATTCAATGAGTAGACTGCTAAAAAATAAAGCAGACTTAATTAGACCTACCAGTTTAAATCACATTAATTTCCCCGATCCAGCGGAGGAAATTACAATCAAAGAAACCACGGGAAGAAAAAAACGTAGAATTGAGGGAACTGTGGATAGAATTTACGACACTTTTATCTCAGTTAAAATCGACGGTAAAGAAGTTAAAGAAAGTTTTCTAAAAGTAGATTTTCTGATCGGCAACCTAAAAATAGTATAATTCACTAAATGAAAAATCACCTATAAACAAAAAGTTTATAGGTGATTTTTCATTTCTATAAAATTTAGCTCTAACTTATATAATTTAAAGTTGTTGATATTGACAAAACAATTATATATGATATTGACATTATCAGAAAATTTGCCACGGCCAAAATAAAGGTTTCCTTTTTGCTTTGTTTATTATAAAAAACTCTTATATTTTTATTAACTATAATCAAGGTTAAAAGCAGTATTAAAAAAGCAATTGGAACTATTTTGAAAATCACTAGAAGCATTATATCAACATAAGCAAAATAATAAAGCCATTTAAATAGCTGCAAAGCCTTATCTTTCCCTAAGTATATAGGTAGAGTATATCTATTATTTTCAATGTCATCCTCCATATCACAAATATTATTTGCCAGCATAATATTTGCAATTCCAATTATAGTTGGTATGGATATTAAAAATATATAAGCTATTTCTAAGACATTAATTCTCATATCTATAAACCCATCATTATATGTCAAAGATACTATATTAAGATCATATATATGTACATAGGTTGAAATAAATAAAATTATAAATCCCATGAAAAAACCTGAAAACATCTCCCCTAGGGGCGTCCTAGATATTGGCAATGGACCAAAGGAATACAAAACACCTATACCAAAGGATGTCAGTCCTAGTAATAGTATTATTATGTCTGTATTTAAATATAGTAGAATACCAAATACCGTTGCAATGGCTAATAAAATAAATATTGTACTAACAACAGTTCTTTCACTTAGACCATGGCCCACAATAGCATTATGAGTTTCATAGTTATATCCCTTGGTCTTTATTGCTCTTTTATAATCATAGTAATTATTAATAGCTGTGGTAACCATGTCAAAGGTTAGTATAGAAATAAATAGAATAATAAAATTTTTGAAATTAAATTTATTAAATCTATACAGGGCATATATTGTTCCCAAGGAAAGGGGCACAATACTAGCTACCTTGGTTTGAATCTCTACCAGTTTAAGAAAGATTTGAAAAGACATATTATCACCTTTTCTATTTTAAGTTCATTTGGGGACGATATTCCTTCATAATTTGATCCATTACCCAACTAGTTCTAGCAGCAGTCTCTCCTGTGCTAGGACATCTTCCCTTTCCTACGAGCTCATCGACAACAGTTTGAATTAATGGTTGTTGAATATGTAGTGGATTTTCAATATCAAATTCCTGCTTACCTTTTTCATTTATCAATACAATAGGTTCTGAACCAAATGTGGAAAAACTTATTTTTCCCTTTGTTCCAACAATCTCATTCATATCATAATCTTCAAAGGCAGAAAAACACCATACACCCGTCCCCTGTATCCTCGACTCAAACACAAAGTTAGCTGTTACTATATCCTCCGCATCATATAAATTAGCTTGATTATCTGCATTTCCTTTAGCCGATTTGATAGGACCTAAAATATAATCAAATATATCTAAGGTGTGACATCCAATGTCTAGAAAGATACCTCCACCTGAAATTTTTGGAACTACTCTCCAAGGAATCTCTGTATCACTAGGCTTTATCTTAGACTTTTCATAGTTTCTGATGGTAACAAATCTTGGTTCTCCAACGGTCCCATTTTCAACTAGCTCTTTTATCTTATTAAATCTTTCTAATCCCCTTCTATAATAGGCCACATATAATGGTACTCCTGCTTCTTCACATACATTAATCATATCTTGACAGTCATTATAATTAAAGGCCATAGGCTTCTCTACATAAATAGGTTTTCCTGCCTTAACAACCTTTTTAGTATATTCCTTGTGATAAACAGGTGGCGTGGCTATATAGATGGCATCAACCTCAGGGTCATTAATAAGTTTATCTGCATCATCATACCATCTAGGAACATTATGTCTCTTGGCATAATCCTCTGCAAGCTCTCCATTTCTCCTCATAACAGCCACAAGCTCAGAATTATTAGCCAATTGAAATCCTGGTCCACTCTTTACCTCAGTAACATCCCCACATCCAATAATTCCCCATCGTACTTTTTTCATCTGATCTCTCCCCCTTCTTTAAAAGGCAAAATTTCCATTCTCAAAGATTTGCACTTTATTTCCTTCCTTAGTTACTCCAATTATTTCTAAATCCTTTGTTCCAATCATAAAGTCCACATGGGTTAACGAATCATTCGCTCCTAATTCGTCCAATTCTTCTTTGCTCATATTCTCTCCATTTTTAATACATACCGGGTATGCTTTACCAATGGCTAGATGACAAGAAGCATTTTCATCAAATAATGTATTATAGAATAATATATTTGTATTTGAAATCGGTGAATCATAGGGTACTAGAGCCACCTCTCCAAGATACCGGGAACCTTCATCGGTTTCAATAAGATTCTTTAGACTTTCATACCCATTACTCGCACTAAAGTCAACAATCTCTCCATCTTTAAAGGTTAATGAAATATCTTCAATCAAATTCCCATTATAATTAAGGGGCATTGAACTTACTACAGTTCCATTAACTCCTGTCTTTTTAGGCAGTGTAAATACTTCCTCCGTAGGCATATTGGCTATAAATTCTACTCCCTCAGGAGTAAATTCTGACCCTCCAAGCCATACATGCTCCTCTGGAAGCTCAAGAATCAGATCGGTTCCAAGGGAATTTTTATAATAAAGGTATTTAAATTCTTTCTTGTTTAAAAAATCTAAGCTTTTCTTTAAATTTCCCTTATGTTCCTCCCATGCAGCTACAGGGTCATCTTGGTCTACCCTAACTGCTTTAAAAATAGATTCCCAAAGTTTTTCTTCAGCCTCACCCTCAGAAGCTACTGGAAATACCTTTTTCGCCCATGCTTTAGTTGGTATTGATACAACTAACCATGTATTCTTATTACCCATTATTCTATCTCTAAACTCTTTTAAGGCAATATTACTAGCTTTTTGAGCCTTAGCTATTCTTTTAGGATCTACATCCTTCATAAGCTCTGGATCAGATGCAGAAATGCTGACAAAGGCTGCCCCCTTACGCACATTAGTTATATAAAACTCTTTTTGCCAGCTAGGAAGCTCTTCAAAAACCTTCTCAGGAGCATTCATATATTTTATTTTTGAAAATAGTTCATCTCTCCAATTTATAGCAACATCCTCAGCCCCTTCTTTATAAGCTATTTCGGCTACAATTCTAGTAAACTCAGCACATTCTATGGGTGAGTTTATTACTAAGACTTGATCTTTTTGTAGATTAACACCTGTTTTTACAATAAGTCGTGCATATTTCTCTAACAAACTCTTATTCATCATCAAACTCCTTCCAATATATTTTCTTAATTATATGTAGAAAATATTTAAGCTTCTTGTTTAAAAATATTTATAGTAACATTATATAATTTTACCAATTATATTCAAACATATTAGCGGAAATACTATTTTTATAATCTATTTTCTTTGAAAGGATGAATGCTAGTGGCATATAAAAATAATAAGGATAACAAAAGCAATTTTAATAGTTATGTAAAAACCACAGAATATAAAGACTATACCGGTCCAATTAACACTAATGAATATATACCTAATCTTAGTGAATCGAATACTCCCCAATCTATATCGAGCAATATAGAGAAACCCTATGATAGTTCTATTAACATCAATGAATATATACCCAATCTTAAAAAAGAAAATAACCTTAAGCAATAAAAGCCTAAGGTTATTTTCTATATATATCAAATTTTCAACTTATTATAATTTACAAAACAATAAAGTTCTTAATCTACTTTAATACCCATTTTTTCATTTTTAAATATTCTTTCGTCCATTAGCTTTAAATCCCCTGCTATTTGAGGTCTAAATTCCATCTGAGCTACAATATCCTTTTCTAAGTCAACACCAGGTGCTATTTCAGTTAATACAAGTCCCTTCTCGTTCAATTCAAAAACTGCTCTCTCAGTAATATAAATAACCGGTTGACCTACTTCATAAGCATATTCTCCCGAGAAAGTTATTTGTTCAACTTTGTCAATAAATTTCTTAACTTTTCCTTCTTTTAGTATCTCTAATTTTCCATCCTTCACCTCAACATCAAGGCCTCCAGCAGCAAATGTACCACAATAAACAACTTTTTTAGCATTTTGTGATATATTTATAAATCCACCACATCCAGCCAGTTTAGGCCCGAACTTACTTACGTTCACATCACCCTTCTTATCACATTGAGCAAGACCAAGGAATGTAATATCAAGACCTCCACCATCATAAAAATCAAACTGATAGGGCTGGTCTATTATTGCATCGGCATTGGCAGCTGCACCAAAGCTCAATCCACCAGCTGGCACTCCTCCAATAGTTCCTGCCTCTGTAGTTAATACGAGACCCTTTATACCTTCTTCATTGGCTACATTGGAAACACCCTCAGGCATACCTATTCCTAAATTTGTAATAGCGTTTGGAACTAATTCCATGGCTGCTCTTCTTGCAATAACTTTTCTAACATCTAATTCCAATGGTTGTATTGCTCCAAGTGGTATTCTTATCTCTTGAGAATATGAAGGATTATGTTGCTCAGCAAAGGTTTGCATATGTTCTTCAAACTTAGACTCTACTATAGCATCTACATAGATTCCAGGTATTTTGACCTCACTGTAATCTAAAGACCCCTTTTCTACTACCTTTTCAACCTGAAGAATCACAATACCTCCTGAATTTTTAGCAGCTTGAGCCATAGTTAACATCTCAAGGTTTAAACATTCTTTTTTAAATGTGCAGTTGCCATCCTCATCTGCATAGGTTCCCCTAATTATTGCAACATCCACGGGCATAGAATGATAAAACATCCATTCTTCTCCCTTAAGATCAACTATTTCTACGATATCTTCTTTTGTGATATCATTGACCTTACCACCTTCAACTCTGGGATCGGCAAATGTTTTCAGACCTACTTTAGTCAATATACCTGGTTTGTGTCCTGCTATTGCTCTAAACAATTGAGATATAGAGCCCTGGGGCAAGTTGTATGCTTCTATTTTGTTTTCCATAGCTAATTTTCCTAACTTAGGAGCAAGCCCCCAGTGACCCCCTATAACTCTTTTAACAAGTTTCTCGTGGGCTAGATGATTGAGCCCTTTATTTTTTCCATCTCCTTGACCTGCAGCATAAAGCAAAGTCAGGTTTTTGGGTAACTCTTCTTTTACAAATCTATCTTCAATTGCGCAGGTAATTGCCTCTGGATGCATATTCCCAACAAAACCGCCAGTGGCAATTGTATATTCATCTTTTATTAGTGCTACGGCTTCTTCAGCTGACATTATTTTAGACACTTTAATCCCCCTCCTTATTTCTAATCAAATATACAAGCATATTATATTAGTATATATATTGTATTTTTAAGCAATCCCAGTTATTAGATAGAATACTGAAATTACAAACGTTGCAATCAATGGTAATAACATCGTATTAACAGCTATATCCTTATAGCTTTGTTTATGGGAAAGCTGACAAACAGCTAGTAGTGTAATTATTGCCCCTGAATGCGGGAAAGTGTCCAATCCCCCTGCTGCTACTATCATAATTCTATGAAGAGCCTCAGGCGCTATACCCATTGCCATAAATTCTTTAGATAATACTTCTAGTGCAAGCGCAGTACCACCTGAAGACGAACCAACTATACCTGCTAATAATGTCGTTGATATTCCTACTTTAAATATTGATGGAATTCCCATGCTAACTATTCCCATTTTTACAGTAGTAAATGCTGCTAGAGACTTGATAACTCCACCATAACCAACTTCTGATGCTGTATTAAATATTGGTAAAAGTGCTCCAACTGCTCCATCAAACACTGTTTTGTTAGTATCAGGAATAAACTTTCTCATTGTCACAATTACAAATACAACTGCAATTGTCAAAGCAATAATAACTGGCCAAGTACCATTTATTGATCCACCTACAGCCTCATATTTAGATATAACGGAGGCTTGTTTGAAATACCAATTTGTTAGTATAAAATTTAATATAAACACAAGGATTATTGGCGTGATAGCAAGACCTAACCCTGGTATATTTTCATCTACTTCATGTAAGTTTTCATTTGGATGCTCACCATATCCTTCACCTTTTGCCTGTGCTTTTGCAACCTGTTTATTTAGATACCAGATTCCACCAAATAACATGATTGCCGAAGCTATAATTCCTAAAACTGGCGCTGCATAAATATCTGTTCCAAAATATACTGTGGGCATTGTATTAATATACTGCGGGGAACCTGGAAGTGCTGTCATTGTAAAAGTAAATGCCCCAAGTGCTATAGCCGCTGGTAATAATCTTTTTGGTTGATGTGACCTTTTTAATAACGTTGCACCAATTGGATACATTACGAAAACAACAACAAATAATGAAACTCCACCATATGTCAATAATGCTGTTGCAACTACTATGGCTGTCATAGCTCTTTTTTCACCAAACTTTTTAGCTACGTAATCAGCTATTGCTGCTGCTGCACCTGTTACTCCCATAAGTTTACCAAATATTGCTCCTGCTAAAAATACAGGCAAATACTTTCCTACGTATCCAACTGCTGCTGGCATAAATACATCAGACAAAGCATGAAGCGCTGGTATTTCACCTGCAATCAATACTGCTGCCATTGCTAGAATTGGCGCTAATACGAGTACCGTGACTCCTCTGTAAGCAAAATACATAAGTGCAACTAAGGTTAAAATAATTGAAATAACTCCAAACATACCTTTCTTCCTCCTTAATATTAATGATTTTATTTTATGTTAATTTTCATAAAATACATGGCTTAGAATTTTACTGGGTGTAAACGTTTTCAAAGAAGCCTAAAAATAAAGCCTTTCTTGTGTATAATTAAAAATCTTATCCGTTTTAGTTAGGAATATTGTCTTAGTTATTATAAACATCGGCTTTAAAGACCTATAAATTTCTTTTCACTTTTATATTAAGCAAAAGTCATGCCATATTATTAATAATTTTATTTTATTTTTATTTTCTTGAAAAAATTTATAGTTAAACTCTGTAAACCTTTATTTTAGATACATTTGATGCTCTAATTGTTTTTGCATTAATAAGAAATTATTGATTTTAGTTACTTATCAAAACATCTAATAAGCTTCACTTTTCCGTAAAAAAAGCAAGACTGTAAATAATATTTACAGTCTTGCTTTTAAGTCGCTAAATACCTAGGTTTAACAATGTTAACTTTTGTTTACATGTTAATATGTTATACATCCTTTAGATTGTATTTTTCTATTTTTTTATATAAATTAACTCTACTAATACCTAATATTTTAGAAGTTTTATTTTTATTTCCTTTATTTTCATTTAGGCTCTCTGTAATAATTTCTTTTTCAACCTCTTCTAGAATGGCCTTTAACTTTTTATTCCCATTCAGATAAGATTTAGATTTATTTTTTGTGATTCTTTTAGGCAAATGTTCTGGACTTATTATTAGTTCCGAAGACAATAGATTAATGGCTCGTTCAATTACATTCTCTAATTCTCTAACATTACCAGGCCAATTGTAGTTTTCAAGGTATTCTATAGATTCTTTGGATATACCCTCAACATATATTCCTAGTCTCTTAGTAAGTTTATTCTTTAGGACATTAGCCAGTTCTTTAATGTCCTCTCTTCTTTCTCTTAGAGGTGGTATAAGTAATGTTACTACATTGAGTCTATAGTAAAGATCCTCTCTAAACTTTTTATTTTCTACTAGTTTTTCTAATTCTTTATTAGTTGATGCTATAATCCTTACATCTATATTCTTAATAACATTTCCACCAACCCGTTCATATTCCTTTTCCTGGAGAACTCTCAAAAGCTTGGCTTGCATATTTAGTGGCATATCTCCAATTTCATCTAGTAGAATTGTTCCTCCATTGGCCAACTCAAATTTTCCTTCTTTTCCACCCTTTTTAGCTCCTGTAAATGCTCCTTCTTCATATCCAAATAACTCTGATTCCAATAGATCTGCTGGTATAGCTGCACAGTTTAGTTTAACAAAGGGCCCTAATCTTCTATTGCTAGCATTGTGGATGGAGTGGGCAAAAAGTTCTTTTCCAGTACCACTTTCTCCCAATATTAAAACATTAGAGTTGCTTTTAGCTACCCTTTGTCCCATATCTTTAACATCCTGCATTTTTTTACTATTACCAATAATATTATTAAAGGAGTATTTTGCTACCCTCTCTTTATTAAATTCCTTTTTATAATACTCTAGTTGTTTTTCTAAATTATCCATCTTTTTACTTAATGTTATAAAATCCCCAATATCTTTAAACATCACTTTACCTACTGCACCAACTACTTGGTCGTCCTTTATAATGGGTATCCTCATAGCTATCATTTTGTTACCTCTTATTTCTTGAACATCTCCCACTTCACGAACTCCTGTTTTAGCTACTATGTGCATTCGTGTATTTTCAATGACTTCTGTTACATGCATTCCAACAGCATTGGGCTGTCTAGTGAAATCTTTATATGCTTTACTCATCATTGTTATGATACCATCTTTATCAACAACCACTACCCATTCATTAACAGTGTCCATAATTGTATTCATAACATCTATATAGGTTTCATCTTCATGTAATCTTTTACTGATTTTATTAATATCTGTTATATCATTAAACAATGCTATTGCACCATAGATTTTATCTTCATCCTCAATGGGTATCCTACTTACAGATATTGTTCTTTCTTTCAAATTAAATTCTCTATCAAACTCTGGACTTTTACTCTCTATGACATTTAATAATTCACTATTTGATATAACCTCATTTATCCTTTTCCCAATGCTATCTTCGTATTTTACTCCCGCTAATTCCTCTGCTCGTTTATTGATAATGATAATCTTACCATTCGAATCTATACCAATTACTGCGTCCCTCATTTTTTCTAGTATTTTCCCAATATAAATATCTAGAATTTTCATACAAACACCCTTTGCAGCTGAAAACAGCTTATTTTGTAAGAATTATATCATATATATAGTTCTACCTCAAAATACAAGTTCTATTCAATAATGTTGTCTTACTAAGCTTATCTACACGAGTTTTAAGGCCTCAAACTCAAGAAATCAGATAGCTATTGTAGATCCCAATACGACAAGAGAGTCTCATCCTTTAATAAGATGAGACCCATTTGATATTAGAATCTATAGTTGTTAATCTTCTTTTGTTGCAGCTATCTCTTCAATTAAAGCTGGTATTACTTTGTGTACGTCTCCTACAATACCCACATCAGCAGTTTCAAATATAGGTGCTGTTCCGTCCTTATTTATTGCTATGATATAATCTGACTCTTCCATACCTGCAAGATGTTGAATAGCTCCCGATATACCACAAGCTATATAGAGGTTTGGTCTTACAGTCTTACCCGTTTGACCAACCTGGTAGTCTCTTTGCATCCATCCAGAATCAACTACTGCACGGGAAGCTGATACTTGACCTTCTAATATTTCTGCTAACTCTCTTAGTATCTTAAAGTTCTCAGGTTTCCCTACTCCTCTACCTCCCGATACAAGAACATGGGATTCTTCTATATTAACCTGCTCCTTTTTCTCTTTAACAACTTCAAGAACCTCTATATTTATGTCATTTGCACTGAGCTCTACTTTAAATTCTTCGACATCTACTTTTCTTGCTTCATCCCTTTCTATTATTTCCATTACACCTGGTCTAACTGTAGACATTTGTGGTCTATGGTCGGGGCACACAATTGTAGCCATGATATTTCCACCAAAGGCTGGTCTTGTCATCAATAGATTGTTATTTTCCTCATCTATATCTAGAGATGTACAGTCTGCTGTTAGTCCTGTATACACCCTTGCTGATACTCTTGGGGCTAAATCTCTACCTATTGCGGTAGCACCGAACAAGAAAATTTCTGGTTTGTTTTGATTGATTACCTCTGTCAATACCTTAGTATATGGCTCAGTCGTATATATTTTTAGACATTCATCATCGGTATAAAATACTTTATCTGCTCCATGATATATTAATTCTTCTAGATTATCCTTAATGCTATGACCAAGAACAACTGCCGTAACTTTTTCATTAAGTTTGTCTGCAAGCTGTCTTCCTTTTCCCAAAAGCTCTAACGATACCTTCTGTATTACTCCTTCTCTTTGTTCTACGAATACATATACACCTTTATATTCAGATATATTCAACTTGTTCCCTCCTAACTATGGGTTGTTATATTACATGCTTTTCTTTAAGCTTTTTAACTATAATTTTTGCTGCTTCCCTTGGGTCTACTTCATATTTTTCTCCTGCTGCTTTGGCTCCCTTTGTAAAGGACTTTTTCACTTTAGTTGGAGATCCTTTAAGTCCTATATGCTCCTTATTCACTTCAATATCTTCTAATGTCCAGTTCTTTATTTCCTTTTCTCTATATGCATCGAAAACTCCACTTACAGACATGTATCTTGGCTTATTCATCTCACTTAATGTTGTTATTAAGCATGGCATCTTAACCTTAATTTTATGGTATCCATCTTCAAATACTCTTTTTAGTATTAAGCTATCTCCATCCTTTTGAAGACCTTCAACGTAGCTAACCTGTGGGATCTTTAGATGCTCTGCAATCTGAGGACCTACTTGGGCAGTATCCCCATCAATTGCCTGTCTTCCAGCAATTATTAAATCATACTCTAGGTTCTTTATCCCAGCTGCTAATGTGCTTGAAGTAGCCCAAGTATCTGCTCCTGCAAAGGCTCTATCTGTAAGAAGTATAGCTTCATCTGCTCCCATGGCAAGGGCTTCCCTTAAAGCCTTTTCAGCTTGAGGTGGTCCCATTGTTAGTACTGTAACCTTTGCCCCTAATTCATCTTTTAAAGTAAGTGCTGCCTCAAGGCCACTTTTATCATCTGGATTTATTATACTTGGAATTCCATCTCTTATGAGAGTCCCAGTTATTGGATCAAGTCTAACTTCTGTTGTGTCTGGAACTTGCTTTATACATACTACTATATTCATTACCAGATTCCCCCTATCTTAATATGCTACCTGCAATAACCATTTTTTGCACCTCTGAAGTACCTTCATATATTTCAGTTATCTTAGCATCTCTCATCATTCTTTCAACAGGATATTCTCTAGTATATCCATAACCACCATGAAGCTGTACTGCCTTTGTTGTAACCTCCATGGCAGTTTCAGCCGCATATAGCTTAGCCATTGCTGCTTGGTCACTATATCTTTCTTTGTTATCTTTAGCTCTTGCTGATTTATATACTAGAAGTCTTGCTGCTTCTGTTTTTGTTTGCATATCAGCTAGCTCAAATTGTGTGTTTTGAAACTTAGCTATAGATCTTCCAAATTGCTTTCTTTCCTTTACATATTTTACAGTTTCATCTATGGCTCCTTGAGCAATACCTAAGGCCTGAGCCGCTATACCAATACGACCGCCATCTAGAGTTTGCATAGCTACCTTAAATCCTTTACCTTCTTTGCCCAATAAATTTTCCTTTGGCACCTTAACATTTTCAAATATAAGCTCACAGGTTGCCGAACCTTTGATACCCATTTTTGCTTCTTTTTTACCTATACTGAATCCTTCATAGTCCGCTTCTACTATAAAAGCTGATATACCTCTAGTTCCCTTTGACTTATCAGTCATAGCCATTATTATATATACATCTGCATAGCCTGCATTAGTTATAAATATTTTTGAACCATTTAATATATAATGATCTCCAACAAGCTCTGCCCTTGTTTGCTGTCCTGCTGCATCAGTCCCAGCATTTGGCTCTGTAAGTCCAAAGGCCCCCAACAATTCTCCCTTTGCAAGGGGAACTAAATATTTTTGTTTTTGTTCTTCAGTTCCATGCTCATATATAGGAGCTGCACATAAAGATGTATGGGCTGAAACTATTACTCCTGTAGTGGCACATGCCTTAGATAGCTCTTCTACTGCCATAGCATAGGCGAGAACATCGCCCCCTTGTCCTCCATATTTCTTCGGAAAGGGAATACCCATAAATCCATATCTTACAAGTTTTTTAACAGTCTCCACTGGAAACATCTCTTTTTCATCAACTTCTTCAGCTAATGGTTTCACTTCGTTTTCTGCAAAGTCTCTATACATCTGTCTTAGCATTTCATATTCAGCTGACACACGAAAATCCATATATTTTCCTCCTTCTACTGTACTAACTCGTTTTTGCTTAAAAAACAAAATAATTTTATGTCTATAAATATGTTAGTTAAATAACTAACGTTATACTGTATGCTCAATTGCCCTTGGAGGCATAACGGTGGCAACACCTTTTAGTACTACTTCGCCATTTTGATTTGTACAGGTCGTACTTAGCTTTATTCTATTCTTTTCTTCTATCTTTTCAATTACTTCTACTTCTGCCTTTACCGTATCTCCAAACTTGACTGGTGCCGTAAATTTAAGTTCTTGACTAAGATAAATAGTTCCAGGCCCTGGAAGCTGAACCCCTAATACTGCAGAGATAAGTCCAGCAGTAAGCATACCATGGGCAATTCTTCCTTTAAAAAATGTATCCTTAGATATTTCATGGTTAATATGGGCTGGATTAATGTCCCCTGTTATTCCTGCATATAAATATACGTCTGTTTCTGTTATGGTTTTTTGAAATGATGCCTTATCCCCCATCTTAATATCATCTATACATTTACCTTGCATTAAAATGCCCCCTTTGATTTTTCATAAATATTATCTTATGAGTAGCATCTAAGACTTTATATAGGTCCACTGCTTTAAAAGTCACCGGCATTATATAAAGCCTCAACAAATCTACTCTCTAACTCAATAATTATCTTTTAACTATTAATGAAGTACCTTGCCCTCCACCTATACATAAAGTCGCAAGACCTGTTTTAGAATCTCTCTTAATCATTTCATATAGCAATGTTACAAGGATTCTAGCTCCTGAAGCACCTATTGGATGTCCTAGGGCTATGGCTCCACCATTAACATTGACTTTTTCAGTATCTAATCCTAAATCTTTCACAACTGATAACGATTGTGCAGCAAAGGCTTCATTAGCTTCAATTAGATCTAAGTCGTCTATTTTCATGCCGGCTTTTTCTAATGCTTTCTTAGTTGCTGGCACCGGCGCATAACCCATAATACTTGGGTCTAATGCAGCTGAAGCATAGGATTTTATAGTAGCAAGGGGTTTAAGTCCTAATTCATCAGCCTTTTCTTTAGCCATAACTACAAGCATTGCCGCACCATCATTAATTCCTGATGCATTACCAGCTGTAACAGTACCATCCTTTTTAAATGCTGGTCTTAGCTTAGCAAGCTTTTCTATTGTCATACCTTGCTTCGGATACTCATCAGTATCAACTATTATAGGGTCTCCTTTTCTTTGAGGAATCTCTACAGGTACAATTTCATCCTTAAACTTCCCTTCTTTTTGAGCTTTTTCAGCCCTTAATTGACTAGTTAAAGCAAATTCATCCTGTTCTTCTCTTGATAAGTTCCACTGCTCTGCGATATTTTCAGCTGTAATCCCCATGTGATAATCATTAAAAACATCCATTAATCCATCAGAAATCATAGTATCTACTATCTTACCGTGACCCATTCTTTCTCCCCATCTACCCTTAGGTAATATATAGGGAGAATTACTCATGCTTTCAATTCCACCAGCTAAAACTACATCGGCATCACCAAGCATAATAAATTGCGCTGCCATACTTACAGTTCTAAGTCCTGACCCACAAAGCTTATTAATTGCTAAAGCTGGAGTTGTTACAGGAATTCCAGAACCAATAGAAACCTGTCTTGCAACATTTTGACCCAATCCAGCTGAAAGTATATTTCCTATTAGTACTTCATCTACATCTTCAGGACTTACTCCTGCTCTTTTAATAGCTTCTTTAGCTGCAGCAACACCTAGATCAACGGCAGATAGCTTTGATAGGCTTCCACCAAAATTACCTATGGGTGTTCTTGCTGCACCTACAATAACGACCTCTCTCATTTTAACCCTCCTATATTTGCGAAACTAAAATCCCGTCACGTATTTATCTATAAAACTACTCCACCATCAACACTTAATACTGTTCCTGTAACAAATTTGGCTTCATCAGACGCTAGGTAAGTATAGGCATTTGCTATATCATCTGGGTACCCTAGCATTCCAAGGGGTGACTTACCCTTCATTATATCAAGAACTTTATCGGGCATTTTTTCAGTCATAGGAGTCATAATAAAACCAGGAGCTACCGCATTAACTCTAACACCTTTTCTTCCCAGCTCCTTTGCCCAGGACTTGGTCATACCAATAACTCCCCATTTTGTAGCAGCATAATTAGTTTGGCCAAAGTTTCCATATATACCAACTACCGATGAAGCATTTAAAATAACTCCATTACCCTGTTCTGTCATTATTTTTGCAGCTGCTTGACCACAATTGTATACACCCTTTAAGTTAACAGCTATCACCTTATCAAATTGTTCTTCAGTCATTTTTACAAGCTTTGAATCTGCAGTTATCCCTGCATTGTTTACAAGGATATCAATCTTTCCAAACTTTTCTAAGACTTCTTCAAACATTTTATCTACTTGGTCTCTGTCCACTACATTAGTTACTATACCTATTGCTTCTCCACCAGCTCCATTAATTTCTTCAACAATTTTATTAACGTCAGCTTCATTTATATCTGAAACCACGACCTTAGCTCCTTCAAAGGCAAACTTTTTAGCAGTACTTTCACCTATTCCTCTACCCGAACCAGTTACTATTGCTACCTTATCCTTTAATCTCATAAATATATACCTCCTATAAGTTTAATATTTATTTTCATTTACTTTTTATTTAAAGCAATTTTTATGCCAACATTATTATTTTAAACAAATTATTTCTTAATATAATTAAAGTCAATAGGCGGTTAATTTAAAATCATTCCTTACATACTGAAAATGCAATCCTTTTCCTAGGTTAAGCTACTATCTTACAATCTTTTATTTTAAGTATTTTGTATACCAAAGCATGTTTTTAAGAACCTTTTAGTTATTTATTTAACAATTTAAATATAATATTGTAACTTTTATTTACACTTTTTTTCAGCTTATTGTCAATAAAGCCACTTTGAAACATGTAAATAATATTTACATGTTTATTTTTTTCTAATGTTTTCAGTATTTTATATTTCTGCTTCATCTAATAACAAGGATAGATATAATGCAATTTCTAATAAATTCCTATCAATTTTACTTTTATAGCATCCTACTTCATTGACTTTTTCTATTATTTCACTATAATGAATTGTATTTTATAATTCTTAAAAATATATAACAAAGAAAATATTAAAGCCCCTAAATATTGTTTATATTTTAACAATATTTAGGGGCTGCTTAAAATTTATTAGAATTATATAAGAAACATCTTTAATGCTTAGTTTATTATCACTTTACAATTACATTGACTAAGCTTCTCATTTATAGTAAAATCTTACCTTTATTTTTCTTCCTATCTATCAAATCATATCTTCTATTAACACTGCCCTTGTGGGAGCTGCTTCAACACCATCAATCTTTAATGGTAAAGCCACCAGCTTATATTCTCCTTCTTCCACTTCCTTCAACCTCAAACCTTCCATAATTATTACATCATTATTTAAAAGTATCTTATGGGTTTTATGATCCGGTTGATCCCGTTCTATACCCAAGGAATCTATGCCTACACCGGATATCTCTATATTTTTTAGATATTCAGCACCACTTTTTTCTAAAAATACAAATTTAAAATCAAATTCATTGCTATCTGAATTCTTTGTTTTTAATAAAATAAAGTCTCCCTTATTAATATTTTTTCCCTTTAAATCTTCTGCCACTATTTTATCTTTTACATTGGTAAAATCTAATACTTTGCATTTTGTTATAAATCTACTCAAATCATATTTATCAATTGTATGACCCCCATCTATCATGTGCAATGGTGAATCTATATGGGTACCTGTATGCATTTCCATATTTATTTTTGATTCATAGGCACTTCCTGATTTATGGTCTTGAACTATTGATAGCTTAGGTTTTTTCACATCTTTATTTTTATATACTGTCATATTTTCATATATATTCATTGAAATATCGTGGATTTTCATTTAATTCACTCCCTAAGGTATAATCCATTTTCTATTATCTGATTCTACTAAATCATTGGCTTTCTTTGGTCCCCATGTCCCTGCCTCATAGTTTGGAAAGTTGGGATTTTCATCTTCCCATTCCTCTAAAATAGTGTTAACAAATTCCCATGAGGATTCTACTTCATCCCATCTTGCAAAAAGGGTTGAGTCTCCCTTCATGACATCATATATAAGCCTTTCATAAGCTTCAGGAGAGTTAATTCCAATTTGACAATTTTGACAAAAATCCATTTGAACTGGAGCAATACCCATATGGGTTCCTGGCTCCTTAGCATTAAATTGAAAGAAGATTCCTTCCTTAGGCTGTATCCTTATTACTAACATATTGGGTTCTAAGTCTCTGTCTTTAAAATACAGGGTGCTTTTCATGGATTTAAACTGTACAACTATCTCCGTTGTTTTCTTGGGCATTCTCTTTCCAGTTCTTATGTAAAAAGGTACACCTTCCCACCTGAAATTATCTATGAAAAGTCTTAGAGCTACAAAGGTTTCGGTATTGGAATGTTTAGAAACCCTCGGTTCATGCCTATATCCTATCATCTCAATATCCTCTTGTATGCCTTCTCCATATTGACCACGCACTACATTCAATTTTATATCCTCTGAACTAAATGTTTTTAAAGCCTTTATCACTTTCACCTTTTCATCCCTTATTGAATTAGTGTCTAAATGGTTTGGTGGCTCCATTGTAACAAGGCTTAATAGCTGAAGCAGGTGACTTTGAACCATATCACGGATTGCACCGGATTTTTCATAGTAGTTTCCACGGTTCTCAACCCCTACAGTTTCAGCAGAGGTAATTTGAATATGATCAATAAACCTATTATTCCAAAGGGGTTCAAAAATCATATTTGCAAATCTAATGACCATAATATTTTGAATCATTTCTTTTCCTAAGTAATGATCAATTCTATAGGTATTCTCTTCCTTAAATACATTAACGATTCTATCATTTAGATGTCTAGCTGAATCTAAATCGCTGCCAAAAGGCTTCTCAATTACAACTCTTTGCCACGAATTTTCCTTTCTGTACATACAGGACTTATTTAGTTTATCTACAATTATGGAAAAAAACTCTGGGGCTACTGCTAGATAATATATTCTATTGCCCTTGGTATTATGCTTTTTAGCTATTTCCTCTAAATATTCATCTAAAGTTCCATAATTCACATCCTGGGTAAAATCCATGGATCTATAATAAATTTTATCCTTTACAATATCCCATACATCTTCGTCTATATCAAATCTCGAAAATTTTTTTATGGAATCATAGATTTCTTTTCTATATTCCTCCGTAGTTTTCTCTCGTCTTCCAATAGCAACAACAGCAAAGTTCTCTGGAAGACTGCCTTCATACTCTAGATTATATATGGCAGGCAATAGTTTCCTATGGGTTAGATCACCAGTACCACCAAATATAACCATAGTACAAGATAAGTCTATATCTATATTCATATATCTCCACCTACTTTTCCCCTAGATTATTTCCATTTAACAGAATGTCCTCCAAATTCATTTCTTAGGGCTGCCACAACTTTACCTGAAAAGGTATCTTCCTGCTTCGATCTATATCTTGTAAATAAAGATGCGGTGATCACGTGGGCTGGTACATTAAGCTCCAAGGCTTCCTGTACTGTCCATAATCCTTCTCCAGAGGAATTTACTACACCCTCTATTAAATCTAATTGAGGATCCTTAGAGAATGCATTTTCCATAAGTTCCATGAGCCAGCCACGAATAACAGACCCATGATTCCAAACCCTTGATACTTCCTTATAATCCAATTCAAATTGACTCTTTTCTAGAATTTCAAATCCTTCTCCCATTGCTTGAAGCATTCCGTATTCTATACCATTATGGACCATCTTAACAAAATGTCCCGATCCATTTCTTCCCGTATGTAGATATCCCTTTTCAACACAAACATCCTTAATGATAGGTTCAATTATGTCAAATACGTTATTTTCTGTACCTATCATCATACAAGCTCCATTTCTAGCTCCATCTATTCCTCCACTTGTGCCAATATCCACAAATTTTAGACCCTTTTCTTTCAATTCTCCATATCTTCTTAAGGTATCCTTATAATTTGAATTCCCACCATCAATTATAATGTCATCCCTATCTAATAAAATAGCTAAACTATTAATCATCTCATCCACAGGCTCTCCAGCTGGAACCATAATCCAAATTACTCTTGGTCTTTCTAGTTTATCAACTAACTCTTTAATATCATAGGCCCCTATAACTCCTTCTTGTTCAATTTTTTTTATCTTTTCCTTGGACCTATTATAAGCTACAACCCTATGGTTATGGTCTTTCATATTTAATGCCAAATTATAACCCATCTTTCCTAACCCAATTATTCCAATTTCCATACTTAGCACTCCTTTTTTATATTTCTAATTTGTAAATATATTTCGACCTAGTCCATATAAAATATCTTTACGTTATTTTATTTATTACTATTTTCTAGGATTTATAAACATAATATATGAAAAAATTTCTATTTATATAAGAAAAAAAAATATAACAAGGCAATGCCTTGTTATTTAAGTTTAATATCTTTAATTGTTTGACGTAACCCTAATGTTTTATTTAAATAGAATATTATTTTATTTTTATCCCTTGTTTTTAATCTGCGACATAAATCTTTATAAAATCTTTTTCTCAAAGTATAAGTGATCCCACTGCTCATTTACTCACTCCTTAATACATTTTATTAAAGAAGTAAGTAAATCGTTACTTTTAAAAATTGAAGTATATAATATTGTATTTATAATACTGATACATCTATTTTCACTACTACTTTACGAACTTTTTGTTCTCCACCAAACTCACATTGTGGACGATGTACATCATTGGGAAAGAATATTGCAAAGTCTCCAGGTAGTAACTTAAGGTCCACTTCATTTGGTACCTCATTCGTATACTTTACAACATCCTTTTCTTCAAGCTTGTCTTCCTTTACAACCAATTCATCACACATTTTTGCAAAACCAATAATCTCTTTTCCAGATACTAAATGCTGTATATCAACATATTTTTCATGGGCTTCCGGTGCTCTATTCTTCTTAGGTTCAGTTTCTTTATCCATTACCATGGCAAATATTTTATCTTCATATATCTTATAGTTTCCTTCCTCCATGCTCATAAAATCATTTTCTATTAAATAATTAATTCCTCTTTGTATAGCTTCACTATATACATGTTTTTCCTTATCCCAACTCTTTAAATTTCCAAATATCATTATATTTTCCTCCTTTATTCTATTATTTCATTATTCTTTTATTTTAATTCTCCATTTCTAACAGTACTGGACAATGATCACTACCCATTACATGGGCATGGATTTTGGAATCTATTAGCTTTTCCTTCAATCTTTCCGATACTACAAAGTAATCAATTCTCCATCCTGAATTTCTTTCTCTAGCCTTTCTCATATATGACCACCATGTATAAACCGCTTCTTTATCGGGATAAAAATATCTAAAACTATCTATAAATCCATTACCTAATAATTCCGTCATTTTATTTCTTTCTTCATCGGAGAATCCTGCATTTTTTCTATTTGATTCCGGATTTTTTAGGTCAATCTCTTTATGGGCTACATTTAAGTCTCCACATAGTACTACCGGCTTTTTAGAATCAAGGTCGTTTATGTAAGTTCTAAAGGCATCCTCCCAATCCATTCTATAATCAAGCCTTGCCAAACCTCTCTGGGAATTAGGGGTATATACATTTACTAAAAAAAAGTCTTCAAATTCAAGAGTTATTACCCTTCCTTCTTGGTCGTGCTTCTCGATATCTAGCCCATATTGAGTAGATATGGGGGATTGCTTTGTAAATATAGCAGTACCAGAATATCCTTTTTTAACTGCATAATTCCAATATTGTTCATACCCCTCTAGATCAAGGTCTATTTGACCCTCTTGTAGCTTTGTTTCTTGAACGCAGAATACATCTGCATCTACTTCCTTAAAGTATTCTAAAAAACCTTTCTTCACACAAGCCCTAAGTCCATTAACATTCCATGAAACTAATTTCATTTTGAAACCTCCGTATTTAAAATGTTATTTATTCCAATCTCTCCATCAGTTTAAAGGTATATCCTATTTTTTCAATTTCTTCTCTGTTTAATATTGTTCCTTCTGGGGGCCTTTGATTTAGTTTAAATACTATTGCTAATTGTCCAACCTTCTGTTTAAACTGAATTCTATTCATTTCAATATCTCTACCTAATATTTCACCCATAATCTCCGCCGTTGCTTCATGTCCTATGGCCGAAATATGTCCTCTTTGTTCTATCAACTCTATGGCAGTTTTAATATTGATATTACTTATTCTATATAATCCATTGGTAGTTGCAACGGTACCATTAAATAAAGCAACAGGTAACTCTTTATTGTTTTCTGTGGTATTCATATCACATATTCCCCCAGTACCAATTTGTTTATTCATAAATTTAGCCTCTATGTACTTACTTTTGTTAATATACAATTATCTTCATTAGATGCTATACCATTCTTCCCACTCTTTTTAACTTTATAAAGTAGTTTATCAGCGTTAGCTAAAACCTTATCTATATCATCACATTTACTTAGCTGTGCCATACCACCACTAATTGTTATTTTAAACTCTTTACCTAAATCAATTCTTTCTAATTCAATTTTTATTTGCTCCATAATATCTTTGGCATTGTTAATATTAACAGTTTCTAGAACTATTAAAAATTCGTCGCCACCATATCGCCCTACGAATCCCTTATCCCCTAATCTTCTTACGATTATACTACTAACTTCCTTTAATATATCATCACCAACAACATGGCCATAGGTATCATTAATATTTTTAAAGTTATCTATATCAATCATGATAATAATCACTTTACTTTTTTCTCCTTGCATTTTTCCTTTTATTTCATTAAGTTCTTCAAAAACATATCTTCTATTATATATACCCGTTAATTCATCAATTCTCGATATCTTAAATAATATGCTATTCTTTTCTTTCAGAAGTTCACTATATTCTTTAAGTTTTTGCCTTTCTTTTCTATAGGCATTAGAAAATATAATAACCATATACGCAGCAGCTGATAGGGTCAATGGCATCTGTATAATGAGATCTCTATATATTTTTTCTTGAGGATGTTTATATATTAACTCTGGAAAGTACATCTCAAGATATACAAGTAAAATTATCACAATTATTTCTGAAATAACAAAAAATAACCTTGTTTTCCCTTTCAATATGAAACATATACACATACATATTAAAAGGCCGTAGGCTAAAGTAAAATTATTTGATCCTCCAGCAGTAATCCAACCATTTGGTAAGAAAATAAATATAACTAATGAACTCATTATTATTTGAAAATAATTAAGATATTTTTTTCTTAAGGAATATTTGATAGCTATGAGAGATACAATAATTAGACAGATCCACTTATAATTAACGATAAAATCATATCCAATTATAATATTTCCTAGAATAGAAAATGTTGAAAGAAACACCATAAAAAAAAGTGCATAACAAAAAATCTTTTCATCCAATGAATAATCTTTAAAAAAATTTATCTTCATGGTCATTCCCCTATAAATCACAGAATGTGTTAAGTAATTAAACTATATCATATATATCGTCTTAATTTATCCCTTTTTACCACTTATTATCAATAAAAATAAAGCCACCTTATTTTCAAGAAATTTCAGTGGCTTTATATGTTTTTTAGCTATTTCTTATAACCTCTACTTCATACCCATCGGGGTCAGTTACGAAATAATATTTTGGTGGACTTCCTGGTAAGCCCATTAGTTTTGTAACCTCATAACCCATTTTCATGTGCTTTTCCCTACAATCTTCTAGATCATCTACACCTACAGCTATATGGCTAAAGCCATTTCCCAGTTCATAGGGTTTTTCAGGATTATAATTATATGTGAGTTCTAATTCATATTGTCCTGATTCATCACTTAGATAGACTAAAGTAAATTCGTGTTCAGGAAAATCCTTTCTTCTTGTTTCTAAAAATCCCAAGGCCTCTTTATAAAACTTTAGAGACTTTTCTAAATCCATTACCCTTATGCAGGTATGTAACATTTTACTTTTCATATACTTTTCACTCCTTTTAATTATTTATTGACCACATCCATGTTATGGAATATAGTTTATATTTATGTATTAAGGGTCAAATATTAAATCCAATCCCTAATAGCCATTATATAATTACCCAATATTACTTTCTTTATTAAGAATATTTAATATTTTTCTTTATTATTAATTAAATCATAAACAGTATTATATTTCCTACTAAAATGATTATAGGGTAATTATATTTTACTATTATTAATATTCATAATCAATAATTCTAAAATACAAAACATGTTAAAATTCACTTTATAAATTATGATATTATATATTTAGTTTTCTAGCTTATTTCCTCATTCAGCTTTATACTTACAAATTACTATTCGGATATCCTCATAACTAATATCTTCATCTAATGCTGTTTTTATAGGACTAAGTTTGTCAGCACCTATTTCTTTAATTGTTGCCAATATCTTTTTTTCCTTTTCTTTGTCAGTTATAAATCTATTCCAGTCTATCACCTTACCATCTTCTTGGCATTTCTTTAGGTGTTTAATTATAGTTCCTTGTGTAAAGCCTCTTCTGTCTGATAACTCCTTTAGAGATAATTCCTCCAAATAATAACTATATGTTAAATCATATCTATTTGACTTTTCTTCGTTATTATCTAAATCTTCTATTTTTACTTCACTGCTATTTCTTTTCTCTGTAGGCTTTAACTCATTTTCTTTACAATATTCCTTTATAATTTCAATAAATGTTTCTCCATAGCTATCATACCTCTTCTCACCAACACCTTTGATATCTAGAAAAGTATTTTTATCTTGTGGAAGATATGCAGCCATTTCCTTTAATGTAGAGTCATGGAATATGACATAGGGCGGCACTTCTTTCTCTGTAGCAATTTTAAATCTTAATTCCTTCAGTTTATTAAATAGACCTTTGTCAAAGTCAATATTAGTTTTACTTAGCTTGGTATCCTTCTTATCTTCTGCTTTTCCATGAATCAAGTCTTTTTTATGAAATACTTTAACTTTTCCCTTTAATACGTCCATTGAATTATTTGTAAGCTTTAGTATCGGATATTTATCTGCTGTTATATAGATATACCCCTTTGAAGCTAGAGTCATTATTATTTCCCTTATTGTATGATTATTATAGTCAGTCATTATCCCATAGGTAGATACCTTATCTAGGTCAGCTTCCAATAGCTTTTTAATTTTTGATCCCCTTAGGACTTGGGTAACTACATTTACCCCATATCTTTGCTCAAGTCTATATACACACGATAATACCTTTTGAGCTTCTATTGTTATATCAATCATCTCAGATTCATCAAGACAGTTACTGCAGTTTTCACAGTTATCCAATTTTGTATCTTCTCCAAAATAATTCAGTATTTTATCTCTAAGGCAATCATTGGTATGACAGTAATCTATTAAATATTGTAGATTTGTGTATAATATCTCTTCTCTTTTAGGATCAAAGGTATTACTTTCTATAATTAGCTTTTGTTTAACAATATCGGAAGGTGAATACATTAGAATACAATCACTTTTTTCTCCGTCTCTTCCTGCCCTTCCAGCTTCTTGGTAATAGGCCTCCATATTTCTAGGCATATTGTAGTGGATAACAAATCTCACATCGGGTTTGTCTATACCCATTCCAAAGGCATTTGTAGCTACCATTATATTTTTTCTTCCTAAAATAAAATCATCTTGATTTTCTTGTCTTTCATCAGAATTCATTCCACCATGATAGGCTACGGCTTTAAACCCTTCTTCATTTAATTTTTTAGTAACAGATTCAACATTCTTTCTAGTTGCGCAGTATATTATTCCCGCATCACTTCGAGCGCTAGAATTTAAGTACTTTAATAAATGTTTGAACTTTTTGCTTACCTTTATAACTTGATAATAGAGGTTTGGTCTATCGAAGCCAGTTATTATTTCTATGGGTTTTTGGAGTCTGATGAGCTTTTTTATCTCATTTACCACCTGCTTAGTTGCAGTGGCTGTAAAGGCTGTAACAACTGGTCTACGATCTAAGGATTCTATAAATCTAGGTATCTCTAGATAACTTGGTCTAAAATCATGGCCCCATTGACTAATGCAATGGGCTTCATCTATGGCCACCATAGAAACTCTTATATCTTTTATAAGGTCTATAAACAGTGGAGTATTCAAACGTTCAGGTGCAACATAGATAATCTTATATTTTCCCATTCTTATATTATTTACTATATCCATAAGCTCACTATAGCCTTGAGTGCTATTGATATATTCAGCACTTATGCCAACTTCCTTCAATGCTCCTACTTGATCCTTCATCAAAGAAATAAGAGGGGATATAACAATCGTTACCCCATCCATAGCAACAGCTGGCAGCTGATAACATAGGGATTTCCCTCCACCAGTAGGCATTATACCCAGGGCATCTCTTCCATTTAATGTACCCTCTATTAATTCCATCTGGCCCTGTCTAAACTCATCGTATCCAAAATATACTTTTAAAAGCTCATTGATATTCATTACTTATTCACTTCACTTTCCTATCCATTCATATTTTATATATCACTATTATAACATCTCATCTAATCATAAAAGATGATTCCTGTTTAAATCAAGAATCATCCTTAAATCTTAACAATTATTTAATTATTTCTTTCACAGCCTTTATAAATCCATCCATCTCTTCATCAGTTCCTATACTTACCCTTAAGTAGTTATTAATTCTTGGCTTATTAAAGAAACGAATGAGAATCCCTTTTTCCTTTAACTGGTTAAATAATTCTTCAGCCTTTATATTTGGTGGACTGATGAATATAAAGTTAGCCTTTGAATCCACCACATCAAATCCAATTTGCCTTAATTCTTCAGATATCCTATCCCTAGTGGCAATTACCTTTGATCTCATTTCTTCGAAGTATTTATCATCTTTGATAGATTCTATTGCTCCTGTTAATGCCAATCTATCAATAGTATAGGAATTAAATGAATTTTTAATTCTCTCTAATCCTTCTATCAGATGCTCTTGCCCAAGTGCAAATCCTACCCTAAGTCCAGCTAAGGCACGAGATTTAGAAAGAGTTTGTACAACTAATAAGTTGGGATATTTATTAATAAGTTTTATTGCTGACTCTCCACCAAAATCAATGTAGGCTTCATCTATAATCACAACTTGATTAATATTCTCCTCTAAAATTTTTTCTATAGATTCAAGGGATATGGCTTTGCCAGTTGGGGCATTGGGATTTGGAATAATAACTCCTCCATTTTTAGGGGAAAATGCATCTATTGGCAGAGAAAAATCTTCATCTAAGTCTATAGCACTATATTCAATATTAAATATGTTTGCATACACAGGATAGAAACTATATGTAATGTCAGGAAACAATATGGGATTATTAGGATCAAAAAAAGCCATGAATGCAAAGGCTAACACTTCATCGGAGCCATTTCCTACAAAAACCTGGTCTTTTTTTAAGTTATAATAATCCGCAATGGCCAACTTTAGCTTATCACAGCTTGGATCAGGATATAGCTTCAAATCATCATCTGCTGCTTCTTTAATAGCCTCAAGAACCCTTGGAGATGGTGGATATGGATTCTCGTTAGTATTTAACTTTATATACTTTTTGTCCTTCGGCTGTTCCCCTGGTACATAGGGCACCGTTTTTCTAGCAAGTTTACTCCAGTATTTACTCATATGTAATTATCACCTCATAAAAATAATATATACCTAAATAATTTTCACTACACTAAAATAATTTGATTTAAAAAAACTTACTCTTACCTAATATTATACATATAATAGAGCTTATTCTCAAAAATTTATGGCTAGTTGATTTTATTAGTCTTATTATTCTCTATATAGATATCTAGAGCTTTTATTCCTCTTTTTGCTAATTTTATGAATAAAATAAATCCATATATACTACAAGCGAAAACTAATAAAAACAAAAAGAAATTTATTATTTGAAATACTGCCATGATACCTCCAATTGAACCCGGTGATGCTAAATCCATAATATTCACCTCCTTTTCTAGATTAATATAGATTATCAGAATCCAGATTTTCTTTCTCTACTTTTTTGAACATTTGCACGGTTTCTACATGATGCACTACAATATTTAGCTCTAATATTATTGGCAATGTAGACTGTCTCACAATGTTTGCATCTATCAATTACTATTGATTCATCGGTAACTGCAAATGCATATATGGTCTCCAGTGTGGTTTTCAATGAGTCAAATTGCCAAGCAATAGTAGTTTTATCTAATTGATTTATTGTGAATCCAATTTTATGGGAATGAAACTTACCGGCCATAATTGTTACATCTTCAGTTAAGTGTGCAGAGGTATTTTTATATACTAAAAGTTGATTAAAATGGGCTGCTATCATCTTAGCAAAGTCTATGATCCAATCAATTTTTTCTGAGTAGAATTTTGAAAATACCAGATCTAACACAACTGGACGCTTTCCATAAAACTTAGGTGAATCTTCACTTTTTATAATATCCACATAATTTTTATATTTTTTGAATCCTATATCTCCTTCTTCTACAAAGGGTATAAATTGATTTATATAGTTTTTCTCATCCATTATTTTCTCTTTAGTGATATGATTATTTTCAATCAATAAAACTTTTCCATCCCCAATTATATTACGATTATAGGCACTAGCACTAATTAATCCTAATAATCCATATTTCTTAGCAAATATTATAATCTCTTTGTTAAGATTATTCTTTTCCTCTTCATTAGTACTTTTTTCTAGTTTAAGGACCTTATCTCCTATACTTATTAAGTCCAAGATCAAATTCTCTGCTACATTAAAGGGATTATACATACTAAAACTTGCTTCTTGTGTTGGTATAACATAGGCTTCTCCTGTCGGTGTTTCTTTAATTTCATAGTCACTATATTTAATCCAATCCGTCGCAAAATTTCCAACCAAGGTTATTTTTCCATCCATCTCAATTCCTCCATAAATTTTCAATTTAATATGTGTTATATATTTATATATTACACTTATTAATTTAATTCTATTCCTATTCTCTTATTTTGTCAACAATTATTCTATATTTTAAAAAGTAATTTTTTCTATCATTATTCATGAATGAAATAATATTTAAAAAGACAAAATAATATCGACAATTTAAATATTCCTTTAAGGAGGTGATTTCTTTGAAAAATAATAAGAAAAACAATCTAAAAAATAAGATGAATGATGATAAGAAAGCTAACCTTAACTTAGAAATGGGAAATGAATTTGACTTAGATAATAAAAATGATAATCTTAATAACAAGAAAAACAAAAAAAATATAAAACTTAAAAACAAGAAATAGTCTTTATAACTATGAAAAAAATAGCCTATCAAAATTGATAGGCTATTTCCAATACAATCTAAAGAGTATTAAATTGATTATTCTATAATAATTCCATCGGGTGAAATTATAGTTTCTTCGTATTTTATTGATTTTCCTGAATTATTTAAAGCTGTCTTAACTGCATGTACTATACCGCTACAACATGGTACTGACATTCTAGTAACAGTTATACTTTTAACATCCTTATTTTTAAATATCTCTGTGAGTTTATCTGTATAATATCCAACATCATCAAGCTTTGGACATCCAATAACAGTAATTTTATTCTTAATAAAATCTTGATGGAAATTACCATAGGCATAGGCACAGCAGTCCGCAGCAACTAATAGGTCTGCTCCATCCCAAAAATCAGCCAGTGGACTAACTAGCTTTAACTGAACAGGCCATTGACTTAACTCTGATTCTACATTTACAGTTTCACTCTTAACTTCACTTTTAGCTTTTGTAGTCAATACTTTATTAGCTGAGCCTGGACAACCACAAGATGAATTTTTAATGCTTTCTTTTTTAGCATATCCTTTTCTTTTTTTCTCAAACTCTTCTGTATCCTTTTCTATTAGTTTTATCGCATCTACAGGACATTTAGGTAAACACATACCAAGTCCATCACAATATGAATCACTTATTAATTTGGCTTTTCCATCTACAATTTGAATTGCTCCTTGATTACAAGCATTTACGCATAATCCACAACCTATACATGTATCTTCATTAATCTCTATAATTTGTCTTTTCATCTAAAAGACCTCCCTCTATGATATAACTATCTATATTTAAGATTTAGATTTTTTTAGTTAATTCTATTTCTTATATTAATAATAAACCATTTTCTTCTTAAAAACTGTAATCTATGTCACAAAACAAAAAAAATTTTAAAATTATATTTATTGTATTTTTCTGAGATTCTATTGTTTCCATTGAAAATTAGGCAAACTTTAGGCCTAAACTTAGACAGTTTAGGCCTTTTAATTACTTTTTTTACTTTATTTTAAAGGAAATTATATCCTATAATTTATCACTCTCTTAAAGTATATATATCTGGATTTATCTTTAATCTATGCTCCAAATATTCCTACAGTTTGAAAGAAGGGAACAAATTCTTTTCCGTCCCATTCTAGAGATGTTTGGACATATCCTAATCCATCGGCATTATATCTACCCGCAATTCTTTGGGTTGCATATAATTCACAGGTCCCATCCCTTTGAAAGTCTATGGGGTATAACCCTCCCAGTGGATTAACCCATCCTTCGATAGGTTCCTTTAGTTTACCATCTTCATTATATATCTCTGATAGATATTCTTCACCTTTGTATCGAATATCTATCATATAGGTTTCTTCACTACTTTTATTTGTAACTTCCACTTGATAATTATCTCTATAGACTACATCATATTGATATTTATGATCAAAGATTTCATGATCAAAGATTTTTTTAGGTTTGTTATTGATAAATGAATAGATGTAATAAAAGGCATATCCACCACTGCCTCCAGAGTCTATACTAATTAAAATATCAACTACGCTATCCCCCGTAAAATCTCCTAAAAAAATAGTTGGATTATATCCTGTATTATCCTTCAAAGCAATAGGTGTAAAAGTATTTGTTTTTCCATCTTGAATTATTAGGGTTATCTTATCAACAAAGGGGCTTTGTATTCCATAGGTCTTTTCTCCAACTAAATATATATCATCAATTATTCCGTCACCGTTGACATCTCCTCTTTTAAAATCTACTATATATTTAGTAGTATTTTGCATCTGCCTATAAATATATGATGGATACGTATACATAATTTCAGCTCCTTTAATATGCTTATGTATTAATATATTGTTATCTATCTTGAGATGTGATTGATATTTAAAAATAAGAATGAAGCAGGAGGAAATAATGAGTAAAAATATATTAATTATCGAGCCCTTCTTTTCTGGTTCCCATGCCACTTGGGCAAAACAATATAAAAAATATAGCTCCCATAATATCGAGATTTTAAGTATGAAGGGACAATTTTGGAAATGGAGAATGTATGGAGGAGCTGTAACCTTGGCCGATGAGTTTTTATCATTGGATTTTAATCCTCATATTATTTTAGCCACGGATATGTTAGACTTAACTACATTTATTTCACTAATAAAAAGAGAACTTAATCCATCTATCCCAATAGCTACATACTTTCATGAGAATCAGTTAACCTATCCTTGGAAGAATGATGGTGAGGATAAGCGATTAGGAAGAGATATTAATTATGGATTTATGAATTATACCACCGCCCTAGCCTCAGATTATGTATTGTTTAACTCCCATTATAATATGAATTCCTTTTATACCGAGTTAGATAAACTATTAAAGAGGATGCCCGACTATAAACATAGACATGTTATTGATACTTTATATAATAAATCACAGGTTTTACCTATTGCCATGAAGCTTAAAAAGATTGATAGTGGTGATGGCTCCATATATCAAGATAACTTACCCCTTATTCTATGGAATCACAGATGGGAATTTGATAAAAATCCCGATGATTTCTTTAATGCCCTTTTCAAACTAAAGAGGGAAGGGTTAAAATTTAAAGTTGCTCTCCTTGGAGAATCCTATAAAACCTCTCCAAAAATATTTGACGAAGCTAAGAAAATACTCGGTGAAGATATTGTTAAAACTGGCTATTTAAGTGGTCACGAATATTCTTCATGGCTTTTAGCTTCTGATATTTTACCAGTGACCTCTAATCATGACTTCTTTGGAATAAGTGTAATGGAGGCAATATATAGTGGTTGCTATCCTATTTTACCTAATCGTTTAACATATCCTAATTTATATAAAATTGATGAAAATCCCGAATTATTCTATAATGATTTTAATGGTTTAGTTGATAGGTTGAGATATGCTATAGTCAATATTGATAAAATAAGAAATATTAGCTATAAAAAACTTTCAGAGCCCTATGACTGGAGTAATTTAATTAAGCACTATGATAATGTTTTTGAAAATATGATTACATAATAATAGACATAATTGACTAATGAATCCCGGTCAATTATGTCTATTATATTATTCTATGTACTATATACTAATGTTCATAGATCATCTTTCTAGTCATTCCCCCATCTATAATAAGATTTTCTCCATTAATAAAATCATTTTCTAGATTTGATAGGAAAAGACAAGCCCTTGCAATATCTTCGGGCTTACCAACTCTAGATGATAAATGCTGTTTATGATCCTTTTCTCTTAACTTTGAATAGTCCCCTGTTTCAATCCATCCTGGACTTATGGAATTAACTGTAATATTATCCTTTGAAAAGGATACGGCTAAGGCATGGGTTATAGCAACTATTCCTCCCTTAGTTGCTGCATAGGCCTCTGTGTTAGCCTCTGACATAAAGGCTCTAGTGGATGCAATATTAATAATTGCCCCTCCATTTTTCCTCATATGTTTAGCAGCTTCTCTGGAACATAAAAAGACGCTTCTTAGATTAGTGTTTATTATTCGGTCCCATTTATCTATGCTAATTTCATAGGGGGATCCCCATTCCGATAGTCCTGCATTGTTAATTAATATATCGATTTTTCCATAGGTATCAATGGTATAGTCCACTAGTTTAATGATATCCTGTGGATTGCTTACATCGGTATAGCAAAACCTAGCTTCTCCACCATTCTTTTCAATGGACTCCTTTACCTTTACTCCATTTTCTTCATCGATATCAGCTATAATAACCTTTGCACCCTCACCTCCGTACATAGAAGCTACAGCTCTTCCAATTCCATTGGATGCACCTGTTACTATTACTACTTTGTCCGTAAAAATCACTTATAGTCCTCCTTACTAAAAATACTACTAATATTTACTTTCTAACTTTATTATAACATTTATTTTCATATGTCCCGAATCTAAGGGTAGTCTAGTTACTAGTAATTATATAAAATAGTTTTTGCTATACCTATAAAATACTCTGATTCCCTACGTATATGATTTATGACAGTTACTGCCACAGGGTTATCTGATACTGCCTTACTATCCTCCAACATCTCATTAAGTAAAAGTACAAATTTTTGACTTTGTTCAAGTCCAAGGTTAATTAACTGCATTGTTTGCTGATAAAACATAGGTGAGATATTGCCCTTAGACCTAATTATTGCTTCAATATATTGTACTGTCTTTCCTTCAACTTTAGCAAATTCCTTTTGAAAGGAGTCTAGCTGTTTTACAAATCTTTCTTCTAGGTTACCTACAATTTCTTGAATAACGACTGTATGCTCAGCCTCCTGTCTCTTCCAAAACTCCATTTCATCTAAAGCTCTATGAATGTTTTTATCGCCATAATAAAATCTCATAAAAAACCTCCTTTATTTTTAGAAATCTATTACTAGATTATTCAATAAAGGAATGTAAAATGATTACTTATTAAAGTTTTAATGTCTGTATCATATTTTTCATTATTTAGATAGGTCTTACGGATATTTTAACAGAATTTACAAACCATAGTTATAACACCTATTACCTACTCAATATTAATGTGAGGAGAATATATATGAATACTCAAAACAAACTTTATAAACCCTTTTCTACTCCACCTCAATCCTATTGGATTACATCTACAGAGCAAACCGACTATCCTTCCTTAAATGAGGATATTACTGTTGATGTTGCCATTGTGGGAGGTGGTATGGTTGGTATCACTGCTGCTTATCTTCTTAAACAAGAAGGTCTTAAAGTTGCTATTATAGAGGCTGATCGGATTTTACAGGGTACTACAGCCCATACCACTGCAAAGATTACAAGTCAACATGGTTTAATCTATAATAAGCTAAAAAATCAACATGGAGATGAAAAAGCCCAACAATATGCAAATGCTAACCAAGAAGCTATCAAGTTTATTGCAAATATTATTCAAGAAAGGCAAATTGATTGCGATTTTTCATGGCAACCATCCTATGTATTTGCTCAATCAGATCAATACGTACAAAAAATAGCACAAGAAGTTGAAGCTGCCTCTAGTTTAGGTATTAATGCCTCATTTTTATCAACCATTCCATTGCCTTTTCCTATAAAGGCTGCTATTAAGTTTGAAAATCAAGCACAATTTCATCCTCTAAAGTATTTATTATCCCTTGCAGAGGAGATCCCAGGCGATGGAAGTCATGTTTTTGAGATGACCCCTGCAATAGATATTCAGGAGGGCAATGAAAATATGGTCATAACTAGAGATGGTAAAAAGGTTATAGCTAAGGATATTATAGTAGCCTCCCATTATCCATTTTATGATAAAAGAGGGGTTTATTTTGCTAGGATATATGTTCATCGTTCATACATCTTAGCTGCAAAAATAAAGGAAAGTTTTCCTGGAGGTATGTACATAAATGCAGAAAAGCCTACCCGTTCACTCCGCTCTTTACCAACTGAAAATGGACAACTAGTAATGTTTGCAGGAGATCATCATAAGACAGGGCAAGGTCCCGATACCATGAATCACTATGAGAATCTTAAGGAATTTGCGGAAAAAAACTATGTGGTTGAAGATATTCCATATCGTTGGTCAACCCAAGACTGTATGCCCCTTGATAATGTGCCCTATGTAGGAAATCTTACTTCTAATACACCTCATATATATTTGGCTACAGCTTTCCGTAAATGGGGTATGACTAATAGTACTGCCGCAGCAATTATCTTAAGGGATTTAATTATTAAGGGAGAAAATCCTTGGACACCTGTATATGATCCGTCACGTTTTACTCCCATGGCTTCTGCCAAGAATTTTATAGTAGAAAACGCTAATGTAGCACAACAGTTTGTTACTGGTAAGCTTTCTTTAAATTCAAAGGATGTGGATATTTCAGTGGGCGAAGGGAAGATTTTAGAAATAAAGGGTCAAAGAGTAGGTGCTTATAAAGATGAGTCTAATAAGCTGCATTTTGTGAATACTACATGTACCCACCTTGGCTGTGAGATTCAATGGAATTCTGCTGAGAACTCTTGGGACTGTCCCTGTCACGGGTCTAGATATACCTATGAAGGGGATGTTATAGAAGGGCCAACAACACGTCCATTAGGTAAAATAGACTATCACTATGAAGACTAATTCTGTTAAAAATAATACTAGGAATCCCAATGAAAATCTCATAGGATTCCTAGCAAATAATACTTTATTAAATAAATCACTATAATAGTTTATATGCGATCTACATATTAATTCTTAAAGCTATGCACTGGAGCAGGAATTCTTCCACCTCTATTTATAAAGTCTTCACTGGAAAACTTGCTTACAGCCATAATTGGAGCTCTTCCTAGAAGTCCTCCAAATTCAGCTTCCTCACCAAGCCCTTTACCGTAAACAGGTACTAATCTTACTGCGGTAGTCTTTTTATTAATAACACCTATAGCAGCTTCGTCGGCTATAATAGCTGATATAGTGCTCGCTGGAGTATCTCCAGGTATTGCTATCATGTCTAAACCTACTGAACAAACACAGGTCATAGCTTCTAATTTTTCTAAATTTAAGGAACCTACCTTTACTGCATTTATCATTCCTTCGTCTTCGCTTACTGGTATGAATGCCCCACTTAATCCGCCCACATGGGATGATGCCATGATTCCACCCTTTTTAACTGCATCATTCAAAAGAGCCAATGCAGCTGTAGTTCCATGTCCTCCGCAGCTTTCAATACCCATTTCTTCAAGTATTCTCGCCACACTATCTCCTATCTCTGGAGTAGGTGCAAGGGATAAATCAAGTATACCAAAGGGCACATCAAGCATTCTTGAAGCTTCTCTAGCAACTAACTGTCCAGCCCTTGTTATTTTAAAGGCAGTTTTCTTTATGGTATCTGCAACCACATCAAAGCTTTCACCCTTAACCTTTTCTAGAGCAGACTTAACTACACCGGGACCACTTACTCCTACATTTATAATGCATTCTGCCTCTCCAACTCCATGGAAGGCCCCTGCCATAAAGGGATTGTCCTCAACTGCATTAGCAAAAACTACAAGTTTTGCACATCCAATACTATTATTATCCCTTGTTAAATAGGCTGTCTTTTTAATTATATTTCCCATATCTCTAACAGCATCCATATTTATACCTGATTTTGTATCTCCTATATTCACTGAGGAACATACTCTATCGGTTACAGCAAGGGCTTCGGGTATTGATTCTATCAATATTCGATCTCCCTTTGAGTAACCTTTTTGTACCAAGGCTGAAAAACCACCTATAAAATTAACTCCTACAGTCTTTGCCGCCTCATCAAGGGTCTTTGCAAATTCTACATAGTTTTTATCATCGCTTGCACCTGCAATTAAAGCGATAGGAGTTACGGATATTCTCTTATTAATAATTGGTATACCATATTTAGCTTCTATATCTTCTCCTACTTTCACTAAATTCTCAGCATATTTAGTTATCTTATCGTAGATTTTTTTCCTTGCTTTTTTCCCATCCGAGTCACAACAATCTAATAAAGATATACCCATAGTAATAGTTCTAATGTCAAGCTTTTCCTTTTCAATCATCTTAATGGTTTCCATTATGTTGTTAAATTTACTCATATAATTTCATCTCCCATTACTAAATTTTATGCATCGCATCAAATATATCTTCATGCTGTATCTTTATCTCAACTCCAACTTTTTCACCAGCATTACCAAGATTATCCTTCAATTCCTTAAGAGTTATTCTAGCCTTTTCTATATCTACAACCATTATCATTGTAAAATAATCCTGCACAATTGTCTGACTTATGTCTAAAATATTAATATCATTCTCTGCTAAAACTCTAGTAACTTCTGCAATAATTCCTATCGTATCTTTCCCTATAACTGTAATAACTGCTTTCATTTTTATATTTCCTCCTTTGTTTTATATATAAATTATTTTTATTTAATTTTTAGTTTCTATTCAATAAAATAAAAAAAGACTAAATCCATATGATGTAGTCTCTGGTAAAAGGATATCACTCAACGAAAACCAATTATAATTAATTGTAATTAGCTAAAATAATGTAATTATCTTCGATTATAGATATTCTCTGTCCTTTTACCTGAGAGTTTCACCAATAAATATTGGCTTTCCCCTTCGGTGCTCCTATGAGTCTCTCCAGAGGCCTGTCCAGTAACGGTCGTTTAAACACTTCCACTACCTTCACCCAGTATATGAAGTTGTATAGATAGATTCTAGCATATATGTATTATAGAAATCAACCTAAATTTCAAATTATTTTTATTAGTGTATTGACAACATATTAATTCGCTGTTATAATATTCGGAAGTAGCAGAATTTTCTGATAATTATTATATGTAAAGATGTGTCTCTTACTTTGCCATATTCTTTACATAAACAAAATCTAAGAAAGGAGAATATACAATGAATGCAAAGAATATTAAACTTATGAACTCAACTAAGGAGAAAACGCCTTTTACTACTGCAGGCGATAAAAAAACAATAGATTTATTTGATAAAAAAGATAGTTTAATAGGCAAACCAATTATAGGAATGAATTTTATGGGTCACGGCCCCTATACAGAAGATTTTGATAAGTTTTTTTCCTATTCATTTTAACCTTTAATAGACAATTGGACTAATATATTAATTTCTATATCAATAAACTAAAGTGATAAATTTTTCATAAAAATATTTATGGGAATCTCTTTTTTTATAAGTTCATTAGAGATTCCCATCTTTTATTACACATTAGAATATAATTTGATACTATTAAATTCTGTTAAAGCTATCAGTACATGCAACAATTTTATTAGTATTACTTTCTTTTTAATCAAATCTCACTAACACCTTTAATTTAGAACCATCATTATTTTTTAATGTTTCAAAAGCTTCAATTATATTATCTAATTCAAAAATATCGGTTACTATTTTATCAACATCGACCTTGCCACTTGATACTAAATCAATTAATGGCACAAAATCATTTAGGCTATTTCTTGAACCATATATGTCTAATTCTTTCTTTAATAAAATCGAATGATTAAATGTTGTTTCTTTTTTTCCATTCCCTATAAGAATAACTTTTCCACCAAAGCATGCATAATCTATACAATTTAAAAATGTTTTAGGAAGTCCTGCGGCTTCTATACATACATCCATTCCGTGGTTACTGGTGATTGATGCTACCTTATCCTTTATATCTTCTTTGGTGACATTAATTACATCATCGGCTCCCATTGCCTTTGCATGTTCTAATCTTTCATCAAATACATCGACTATATATACTTTGGCACCTTTCATCTTCGCAGAAATCATAGCAAATATTCCTATCGCTCCTGCCCCAAAGATCAAAACATTGTCCCCTTCTTGTACATCTCCTCTATTTACGGCATGATACCCAATAGAGAAGGGTTCTATTAAAGCCAGTGTACTTGCACGTAATCCCCTTCCATTATAGATTCTTGCTATTGGCATTGTAATATATTCTGCAAAGGAGCCATCTCTTTGAACTCCCATGGTTTCATTAGATTCACAACAATTTACCTTACCCCTCTGACATGAATAACAATTACCACAATTAAAGTATGGATTTGCAGTTACAGTCATGCCTGCTTTTAAACCTAAATCATTTTCTTCAATTTCTACGATTTCTGCGGAAAACTCATGCCCTGGAATTCTAGGATAGCTTGCAAAGGGCTGATTACCTGTATATGTGGCAATATCAGAGCCACATATACCACAATATTTTACCTTTAAAAGGGCTTCCCCCTTTTTAGGAACAGGTCTATCTTTCTCAACGATTTGTATCTTACCATCTTCAGTTATATGCACAGCTTTCATTATATCCATATTAATCCCCCCTATTTCAATCCCAAACATTAATTTAATATATTCTTTTAAGGGCTGCTTTTCGAGAACTTTCTAAATGTTGTTCTAATGTTGTCTTTATCTTACTTTCATCTCCATTAATCAAAGCATTTATTATTGCAGAATGCTCGGGAGCAGACCTCTCCTTAATGTCATCTCTTCCAAAGGTGGACATAACACGAATTCTATAGTCCAAATCATATATTTTATTCATAAATTCTATCGAATGATCGTTGTCTCCACTTTTGATGATATATTTATGAAACTCTATATCAAGGTCAAAAAATTCCATACGACTTGATTCTTCTAGACCGTATGCAATCTCTTCAAATTTTTTTTCCATATTTAATAGATACTTCTTAGACATTTTTTTATATGAAGCCTTCGCAATATAAGGCTCCACCATCTGTCTAACTTGAAATACTTCATATATATCTTTAACCGATATGGGTGAAACAATAATACCCTTTCGAGGATAAATGTTTACAAACTTTTCCTGTTCTAATCTTAACAAGGCCTCCCTAACCGGTGTTCTGCTCATTCCTAACTCCTCTGCAACTTGAGCTTCTGAAATATCGCTACCAGGCATTAACTCACATTTAATGATCTTTTCCTTTATTAAGTTATATGCCTTTTCTTTTAACGGTTTTTGTTTGCCACTTATTTTTTTCAATTAATCCATACACCTACCCATTATCATTAAAATTATTTTTCCTAATATATAAGATCTACTATTCCGGTTGAAAAAACTGGTACGAAGGTTAAAAGCATAAGACATATTAATAGCAATATATAAAAGGGTACCGCTTCTTTGATGAAATTATTAATTTTACATTTAGTTATTCCACAGGTTACAAACATTAGCGTTCCCATAGGCGGAGTAATACAACCAATGGCACTATTGAATATAAATATCATTGCAAATTGAATTTCATTAATACCATAGGCCTTAGCCACAGGTGCCAATAGGGGTACCAGTACAATCATAGATGCATTTCCTTCAATAAACATACCTACAATAATCAAGAACACATTTACTGTCATAAGAAATATATATTTATTAGAAATCATATTTACAATCCATTCAGTTATTTGCTGTGGTATACGCTCCTTTGTGAGAATCCATGCAAAGGCCGATGCAGCTCCCACAATTAACATGATTGAAGCTGTGCTAATGATAGTCTCCTTTATTCCACTAATTACATCATTAAATTTCATCTCTTTATAAACTAGACCTAGTAATAAAGCATATATTATTGCAACTGCTCCAGCTTCAGTTGGTGTAAATATTCCAAGACGTATTCCTCCAATAATTACTACGGGCAGACAAAGTGGTAATGCAGCATTCTTCAATGCTATTATAAAGTCACGGGAACTTATAAATTTATCTCTTACTGGTTTATAGCCCCTTTTTTTAGATACGATTGATACTAGTATCATCATTGAAATACATAATAATAAACCCGGTCCTATTCCCGCTATAAATAATTTACCAATGGATACATTTGCAATTGAACCATATATTATCATTGCTATACCCGGTGGAATTAATGGTGTAATCATTGCTGAACAAGCTGTTACAACAGATGAGAATTCCTTTGATAAGCCTTTTTTCTCCATTTCTGGAACTAGCATTTTTGATTGCATTGCAGCATCTGCAAGATTGGAACCTGATAATCCTCCCATAAGGGTAGATAGTAGGACATTAACTTGGGCAAGACCACCAGACATATGACCCGTCAATGCCTCAGCAAAATCCATTACCCTTTTTGTTACTCCGGAGTAGTTCATATAAACACCGGCACAAATAAAAAAGGGCACTGCTAGAAGGGGTATGCTCTCAATACCTGCAATCACCCGTTGGGCAATGATCTGCGTGGGAACATTGGGGGTTAATATAAAATATACAATTGAGCCTGCAAAAACAGAAATGAAGACTGGAACTTTTAAAAATAAAAAAACTAACATAATTATGGCTGCCAAACCAATAACATTTAGTTCCATTCCTACTCACCACCTTTTATTGCAATATCTTTGAAAAATAATGTTTTCAATATAACCGCTGTATAATTTATCATCATTAATCCACAACCCACTGGCAATGCTCCATAAATTATGGGGTAGGGCACATCCAAAATATTTGTAGTTCTTCCTGAATTAATCAACTGTTTTACAAGGGTTGATCCATGAATCATGAAATAGTAGAGTACATACATGACTATAATGTAAATTATTATATCTATAATTTTTTGTACAAAGGGAGACATGAAATCTACCAAAATTTCTATGGCTACATGACTTCCATTTCTAAAAGCTGCACCACTTCCAAAGAATACTATCCATATAAAGCACCAAAGTTGAATTTCTTCTTGCCATATAAAGGGATTATTAAATAAATATCTCATTAAAACACCAAAGAAAGTAATTATTATAAGTAATACTAAGAAAATTCCAGCGATCACTAAATCTAGGTTAAGCAAATATGTAAGTACTTTATTTTTCTTATTCATTTACTTACCGCTCACTCCTTTTAAACGTAATCCGGAGGCATTGTAGCCTCCGGGTATTAGTCAATCCTTTGTATCTTCTTTATGTAAATTCAGCTTACTTCATAGCAGCCTTAACCGTTTCATATAGTCCATCGGACCACTGTGAAAAGTCAGGAAGATAGTAGAATTCTTCTGCTGCCTTCTTGAATTCTGATAAGTCCACATCTACAATTTCTACACCCTCTGCTTTTAACTTTTCTAGAGTTTCCTGTGTAATTTCTTCTTGAATTTCATTATTATGTAATCCAGCTTCATTACCAGTTTCAATCAATAATTCCTGTTGTTCAGCTGTAAGGGAGTTGAAGAAATCTGTTCCACAAATCCAGGTAGTAAAGTTCTTAACGTGTCCATCTAACATAAGATACTTAGCAACTTCATGGAATTTACCATTATAAAGAACCGGTAATGGATTCTCAAGACCATCTATAGTCCCCTGTTGAAGGGATGTATAAACCTCACCCAAAGCCATAGGTGTTGGCGTTGCTCCTAAAACCTCAAATCCCTTAACTTGAATAGTGTTGTTAGGAACACGAATTTTCATGCCCTTAAGGTCTGCCAATGATTTTACAGGTTTTGTAGTAAGGGTATGTCGATCACCATACATCCAATTTGAAGTGATAAGCTTTAATCCCTTTTCTTCAAGCTTTGCTGATTGCTCTTTATACCAATCACTTTCGGTTAGCTTCCAACATTCTTCCCAACTGTTAAATAGGTAAGGTCCAAATACAATGCCGAAATCTGGTACGCCACGGTCTGCATAAAATGCACCGTCAGCAAGGGTTATAACAGAGTCCCCAGCCATCATTTGATCTATTAAGTCATTCTTATTTCCTAATTGACTTGATGGGAATATTTCAACCTTCATGCTACCATTACTCTTTTCTTCAATGAGCTTTTTCCATTCGTTAACAGCTAGGTCAATTGGTTCACCTGGATTATTTGCATAACCAATTTGAATTACAACGGGTTTAACTTCCGGCTCAGCCTTTTCTTCAGCGGGCTTAGCTTTCTCTTCCGCAGGCTTGCTTACTTCCTCTTCTTTAGCCGGAGATGCACAACCAGCTAACATAGATACCATCATTAAAGCCACCAATAACATTATCATTATCTTTTTCATATTTGTCCTCCCTTTTTTCATTTCTATTTTAATGTACCTTTGTACATTAAGAACTTATCTCTTAGTCAATATGTTTTAGAAAAGCATTTTAGAAAACGTTTCCATAAAGGTTAAACCCCTCTACTACTTTGATATATATGTTATATGCAACTGATATATTACAAAAACAACTATATTTATTAAAAGCAAAAAAAGTGGTATCTAAGACCACTTATGATAGAATGAAATTGTTAAGTAGGAATTTACATATTATGTTTTCACAAATTCTTAACTAAGAGCTTTTTCTTATATATGATTTTGGGGGGATTAGAGAGTATGAAAAAAATTTTATTGATATTATTGTTTTTTTTAATTCCTGGAATAGTATATTCAAACAGTGGTCCTCCGATTGTTGATCCAATTGACCAATCTATAATATTTGATGAACATTCAGGAATAAGTCTAGTGGAGGAATGGGTAAATGTAGTCTTTAAGGAAGAGTACTATAAAGATAATAAGGAACTTAATTTAAGCAAAGGATATATTACTGTAAAGTATAAACTTGAAAATTTAGATGCTACATCAAAGGATTTAGACATTCTCTTCTTATCTCCAGAAATCAATTCTTCAAGTATTAAAATTACAAAAAATGGAGAAGAACTTAGTAGCATTAATGTGGAGCAGGAACCAACCCTTCCAAAAAATTGGAATCCAGATACTCCTAAAGAAATTATTGAGCCTCTGAGTAAAAAATCATTATATGAAACACCCAATAATATTTATTCTCCAAATCTTAATTTCACTGGTATAAAGTTTAAAGTGGACTTTGAACCGAAGCAGATAGTTACTCTAGCTATAAGCTATGAAAGTGCCAGTGGTTACTATGATTTGCATAATCAAGCAAGTAAGGTTCATTCTCAAATTTATTATCTAACCCCAGCAAGCTTTTGGGAGGGCGATTCTAAGGTAAATCTGAGCGTTGAATTTCCAAAGGATAGTAATATAAACCTTTATTCTAATATTCCTTTGAGTAAAACTAATAGTAATACATATACGACAAGTTTAAATAAAATCCCTAATAGTGAATGGGTATTTACCTTTGTAGATAGCAGTAAGCTTATCTTCCGTACTAATAACAGAACTTTACATAATTCTTTAGTCTTTATTATTTTATTAATGGGAATTCTTGTAGGAAGGGTGCTTAAGAAAAAAATCCATAGATTGTATAGCTATCTATTATGGATTCTGAGTTTAATATTCTTTATATATTATATACAACCAAGCTATGGATCAATGTTCTTAATTATATTTTTGGGTCCTTGGATATTATTAGGGCTATTAGGTGCAGTTTGTTTAACTATTTATCAGAAAAACAGAAAGAACATATAGATATACAGCTAAATAAGCTAAGTATCTTAAAAACAGATACTTAGCTTATTTGGGTTTATTTTATTGGTACTTCTATAGTCTCATTATAATTTTTAGAATAGGTCATTCTTCTTATATCAAGATTGTAATTTTCACCTATCCCATCAAACTCCAAGGTTCTAGTATGAAGAATTGTACCATCCTCTAGCTTTTCATATTCATCCTTTATTGTTCTATTTAGCTCTACCACCTCATCATCAACCAATAAATAAACTCTAGATAATACGGTGCTATCTTCCGTTGTAATCTCAATCAAGGTTTTTCCATCGGATTTATATATTCTATTAATAATTATATTCTGATCATGGATAGTGAACTCCTTATCAGATAGGTTCTGATTTAATTCAATTACTTTATTTATATCGTGATCAGCAGAAAATCTTACTAGCTTAAGTTTCAAAGAGTTTAAATCTTTAGGTAACGTATCGTATTCTCTATGGAAGGTAATGCCCTTCATATCTGTACTCATACCACCACTTTGTGACTGTACTTCCTTCCCATTTGCTATTAATTCTAATTCTAATTCATTTGGTCTTATTCTATTATCAGTTACTACATCCTTAGCTAGCTCTACTATATTTTGTATAGATCCTTTAATAACAGTACGAGTAGGGGAAGCCAATATAAAATCAAAATCAATCTTTCTATTATCAACTTCAATACTTCTACTTATGGCTGTTTTTAAACTGTGTCCCATGGCCTTTTCCCTATCAATTTTAAAGGTGATTTCCTCCTCCTCAGTTTTCCCGTCCTCCTGTAACTGAAACTTTAGATGCAGGGTTTTTTCAAAGAAGTGAGGTGGGTCAAAGCTTTGCATAAATTTCATTGTGGTCTTATCTTCATTCATCTCTCCACGCCCATGGCTGGGAATAATCTCTCCTAATAGTCCTGTTAAGGTGGTTCTAGGCATCATTTCATCAACATTCCCCTTAGGGGCTTTAATGGTATAAAAGGCTATCAGTTGAGTTTCATCGAGCATAATCCCATCTAATGTTATAGTAACACCATTTTTAAAGATATTACTCTTATCTATAACCTGACCCTTCCCTAACTCATTTAACTCCTTTAGAGTTCCATTCATTACATCGTTAAATCCTATTATCTTTTTTCCGTAGAATGCCAATGTATCAAAGTTATATCCTATTAATAAAAATATTAGACAGGCAGCTATAACTTTTCCTCTCATATTCTTTATTCCTTTGGGTTTAGTTTTACTATCTAATGCTTCCTTTAGTCTGCCCTCTAGCTCCTTTGGAGCCTCTATATTATCAAAATCCTTTTTTCTATTATCGAGTATTTTTTTTATTTCACTCACTATACTCACCTCCAAATTTCTCCTCTAATTTCTTTAAGCCTTGGGATATCCTTGATTTGACCGTACCCAGAGGTATTTTTAATATGTCTGCTATGGTCTTATACTCTAAATCTAAGTAATATCTTAGCTTTATAACCTCTTGATGCTTTTCTCCTAATTCAGATAAATATTTATCTAATAAGATTTTATTATTTTCATTTTCAAAATCACCTTCATGACTTAATTCTTCAATTGAGTCTATTGGAACTATTTTCTTACGCTGTCTAAGTATCTTCCTGCAACAATTTACTAGAATAGTTTTGCTCCAACTATAGAATGAATCATTCTTTTTTAGCTTATAAATATTTTCATATAGTATTACAATCATATCTTCAATAGCATCTAATGCATCTTCTTTATTTTTTACATAGACATATGCTAATTTATAATAGTCATTTTTTTGTTCCATAACCAGTTCAACTAATGCATCCTTATCTCCTTTTTTTGCTTTTTTTACTAGTAGCTTCGTTTCCATCCCTGCACCTCTCTTTCATATATAAGAGTATCATGGACTATAAAAAGTTCATTTTATTTTCAAAAAAATAAAACCCTATTGGAAGTATTCCAAAATTAAGGGTTTAGAATGAATGTAATTATGTGTTAAAATATATTTCTTTCAATTATCAAGCTATAATCTCATGGCCTTCCTTAGATAGTGCGTTAATGGCATTTTCAATATCTTTATCCTTAACAAGAATATAATCGGTATCATATGTGGAGATAGCAAATATACTTATTCCCGCTTGTGCCAATATAGTGCTAATGGAAGCAAGAATACCTATTAATGCAAAATCCAATGGGCCTTCGACCTTTAGAATCCTCCAGTCTTTTTCACACGTCACTTCTGCAGGGATATTATTTTCACAGCACACTACTGACAATTCATCTAGAGTCTTAGTTATTGAAAAAAACTCACCATCCTTTGCCCATTTTGGCAAATCATCATTGCTACCTAACCTACATACTCCATATTTATCTGCCAATAATTTCATTATCAATCCTTTATTCTCCACGGCTTTAAACTCCCTTTATTATTTATTGGACTCAAATTTTATTGTTTCTAGGATTTTACTCCAAATATCTAAGTACAGTTCTCTAGTTCCATTGGTACTTACTATATCTTCATATTCAGGAATTCTTCCAAGGGACCAAATGGATATCCCTCCTATACCCGAATCCTTTGCCCGCTTAATTTTCTCAGTTACACTTCTACTATCCTCATAAAGAATAAAGTTATAGGATTTATCTATACTGTTGTAATATTCCATATATGGACTTTCCAAGGGTTTAATATAATTGGGTATCCCGGGGTCAATTTCACTAATCATCCTTTGATAAATCTGTCCATAGGATGGTGTAGAATATACTCCCGTTGTTACTAAAGAAGTCTGCTGCCAATCTTCAGCATTCTCTATATTGGGAAATTTCCATTGGGCTGTACCAAAAGAGATTTGTAATATTATTTTTTTAGGATCTTGTATTCCTGTCTCTGAATTCGTTAAAGTGTTAATAGCGTTTTCAATTTTATCAATGGGCGCAATGGTATTAACAAAGGTTGGATTATTTAGATAAAGCATCACGTCAGATTTTTTTATACTCTTCTTTGGTTCATAATCGTGGGCCATAACGATTACCTTATCTGCAATATTACCAATTTCCCTATAGTTATACCCATTATAGTACGTTGAATAAGGCACCGCAACATATAGGTCTTTTTTCATGCCTTGAGAGTATATAGCCTGCTTTAGCTCCTGTAAAAACTGGGTATAATGCTCACTCATTAGTCTACCATTATATAAAATATCTTCTTTAATTCCATTAATAGGATTAGTCCCTGTATTCTTCAGCTGCTCAAAATCAATAACTAACCCGTTCCAATATATTTCAGTACCTTCAAAAACCTCTTCATTCATTATATCTACTGTCATTTGTATTAACTGTTTTCTTTTTTCCTCAAAGGGAAGGATATTCTTTAATGTCCTCATATCAGAAAACAAATTAAAACGAATGGGCACTTCATTTTCCCTTGATATTTTAAGGGCTTCTATGTAGTCTTCGTTTGAATGTGGAGAATTTATTATTATTTCATTATTTTCTATATTCGTAGTATCATATGTAATATCATAAAGAGCAAAGCTTAAGTCCTCAAAATATTTAATAAAATGTTTTTGATTAGAGTTTTTAGCCTTGAATATCTCCTTTGGATAAAAGCCATGAATCTTCAAACTATTAATACTCATTTTTAAACTTTCCACATCTAAATCATTAACCACTCCATCATCATTTACATCTTCATTAGATTTGTATTCCATGTTATCACTGGATGAGCACCATTTCTCACTCAACAAATTTAAATCAATAGTATTTATTACTCCATTTCCATTTATATCTCCCTTTAAGGTGCTTATTTCTTCAGCATTAGCTACGAAAAAAGGGCATAAAAGTAATAATAACGAAAACACTACTATTATTTTTTTAAGCATATAGAGTCCCCCTAAGGCTTGCCATCAAATTCTCATATTCATTATAATTATACTATAGCATATATAGTTAATTCTTTGGTGAAAATTTAGTTTAACAATTTATTAAGGTAAGTCTTTAATTCCTACATTTAATACTTGTATTATACTATGGTTTTTTGCCCAATTTGATTCTGCATTGTTAATTACAATATCACTTAGCTCTATTACTGAATTAATCTCTTCACTATAACTAGCTAAGCGCTTTTCAATATATTTATCATCTCTATTAATAAGATGGTCTTTACATTCTTCATAGGGTGCTATTACTCCTATTATCAAGACTTTTTCAGTAAACATATTCTTTATTTTTCTTACTCCATTAGCATCAAGGACAATGGAGCCCAAGGAATTAGTATTAATTAATTTCTTTATTGAATTAATACCTGTACCATAAATATTCCCATTATACTCAGTATATTCAATTAGCAGTCCTTCTTTATACATATTTAAAATATTATCTTTATTGGTGAAATGATAGTCTTTACCATCAACTTCTCCTGGTCGTGGTTCCCTCGATGTCCAGGTTACAACAGATTTATATCCAAATAGCCTTTGAAGTTTTGATTTCCCTGATCCACTGGGACCCATAAAAACAATAATATTAAACATATTATTATACTCCTATTACCATAATTTATCTAGCTTATCCTTCGATTCTTTGTTCAATATACTCAACAATATCCTTTGCCTTGGGAGGACATCCAGGTATATTGCTATCAGAGTTTCTAGTGCATATTCCAATACCTACTCCATCTATGTCTTTATCTTTATATCCCTGTCCTATATAAATTCTCTCATTAAGCTTTCTTAGTTTCCCTTTATCATCTAATCTCTTAAGAGCATGGATTAAACTACCATAACAGGCTGAACAAGCTTGGTTTTCATGGACATACTTAGCTAAATGATCTACTTTTCTAGAAGCTGTAATTGTTCCAACCTTATCGTCCTTATTGAGTTCAACAATGTTTGCCTTACTAATGTCAGTACTTCCTACCCCTATATCCTCTGCAATTTTAATGTAAGGCACTTCATCTAAGCTATATCCCATAAGCTCCGCCACATAGCTATCTATTAATACAGGATCCTTTCCTACTATAACTCGATTCATTTGTACAGGTGTACCACCTTCTTCAAAGCAGAGATCTCCCATAATGCCATCTACAATTATTAGATTACTTTTAACAACAAGATTTAGATGGGCAATTGGTTTATGAAGGCCCATTGTATGAAATTTTCTTTTATCATTATTTGTTATACATCCCTTAACATTTTTCAGCGCACAGGTCATTCTAGTCTGACAGTGTCCCTTTAAAACGGGCATATTAATTAAATAATCCACCTCTAGGACTTTTTTACATACATCTATTTTTACTCCCTTTGCATTAAATTCTTGATGATCATCCTTCTGAAGGTCAAAGAGTGGCACCCCATATTGTTTTGAAAGCTTTTCATAACCACATACTTTATAGGCTCTTGAAGTTCTATCTCCAACCCAAGATCCTTCAAGTATAATGATATTTTTATAGCCTTTAGATTGAAGATATTGGATTACCCCCTCAACTAGTTCTGGAGATGTAGTGGCTCCAGAGGAAGAAGGTTTGGCTACAACTAAGTTGGGTTTTATTCCTATCAAGGCATCCTTATCTATTTCATTTTCTATTTTTATATTTGAAAGCATCTCATTTGCCATTGATTTTGGATTATCTCCATAAATTGCATATATGTCCCTTAAATTCATTAAATATCACTCCATAAATAATTTTAAATATATTTTATCATAAATATACAAATACTGGCTAATGGCATTTTATACATAAACAAAGGCCTTACCCCAAATTCGAGATAACGCCTTTTATATTTTAAAGAATAATTCTTTCTATCTAAAATGCTTTAACCATACCACCATCAACTAATATAGTTTGACCGGTTATATAAGTATTTGTTTCAGAACATAGAAAAGCTGCCAACTTACCATATTCTTCAGGCTTTCCATATCTTCCCAAAGGAATATTCTTAAAAGCGTTATTCTGTACTTCTTCTACTGTGATTTCAGCTTTTTCTGCTCTTACCTTGTCCAAATGGTCTATTCTTGCTGTTCCTATTCTTCCTGGTCCTATAACATTTACTAATATATTATCCTTACCAAGTTCTGATGATAATGTCTTAGATAATCCCACGACACCCATGCGGAAGGTGTTTGATAGGATTAAGTTGTCTAATACCCTTTTTACTGATGAAGAGGTAGAATTTACTATTCTTCCACCACCATTTTTTCTCATATGAGGTAATACTTCTCTTATTGTTCTAATATATGATAAAAGAGTTAACTCATAGGCTTTTTGCCAATCCTCATCTTCAAATGTATCAAAGGTTCCTGCCGGTGGTCCTCCTGTGTTGTTAACTAATGCATAAATAGATCCAAATTCATTTACAGTGTTTTGTACTAATTTTTTAATATCATCATATTTTGTAATATCACCTACGGTGTATAATGGCTCGTTTCCTGTTAGTTTTTTAATATCTGCTTGAGCTTCCTTTAATTGGTCTTCCGAAGGACTAAATAGCATTACCTTCGCCTCTTCTCTAGCAAATTCTGTTGCTATGGCTTTGCCTAGTCCTGAACTTGATGCCATTACTATTATCGATTTGTCCTTTAGTCCTAAATCCATAATTCTTACCTCCATTTAATTTTATTTATCTAAGCTTTTTATCTATAACTGGATTAACTAAACTTTCAAAACCATCTATTCTACATTCTACTACATCACCTTCATTAATATGTACAGCCCTTGGGGTTCCTGTTGATAGGATATCTCCTGGAAGCCACCCCATAACCTTTGAATGGAATGATACTAGGTAATCTGGGGGGAAGGTCATGTTTGATACCACATTTTCTGCATGAACCTTGCCATTTATTATAGTTGCTACCTTTAGCTTTAGTACTTCTTCTACTTCGTCAGGAGTTACTAATTGTGGCCCAAAGCTAAAGAATGTATCAAAGCTCTTACAGCGGGTTAGATATCTTGGATTCTTTCTTAAAATATCCTCTGCCGTCATATCTATTATTGTTGTAAATCCTGCCACATAATCTAGCCAATCTTCTCTTTCAATATCTTTACATTCCTTGCTTAATATTACTCCTAGTTCTGCCTCTGCAGTTGTCTTTTCAGATTGCAAGGGTATTTCAATATTATCTCCAGGTCCAATGATAGTTGTAAAGGGCTTAAAAAAGCTAGCTGGCTCTGTATTAGGTGTCTTTTCAGCTAAATCGGCGGCATGATCTGCATAGTTAAGTCCTATACCGAATATTCTGTTTGGTCTACGATAAAGAGGGCCAAACTCAGCCTTATCCGTGGGAATAACTGCTTCCCTTAACTTTTCTAGATCCTCTTTCCCACCATCAATGTACCATTTACTCATCTCTTCAAGTTGACCAGTTTCAATAAGTTGAAATATTCCAGTTTCCCAGTTCTTATTATATTTTTCATTTACTACTTTTATTGGAACTACTCCATTCCTAATTACAATACTTCCCTGCTCTATACTATCTAACTTTATTGTAGCTAGTCTCATTTTTACTGCCTCCTTATGTATTATTACTTATTAGCTTAAATCCGCTCCCTCTTAAATTATATCTAATTTTATAGCTATAGTACAATGTAAATCTATAAATCATTCCTGATATAAGCTTTTACAAAAATATATAAATATAATCAATTTGGGAATCCTATCTATATAAAATTTGAAAGGAGTTTTCATCTATGAAACCTATAGAGGCAGGTACTACTGCCCCCAATTTCATCGTAAAGGATAATAAGGATCAAAATATAAGCTTATCACAATATAGAGGCAAAAAGGTATTGCTCTCATGGCATCCTCTTGCTTGGACACCGGTTTGTACCGATCAAATGAGGGCATTAGAGACTAATTGGCAGAAATTCCAAAGCCTTAATACAGTGTCACTTGGATTTAGTGTTGATCCTCCACCTACTAAAAAGGCATGGGCATCAGCGATTCTCATTAATAATGTAAGCCTTCCTTCAGACTTTTGGCCCCATGGAAGTGTTGCAAAGGAATATGGTTTATTCAATGAAAATCAAGGTATATCAGAAAGGGCTAATATTATAATAGATGAAAATGGTAAAGTTCATTGGTCAAAGGTATATTATTCTAGTCAACTGCCCGATATAAATGAGGTTATCCAAGTATTATCTAATATGTGACTTAAATAATCAAAGAGTCAAATTTATTAATAAATTTGACTCTTTAATTGCCATTGCTAATTACTTATTATAAACATTAAAGTCTAACTTAATGCTAAATAATTATTATTTTTCAAATATTTCTCTAACCTTTGCTAACTCCTTACGAATAGAAATATCCTGTGGACAGTGCTCTTCACATTTTCCACAATCAACACAGTTAGACGCATGCTCATCAGAGTTAAATATAAAGCTATAAAGGAATTTACTTCTCTGCTGTGCATCAGGACTATCAAATAAATGATGTTCATTGTAGTGGGTAAAGTTCTTAGGAATATTTACTCCTGCTGGACAGGGCATACAGTATGCACAGCTAGTACAATCAATTTTTACCCTATCTTTAAAAACCTTCTTAACCTCTTCTATTAACCCTAATTCTTTTTCTGTTAAAGAATTCGCTTTAGCTTCGTTAGCTATTTTTATATTTTCAGTGACATGATCCATTATGGACATACCGCTTAGAACCACTGATACATCTGGATTATTCCATACCCATCTCAAAGCCCATTCTGCTGATGACCTTTTTACATCTGCCCTATCAAATATTGCATTAACTTCATTAGGGAGATTATTGACAATCTTTCCACCTCTAAGGGGTTCCATTATTACAATACCTAGTCCTTTATTAGCAGCATATTCTAGACCTTCCTTCCCAGCTTGGAAATCCTCGTCCAAATAATTATATTGAATCTGACAGAAGGACCAATCATAATAATCTACAACTTCTTTGAAGAGATCAATGTGATCATGAAATGAAAAACCCGCATACTTGATTCTTCCATCTTTAATAGCTTGATCTAGAAATTCATCAATACCATTTTCCTTTAATCTAAACCAATTTGAAGTATTGACAGTATGTACTAAATAAAAGTCTATTGAGTCGGTTTTAAGGCGCTCTAATTGTTCATTTAGATATTTGTCCATATCCTCTCTACTATGTATAAGCCAGCTAGGGAGCTTTGTAGCAAGCTTCACCTTTTCTCTATACCCATCCTCAAGTGCCTTACCAACTAGGGGTTCACTAGCTCCAGCCTTATCCATCCCTTTCCCATGATAGGGATAGGCAGTATCTATGTAATTTACCCCTTCATCGATGGCATGACGAATCATCCCTATTGCTTTTTCCTCATCAATTTTAGATGAGTCCTTATCAATAATCGGTAATCTCATACATCCAAATCCTAAAATTGAAACATCTTCATTTGTTTTTCCAAATTTTCTATATAACAAAACTTTTCCTCCTTATCTATATCAAGTGTTAAATATTAGAACATATATTTTTATTATATCATTATTTTAAAATATAAATCTATTTTTTATCTTTTATAATCTATATGTCGCAAGCTCATTATAAATGACTTTATTCGATTTAATAAAACTATCTACTATATAGAAAAAAGTGTTATGTGAAATACATAGCACTTTTTATTATATAAAATATATGAACTTTTCAATTAAGAAGTTACCATTCTTCCTCCATTCACATGAATCATCTGACCTGTAACATATCCAGAATCATCTGAAGCTAAAAATACATAGGCCGGTGCTAATTCAAAGGGCTGAGCTGCACGCTTCATAGGAGTATCAGTTCCAAAGGTTTTAACTTTTTCTGCAGAAAAACTTGATGGTATGAGCGGTGTCCAAACGGGTCCTGGTGCTACACCATTTACACGAATACCCTTATCAACTAGAGATTTTGACAATGACCGTGTAAATGAAACTATGGCTCCTTTGGTAGAAGAATAATCTATCAAGGTTTTATATCCTTCATAGGCTGTGATAGAAGAAGTATTTATAATCGAGCTACCACACTTAAGATATGGAAGAGCTGCTTTTGTCATATAAAAAAATGAAAAGATATTGGTCCTAAATGTATTTTCTAATTGTTCATTTGTAATATTCATGATACTATCCTGGGGAAATTGAACCCCTGCGTTATTTACAAGTATATCAAGTCTTCCAAAGGTTTCTATAGTCTTTTTGACAGTATCATTGCAAAACTCAGGTTCTCTAATATCTCCTTCTATCATAAGACAACGACGGCCTAATGCTTCAATAACTGCCTTTGTTTCTAATGCATCTGATTCTTCATAAAGATATACTATAACAACATCGGCCTTCTCCTTTGCAAAAGCAACAGCAGTAGCTCTACCAATTCCACTATCCCCTCCAGTAATAAGAGCTACTTTGTTCATAAGTTTTTCAGAGCCTATATAATTTGGGTTATTATATATAGGTCTAGGAACCATAAGTGATTCTATTCCTGGCTGACGGCTTTGATGCTGGGGTGGAAAAGCAATTGGAACTCTTTTACATTTTGTTTCAAATCCTAAATATGGATATACCGGATACATAATACACATCCTCTCTATAAATCTTCATAGATATTATATGCACTATATAAAGAAAGTGTTCTTAAAACTAGATCATCAGAGTATCAAATCACTTCTTGGATTTTTAATTCCTTATTCCACACAAATATTTATAGCTCATTGCATGTTTTTGGTCGAACAACTATATTGTACTCATTGCAATAATTTGTTCACGGATAGATTTTAATCCCTTTTCTGTATCAAGTGAAAAAGGGAATTCTTTAATCACTTTCCAACCATCATTTTCTTTTGTGAAAATTTTTATGGTGCCTGGTTCGGGGAACTCTGTTGTCTCTCCATCATTATCTAGAAATACTGCAATTTCTTTATTCATACTCATCTCCCCCTTTTATATCTGCAATAATAATCTTACCTAACATTCTTCTAACATTTAAAAAACTACAAAAAATAAAAGATGTAATGAAAATAATCATCACATCTTTGCAAACAATTTATTTATTTCACTTCTTTATATTTAATTGTGTATTTTACTTAACTATCTCTTTAGTTTACCTATGTCTATTATATACTACTGCATAAGAATCTTAATAAATTTATATAATATTATACCAAATACTTAGTCCTTTTATAATATGTACATATTACAATAAAATAGTTACAATAGCGTTACTAATTATTCTTTATGCTAATTTGCTAATTATGAACATAACTACGGGAATAGTAACCATACTCATAATAGTTGTTACAAAGACACATTCCGAGGCATAAACATCATCGGAGCCATTTGCCCTTGCAAGCATGGCTATAGTTACCATGGATGGAAGTGAGGCAATTAGTGTAAGGGTCATAATGGCTTCCTTTGAGAAGAAACCTCCTGTAAAGGATAAAACTGAGTATACTAGGATAGGAGCTACTATCATCTTCATTATAACAATAAGAAATATGGTCTTCTTCTTCCAAGTATTTCTAAAATTTATGGTTGCTAAGTTTCCTCCTATATAAATCATAGATAAATATGCTGTAGTATCCCCCACACCTTTTAATGTATCTACTACTATTCCCTTAGGATTAATACCAAGTATAATTAATAGGATAGCAGCAGCCAAGGCAATAGTAGTTGGATTGACTACCTTCTTTAAGTTATTCTTTATATTCGTTTCTTTAGTGCTCGAAGTTAGGAATGTCCCTAGGGTCCAAAGGGTTGAATGGTCAGCCACACTAAAAATAGATACATATAGCATACCCTTATCACCGTATAATGCTAATAGTAACGGAATACCCATAAACCCTACATTTCCAAAGGTAGTCTCTGCTGCATGAATATCAGCAGTATTACCTTCAAGTTTTCCTACTTTAGCCGTTAGCCTGCCAATAGAAAAAAGAAAAGCAATTAGCCCAAAGGAACACAGGAGAAATGGAAAAGCTTTCATCAAAACTTCCCTATTTCCTGCTGATGGTACTAAAGTAATAATTAATGCTGGAAGAGTTATATTAATAACTATTTTTGCCAGAGAGTCTAAAACAACGGTTGTTAAGACCCTAGCTCTTGCCCCTACTGCCCCTATTGTTAAAAGAACAGCAAAAACTATCATTTGATTAGTAATAACATATAATTCTTGATTCATCCCTATACACTTCTCCCCTTTATATATTTACATACTATTATATTTGTAATAATTGGTATTATCAATAGATTTATTGTATATTTATACCAATAAATAATTAATAATAAATATATTCAAGTTATATTTTTTACTTTTAAATTTCTATATATGATGTATATATAAATTTTCAAAAAAATATTTTAGAACTCTATTTTTAGTAGTATACTAACTAAATAACGGGTATATATATGAATGATTGTTAATTTATTATGTACTATTTAATTATAATCGAAGGATGTGTTTATTGATGGCAGATGGTAATAATCTCAATGTAGCCTTAACCTATAATCTAAAGAAGAATGCAAAAACATTAAACTACGATGATGAAGCAGAATTTGATGATATGGATACAGTAGAAGGCATCAAGCATGCTTTGGAGTCCTCTGGATGTAATGTGATACTTTTAGAAGCCACTGGAGAAATTATCAGAAAAATTCAGGAGGAAAAATTTGATATCGTTTTTAACTTTGCTGAAGGTCTTAAAGGTAGGGGGCGAGAAGCTCAAATACCAGCTATCCTAAATATGCTTTCTATCCCCTTTACTGGTTCTGATGAAACTACTCTAAGCATAGGCCTAGACAAGGCCCTCGCTAAAAGGGTAGTTGCATATGAAGGAGTAAAAACTCCAAAGTTCCAAGTATTTTTTACGGGAAATGAAAAGCTAAAAAAAGGACTTACATATCCTCTTATTGTCAAACCCAATGCCGAGGGTTCTAGCAAAGGAATTATTGATAAATCCGTGGCCAAAAACGAAGAAGAGCTCTACTATCTTATAGAAAGAATAGTAAAAAACTATAATGAACCTGCCCTCGTTGAGGAATATATTGATGGTAGAGAATTTACAGTTGGCATATTGGGAAATGGTGATAATATTGAAGTCCTTCCTATTATGGAAATAAATTTTGATCAGTCTAATGATACAGGCTTTTATAGCTATAATGTAAAGAAGAATTCTGAGGTAATGACTAGCTTCATCTGTCCTGCAAACCTAACTCCAAAGGAGGAGAAAGAAATAAAAAACTTTGCACTTAAAATATATAAAACTTTAGAGTGTAAGGATGTAGCTAGAATAGACCTCAGGGTTTCTAAAAAAGATAATAAACCCTATTTCATAGAAATAAATCCCCTTCCAGGCCTCATTAATGGGTTTAGTGATCTAACATTAATATGGAATAAAATGGGCAAATCCTACGGAGAGCTTATTGTAAGAATACTTAACGAAGCTCTAAAAAGATATAATATGAATACTGTAAGCATCGAAAAAACCCAATAAGATTTCAAAAGCAGGTGATAATCACCTGCTTTTATAGTGCTCTATATTTTTTCATTATATCTATAACCCTATCTATAGGTATACCATAAACCGTCCCTTTACGACCTATCATTGTATTAGCCATGAAAATAGAATTAAGTGTGGCCTCTTCTATAGTCTCTATGGTGGCCTCAAAGATCGAATTTAGAGCTTCATTTTTTATCATCTTTATAGATCTAAAGTGAGATTCTTTCTTTTTCTTTATATCTTTGGCGTCACTGTTTGGAAAGGTATTTGCTGTAGAGAAGGCCAGTATTATTTCACCACTACCATTCTGTGCATAGGAACCAGCCCTAGCTAGTCCAAGTCCACCCCTCTTGGCTAATCTATTGAGTTGATGTGGGAGCAAAGGAGCATCAGTAGCTATTATTACAATCACTGATCCTTCCACATAAAAATCAGGCATCATATCCTGTATAATATTCCCTACAGGTACACCCTTAATTATCAGATCACTTCTTTCACCAAAATTGGTAAGTACCAATGCTCCTAAGGTATAATCATGGGGAAGTTTCCTAGATGCTGTGCCAATACCACCTTTAAACATAAAGGACACCATCCCAGTACCTGCTCCAACACTTCCTTCATCTACCGGTCCATTCTTTGCATTTTCTATGGCTTCTAATACATGATGTTGCCTTACATATCTTCCCGATGGATCATTTAAAAGTCCATCATTACATTCACCTACAACAGGTAGGATTACATATCCCAGCTCCCTAACTTCTGGATGCTTTTGAACCATGTATTCTGCAATGCCATCGGAAACAATGCCCACATTCATGCTACTTGTAAGAGCTATGGGGGTTTCTAAAAAGCCCCATTCATTTATTTGCGCAAGTCCCGTCATCTCTCCAGCGCCATTTAGTATGTTACTGCCGGCAAAGAGTTTTTTATTAAATATATCATTATTGGGCATTATTACTGTAACTCCCGTTCTTGCTAAACCATTGCCTGGACCTAATCCCACTTCTCCTTCTATCAGAGTTTTATGACCGACTCTTATACCCTTGACATCAGTTATGGAATTATATCTTCCAGGACTATACTTTCCAATCTTTATGCCTAAATCCCTAGGTCTTCTTCTCATAGTTTGCCCCTCTAATATAGAATAGTTTAATTTTAGATAGATTAATTATATAGTATCTTTATTGTTTTGAAAATATTCTCCATGAAATATTAAGGGCTCTTCTCCATAAAATTATATTTGCTAATAGTGCTAAAACAATATAAATATATATCCCCAAGGGTATATTTTGGCTTAAAAAATGAATTCCTCCCATGATTGCAAGAATTAACATCATAGGAATTACCGCCCATCCGTTACTTTGTTGAGCAGCTTCAAAGTTTTTAGCAAAGGGTAGTTCTTTTTTTAGTACTTTAAAACACAGAACTGTAAATATGAATATGTTGAGTAGTACAGCTATTAAATCAGGTAATATACGAAATCCAAATATTCCTATAAAAATAATGCATTCAAATATGTATATTGGCATTAATAAATTAACTAAAAAAGCCTTAAGGGACCCTTTAAAGATTGGTGATAATTCCTTAATAGGCATAACCCTATAAATCCATGCAGCTTTATAGTTAGATGAATATGGCATCATTAGGATTACCGTGGGCAATAAAAGAGCACAGAAATAAATATGAAAATACAGATTGCTTGAAGCAATCTCACTGAATCCCATGGTACGCATTCCGTTTATCATAAAGATAAAAGGGAAAACAAAAGCCAATCCCAGGGAAGGATACACCTTTAGTTTAAACTCTCTCTCATTTTTCATCATCCTAGAAGCAAAGTAAAAAAAGGTTCTTTCTTCTTTAGAAGAACATATTATTTTAGATATCCATGATAAAACCTTTCCTTCATTTCCTTTATTCTTACTACTATGATTATTAAGCTTTTGCAAGTTTCTTTCAAAGGTAGGTATAAGTTTTATGTATATATAAATTGAAAAAACAGGAACAATTAGAGCCAGTAAAGAAAATATAATATAATGTGTATTGATATTATTCTTTAATAATACCTCGAAGGGACTTCCAAACCAAACAGGTATAATGAAATATTGCCACCATTTAGGTTGGAAAGCTATGTCTAGGTCCATAAAACTAAATAGTCGTCCTATAAGCTGATAACCTACCGTTACCGTAATAGATAAACCAATTTGAACATAGTTTATAATATCCTTTAGCTTTTCTCCATCAAAGAAACGTAAAATAACTAAATATATTAAAGCAGTTAAAACCACTATAAAGAGGTCAATTAAAATTACCTCTACAAGAAATAAAAGAAAGAACATAATTCCTTGGGTCCATATGGATACTATAAGGGCAGGGCCTACCAATGCCGCCGTTACAAAGAATAAATACACTATAATATGTATAAGCTTTGCCATATTTAGAGTAATATTCTTTACTGGCTTCGAGAGAATAACATTCTTATCTCGTATATCCAATAAGACCGAAGAAAAATCAGATATTAAAGAAGTCATTATCATAAACATAATAATTCCAAAAACAAAAGTCATTTGAAAAATATAATTTTCTCCAAAGGCCACAAAGATTACAAGAATAATTCCCATAAAAACATATACCCATAAAGATTTTATAAATCCATTTTCTATTTCTTTATCCTTCTTTTTAGTATTACCAATAACGGTAGGTGCCTTTCTACCATCCATCGTAAACTTTATTTGTAGGATTCTTCTCATTATTTCATACTCTACACCCATTTTTTCAAATACTTTTCGAAAAAAATCTAATATTTTCAGTACTTTAAACTCTTTCATATTAATGCTCCTCTGCAATAATAGACACAAATTCCTTTGCCATTGACTGATGCTCACTGAAGCCCGTAAGCTGATTAAAAATTTGTTCTAGGGATCCATCTTGGGATTTTTCTCTTAGCTTTTCAAAGCTTCCATCTGCTAAGATTTCTCCATCTCGAAGTAATATAATACGATTACTGATTTTCTCAACTACATCCATAATATGAGAAGAATAAAATATAGTTTTTCCTTGCCTAGCTAACTCAGCTAATATTTCTTTTACAACTATTACACTGTTGGCATCAAGCCCACTTAAGGGTTCATCTAAAAATAATATATTTGGGTTATGTAATAAACTTGAAATGAGAATAACCTTTTGCTTCATTCCCTTAGAATATGACGATATCCTAGAATTAAATACTTCTTCTATGCCAAAAATTTTCATTAATCTTTTCGCTTTTTTTTCTATTTGATCTGGTTCTTTTCCATACAACTCCCCAATAAATGTCAGGTATTCCCTTGCAGTGAGAGTATCATAAACCTCAGCACTTTCAGGTACATACCCAATTTTTCTCTTATATTCAATACTATCTTCAGATATCTTCTTTCCACTAATTTTAATATCTCCTGTATATCCCTCCAATAGACCAAGGATAATCTTTATGGTAGTACTCTTTCCCGCTCCATTTGGTCCTATATATCCAATAATTTGACCTGGATATACCTTAAGTGATATTCCCTTTAAAACCTCCTTAGTACCAAAACTCATATGTAAATCTTCAATTTCTATAACAGCTTCCTTATTATTTTCCACAGGATTCACTCCCCATTTCCATAGATAAAATTTATAAAACTTCCTATTAATTCATTTGTTTAATGTTCTAATTTAACAATTATGGCTAACTATACTATATATTTCACAATATCCATTCTAATCTTATTAGTATATTTTGTCAAAACTATAAATTTTTTCATTCATATTCTTTTTATAAAAATCTTATACTCCTTATCTGATTGATAGTTTCTAGTAAAAATAATATAATGAAATTAAGAGTTTCTATAAAAATGTTACTACAATGGAGGATCATAATATGAGTTGTAAATCCAAGGAATGTACCTGCACTAATAATTCCTGTCCCCTACATGGAAAGTGCTGCGAGTGCGTGGCACGTCATAAAGATAGGGATGAGATTCCAGGGTGTTTTTTCTCTGAGGCAGGCGAAAAAAAGTATAATAGGTCAATTGAATTCTTTATTAAGGATTACCAAGAAAACTTCGCATAAATTTGCGAAGTTTTTTTATTCCCCTTTTTTCTCTAAAATATTGGCATAAACTTTGGACAACACTAATATTTTTATTATAAAGAGATAAATATTTATTTACTCTAATTTAGTAAGGAGGAAAATCTATGAGGAGATTAATTAATGATCCTTATGAAGTTGTGGAGGATATGTTAGCTGGCTATGCAAAGGCACACTGTGATCAAGTAAAGTTATGTGAGAATTCTGAAAGAGTTATCGTGAGCAATGAAGCACCTGTGAAGGATAAAGTTGGAATTATTATTGGTGGAGGCTCAGGTCATGAACCATTATTCCTAGGTTATGTAGGAAAGGGTTTTGCCGATGCAGCTGTTATTGGAAATATTAACACTTCTCCTTCCCCAGATGCTTGTTATGAAGCTGTTAAAGCAGTGGATGCAGGTAAGGGCTGTCTTTATATGTACGGTAATTATGCGGGAGATGTTATGAATTTTGATATGGGTGTAGAAATGGCAGCCGATGATGGTATAAAGGTTGAAACAATATTAATTACCGATGATGTTCTATCATCTACTAATATTGATGATAGAAGAGGGGTTGCTGGAGATTTCTTTGTGTTTAAAATTGCTTCATCAAAGGCAACAATGGGGGCTAACTTAGATGAAGTTAAATCTGCTGCAATAAAGGCTAATGATAATACAAGATCTATGGGTGTTGCATTATCTTCTTCAACTCTCCCTGTAAAGGGCACAACTATTTTTGAAATGGAAGAGGGAGATATGGAAATAGGTATGGGTATCCATGGTGAACCAGGTGTAAGAAGAGAAAAAATAAAGACCGCCGATGAAGTTGTGGATGAAATCATGGGATATGTTTTACCTGATCTTCCCTTCGAGACCGGTGACGAGGTTGCAGTCCTTGTAAATAGTTTAGGGGCTACTCCCCTTATGGATCTACATATTTGCTATAAAAAAGCAGCTGAAATATTAGAAGATAAAGGCATAAAGGTTTATAAGTCTTATGTTGGTCCCTTTGCAACCTCTATGGATATGTTTGGTATGTCTATAACCTTGATGAAGCTAGATGATGAACTTAAGGAGCTTTTGGACTATCCATGTGAAACTCCATACTTTATACAAAAATAATTCTTAATTCTTAATATAATGATCACTGCAACCTTTGCTGTGATTGTTATATTAAACCAAATAAAGGATGGTAGATTTATGTATGATAATTATATTTTAGATAGGGAATATTTCATAAAAGTTATCGAGGACATGATTAATACCTTCGAGGAGCAAAGGGATTATCTGACGTCCTTAGACTCTCAAATAGGTGATGGTGACCACGGTATTAATCTAAGCATTGGTTTTAGACATGTAAATAAAATTTTGCCTGATTTAAAGGATAAGGATTTAACAACTCTTTGGAAAAAGGTGGGGATGGCTCTCCTTAGCAAAGTCGGAGGCTCATCGGGACCACTATATGGAAAGTTTTTCATGGACTTTGGAGCTAAAGCCGAAAAGAAAGACAGTGTAAATTTCAAAGAATTTTGTGATATGTTTAATGCCGGTGTTGCAGCAGTAGAAAAGATAGGCAAGGCATCTGTGGGAGAGAAAACAATGGTGGATGCACTACGACCTGCCGTAGATACCCTTAATAAAGCCCTTGAAGAGGAAAAAGAACCGAGGGAAGCCTTTGATCAATTTGTAAACACTGCCCATGCTGGTGCGGAGTCAACCATACCATTAGTAGCAAAAAAGGGTAGAGCCATGAGATTAGGGGAAAGAGCAATTGGGCATAAGGATCCTGGAGCTGCTTCCTCTGTTATGATTCTAAAAATTTTTAAGGAGCATTTATATGATAAAGAAGGTAATAGGAGCTAGCTGGAAAAATCATGTGTATTCTATTAATCATGGAAAAACACTAATCACTGAAATTAAAAATCTTGTTAAAGATATAGATAGTATTGATATGTTTATACTACCTACCTTTCCGATGATACCTATGTTCATGCATATTTTGAATGGTAGCAATTTACAATATGGAGCTCAAAATGTTTCCTTTGAAGAACAGGGCCCTTATACTGGAGAGGTTCCCCCTTTAGTTTTAAAGGAATTGGGTTGTAAATATATCGAGATTGGTCACACGGAAAGACGCAATCTTTTCAATGAAACAGATAAAATTATTAATAAAAAGGCAAAGCTTACTTTAAAAAATGAAATGACTCCTGTGATATGCATTGGAGAATCGTCAGACGATAAAATAAACAAATTAGATAAAACTAGGATTAAAACTCAAATACTTTGGTCATTAGATAGTATTGACAAAGAAGATATAGGAAAGATCATATTAGCCTATGAACCGGCTTGGGCTATAGGCCAACAGGAGTCTGCTGATCCTGACTATGTAGAGGATGTCCATTCATTTATTAAAGATATTTTAAAAAATGAGTATGGGATAATGGCAAGTGAAAATATACGAATTATTTATGGTGGTTCTGTCAGTCCTAAAAATGCAGAACTATTACTAACGAAGGAAAATATTGATGGTTTATTTATAGGTCGCTTTGGGTTAAGACCAAAGAATTTCAAGAACATAGTTGAAATAGCTAGTAGGATTTCAGTATAAAGGAGTTATCTCGTTATGAAAATTATTATTGGTTGTGATCATAATGCCTATGAATTAAAAAAAATTATTATTGAGCACTTAATTCAAAAAGAGATTGAAGTAGAAGACATTGGGTGTCATGGAGATGAAGTAGTTTTATACCCTAATATAGCCCAGGAAGTTGCCGCTAGAATCTCAAAGGGAGATTTTGAAAGGGGTATATTATTATGTGGTACCGGTATAGGTATGTCTATTACTGCTAATAAGGTTCCTGGAGTTAGAGCAGCTGTATGTCATGATATGTATTCTACAGCAAGGGCTAGAAAAAGTAATAATGCTCAAATTCTTACCATGGGTTCCCAGGTTATTGGTCCCATTTTAGCTAAAGAGTTAATTGACGTATGGTTAGTCTCAGAGTTTCAAGGTGGTCGCTCAAAACCTAAAGTTGACCTTATTGATGAGATAGATAATAAATATAAGGTGAAATTACCCTATAACTCAAGTCTATAGGAGATACACAAATTAAAAAGTCTTGTTTTGAATAACAAGACTTTTTGATTTATATATATACTTTACCCATTAGTCAGCATAGAAATTTTCTTGTCTTCCCAACATATAATAAGCTTTTTAATATTATTAACAATAGTTCTCAATGCTACTTTTCCCTTCCATAAAGTTGAAATATATTTTAGTGTTTCATAGGCAAAGGATAGTTCCAACTCCCTTCCATCGTATTCATGCTCTAAAACTAAGGAATTGTCTTTACTATTTACTTCTATAACTTTTATATAGGGGAGCCCCCCTATTCCAACAATGTTTGACAAGGTATCTCTAATCTTTTTCCAGCCCTCTTCATCGGATATTTCATCAATCACGTAAAAATTACCCTTTTTATTATATCTAAACATATTCATTTCTGCACATAGCTTTTTTGTTAAATATCGTCTAATGAAGGATTGATCCCTTTCTAGCCTTCTTACTTCAAATATTTTATCCTTTCCATATCTTTTCTCAATATCATTAAAAAGCATAAATCCAACGTAATATGGATTGATATTTCCCATAAAGGGTCTTATAACTTGATTATGCCTATTCAAAAACTCTAAATGTAAATTTTGGGGAAGATCTAATTTATTTAAGATTTTATAATGCCAATAGCTAGCCCATCCTTCATTCATTATTTTGGTTTCAATTTGAGGTATAAAATACTTTGTTTCTTTGGTTACTATTTCTAATATATCCTTCTCCCACTCTTCTAGGCTACCATAATCAATCAAGAACCTCATTATATCTTCTGTAGGCTCTAAAGGTTTTTTATTTAAATCTGGAAAGGGTATATTTCTTTTTTTATCTAATGGTCCTGAAGTCTTGCTTTCTTTATAATACTTTTCAAGTAACCTTTCCTTTTTTTCTTCTCTAGATAGTTCTTTAGGTCCAATAGTTCTAGATGTATGATATCTCATGGCATGTGTAGCATCCAGTATTCTTTCAACCCTTTCATACCCGATTGAAGGGTCTGATATATAGCTTCTAATCCTATCCCCATGGTTTTTAAACATCTCTACTGTATATTTAGCTCTTGTACCCTCTACAAACAATCTATTATTTCTAAAAAAATCATTATGTCCATAAACATGGGCCATGGTTAATATCTGAAGTAACAATGTATTTTCTCTCATGAGATAGGCAATACATGGATCGGAGTTTATTACCATTTCATAGGGTAATCCCTCTAGATTATAACTATAAAGAGTCTTTTTTCTTTCATAGGCCTTACCATAGCTCCAATGGGGGTAATGGGAGGGCATCCCCACATAAGCCTCATAACAAATCATGTCTTCATAACTGCATATCTCGTATTCTTGGAGATAACAATCTAGTCCTTCTTCACTGGCTATTTGCTTTATTCTCTCATCCCATTTTTTTAGTTCATTAATTGTATATTCCATTATATTTTTATTACTCCATCAGCCCCTTTTCTTTATTTAATAACTCCCTTAGGGCTTGAATAATATCCTCCTTTCTTGACATAGTGACATATGAAAAGTTTGGATATTTTAGTTTTGACTTGAAATCTGATTTAATGGTGCTATATGGTACATATCCTCCAGTGGTTATTTGTCCATATCCAAAAAGATTACAGGTTTCACATAACTCCCCGGCCAACTTAACAGCCTTTTCGTTATCTTCACTCCAGTTATCTCCATCACTACAATGAAAAGCATAGATATTCCATATAGATGGATTATATCTTTTTTCAATAATTTCGAGGGCCTTTGCATACCCACTACTTATATAGGTTCCTCCCGATTGTCCCTTATGAAAAAATTCATCCTCATTTACTTCAATGGCTTTAGTTGAATGGGATATAAATACAACCTCTACATTAACATATTTCAGTCTTATGAATTGGTATAGTAAAAAGTAAAAGCTTCTAGCTAAATACTTTTTAGTAGTATCCATTGAGCCAGAAGTGTCCATTATACATATGACCACAGCATTGCTTTCTCTCTTTATGTCATTTTTTATGTGATAATATCTTAAATCCTCTTCCTTAAAGGGAAATCTTTCTTTTTCATCTTCTTGATATTGCTCTTGATTTTCTATTAAATTATCTTCTATTCTACTCCTTTTAGTTGATTGCTGCCTTTTTATTTTTTCTATCATAGATCTTTTCTTTGCAAGTCTAGGTCTAATACCCTTTCTTTGATAACCAAGTCTTTTAAACTTTTTTTCTGACTCCAATTCTTTAAATTTCTTTCTTTCCATAAAAGGCAAATCTAGGTCATCAAATAAATAGTTCATTAGCTCCTCTATGGTAATCTCCGTTTCATAGATGTCTTCTCCTTCACTATTACCTGCCCCTTCATCACCTTGACCCTTCTCTATTTCATCCTCTCCTATTGCATCTCCCCGTTGTTCATCACCTTTACCAGAACCTACACCAGGCTTATTCTTTCCGTATATAAATCTATATTCCTTTATCCCTTTTATAGGGATTTTAATTTTTTTATCTTTGTTTTTGCCAATGATGCTTTCTTCTGCTATTATATCGTTTATATTCTTCTTAATAGAATCTTCAATTAATTTTCTATGTCGTAGTCTGTCTTCTGCCGAGCGGTCCCTACCTTTGCTATCAAATTCTCTAAAGATCGTCAATATATCACCTCCCTATGTAATAGGGCTTTAATCCTTCCACAAATTATTAGCTGAATATTTAAGTATTACATTGCAGCAATGCTCACAATATCCATTTTTCTTCATCTCTTCTACCATGGTATTATATTTCTCACCCTGTTCCTTATCCCTTACCTTAGCCTGCGTAATCACCCTACTAAGTTCTTTTACAGAAGCAGTTAACTTTTTCTCTATTGCTTCCTTAAGGGGTTGATAACAGGTATAGTCTATTTGACCACCATTTCTCATGATATAGAACATATATGAGGTTACATCTTGCCTAAATCCCTTGGCTGCTGTACTACTAATATTTATTTGTTCTTCAATGGATCTTAAAAACTCTTCATCGGGCTCTAGTTCCTCTCCTGTACTACTATCCTTTATTTTAGTTTTGTTTACATAGGCCTCGGCGTGGTCTAAGTAGTTGTTAAATAGATCCTTTGTTTGTTCCTTATATCCATGTATAAATGCCTTTGTGACCTCTTTCTCAAGAATCTTATTATATTCTTTCTTAATTATATTCTGTAGAAAGTTTAAGTAGCGTTTCTTTTCATCATCACTTATTGAAAGCTCTTTTACTGCTTTAATTAGTATTTCAAGAACAGAAATTGGATTTATACAATCATATTCAGATTCAGCTATAGCTTGATCTAAAACCTTCATAATAAATCTTGGGGAAATACCCGTCATTCCTTCCCTTTGGGCTTCTTCCCTTAGCTCTAATATATCTATCTTCTTTGTTGCTCCCTGCTCTACTATTTCTTCTCCATTATATATTTTAAGCTTTGTCAGAGGACCAACTTTATTTGAGGGTGCTAGTCTAGACAAAATAGCAAACATAGAAGCTACTTTTATTGTATGGGGCGCTATATGGGCTTTGAAATTGCTTCTACTTAGAATCTTCTTATATATCTTTATTTCAGAATCTAACTCAAGACAATAGGGAACCTCTATCTTTACAATCCTATCTAAAATAGCCTCATTGGTATGATCAGCTTTAAATTTATTCCATTCCGCTTCATTGGAGTGGGCAAGTATAATTCCATCAAAATAGATCATTGAAGATTTTCCTGGTGAAGGTATGCTTTTTTCTTGGGTTGCTGTAATCATGGTATGAAGATACTCCACTTCATTTTTAAATACTTCTATGAACTCTACCATGCCCCTATTACCAACGTTAAAGGCACCATTTAAAGATAATACCCTTGGATCGTCCTCGGAAAATAAATCCAATTTGGAAATATCTACTGAGCCAACAAGAACTGATGTATCCTGGTTGTTGGGATCAACCGGTGGTACAACACCCACTCCTTTCCTAGACCTAATACTAAAATCAACGGTCTCCACAGGAAATCTTTCAAATTCTCCATTATATTCATTTTTTAGGCGATATCTACAAACAGGGCATAAATCTCCTTCTATTTTTACACCTAACAATCCTTCGAACTCTTCCCTTAAATGATTTGGGACTAGATGAAGAGGTTCCTCCCTCATGGGACATCCCTTTAGAGCATATATTGGATTACTGGCTTCTAAGCCCTTTTTTAAAGCCTCCATTATAGATGACTTGCCGGCTCCAACAGGTCCTACAAAGTAGAGTACCTGCCTAGATTCTTCTCCCTTCATTGCTGCAGCATGAAAATATTGCACAATCCTCATCAATACATTATCGATTCCAAAAAAGTCCTTTTTGAAAAAATTATATCTCTTAATCATTTCATTCCCATATATTCTTCTTAATCTTGGGTGTTCAGAGGCATTGATTACTTCTACTCCTCTATCAATAATTGTTTTGTACATTCTTTCATGAGCTAACATCGGAATAGCTGGATTTTTCTTTACGATTTCTAAGTAATCTAAAAAAGTGCCCTTAAAATTATCCTTCTTTCTTTCATTCCTGTCTCTTTTGATTAACTCTTCAAAATGAGCCATATATCAATCTAACCTCCTCTATAATCCCATTACCGACTTATAGAATTTCTTACAATAAAAATCTTTTAAATAATTGACAGAACAATGTTTGTTTTATTATTTATATTTATGTATCTTAGGTTTGTACTAAAACAAATATTTTAGTGAAATATTATAGATGAATAATTCTAATAAGAAAAAGGCTAGACAATAGTTATTGTCTAACCTCTTTTATCTAGATAATATTACCTTTAAAAGTTGCTTTCTTCTTTGTTGAAGTATCATTATCCTGCACTTGAACTTATATATCTAAGCTTTAATCTTAAAGGATTTATCATTTATTGCCCTGGAAATAGCCAGTATAACATCTAAGTGGTCATATTCATTTTAATTCTTCTTTGCTTATTTCAATAGCTCCTCTTTAATGCTTACTAGATTCTCAATATGGTATTTTTGTATCTCTAAATTTACTCCCTTTTTAATAGAGTTTAATATAAAAATATGACTATATGCTTTTCTAAATAAAGTCAAATGTTTCATATAGTATTTTATATCTACTTGATGTTTCTTACTATTTACTTCCTCATGATAAAATTGAATCAAACTTCTAAGCTCATGCATTTTCACCCTATAATCTTCCAAATTTCTTACCTTCTTAAAGCTCTCTCCTTCAACCACATTATTATTCAAAAACTCTATAAGCTCATTATCCAATGATTTTAATTTTTCAAAGGGATTTGGTGGTTTTATATAATAGTTTACTATTATTGCTATTGCGATACCTATAAAGGTTTCAATCACTCTATTAATAACATAGGTAACAGAATCAAAATCTTGGACTGCATTTACTCTAAAGCTTATAACTAAAAATACTACACATGCTATAGTTATTAATTCACTTTTTTCTAGTAAATTACACAAATATATTATAGCTAATATTCCAAGGGGAATAATATATATATTCTCTGGTATAAAAACCAAGTAAACTAAGGAAAAGACACTACCAATTATAGTTCCTATACTTCTTTTTTTAGCCATTTCAGATGTTTCTATTATTGAGGTCTGAATACATAGAAAGGCAGTCCATGTGGCATAAAAGGGTGATTCAAATCCTAGTATACCGCTTACAACAACTGCTATAAAAGTAGCTATTACGGTTTTGATACTTCTCATTCCTATTTTAGGTGCCTTGATTTTATTATCAAGAATCTTCATATAATCTACCCTCTTTAAAAGTTTATTAAAATTCTATGGGCATTAATATTGTTTTATTACTATACTATATTAATTGATAAAATTTTTCTATTTTGCTAAAAACCAGATCAGCCACCCAATTAATGCTGAAGGTGTTTTTGAGTTTGATACACTGCTTATATACTTATTATTGTATATTTCTTCAATGGTATCCTTGGCTTTCTCAATATTAATTGATCTATTTATTTCACTATCTTTCTTTTTATAAATTTCTTTAATCCTTTGGCTTAATTCTGGCTTACCTGCCAAGGAATTATAGGTAAAGAAAATACTCCCTTTTACTTCAGAAAATTTCTCATTTAATTGGATTTGTCTTTCTATCTCATCATATCCATACCATGGGCTATCAGCGTTAGAATTTCCTGCTCTATAGGCTGCTTGTCCAATATATAAATTAACCTTTGTTCCTTTAACAGTTTCTGCCCACCAACTTAAAAGTTTACTATAGTCTGCAACAGAAAATCCAATATTCCAATAAAGTTGTGGTGCAATATAATCTATCATCTCTTCCTTTACCCATTTCCTCGTATCGGCATATTGCTTATAGTAGGATTGCATTCCATTTGTATCGCTGCCAAGGACATTAGTCTTTTTATTGGCCCATATACCAAAGGGACTAATTCCAAAATCAATATCCTTAGAAGTGTTTTTTATCGCCTGTGATAAATCTCTAATAAGTATATTGACATTTTCCCTTCGCCAGTCATCTATATTTGCAAACCCAGTTCCATATTTCTCATAGGAATTCTTATCATCAAAATTTGTTCCTGGATAGAAATAATCATCGAAGTGAATACCATCTATCTTATACCCATTAATTATCTCAAGTACACCATCTATCACTAACTTTCTTACTTCAGGGATGCCTGGATTAAAATATAGATTGCCATCTGTATGTTTCACTACCCAATCGGGATTGAGTACAGCTGGGTGTGAAGGTGCTAGGGAAGCCAAATCATGCTTTGGTTCATTGGCAGTCTTCTTTGTAATCCTATAAGGATTAATCCACGCATGGAGCTCAAGCCCCCTCCTATGAGCTTCCTCAACCCAAAACTTAAGAGGATCAAAATTATCACTTGGTATTAGCCCTTGACTTCCCGTAAGATATTTTGACCACGGGAAATACTTGGAAGGATATAGCGCATCTGCTGTAGGTCTAACCTGTAAAAACACAGCATTTAATCCCATGTTCTTTGCATGGTTAAGGATATTAATAGCTTCTTTTTTTAATTCATTCGCATCGGTATTAGGTTTAACTGGATAGTCTATATTTACTACAGTAGCTACCCAAAGTCCACGCATCTCATCTTGCTTCATATTAATTGGTTCAGCCATTGCAAAAATCATAGATTGCTGTAAAATCATCACAGCTAAAAACATCCATATAGTTGCCTTCACGATATTTCTCATAGTGTCCTCCTTATGTCCTTGTTTAATATTTTCATATTTAAGTGATTTCGGCAACCTCAATTAGATTACCTGCCGATATTTTATTTTTAATATAAATGTAATGATTAGTAACATTCCTCAATTTAACAGCCCAACAATTCAAAAATATAAATAAAGGATAAATTGCATAATGCAATTTATCCTTTATTTATATTTTATTTAAACTATTATCTTATACCATATCCATATAAGCTGATACGCCATGTTCCATAGCATCTAGTCCATTCATCTCTTCATGGCTTTCAACCTTTAAGCCTACCGTATTTTTAAGAATTATAAATGTAGTGAATGCTAGCATGAAAGCTGCCATACAACTTATAAGCACACCTATAGCTTGTGATCCAAGTAAGGATAATCCACCACCATAGAATAATCCCTTCGCTCCTTCAGCAGTAGATAATAAACCAATAGCTAAGGTTCCAAAAACTCCACAGACACCATGGACAGAAATCGCACCAACGGGATCATCTATTTTAAGCCTTTGATCAATAAACTCAACTGAATATATCATTAAAATTCCACTAATTAGTCCTACAATAATTGATCCCACAAAGGATATTATATTTGCCCCTGCTGTAATTCCTACTAAACCTGCCAAGGCACCATTTAAAGTTAATCCTGCATCTACTTTACCATATTTGATAGAGCTGATCACTAAGGCGCCACATGTGGCAGCAGCACCACTTAACAACGTTGTTATTGCTGCATGGGCTGTTTGTGGTGAAGTAATGTCCAATGTGCTTCCTGGATTAAATCCAAACCATCCAAACCACAATATAAGAACTCCCAATGCTCCTAAGGGAATATTATGACCGGGTATTGGTTTGATTACTCCATTTTTATATTTACCACTTCTAGGTCCTACTAACCAAGCACCTGCTAAAGCACAAACTCCTCCTACTGCGTGAACAGCTGTACCACCGGCAAAATCCATGAATCCTATTCTTTCTGCTAGAAATCCACCACCCCATATCCAGTGTCCAATCAGAGGATATATCAATAAAGTCGCTACGAAACAGAAAATAATATAGGAACCAAACTTTGTTCTTTCTGCCATGGCACCGGAAACTATAGTTGCACATGTTGCAGCAAATATTGCTTGGAAAAAGAAAAAGATATCAAAGGAAATACCATTTATTTCAATTGGCTTATTTAAAAGCATAAACATATCGGATCCTATAAAACCACCTATATCCGATCCATACATAAATCCATATCCAACGAAAAAGAAACATAATACCCCTACGGAAATTGTTACAAAGTTTTTCATAATAATGTTAACTGCATTTTTAGCTCTAGTAAATCCAACTTCCACCATTGCAAAACCTGCATGCATAAGAAATACAAGAATACTCGCTATTAGCACCCACATAGAATTAGCTATCATTGTGTCCATATTGTCCCCTCCTAAAAATATATAGTTATAACTTCATAGTTAAATATTGCATATTAAATTATGTATAACTTAATACGCAATACAATTAGAACTAGTACAGTAGATTTATATCAAGCGGGAACATATGTAACTGTTTTTTATATTATAAATAGAAATACTAGAAACTGAATGTACAGAAAGGAAATAATTCAAATATATTTATAATGCAAAAACATTATGGGGTCCGATAGAATTAGAAAAGATAATAAATTTATAGAATTAATGGGCAAGGGGGGCATTCCCCTGAAAACCCCCCTTTATGGCATAGATCTCCTAAAATATCGAAATATCTATACAACAAAAAAAGTCCATACCTCACCAAAAGTGAGATATGGACCTCATCGCCCTATGTAACCTATTAAAATTTTAAAAGAAATCTATTCTTAAATTTATAGTTATTAAACTATTTAATTATTACTTATTTTAAATTAATTGACTATTGTTCTATATGGACCCCATTGCCCCCATAAAACTCTTTAATGATATTCTACATAAGTTCTTCATTGAACTTTTAAAATTATAACCTGTAAAAAGAATTTTGTCAAGTTCTCCAAAAATTTATCTTTTTAATCTTATTCCATTATCACTAAATTCAATTGACCCTGATTTTAATAGTCTACCAACTGCCCTTTTAAAAGCCCTTTTGCTCATCTGTAATTCTTTCTTTATCTTGTCAGGAGAACTATTATCATTCAAGTTAAGAATTCCATCATTCGCTACAATACTATCTATAATCTTTTGCGCATCTCTATCTATTTCCTTATATGCTTTTTCTCGTATGCTTAGATCAAGCTTGCCATCTTCTTTAACATTGGTAACCGTAGCTTCTATCTTATCTCCTATACTATAATCCCCAAAGAACTCTCTCACAGGAATTAGTCCATGATATTTATCATCTACCGCTACAAAGGCACCAATTTCTTTATTTATATTATATATTGTTCCCTCGACCTTTTCATTTTGTTCATATGGTGATTTGCTGTCAAGCAATTTAGAAACCTTCATAGTAGCACACAATCTATTGCTTTTGTCTACATATAAACTTACAAGATACATTTTTCCAGTTTCAATATTTTTAATCTGTTCTTTAAAGGGTAAAAATAAATCCTTTGGAAGTCCCCAATCTAAAAAGGCTCCGAATTTTGTTTCATCTACAGCCTTAAGCATTGATAATTGACCCATCATTAATTTAGGTCTTTTAGTCGTTGCAATAATTCTATCTTCAGAATCTTTATAGACAAACACTTCTATTTCATCACCTATTGTAACTTCTTCTGGCACTTCCTTTGTAGGAAGTAAAATATTATCTTCGTCCCTATTATCTCTTTCATTTAAATAAATCCCTTGGGGCGTTTCCTTAATAATCATAAGCTTTTGTATTTTTCCTAATTCAATCATATTATTTTCCTCTTTCATAGACTTATTTTATGAAAACATATTCTTTATAATATTTTATAGTTCCCATAATTTTTTTCATCATACAATACGGATAATGTCTTTACATTAATTATCATTTGCCCTATTAACTTATAAATTCAACATACCATTTAAGTGGGAAAATCCAAGATACATAGTCACTTATTATGGAAGTTGAATTTAAAAGTCCCGTCTCAGCAATTATTGAAACTAATAAAAAAACTTGACTTGCTAAACTATAGCTCTTCTTTGAATCGGAAATAAATACAAGGCAAAGTATCATTATCCAAGTAAAAATTATATAAAGTATTGTAAATAGTATGTTCATAAAGAACCCACTTATATTATTTAAATTAATATAACCCATTAAAAAATAGGAAATGGTATATGGGATAATACTACTTAATAGTGTAATTATAAAATTAGTAATATAGTATTTCATTTTACTTATCCCAGATAACTCAAGACGGGTAATTATTCCCCTTTTTTTATCGTCAATTATTTTTTTACCGAACCCCATTACAAAAAATAATATTATACTAGCCCATAAAAGCTTAAAAGTATAACTTCCTATTGGCTCTCTGTCTTCTCCCAATACGTTCTCTTTATTACTGATTTCGTGGATTTTCAGTGAAAGTATTTTATTATCGGCCATGGCTGCTTCAAATTTTTCATTAAATTCTACCTCGCTGTAGTCGGAGTCTAAGCTGCGAACTCTATTAAGGGCATCTACATATAGCCAATTCCTCACAACAAGTAAGCTTATCTGATCATTTAGCCATCTAATTGCTGTAGAATTAACTTCTTTATGAGATACCAAAATATCAGTAAACTCTCCATTGAGAATTTTATCTTCATATCCATCCTTGATTTCGTAAACTACGTCATATTTTCCTCTAACTAGCTTTTTTATACTCTCTTCTAGATTTTCCTCAGTAGACAGTTCTATTTCATTATACCCCTTTATCTTTTCTATAAGCGTGGAAGAACGTTCTGTTTTATCATAATCAATAACAGCTGCATTATATACCTTTAAACTATCTCTAGATTCATCATCCAAATATGTACATATATAAGTTATAACAAGAGGTATTATTAAAAGCATTACTATATTTCTTTTACTTGAAATCATTTCTTTTATTTTAATGCTAAATAAATTCCTCAAGCTACGCACTCCTTTTTCTATGGATATAACCGATTGATGCTGCTAATATTATAAAATACAAAATAATTATTATCGTTCTTTCTGTTGTTATCGAATATCCTGATAACAATTTATGACCTATTGAAAGTATGTTTAATCTACTTAAATTTTTAAATATCTTATCCATGGAGTCAAGGGGTAATATAATTCCACCAGCAAATGAAATTACTAGAAAGATTAGCACAAAGCCCCAGTCCCTAATTATATCATTATCTATTAGGATATAAAGGACTATTACTAGCATATGAATAATTATATTAATAAAGGTTACATATATAATAAACTTCAGTAGTCCACCTATAGCAAAAGTGCTAAATAGGCTCATAAAAATTGCTTTAAAAATTGTACTAATTATAGATGTAAAAGCTACTCCTACTATAATCTTTGAAGAATATATATGCCAAAGATTGAAATCGCTATATAATACTCTCCTAATTTTTCCCTTCTTAAAATCATCACTTATATCTAAATGAAATAATACAGCACTTATAATAGACACAATCAATAAAGCCGTAGTAAAATAGTAGTCTACAAGGGATGCCCCATGAAATTTATCCAAATCATTTGAGTTTTCAAATACTTCTCCCCTTATTAAAAAAGCACTCATATAATTTATTGCAATTTTATTTAAATCCTTCAATCTATCCTCAAAACCAAATCCTTCATCCTTCATAATATTCCAATAAATCATAGCTCCATTTTGCCCATTATTCAATACTTCAATAAGATTATCTAAATATCCCACAAGAAATTTAACTGTAATATTTGAACTATCATTAATATATAGATCTAAGGATGCAGGTTTCCCATTATTTAGCCGATCAGTGGTCTCTTTGTCCACGTGTATTAATGCTATCACTTCATTACTCTCTAATAACTCAAGTCCTTCATTAAGACTACTTCTTTGAAAATTCACTATCCCCTTTAGTTTATTATCAGTAATATTTTTAAGGAAGGTCTTTAACTCAAAGGAATCATCTTCAATAGCAAGGGCAATGTTTGACTGAATTTTAATATCATTACTTTGTGATAAAAAAATAAACATATTAACAAATATGATTGCGATCAAAGCCAGTAAGATTACATTTGAAATCTGGTTTAAGGTTCTTTTCATCTCCATTTTTGTTAATATGCTTATTTTATTATATTCAGATTTTATGTCTAGCTTCATCATTGAAATCACCAAAATACTCCTGTTCTCCATTTTTTAATATAAGTAGCTTATTACAGGTATTTTCTATAAACTCCATTAAATGACTTGTAATAACTATAATTTTTCCTTCACTACTCATTCTTGAAATAATTCCTTCAACTTCTCTCCTAGCTATATAGTCCACTCCCACTACAGGTTCGTCCATAAATATGAACTTAGGATCTCTAATAAGACCAATACCTATATTTACTCTTCGTTTTGTTCCTCCCGATAGCTTTGAGACCCTAGTATTGAACTCATCCTCTAACGCTAAATCCTTAGCTACACTTTTACATCTATCTAATATAACTCTTTTATTATTACTAATAGAAGAACCAAACAAAAGAAAATTGTCTTTGATAGAAAGTTCCTCATAGAGTGCCAACTCTTGTGGAATATACCCTATCATTTTTTTTATATCCCCATTATATTTTACATTATTAAGATAATATGAAATATGGCCACTAGTAGGTTTTATAATATTACATAGGATTGAAATCAAGGTGGATTTGCCGGTCCCATTGGGACCGACAATACCTAGTACATTACCACCACTTAAACTAAAACTTATATCATTTAATATTTTTTTATTGTTTATACTCTTACAAAGATTAGTTACTTTAATCATTATTACAGACCCATCCCCTGTATCATAAATGGTAGGAACATTTGTGCTTGGTTTAACATCATATCTATACTATTGATAATCTCTTCGCTTTCATTTGCTGGTAGCACCTTTGATTCAGTCTTTATATCTGATACTAAAGTTGCTACAGCCTCTCCTCCAAGTAGTTCAGACCCTATATTACTTATAACCTCTTGAACTATTTGTTGTGCCTTAGCTTCATCTTCTGCAAGCTTTAACACATCAACTTTATCATCATTATTTTCTTCCATATTTACTTTAACATCATTTCCAAAGGCGTTGTAAGATACAACTTCAGTCATTTTAATAAATTCTGTTTGCATTCCTAGTTCAACTTGTCTTATCATATGATCCTTATCAATTGCCATTACATAACTTGTATCAAAATTTTTAAGGGCTGCCATCTCAGGCATAGAAGGTATAGCTTTTAATTCTGTAATGATGTTTTCAATTCCTTCATCCCAGTTATTAACAATCTGATCTTCTACTTCCTTCATTCCTTCATTAAACTCTTCTTCTGTTAAGCCAACTTTTTCATAATCTTTATTCTTGATAACTAAGTTCTTAAATTCTCCAACTCTTGAAACAACTAAAGCTTTTACTGCTTCATCATCCTTAGCAATCTTTAAAAGATCCCCATATAGATCATATATCTCCAATATATTTAGGTTTATCTTATACTTAGTTACTTTAATTTCCTTTTGCTCACCGTTAGCATTTAATGTTGCTGTGTTATCATCTAGCTTTTCAACTTTTCCATCTAGATAATTATAAATAACGTCCTTATAAGGCTCATAGTTTTCTGCCACAGCTTTATAGAGATCATCTTCCTTCTGAATTAGATCAAGATATGCTTTAATATCAATATCTTCTAAGCTAAACTCTAAACCCTCTTGTTTCATAGCTTCATTAATATCAATGTAAAATGGCTTATCATAGAACTCAGGAACTTTTATAACGGCTTCCCAAGGCTTAATCTTTATTTGTCCATTGATTAAATTCTTCCCAGAGTAATTCATTCCTAAGTCAGCATCTACTTTAAATACACTCTCATCATCGTCAGTTATCATATTTAGATTATATAGAATTTCAAAATTTTTAAGCAATGCATTTGCAAATTTCGCCATATCCTCTGGACTTTCGGATGAGTAATCAAATATTCCTCGTTCAACAGCTAATTTTTCATCCAACTCTGCCTTAACAGAAACAGTTGCGCTTACATTTTTCTCTTCTCCAGTTTTTACAGAACTATACATGATGTGATTAATTGGGTCTTTAGTTATCATATAATCTTTAACTACAGGATATGTAACTAAAGCAACTATACCTACTACAAGTACCCCTAAAATTGCAAACATTATTTTTTTATTCATTTCTAAATCCCCCGTTTAAATGTTTTGTTTTGACACTTACAAATTCCCTAAAATTTCTTGTGTTCTTTACATAAAAAAACAACTTCGCTTACAATAATACTACTTTTGAGTGATTTTATCAACGTTTAAGTTAACACTAATTCATTTACTTATATTACCAATACCATTTCTTGGTTAAATTTGCTTATATGAATATAATAATCTTTGTATTCGGTACATTGACAATAAACTAGAGTAAATCATGCTATTCTATCCATAAATATAATTAATTCATATTTTTAGCTTGTATCTTAAATAATTTGATTATTTGCTAAATAGTGTAAAAACTATCCACATTGGGAATATTAATTATGTTATAATATCTGTAAAATAACTAAATTCATTATATAGGAGGGTATTATATACATGAGTAAAAATGTAAATATTGATTGGAGTAATCTAGGTTTTAGCTACATAAAGACTGACCTCCGTTATATATCTCACTGGAAAGACGGCAAGTGGGATGATGGCAAATTAGTGGAAGATAATATGCTCAGCATAAACGAGGCATCAACTGCCCTTCATTACGGTCAGCAATGTTTTGAAGGATTAAAGGCCTATCGTACAAAGGAAGGAAAGATACAATTATTCCGTCCTGATCAAAATGCTAAGCGTATGGTTGACAGTTGTAGACGAATTTTAATGCCTGAGATCCCTGAAGACAAGTTTATTAATGCATGTATTGAAGTAGTAAAAGCAAATGAACATTATGTTCCACCCTATGGTACCGGTGCAACTCTATACATAAGACCCTTTGTTATCGGTGTAGGAGAAAACATTGGAGTAAAACCAGCGCCTGAATATATTTTCAGTGTATTTTGTCTTCCTGTAGGTCCATATTTTAAGGGTGGAATGACTCCTGTAAACTTCACTATATCAGATTATGATAGAGCAGCTCCCTATGGTACAGGTGCTGCAAAGGTTGGAGGTAACTATGCAGGAAGTCTTTATCCCCATAAACTTGCTGTGGAAAAAGGCTTTGCAGACTGTATCTATCTTGATCCAGCAACCCATACTAAAATCGAAGAGGTTGGAGCAGCTAATTTCTTTGGTATAACAAAGGATGATAAATTTATTACACCAAAATCTCCATCTATTTTACCAAGTATAACTAAATATTCTCTTATGCATATAGCTGAGAAATATTTAGATTTAGAAGTAGTTGAGAGAGACGTATTAGTAGATAATTTAGATGAGTTTAAAGAAGCTGGAGCCTGTGGCACTGCAGCAGTTATCACCCCAATTGGAGGTATTGAGCATAAAGGTAATTTTCATGTTTTCCATAGCGAAACCGAGGTAGGTCCTATTACCAAAAAACTATATGAAACATTATATGGTATTCAGTTTGGCGATGTTGAAGCTCCTGAGGGATGGATAGTAGAAGTTAAATAAAAATAATACTTTAAAAGCTTGCCAATACTTTCTTGGCAAGCTTTTATTTCATACAAATTTAAAGGATTTAAATTATTAATTTTTCAACAATACTCTCCACATGAATTTCTGTAGTATTTAAAAATTTTATATTGTCTTCATCTTCTTTTCTTAATATTAAAGGTAACTCCGTGCATCCTAAAATTATCCCATCTACTGAATTTTCTTTCTTCATTCTTTCAATAATTTTTAAGAATTCTTCTTTTGTATCTTCTTTAACTATTCCTAGTTCTAATTCAGTCATTATTTTACCATGTATATAGTCTTGCTCCTCATCGTTAGGTACAAATGGAGTTACTCCATATTTTAAAAGTTCTTTTTTAAAAAAGTCTTCTTCCATGGTGAATTTTGTTCCGAGTAATCCTATATTCTTTATATTTAAGTCCTTTGTTTTCTTTCCTGTTTCTTCAACTATGCTTATAAGAGGTATTGGTGATAATTCTTTTAATTTATGGAATACAATATGGGGAGTATTTGCACCTATTGCTGCAAAATCAGCACCTGCATTATATCCTGCTTCAATAGCTACTAACAAATAATCTATTAATTTATCAAACTCTTTTCTACCCACCATATCAAGTAATTTATTCACATTTAAAGAATTAATAAAAAACTCTGGACATTCTTCTTTTCCTTTTAGGTTTTGATAATACTTAATGATTAATTTATAGTAATCAATTGTTGATTCTGGTCCTAATCCTCCAATTAAACAAAATTTCTTCATTATAATTACTCCTCTCTTTATTTTTAATAGATATTACAAGCGTTTTTTTGGTAAATTCTACGCCTAACAGCTAATACTCTACTTTACTCTCTTTAGAATTTCTTTTAATCTGTGGCAACTTCAGAATTCAATAACGCTAATAGACATTCCTTTCCCCTATCCTGGCATAATTCTAAATCTTTGTCTTCTATATAACCTCTACCCTTTAATTTTGTGATATTACTCTTCATGTTTTGCTCCTTTTTTGAAATTAAAATACTTAATAGCTCTAGTCTTTCCATTGTGAAGTTGTACTTGAACTATATTAGTTACATTACAAAGTTATATTCCCTTAATATTCCATAAAGAAATAAAAAATCCTTTATTATTTGTAAAACAAATTAGGCTCACTTTTGAAGTTCAAAAGTGAGCCTAATTTTATGTATTTCCTATTATAATTTGTGGGCAAATTCATCTAATTCATCTGCCAATTTGGACAGTTCATTTATTTCTGCTGTAATTTCTTCAGTTCCTGCAGCTTGTTCTTGTGTTAATTGACCATTTTGTTCTACCATTTCAAGTATTTGAGTTACCCCATAATGAATTTCTTTTAAAACATTCGAAATTTTATCTACTGATTCCTTGCTTGATATTGCCAGTTTTCTTATTTCTTCTGCTACAACCTGGAATCCTCTTCCAGCATCACCGGCTCTAGCTGCTTCAATCGATGCATTCAACCCTAGTAGATTTGTCTGCTGAGCTATTTGATGTACAAACTGTATTATTTGATCCGTCTCTTTTGTCTTATTTAATGAACTATTGACATAGGTAATCATATCATCCCCTGAGATAGCTATTTTATCAGCACTTGAAGCAATTTGAGTTGTTGTTTTCGACATTTCTCCTAAAGAATTAGCTAAGGTTTTAATAATATCATAAAGCTCTTCTCTATCGCCTACATTTTTTACAGTAGCAACAGCACCTATAATCTCTCCTTCTTCATCTAATATAGGGGCTGAAGTCGCTGCCATAAGTTCCCCGTGCACTTCTTTTGGTATTAAGACTGTAACCTTTTTTCTTTGTTCAATTGCTTGAAGTAGGGCTAGTCCCTCATTCATTAGTTGTCCTTCTTCTACACGCAAATTCACATTCTCTCCTGGAATACATCTTATTACCTTCTCTTTATCACTTATTGCAACTGCTAAATCATCCTCTGTAAAATCATTGATAAATGGGGCTATATCTATATATTTTTCAAGTAGTTTATGCATATCGTTCATCCCCCTATAGGTTTTAATTATTAGTCCCCTTAAGGTTTCTAGATTTTTTTTGAAATTCCTGCATAATCAGACAAATTTATGGTTAATAAATATAATTCTACTATAATTAGCAATAATGTTATATACAATTAACTTAAATCATGTATCTTTTAATATACTAATTATATTGTACTAAATCTATACTTTAAAGAGCAAAGAGGTGCCATATTGCACCTCAAAATTGACTTAAAAAATATATTCATTTATTTACTTTCAAAGACACAATCTATATCCTTTACAATTCTATGGTCTATAAGATTATCATTGGCCATTTCATATAATATATCTACGCTTTTTTTATGTGTTAATGACCCTCTATAGGGCCTATCCTCTGTTAATGCTTGATATATATCTAAACATGCTAGTAAACGGGAATTGAAATCCAAATTTTCTGCTGAAAGTCCATGGGGATAGCCAAGTCCATTTAATCTTTCATGATGGTTTGAGGCCCATTCAGTAATATCATTAAATCCATTTAAAGATTCCAGACAAGTTCTCGTATAATAGGCATGGGTTTTAACTAAGAGAAATTCTTCATTACTTAATTTAGAGGTTTTATCTAAAATACTGTTTGGAATAGCAAGTTTTCCTAAGTCATGTAAGTCTGCTGCAATCATTAATTTAAATTTTTCTTCTTCGCTTTTATTATAATAATCGGCCATTTTAGATACCTTATCAGATAATCCTAATGAATGCTCCGCAGTAAATTCAGATTTACAATCAATAATCTTAGAAAAAACCTTCGTAATATTTCTTATATCCTTATAGTGTAATACTTTTCCAAAGGATGGAAGATTCCTTATAAGTGCTTTGTCTACAAACTCATCCTTTAAATCTAAAGAAAAGCTAATTTTGTTATATACATTATAAAAAGCCTCTAAAATCCTAGAAGAGACTAGTTTATTTTCTTGTTTTTCTAGGTATTTAAATATCTCTTCTTCTTTTTCTTTATGCCTTTCCTTTAAATTAAATACAAGGTCTAAGGTATCTGCAAAGCTTATTATTTGAGCCATAAGAGGAATATCTTCTCCTTTAATACCAAATAATCCTGTTCCATCATAGCGTTCATGATGGTATTTAATGATATTTGTAACATCTGTTAAAAAAAGAAATCCTTTAATATTTTCCTCACCAATAATACAGTGGTCTTCAATTCGTTCTAAATCCTTTAACTTTTTACGATGCTTGCCTTGTAAATTGTTATGTAATATTTTCTCACTAAACCCATTATCATGTAAAATAGATAGTGCAACAATATCAAAACATTCCTCAGAACTCAAATTAATCTCCTTAGCTAAATTATGAGAAATATAAGCTACACGTTTTGAATGGTTAGAAGCAACTCCTAAAATATCCATTTCTACAAAGTCCAACACACTAGATATTGCCAGTAAAAGGTCATTTAGATTTAATAGCATCCTATTCTCCCCTAATGTAATTATATAATTTTCATCATATTTCAAGGGCTGAAATTTTTCAGCCCCTTATATAATCTATTTACCCCTTTTTAAGAAAAATTACCCGGTTAGATAAAAGTTAAGTTAGCACTTTTCATTCTTCATACGATACATTGAACTATCAGCTTCATTTATAAGTTCCCCAAGGGTAGAACCTTGTTCAGGATAAATACTTGTCCCAATGCTACAATTTATCTCAATAGTTTTACAATCTAAGTTAAAGGGTTTTTTAATTTGTTTCTCTAGCTTTGCAACGACTAAAGAAACATCTCTCTTAGAATTAATATCATTTAGCATAATTACGAACTCATCTCCACCAACCCGTGAAACCCTATCCCTACCTCTTAATATATTCTTCAACCTCATTCCAACTTCTGTTAGTAATTTATCTCCAAATTCATGGCCATAATTGTCATTAACATATTTAAAGTCATCTAAGTCTAAATATAGTATTGCAATTTTTCTTTCTTTTTTACCCAAAATTTCATGAAAGTATTTTTCAAAGGCTTTTCGATTTGGTAATCCTGTTAGATGGTCATGATAAGCCATATGTTCTGTCTTTCTTAAAAGATATACCATAACAGCTATAAATCCCATAAAAACTATAGCAATAATAGAGATATTTATTAAAAATGAGTTCGTTTCTTTATTTATTTCATTTAACATTTCTTTATTATTATAGGTAATTCTAATAACAAAGGAATTCCACCAATCATTTTCACCGTCTTTATCTGTAGCTAAAATGGGAATATATTTATAAGTTGTAGTAAAGTCTGGACCATTAATAATTCTAGACTTTATAGCATTAGATACAACTGCTTCTTTAACCAAAGACTTGTCTTGATTTGATACATCAGTATTTATAGGGTCTTTTTCATCTTTTATAATTCCAACGCTATTAGCATATTCACTAAATTTATAAAATATAATACCCTCTACCGACTGATATTTTTCTATTAAGTTTCTGGACAAGGAAAATATATTTAGTTCCTTTAATATAGAATATCTATCAGCTATATCAATGCTTAATTCTATCAAGTATTTATTATCAGGGGTAGGCATGTAACTATATTTTCTTAATTCACCAGTATTAGTTGCTACATCCATTTTATCAGCAACAAAAGTATTCCCTTCTAAGCGGCTCCTTAATAATTTTGCAAATGATGGATACTTTGAAAAATTCATACCTAAATCCTTATCAAAGGTAGTCTTTTTTACTATTAAATTACTATCTATTATGTAGATATGATAGTCATTCATTTTACTTTTAAGTTCATTAAGATTCCAAGTCATGATTTCAGGATTATCTTTATATTCATCCAATAGTATCTTAGAATAGTATTTCATTTCATCATTTAGTATTTTTTCTGATATGCTATATGTCCTATTGGCGTTCTCAAGAGCATTAATAACACTGCTCTCCACCAAACTACTTTGCGCTACATATTTAGACTTAATTATTTCCTTTGTTCTATCATAACTACTATATGATATATAAAGTATTGCACAGAAAACTAAGATAATAATTAAGTAGTTATACTTTCTTAATAATTTCATAATAACACATTCCCCTCTCCATTCATGGAAGCTTCCTTCATATAGCACATCATAGAGTTTAGAATTATTTCTTTGTTTCTACTTTATTTCTACAATTATTGATAATTTCCTCTAAATTAAGGAAACGATTTATTGTATATATATATAACTAACTTTTAACAACAAAAAACGATTGGAATTTTAAACCAATCGTTTTTGTTCTAAGAATGAAATTTTCTTAATTCTTTATTTATCCTTTAATGCAATCGTCAAGGTAACAGCTAATCCACCCCATAATACTATCGCACCGAATAGGAAGAATATAATAGATGTTGTAGTCATCTATTCCACCTCCTTCCAATCTGATGCATTATTTTTCCATGGCTTTTTACCTAGTATTACTGACACTATTATAATTACTGCCACTACACCCCATCCGAATACCAATAAGGCTGACATTGAATAACCTCCATAAGGAGTATTTATCTCTCTTATAATACTTTGTATAAGCATGTATGTTAATACTGCAGGTGTTACAAACTTTATCATAAAATCCCACCATGTACCTATGGAAAATAAAGATACTGAGTTAGTATGCTTTCTTATTACGTGAGTACCAAGAAGCCATCCTACCACAATTGCCTCTATCAGTCCTACCACTACAATACTATAGGAGTTTATAAATGCATCAACTATATCAAGGAAATATAGCCCTGCTCCCGTTGCATAGAATGAACTTAGGCAGAATCCTCCTAAAGAAACAAATGTAACTATTTTCTTTCTATCTAATCCAGTCTTATCCATAACTGCCGAAGCAAAGGCTTCCGTTAAGGAAACACAGGATGTTAATCCAGCGAATACCAGGCATGCAAAGAATAGTACTCCAAATACTGTTCCTAAAGGTCCCATCATTGAAAATACTTTAGGAAATACTACAAAGGCTAATCCTATACTTTGAGAAGCAACATCTTCAATCGGTACTCCTTGGCTTGTTGCCATAAATCCTAGAATTCCAAATATACCAATAGCAGCTAAAAATTCAAATCCACAATTTGCAAAGGCAGTCATAAATGCACTATTATTAATGTCTGATTTTTTTGGTAAATAGCTTGAATATGTTACCATTATTCCCATTGCTAAACTAAGGGAGAAGAATACCTGTCCATAGGCATCTATCCATACCTTAGGCTCCATTACCTTTGACCAATCAGGTGTAAATAATTTATTTAATCCAAGGGCTGCTCCAGGAAGAGTCACACCTCTTATTACAATAATAACCATGATTCCAATAAGTGTTGGTAATAAAACCTTACTAAACTTTTCTATACCTCCAGAAATTCCTTTATAACAAACTATCCAATTTATAAACCATACAGCAACGATACCAAAGAATATTGACCATCTCATTCCAGCAAAACTAAAAGGTCCACTTGAAACCTTCAAAAATTCATTGAAGAAAAATGCATTAGTATCTTCTCCCCATGCTTGCCCAACTGAAAGAAATACATAATTTATTGCCCAGCTTAAAATTAATGTATAATAAGTCAATATTGCAAAGGATGTTAAACTTGGCCACCATCCTAGCCATTCCCACTTTTTGTTTGCCCTTGCAAAGGAAAGAGGTGTCGAGCCTCTAAACTTATGTCCCATTCCATATTCTAGTAATAGTAGTGGAATACCTGCTGTTAGTATTGCAAAGAAATATGGTATTAAAAAGGCTCCTCCACCATTAGAATAAAGCAAATATGGATACCTCCATATATTCCCCAGTCCCACTGCAGAACCTACTGCCGCAAGGATGAATCCCATCTTTGAACCCCATTGTTCTCTATTTTGTTCTGACATTATCATCACTCCCTGTGTTTATTTTGCTCGATTTTAGATATTATATTTAAATAATTTTAACTTCTGCATATTTTTTTAGATAAGGTCTGGCCAGACTTATTAAAAATATATAAGCAAATACTGGAAAATCAAAAAATCTCCCATCTCTAGAACATAAATTTTTTATGTTCTAGAGACGAGAGATTTTCCCGTGGTACCACTCTAGTTTATAGCTCTTTTATACAAGCTACCTCTTCAGGTCAAAAAAGTTCTTGAACCCTAGCCATATAACGGTGGCATTCCTACCTATGGTAGATTCCCGACTTTGTCTAATCCATATAATATGTTTCAACTCAGCATCTCAGGAGTGATTATTATATACACTTTAACACCGAATCTCAGCACCTCCGGCTCTCTGTAGTTAAATAATTAGTATTTTTGTCTCCATCTTAGATTTCAGAATATTAAATTGATTTTTAAAGTTACAAAAGTAATTATATAAATGATACTTGCTTTTGTCAATGCTAATCAAGAAATAAACATTAAAATTTTTTAGGTAATTTATGGATTTATGGGGACGGTTCTTTTGAATTTTCTAAGGCCCTTATAGGATTAATATTTCTATAGATTTAAAAAAGCAAATAGGATAGACTACCTACCCATTTGCCTTTCTAATTTATAGCTACCGATATAATCATATCCTCCTGGAGGATTTTTCGAGGCTTCCTTATCAAAAATAAAACTAACATCCCTACCGAAATGCTCTCCAGCTATCCATAAATGGCAAAGCGCTATTCCCATGTCAATTTGATTGAGTTTCTTATATATTATGGCTTTAATAAAATTTGATTTAACACAAAATGCATCTATTCTATCATTAGTAACTTTAAAATACCAAGGTTGACTATTTGTTGCTGATGGAGCAAGTCGAGCTGATTCTAAAATATCATCTTCTTTATCAATATCTCTAATTTCTTCAATTGGTTTTCTTTTAAATTCTGATATGCTTTCTCTATGTATTGTCTCTGCTGGATTTCCAAAGGCTAAGGCAATAACATATTCAAGATTAGATTCCATTAATATTTCTTTCTTAGGCTTTGCCATTCCAACCCAACAGCCTCCCACTCCATTGGCTGAAAGGAATAAGTCTACCTGTTGTAGAATAAAACCTGCATTTGTTAGATATCCTTCTTTGTTTTCAGATGATAATAAAATGTAATAGGGAGCCTTAATGGGAAGTAAACTTTTAACAACATCTTGGGTTACAATCTTCATTTCAACTTTAATATTCTCATACATAGGTTTTACTGAATTCATACAAGATAAAATGTCTTCAAGAGTCTTCTTGTCAAGGGGTGATAAGTCATACTTTCTAACAGATTTTCTTTTAAATATGAAATCATATAAATTATTTTGTTCCATTCTTCTATCTCCTTTACCCTTCTTTTTGAATTATATTCTTAAGCCCCATCAAGCTACAAATCTCATAGGTGGGTTTTATATCTGTTTTATTTTCAATCTTATTAGGATTAAACCAACAAGTATCTATTCCGGCATTTATTCCTCCTTGTATATCGGATGTTAAACTATCTCCTACTATTAATACCTTGCTCTTGTCAGTATGTTTAATATTATTTAAAGCATGTTCAAATATTTGGGGATTTGGCTTTGATAACTCAACTTCCTCAGACACTACAATATCTTGAAAGTATTTTGCAATAGTAGATTTCCTAATTCTATTGTCTTGCACATCCTTAAGGCCATTGGTAACTATCGTAAGTTTATAGTCCTTATGTAAACTTTCTACAAGCTTTATACTATCTTTATATAAAAAGGATGCATTAGCTAGATGTTTTAGATATGCTTTTGCAAATTGGGCCTCATCAAATCTAGCATTCAGCTTATCTGATAATCTTTTAAACCTCTCGATCTTCAATTCTCTTTGAGTAATAAGACCATCTTCAAACTCTTTCCATATAGACTTATTTATGCCTTGGTATATTTTCAAATGATGATTCTCATCATAGTCTATGTCAAATTCAATCATAGTATTTTTAAAAGCATCCCTTTCGGATCTTTTAAAATCAAATAAAGTCTCATCAGCATCAAATATTATAATCTCGTACTTCACGTTAAATTCCTCCTGTAATTAATTTTATTAATTATACCATAAATTATTCTGCTACCATCATACCTCTTAGAGAAAAGTGATAATTCCACGTGCAACAACCTCTTATGTCTTTATATTAAATGCTTACAAAATTTACAAAGATTAAAATTACGATATAATATTAATATAAAATAATTAATCAGTGGGGTGTTGGAGATGATCACAAAAAAGAATAATCGGTTTTTCCATCATGATTTAAAGCCCTTTAAAAAGGAGTTTACCGAGACTAGAATCAATGAAAATGCTAAAAGGGCTGAGATTTTAGCAATTATATTATTAATAATTGATGCTTTATTAATAGTTATAGATTTACTTATTTATAAACCAATGAGATCTGTAAGACCTGCATATTTATATCTATATTATTCCCACTTAATCATCTTCCTCCTCATCCTTATCTCATTAATATTATTCAAATTCAACAAAAAACCAAAGAATTCTATTTATAAAAGCATTTTTATATATGCTTTAGCCAGTATAATAATTAGTTGGTGTACATTTATGGGAATAAATTCCATAAGTTTTACTGAAGGAATAGTAGCATACATTATTTGTATGTTTTGTTTTGCAACATATTTTTTTATTACCCCACTTGAAGCATTTTTTATTTATTCAGTCTCATTAATCACATTCTTATATGGTTTAATAATAACTATTAATACTCCAGCGCTATTATACAGTAATATAATTAATGTAGTAATCACCATTATTTTGGCTACAGTAACTTCAACTTTAACCTATTCATCCTACTGCAAAGACTTCTTAAACAAAAAACATATACTACAAAACAAACAGCTGTTAGAAGCTGCAAATCAGAAGCTAATGGAATACGAAAAAACTAGAACAGATTTCTTTGCTAATATTTCTCATGAGTTAAGGACTCCCTTAAACGTTATCTACAGTGCAGAACAAATGCTTACTAATAATTTGAAGAATGATGATTTTGATAAAATGAAAATAAATAAATATATTAAGATGATTAAGCAAAATACATATAGATTACTAAGATTGATTAACAATCTAATTGATATTACCAAAATTGATGCAGCTAGCTTCAAGGTAGAATTAATGAATTTAGATATAGTAAAAATAGTAGAGGATATTAGTATGTCTGTTGCAGACTTTATTGAGTATCATGGCATAAAATTAACTTTTGATACAGAGATAGAAGAAAAAATTATAGCTTTCAGTCCTGATAGTATCGAAAGAATCATGTTAAATCTTTTATCTAATGCAGTAAAGCATGGAAATAAAAACGGTTCAATATTTGTTAGTATTTTTTTAGAGTTAAACAATGTTTGTATATCAGTTAAGGATACGGGCACAGGAATACCCAAGGACATGTGTGATTTGGTTTTTGATAGGTTTATACAGGTAGATACTTCCTTAAAAAGAACTAGTGAGGGAAGTGGCATTGGATTATCCTTAGTAAAATCTTTAATAGAAATGCATGGGGGTACCATTTCTGTCAAAAGCAAGTGTGGAGAGGGTAGTGAATTCATAATTAGACTTCCTAATCTAACAATTCCTGAAAGTGATGAGAAAATTAGTTTCCCTCAATCAGAAGAAAAGTATATAAACAGAATAAACATTGAATTTTCTGACATTTATCTATAAAGACCCTTTCGCTATAGATAGTGCCGGCAGCCTCTGTGACAATTAGAAATTAAAAGAGAGTGCAAAGTTCTACACTCTCCTCAAAGAATTATATTAGCCTATATTCATATGCTATTAGTGTCATATACTTTATTTCTTACTCTAAAACTCCTACCTCTTTATAGTATTTAATTGCACCTTCATGTAGCGGCAGCCCTGCTAAGTCTGTAACGGCATCTTCTATTTTGACATTCTTTAGTGCATTATTAGATTGTTTTAAAGTATCTATATTTTCCCAAAATGATTTTGTTAAGTCATATACTACATCCTCTGGAATATCTTCTGATGTAAACATTGCCATCTTTATTGCAGTAGTTGGCACATCTTGTTCCTGTCCTTCATAAGTTCCTGCTGGAATAGTATACTTTGCATACCAAGGGTATTTCTTTTGTAATTTAGCAATTACATCATCTTCGATAGGAACCAATTTACCATCTGCAGTAGTAGTGATTTCTGTAACTGCAGCAGTAGGTAATCCTGCCATAATCCAAGCACCATCTAATTGCTTATTTCTCATAAGATCGATTGCTTCAGTAAAACCAACAAATTGTACTTTTAACCCATCTGGGTAATCAATACCTGCTTCTGCTAAGTGAAGTTTAGTTTCTACTTCTGTGGTACTTCCTGGAGCCCCTGAAGCAAAATTCTTTTCTGCTATATCCCCTAAGCTATTAATATTTGATTCTTTTCTTGCAACTACTTGATTGGGATTGTAGTATAGTCCAGAAATTACCCTTAGTTTTTCATTAGGTCTTCCTTCAAAGGTTGCTTCCCCTTTATAAGACTGATACATTACACTAGTTACAGCCATGCTTACTTGAGCTTCTCCACTCTGTAGTAAATTTAAATTGTCTATACCTCCGTTGGAAGCTTGCGCACTAGCTTTTACATAGTCAAGATCCTTACTCCATAGGTTTGCTATAGATGATCCCAATGGATAAAGTGCTCCTGTGGTTGATGCAGTTGGGATATTAATTGTTACTGTTTCTTTTCCACTACCCTCTTCTCCAGCCTTATTTTCATTTGTTTCTGTAGCACACCCTGATAAAACCATCATTGCAACTAAAATTAGTACTAATACTTTTTTCATGTTGATTTTCCCTCCATTTAATTTATTTTATATTCTAATTTATTAAAGCACGCTCTTTACTCTTTATTTGGATAATTATAATGGCTATTAATACAATAATTCCTACAATATCTGTCTGCAGCTTTGGATCAATAGCTAAAAGCCCCACTATAATAAGTAAAAGTCTAGTAATCATAGAGCATCCTTTAATTAACATCCCCTCTGTCCCTGCTGCTAAACAAATAACTCCAATAGAAGCAGTAATTAACGTCCTAACTGTCAGTAATAGAGATACATTCTCAATACTTCCAATTAATAAAATAGGATTATTTAGGAAGAAGAAAGGTAAAATAAACCCTGTAATCCCTATCTTAATCGCAGTCAATGATGTCTTGGTTTGGTTTGATTTAGCTATACCTGATGCAACGTAGGAACTCATGGCTACTGGCGGCGTTATATTAGATAAACATGCATAGATTAGGCAAAACATATGGGCAGCTATCGGCGTTGCACCTACATCAATTAATACAGGTACTGCTACTGCCGCTACGATAACATATGCAGCTACACCTGGAACTCCCATGCCTAAAATTATGCTCATAATCATTACCATGATTCCACCTAAGAATAATTGTCCTTCTCCTACTACTTCTAAAATAACATAACCAAAGTTCAGTCCTAGACTAGTTAAAGAAACTGTTCCAATAATAAATCCAATCAATACACATGCTATTCCTACTCCAATAGCACTCCTTGCACCTTCTACAGTTGCCATCATGATGGTCTTTAAATCCATTCTAGTTTCTTTTCTAAACCAAGATGATATTAGTGTAGAAAAAATAGCGGCAACAGCTGCAAATAGTGGTGTATATCCTAACATCATCATTCCCATTAAAACTACTAAAGGAATAATTAGATGTCCTCTTTCTTTTATTACCTCTAGAGCATTAGGAATATTTTCCTTGGATAATCCTTTAAGTCCTAATTTTTTTGCTTCTAAATGCACAGAAACTATAATTCCCAAGTAATAAAGAAAAGCTGGCAAAAAAGCTGCAATCATTACTTGAGTATAACTTATTCCTAAAAACTCTGCCATGACAAACCCTACAGCCCCCATAATTGGTGGAGCAAACTGTCCTCCAGTAGATGCTACCGCCTCTACTGCTGCTGAAAATTCAGCCTTATATCCTGTTCTTTTCATCAAGGGTATTGTAATAGTTCCTGTAGTAGCTACATTAGCAATGGCACTACCATTAATCATTCCCATAAAAGCACTTGCAAGTACAGCAACCTTTGCTGGTCCTCCTGGAGAACGTCCTACTAAAGTTAGGGCTATATCATTAATAACCTGACTAAATCCACTATATTTTAAGAAACTTCCAAAAAGAACAAATACAAATATATAGGTGGCACTAACACCAATACCTACACCAAAGATCCCTTGACTCCCCCAAACCATATGACTTAATACTCTTTTTAAAGTGAATCCAGTATGTCCTAGGGCTCCTGGTATAAATTTTCCAAACCAATTAAACAATAAGAAAGTTATTGCTAGGATAGCTAGGTTTTTACTTGCCCTTCTTCCTGCCTCAAGTACCAAAACAATACCTATTCCTGCTATGATTAGATCAGTTTGATTTAAAAATCCACCTGACATAGCTACTCTTTGATAATTTAACACTATGTATCCAAAAACAAGAATTGTTAAGAATATTAATAATCCATCTTGAATAGGTACAAGTTTTCTTTCCCTATTCTCTTTCCTGCATCCTGGATAAAGTAGGAAAGTAAATAGTATTAAGAACATTGCATGATATGCTCTTAAGGTAATTGCATCCATTACTCCTATGGTATTAAAATACAGTTGGAAAATTGTCCATCCTATTAAAAGAACCATTACACCTGTATTTAAAAAACCCTTATATTTTCTAATGCGCATATCTGCATCTTTTTCTTCTAATAGCTTCTGAGCATCTTTTTCTATTTCATTTAAGTCCTTTTTTTCTTGCTCACTCAAGAATACTCACCCTTTCTTTGTATTAATCATGGATTATTCCTTTAAGCCTAACTTTTACATTCTGATTATTAAAACAAAAAAACAGACTATCCCCCACTGGAGCGAATAGTCTGTTCGCGGTACCATCCAAATTTATATCTCATTTAAATAACGGCTTTAAACCGGCTCAGCTTAATCTCTTTTGATTTCAGCCTGCAACTCAAGGGTGTATTTCAACAACTATAGCTTGCGGGCTTCCACCTTTCCCCACTCTCTGTTAAGCATTTCTATTTGTTTACTTATCCCTATCACTGTTTTTAACTATTGAATTATTAAGTATAATAAAATTATCATATTTTTAAATAAGTGTCAACCATTTTTAATTTTATATTTATCTCATTTAGAGATAAGGAATTTAGGAAAATTAGTAAATCTTTATATAAAAAAGATAGTAAGTACAGATTTTATGACCCCTCTAGAAAAGAGGGTTATTGACTCTAAATAATTTATGCCGTTACAACTGTACCTTTGCTATATCACATTCTGCCTTTTTCCTTATTCTCCCTCCAAAAACATTGACTACTAGACCCAACATAACCAACAGCGCTCCAATAATCTGCCAGATACTGAACACCTCATTTAGAAATAGAGAAGCACTACTCATACCTATTACTGGAACTAATAAGGAAAAGGGGGAAACTAGCGCTGCAGGATAGCGAGAAAGTAGTCTTCCCCAAAGTCCATAACCACCTAATGATGCACAATATGCCAAATAAATTATCGACACTATTGTTATCCAATTTATTGAATCAAAGGCTGTTTTCCATGCAGTAACCCCTTCTAACAACAAAGATAATAATCCAAGGGGTAAAATAGCAATAGCCCCTGCCCATACTACTAAAGATAACATTGAAAAGGGTGGGACATCCTTTGTTGCTTTACGCATGACAACATTTCCAATACCCCAGCTAGCAGCTGCAGTTAAAGTTAACCAAAATCCGGCTAACGTCATGCTACCATCCTGCTGTAATCCTACAATAATCATTCCTACTGCAGCTATTGTAAGACCAACTAAGTTATTCCATTTCCATCGTTCTCCTAAAAACAAAGCGGCAATAACTAATGTGAAAAAAGCTTGAGATTGATGTACAAGGGATGAAAGTCCAGCAGGCATGCCTAATTTAACTCCCGTAAAAAGAAAGGCAAATTGCCCTACGTTAAGGGTCAAGCCTAAAGCTATTAGCCATCTCCAAGCTACAGGTGGCTTAGGCAGAAAAAATATAGCAGGTACACAAAGAACAATAAAACGAATAGTAGCTAAAAGCAATGCTGGCATGTTAGCAAGCCCAAGTTTTATAGCTATGAAGTTTAATCCCCATAAAACCCCTACAATAAATCCTATCCCTATGTCATTTTTATTCAAGATTACAACCCCCAAAATTAAAATTATTTGTATTTTAATAAGAATTCTTCAATAATTCCTTTAGAGAAATCCTTGTACATCAATATAGTAATAAAATCATAACGATTACATAGATTTCTCTAATTAATAGAAATATCCTTTAATTTAATTTTAATTTTGAAATCTTTTAATCTCTTAAATTAGTTTTTAATACAAGATTCAATTTTATATTCTGCTTCATATACTAAAAATTAGAGGCACCATAATTAAATAAATATATAATATTATAGGGGGTAACCACAATGCCAAAACATGAAAATTTATCAGAACATATGGATAGCCACCATATACCTCATGAACATCTAGTAACTACTGTTCACCATTGTGCTGCAGTATGCGAACACATGGGTGTTTTAATGACAATGACACCTAATGTTCATATGAGGGCAAGACAACTTCAATTATTACGTGATTGCGCAGATATTTGTCATCTAACAGTAAAATATTTATCAAGAAATAGTATGTTTGTAAGACAATTAGTTGGACTTTGCGCATGTGTTTGTGAAGCTTGCGGAAGGGAATGTTCAAGATTTCCAGATGCTAAGTCTCAACATTGCGCTGAAGTATGTCTGAATTGTGCAAGGGAATGTAAAGCCTTTGCTATGATGTAATTTGTGAAAAGAATGCTCAACTATTTGAGATAGATCCAATTAGATTATTCAATAAGTTTGTAACCCTGTTTAAGTGATATGCTCCCCTTTTTTGTATATAGATTTAAAATGAAAATCTAATACTCAAAGAGGAGCATATTAATAAGTCAACTTATATCATAAGTAAATCTCTTTCATTTGATAATAGTATTTAAACTTCCTTCCTTTTCAAATAACCGTTCAATTTTCTTCTCAACTACCGAGTCTGGAATTAAGGTCGGTGCATGATGTGACTTGACACGTATATCTATAATTAAATTATCGCAGCCCCAATGCTTATTTTTATAATAGCTATTAATACCATATATATCATGGGAAGGATTGCTTCTTGTAAATGTGGCCCAGAAAAAGTTTTGGAGTGAACTACTTATAAATGCACTATCATCACAAAGTATAATCATTGGACATCCCTGTATCATGTCTCTTGTCTCAATGGATGAGCACAACTTGTCTAATTGCACTTGGGCCTGTTTGTAACTTATAAACTTTTCTCCCTCAATAGCAACTACCCCAGGCATAATCAGACGAGGATTTCTAAAATCATGTATATCCTTTAGTTGTTTTGGAACTTCCTTACACAAGTTTCTTTTTTTATCTCCATAGGCTGCAAATACTACCTTGCTTCCTGTATTTAATCCAGTTCCTGAATAATCAAGAGTGTCAATAGTTGTATTAGTTTGAAAATGAATGTCCCTATGGAGATCAATTCGTTCTAAGATATATGCTACAAATTCTACTTCCTTTTGGGTATCTAATGGTTTATTCTCTTCGGCTGTAATAAATAGATACTTAGCTAGGCTCAATTGACCTGTCCCTAAAATTCGGTTTGCAAGGGTCAGAATTTCAGCTGGTTGCTTGATTTTATGATATGGTGTGTAACGTTCGCTTCCGATTGCAAACAGCAATGGATGGACTCCTGCTGCATCCACAGCGTGAACTTCTCTAACCCCAGGAATTTCTTGTTTTACTGCATCACCTGTCAGCTCGTGAATGAGCTGACCAAAGGCGGTATCCTCTTGTGGAGGACGTCCAACAACTGTAAATGGCCAAATTGCATTAGGTCTTGCAAATACTTTATGAACCCTCATGAATGGAAAGTCATGAATGAGACTGTAATAGCCAATGTGATCACCAAAAGGTCCTTCGGGCTTAGTTTCACCTGGATAAACTTCCCCTGTTATTATAAAATCAGCGTCGAGGCTAATACAATAACCATCAACATAAGAATAACGAAAATTACGTCCTGCAAGTAAACCGGCAAAGGTCATTTCACTTAAGCCCTCTGGTAATGGCATGATGGCTGCTAAGGTGTGACCAGGAGGTCCTCCAATAAAAATGCTCACCTTCAACGGTATACTGAGCTTATTTGCTTTTTCTTGATGAATACCAATACCACGATGGATTTGATAGTGCAAACCTACTTCCTTGTTAATTTTATAATCATTCCCTGTTAGCTGAACACGATACATTCCTAAATTACTATTCATGATCCCTGGTTTTTCAGGATCTTCTGTATATACCTGGGGCAAAGTTATAAATGCCCCTCCATCACCTGGCCAATGGTGAATAAGGGGAAGATCAGAAATTTGTATTTCTTGAAAACCAGATAATTTATTTCTTATACTTTTCAATGGAAGTGCCTTTGACGCTGCCAATCCGCTCTTAAAATGTTTGAAGGGGCTTTTAATTATATTCATAGGTTCATCTCTTAATTGAATCACATGCTTTGTTTCCTTTAAGGTATTTCTAAAAATATATTTGCTTCTTTCCAAGTTACCGAATAAATTTGAAACAGCTCGAAATTTAGATCCTTTAACATTTTCAAATAGCAGTGCAGGTCCTCCAGCTCCATTAACTCTCCTATGTATAGCCGCCATCTCAAGGTATGGGTCGACTTCTTCATGTATCCTAACTAACTGACCAGACTTTTCTAAGTCAAAAATACATTCTTCTAGATTATAATACATTCTTTGCTCTCCCCGTTTCTTTAGCTAAGTTTAAATATATATTATAGTAACTAAAAGGTCATAATTCCTCTATCTCCAAGAACATAGATAAGAATCTATAATATCAATTAACATAAAAATTAACACTCCAATAATGCTTAAGACCACTATTCCTGCATACATCTCAATATAGTTTACCCTCATCCAGCTATCCATGATAAAATAGCCCATGCCATACTCAGTTCCATAGGTTTCTGTAAAAAACAGTATAGATACTGCTGTTCCTAATGCCAGCCTGATGGCGGTGATAATCTCAGAAATAGAAGCAGGCACCACTATCTCCTTGAATATCTGAAATTTACTTGCACCAAGGGAATAGAGGGAATAATAGGCTTCCTCTGGAATGGCTTTTACTGCATCCCTAGCTGCAATAATTATCTGAAAGATGATTATTAAAGCAAGCATTATAATCTTCGAAATCTCACCTAATCCAAACAAAAGCATTACAATTGGAAGAAGTGCCATCTTAGGCACTGGGTAGGTAAAATAAACTAAAGGGGAAAGAAGCTTATCTATACTTTTAAAATAACCCATTAAGTATCCAAGGGAAACACCTAAAAACAGAGAAATCAGTACCCCTAAAAAAACTCTTCCAATACTATAAAGAGCATGAATAGCTATAGACTCTTTAAAAATTTCAAGGATTTTTACATATATTATAAAGGGTGAAGGAACTATGGGAAGCTTTAATACTAGAAAGCTTATATACCATATAAAAGTAATAATTGTAAAACTATAGAGACATGTCTTTATTCTTTCTACTAGGATCACTTTGACCAACTCTTTTCAATAATTTTTCTAATTTTCTTGGACATGTCATGGTATTCATTTCTATATCTTAAATTCTCTAGCCCAAAAGCTGTATTTTCAATAACCTCAATGATTCTTCCTGGAGAAGAAGACATTACTACTATCTTTCTGCCTAGATATATAGCCTCATCTACACTATGGGTAATAAATACAGTTGTAACCTTATACTCTTTCCAGATATCTAAAAAAAGTTCTTGCATTTCTTCTCTAGTAATAGTATCCAAAGCAGAAAAAGGCTCATCCATCAACAGCAAATCAGCCTTTAGAATAAAAGCGCGGGAAATAGCAACCCTCTGCTTTTGTCCCCCGCTTAATTCTTTAGGATATCTTTTAAGCATGCCTTCTAAGCCTAATTTTTCAAAAATATAATTTTCATAACCTTCTTCTTTCTCGCTTTTTATTTTCAGTCCTAATAAGGCATTGTCGTAAACATTTTTCCACGGAAGAAGTCCATAATTCTGCTGAATTAATCCTATTCGCTGGAGTTCAGAATTTACCTTAGTCCCATCAATCAAGATACTTCCAGTATAATTTCTATGTATACCAGCTAAAACATGCAGTAAGGTTGACTTACCACAGCCAGATGGGCCTATAAAGGTATAAATTTCACCCTTATCAATACTTATGTTTATACTATCCAGGGCTAGTACTTGCTTTTCTTGTCCCTCATATATTACTGAAAGGTCTTTAATATCTATCATTGTACTTTCTCCTAACACTGGAAAACCCAAGTCCTTTTAGATTTATTTTACAAATTGACTGTCAGTCAAGTCTTTAAACTCATAGTTGGTCTTAATTAAGTCCTTGTTCCTTAACCATTCTATAACTTCAATAATGTCCTTTTCCTTTGACATCCCAGCCTTAGTGTATTTAGGAAGAACAATACTGTTTTTTATATCCTCGGGGAAACCAACTTCTTTAACTAAAATATCCACATAGTCTGCTATAGGTGCATTATTTATATATTCTACAGCTTCATTATAGGCCTGGTACACCGCTTTAATTTCATTGGAGTTTTCCTCAATAGATTTTGAGGTAAAGGCTAGCACACCTGGATTGATACCATGCTTCTTTGTACTATCTATTACAGTTGCTCCATTTTTAACAGCTAAAGTTGCTAAAGGGTCTGGCAATGTTGCTGCATCTACTTTTCCATTTTGTAGCATTTCAAGCCTTGCAGGGATTTGAGGTACAATTTCCTTCTTAATATCACTTTCAGGAAGATTAGCGGACTGTATAAGCTTGTCGGTAGCATATTCTATTAGAGTATTTTTAGAAATTGCCACACTTTTTCCCTTAATCTCATCTATAGAATTTATTCCCAATGTTTTTCCAGCAAGCAATTTATAATTTCCATCTGTCTTTGAGGTTATTTTTACATCAAATCCTCCTTCTTTAGCAAAACTTACAGCCAAAACATCTGTTATAACGCCATCAAGGGTACCACTTTGGAATGCACTGTCCCTATCCTTTGCACTTTTAAATTGTTCTATTTCAACCTGTACTCCAGCCTTTTCAAAGTATCCATTTTGGTCAGCAATAACAAAGGGCACGGAATCAGTATCCGGCAACACTCCAATTGTTATTGTTTTTTTAGGAGCTTCAACATCTGGTGTGCTTGTTCCCTGAGGCTTCGCACAAGCTGTAAAAGTAAAAAAAGATATACCTATTAATACCCACATTAATATTTTTTTCAAATTATTTCTCCCACCTTTTAAATAAATTATTTTCTATTCCTAAGCAGTCCATAACTTTACCTACAACAAAGTCAATCATATCTTCAATGGTTTCAGGCCTATGATAAAAGCCTGGCATAGCAGGAAGTATAATGGCTCCTGCCTCGCTTAAACTAACCATATTTTTAAGATGTATTGTATTCAATGGAGTTTCCCTAGGTACAATAATCAGTTTTCTTCTCTCTTTTAGACAAACATCGGCAGAACGTCCCAATAGATTTTTTGACATACCGTTTGCAATCTCACCAAGGGTAGCCATAGAACAAGGCATTATAATCATACCCTCTGTTTTAAAGGAGCCACTGGCTGTAGCAGAAAATAAATTATTAATATCTTGAATCTTAATATTACTTTCAAACTGTTCTAAATGTCTCGTCAAGATCTCAACAGTATAATCCATTTCATATTTCAGTACCTTTTTTCCCGAATCAGTTATTATTATTAGTACCTCATTTCCCCTATTTAATAATTCCTCAATAAGTCTGACTCCATATACACTCCCGCTAGCTCCTGTAATCCCTACTATGTATTTACTCAAATCCTCACCTCATAAAAAGTATATCTGCAGAACTAAATATTAAGAATACAATACTTACAAGCTGATTTATGTTATATGAAGCTATATTTACATTAGTTAGATTCGTAGGCGATACCATTGTATGCTCCTTATACAAAAGCCAGGCAACAGCCCCTACTCCAGTTAAGTAAAGCCAACTCATATTTGCAATAAAGTATATACAGACAAGAATAATTACAGTTGTAGAATGAAACAGTCTGGATATCAATAGAGCATTTTTTACCCCAAACACAGCTGGGATGGAATACAAACCTTCTTCTCTGTCAAAGTCTACATCCTGTGAACCATATATTATATCAAAGCCAGACACCCAAAGGGCATTTGCAGCTCCTAGAATGAAGGGAGTCCAAGCAAAGCTTCCTGTCACAGCAATCCAAGCTCCAACAGGGGCACCCCCGCTTATTACTCCAAGCACAATATGGCAGGCCCACGTAAACCTTTTGGTGTATGAATATAGCAAGAACAAGAAAATAGCCACGGGCAAGAGCATAAAACAAAGTGGATTTAGCATATAGGACGCTACAGCCAAAAATAGAAAACTAACTGTAGTTATAATAACAACTTCATAGTTTTTCACTATTCCTCTAGGCATATGCCTGTTTGCTGTCCTTGGATTTTTTGCATCTATATCCTTATCTACTAATCTGTTAATTGCATTTGCACCTGTTCTTGCACCTAAAAACGCAACTGCTATCCAGAAAAACACACTAAAGTGCGGCATTCCATCTGCTGCAATTAGCATAGAAATCAAAGCAAAGGGCAGAGAGAAAATAGTATGTGAAAACATCACTAGATTTCCATAGGTTTTAATCTTTTGTAAAAACATACTCTTACCATCTCCTGTTAATTGGTTTCTTTATACAATCTATTAATTTAATATCATTAAATTTTTGAAACTCTAGCAGTTATTTCAATAGTTTCTGTCAAGAGATTGACTCCCCGTATTAATTTTATACCTATTCTACCGCGGTTTCAATGATTTACAAAGATAATCATACATTTAATTATAATTCTTTCCTAATTATTAATATTATTGCCTAAAGTGCCTATATCATAACTTTTGTAAAAATTGTAGTGTCGTAAGAAATAAGGTGTGATAACTATTGTATTTACTTATTTATCAATTAAATGCAATTTAAGGTGATTATTTTTTTTTCATTTACCTATTGACTTTAATTCAAAATATATTTATACTAGTTACTAACTTAGTTAATTAAAACTAAATATCTGTATCACTCTTATCAAGAGAGGCGGAGGGACTGGCCCTTTGAAGCCCGGCAACCGGCATTTTAACTTTAGATGTATCGGTGCTAATTCCAGCGATACCTATAAGGTATCGACAGATGAGGAAGTATCGTATGTAGCTCTTTCCTCGTCGAGAGAGTTTTTTTAATGCATAAATAACTTATTTATATATTTTAATATTTTGAAAAAGCAATCTTCTATCTATACTTGTTAGGTTCCATGTACTTTATCATTGTATAAGTTCAAAGGAGTGAAGTGATGATACGTATTAATAATTTATCTAAAATCTATAGAAAAGATGGCAATGAAGTACTAGCCTTAAAAAACATAGATTTAGAAATCAGCAAAGGAGAGATACACGGAATTATTGGCCTTAGCGGTGCTGGTAAATCTTCTCTTATAAGATGTATCAATAGAATTGAAGAACCAACTGATGGAGAGATTTGGATTAATAATACTAATCTAATGTCTTTAAATCATAAAGATCTTAGAAATATGCGAAAAAGAATCGGTATGATCTTTCAAAACTTTAATCTCTTAAATAGTAAAACCGTTTTTGAAAACATTGCTTTTCCATTGAGATTATCAAAAGTATCCGAAAATAAAGTAAAAGAAAGAGTGGAGTATCTTCTTGAACTGGTAGGGTTAGTAGACAAAAGAGATATCTATCCCTCAAGACTTAGTGGCGGTCAAAGGCAACGGGTTGGTATAGCTAGAGCCTTAGCTAGTAACCCCAATGTACTTTTATGTGATGAAGCTACTTCTGCTCTTGATCCTAAAACTACTAAACAGATTCTTTCTCTACTGAAGGATATAAATAAAAAGCTTGATCTTACTATGGTAGTAGTAACCCACGAAATGGAAGTGATTAAAGAAATATGTAGTCATGTCACTATCTTGGAGGGCGGGGAAATAATTGAAGAGGGAAATACAATAGATATATTTTCACAACCTAAGCATAGAACAACCAAGGAATTTGTAGACCAAACTCAAAAAGTTCCCTCCGCATTTTTAAATAATAAAATTCTATACCTATCCTTCACAAAGGGTAGTGCAGGAGAACCAATCATATCTAGGCTTATAAAAAAATTTGATATAGAGGTAAATATATTATGTGGAAATATTGAATATATCGGAGAAAAATCCGTTGGTCGACTAACTATTGAAATAGATGTTTCCCCTGAAACACTACAAAATATTGTTGCATTTCTTAAAGATAGTGATGTAGAAGTTGAGGTGATAGAAAATGAATGATTTTATAGCTCAATTAATTAATCTGTTAGTACCAGCCCTGGGAGAAACTTTATATATGGTCTTTGTATCAACAGTTGCTACCATACTATTAGGTCTACCCTTGGGAGTTATTATTGTTGTTACTGATAAGAATCACATACTTCCTAGCCCAACAGTAAATGGGGTACTTTCTTATATTATTAATATTATGAGATCCTTACCCTTTATAATATTAATGATTTCTATCTTTCCCTTTACAAAGCTTATAGTTGGAACAAACATAGGAACAACTGCAGCCATAGTTCCATTAATCGTAGCTGCTACTCCATTTTTCGCAAGGGTTGTTGAAACGTCCTTAAAGGAAGTTGATTTTGGAATAATTGAGGCATCAATTGCCATGGGTGCAACACCTATGCAAATAATCATAAAGGTATTAATCCCCGAGGCACTGCCTTCCTTAGTCCTTGGGATTACAATAACATTAATTAATATTCTCAGCTATTCAGCTATGGCTGGCACTGTTGGAGGAGGTGGTCTTGGAGACTTAGCAATACGTTATGGATATCACAGATTTCAGACGGATATAATGATTGCTACGGTAATTCTGCTTATTATAATGGTGCAGATTACTCAATCTATAGGTAGCAATCTTTCAAAATCATTAAGTAAAAAATAAAAAATAGGAGGAATTAATAATGAAAAAATTTACATCCATTAAATTATTATCAATAATACTTATTTTAGCTATAGCAGCTGTTGGTTGCTCTACTAAAGCTGATGACACACAAAGTAATGCTACTGAAGAAATAGTTTTAAAGGTAGGAGCTACTCCTGTACCTCATTCAGAAATACTTAATGCTATAAAGCCACAATTAGAAGAACAGGGTATTAAATTAGAAATTATTGAATTCACTGATTATGTAACACCTAATCTAGCTTTATCCGATAAAGAAATTGATGCTAACTTCTTTCAACACCTTCCATATATGGAGACCTTCGCAAGGGAGCATAATATTGAGCTTGCCAGTGTTGCAACAGTACATGTTGAACCCCTTGGAGTATATTCAAATAAAATCAAGTCCATCGATGAATTAGAAGATGGGGCTACAATATCAATCCCAAATGACCCTACTAATGAAGGTCGAGCTTTAATTTTATTAGATAATAATGGAGTAATTAAATTAAAAGCTGATGCAGGATTAGAAGCTACTGAAAATGATATTGAAGCAAATCCTAAGAATCTAAAATTTGAGCCAATTGATGCAGCACAGCTTCCAAGAACTTTAGATGATGTTGATGCTTCTATCATTAATACTAACTATGCCCTTGAAGCAGATTTAAATCCTGGAGAAGATGCACTTCTTATTGAAGGCAGTGAATCTCCCTATGCAAATATCCTTACTATAAGACCTGAAGACAAGGATAAAGAAGCTATACAAAAACTAGTGGATGCTTTACAATCTGAAGTAGCAAAAGAATTTATACTTGAAAACTATAAGGGTGCTATATTACCAGCATTTTAAAGACTTATATTATAGCTAACATCAAACAAACAGCTTATAGTCTTTCTTATAAAATAATAATCTCAGTATTAAAAAGAGATGATGGCTTACCATCATCTCTTTTAGTTTGCGATATATTTTAACATGACATGTTATATTTATTAAGCTTCAGCCGATACTAATTTTAACTTTTTGAATTTTGGGATCATAAGCTTCATAAATCGGTCTATCATAGGTCCAAAGGTAATCATCCCAATTACAGTCCCTTCTCTAACAGTTACGCTATCTTTAAATATTAATGCAACACCTAAAGCAATAATAACAGATATTATATCCACCGATTGTCTTACTGCTCCAAAATTCTTATTAAATTTCTTAGATATAACCATACAACATGCTTCCAAGGGGAAACTTATAAAATCAATTGCCGTAACTATTGATACTCCTAAAGCACAAATCACAATTGATAAAATAAACAGAAGCATATTAACAACATAACTACCAATAGTAAATAAGGACAATACATTATAAAACATGAAATTAATAACAATTCCTAATAGTACCGCCACAAATATTTGAAGAACACGGTTTATCTTAAATTCTTTTTTCAAAAGCAAAACTTGAATTAAGACACAGCTAATATTAAGAATCATAGAAAATGTTCCAACTTTCATATCTAAAACCGTTGATATGCTTTGACTTACTGCATCCCACGCATTTACTCCAACTGCTGCTTTTAATCCTAAACTTGCACCAGTAGCAGTAAAGATAATACCAATTGTTAATATAGCAAATTTGTTAATAACTCTTCCAATATAATCTCCCTCTAACTTATCTGCTAAGGTCATATTATAACACCTCACCAACAAATATTTATAATAAGATTATACCATAGTTAAAGATTATATTATACTAATGTCAATATAATCCAAATGATACACAGTCCGCGGTCCCTTTGTGTTTTCGTTTCTACTACTTGATAATAATTTCTTTTCCTTCTTTACGCCATTGGGCAAATTCAGCTACTGCTGTAAAGAGTACGTCTGTAGATGAGTTGAGTGCTGTTTCGCAAGAATCCTGTATAACACCTACAATGAAACCTACTCCAACTACCTTCATTGCAATATCGTTTGGTATTCCGAATAAGCTGCAGGCCAAAGGAATCAACAATAGAGAACCGCCCGCTACTCCTGAAGCTCCACAGGCGCTTACAGCTGCCAATGTACTAAGGATTAATGCCGTAGCCATATCTACTTCAATGCCAAGGGTATTAACCGCTGCAAGAGTCAAAACAGAAATTGTAATGGCTGCACCGGCCATATTAATCGTAGCCCCTAATGGGATAGATACAGAGTATGTATCCTTATCTAATTCCAGTTTTTCACACAAGCTCATATTTACAGGAATATTTGCCGCTGAACTTCGTGTGAAAAATGCTGTAATACCACTCTCTTTTAAACACTTAAATACAAGTGGGTATGGATTTTCACGTATGTTTATAAATACAATAATTGGATTGACAACAAGTGCTACAAACAACATAGTACCAACCAAAACTGCAAGTAATTGTCCATAGCTGAGCAAGGATTGAATTCCATTTGTAGCAATGGCTTCAAATACAAGTCCCATAATTCCTAAGGGCGCAAAGCCTATGACCCATCTAACCATTTGAGATAATGCCTCTGAGAAATTAGCTATCATTGTTTTTGTAGAATTAGGGGCATTTTTCAGAGCAAGACCAAGAAGTACCGCCCAAGACAATATACCGATGTAATTAGAATTATAGAGTGCTTTTACTGGGTTATCAACAATATTTAGCAGCAATGCTTTGAGAACCTCTACCACACCTCCAGGAGGAGCCATGCTCTCAGCACTCGCCACAAGTGTTAAGCTTACTGGAAATAAAAAGCTTGCAACAACTGCTACAAGCGCAGCTAAGAATGTTCCTAACAGATAAAGACCGATAATAGATCTCATATTAGTTTGATGACCACTCTTATGTTGAGATATAGCCGACATCACCAAGAAAAATACTAATATAGGAGCAATTGCTTTTAAAGCCCCTACAAATAAAGAACCAAAAATGATGATAGGACTTGCAATTTCTGGAATCGTTACAGCTAATATAATACCAATAATTAAACCCACAATTATTCGTTTTACTAGGCTTAGTTGGTTCCATTTTTTTATTAAATTATTCATATTCTGTCTTCCTCCTATAGGATAGATGGATAATAAAATATAAACGTATTTATACACAAACTTCCCTTGAACTAATTATGCCCAATAAGCGTACGACAAATACAATTCTATTATGTCTCCAATCCATTAGCAGCAAAAACTTTAAAACACGAAATAAAAATCGGGACAATTGGACAGAAATTAATAATCCAACTCCTGATATTCAATGGATAATATTTACAGTTAGAAGTGACCCCTTAGATAGAAACTCCCCTTAGTATTCTTAAGACAATATCTAGCCCGATACTAGCTGTCCTTATCCTTTTCATTCAACTATTCTTCGTATATTTGCTGTAACTGCTTCTTAATCAGTAACATATATTTAAATTGACACTAAGATCGAGAGGTGCTATCATTTACTTATCAAAGTGTTAGGAGGATGAAGATGCTTAATAGAATCTTTAAAGGTAAGGAAATAATCCATAAAGCTTTAGATGGTGCATGGGTGAAAAACAATGCTATATCTCAAAATATAGCAAATGTAAATACGCCTGGATATAAAAGAATCACAGTAGAATTTCAAAATCATTTACATGATGCAATTAATAAGCAGACATTCAAAGGATATAAAACTCATGAAAAGCATATTTTAATTAATAATAGTGATTCAAGTGATTCATATATAGATATTAAAAAGAATAATCATATAAGTACAAGAAAAGATGATAATGGTGTGAATATTGATGTTGAAATGGCCGAATTATCTAAGAACACTATTCTTTATAACACCCTTATAAGTAGAGCAAGTTTTCGTAAAGTTAAAATGATATTGGATAAAAACAAGTAAAACCACACTCTATTCTGATGAAACTCCTCTTGCTTTATGAATGATTATCCTTTTGTAAGGACATTGAATATATATTCTCTTCATATATAAAGTTTGCGGCTGCACTGCTTACTGTAGATACAAGTAGAAGCGGAAATATAATTGAATAGTTATTAGTCAATTCAAGAAGCATTATTGTTGCCGTAATAGGCGCATTTGAGAAACCAGCAAACATTCCTCCCATACCCACTAATGCATATGTATTGACATTATATATTTGACCAGGAAAAATATTTGAAATAATATTACCAAATATACTCCCTCCTAATGCTCCTATATACAATCCTGGCATAAATACTCCACCAATCCCCCCAGATCCTAAGGTTGCAGACGTAGCTATGACTTTTCCTATCAATAAAAACAAAAGTAATTTTATATCTAAATTTTCTACTACTACTTTCACAATTGATCCATGATATGCATCAAAAACAAGCGGCAATTTGTATCCAATTGATACTACTACAGCTGCACCTATAACAGGAGATATGATTTTATTTATATTAGCTTTCTGAAACAAATATTTTGTATTTTTTATTATTTTAATATATAAAACTGCAAGTAACCCTAATACTACACCCAAAACCACATAATATAATAATTCCTTATGATTTTTTAATCCAAAATTTCCAGCCACAGCTAAGATTTGCTTATCACCAATAACCCATCTTGTTATAATTATAGAAGTAAGAGAAGAAATAACAATAGGACTAAAGTATTCAAGGTGCTCCTTATGCATAAGAACTTCTAGAACGAATAATGTTGCAGCAATAGGTGTATTAAATACTCCAGCTATACTACCTGCTACCCCGCATCCAATTAAAATTGCTATCTTTTTTTTACTATACCCAAACCTATATCCAATATTTGATCCTATAGCTCCTCCTAAGTGAACAATTGGACCTTGTCTTCCTGCTGACAAACCAGATCCCAAAGTAACAATTGTCCCCATTGTTTTTATTAAAACGGATTTTGGCTTCATTATAAAATGACTTATGTCTCTGAGTTCTTCCATAACTTTACTCACACCAAATCCCCTATTACTTTCATCGATTAGATATTTATTTATAAGACCTACTAAAATTCCACCTAATAAAGGAACTATTAAAAATTTTTCCTTTATAGTTAAATTTCCTGCTACTAAAGGCATATTGAAAATTATACCTTGAAATATCTCTAAGCTTTTATTAAATATAATTGATATGCTCCCTGTAATAAGTCCTACGATAGTTGCCAATATCATCATTTCTAAGTTTTCGTATCTTTTTTCATGCCTTTCAAAGAAACCCTTAATTATAGATAATATGTCCATATAAAAAACCTCTTCTCTAACTAGTTTTTAAAATTTATACTGCTATGGTACAGTTTGTACTCAAGTTTATTCAATGCTATTGTGAGTAATTCTCAGCTATCCTGAGCGATTGGACTTGTCCTCTCATATATACTTTATTTTATATCTATTATTCAAGTATAGTTAAGAATAGTTCTTCTATTAAGTTACCTCATCTATAATTTTTCTAAATTTCTTTTCCGAAGCAAGTTCATGGGTTATAAATTTCCCCCTATAAAACAGTGAATAAATAGTAAATGGTGAAGGGTTATTATTTGCTCTGTCTTTACTGTCTATGAGAACCTTCTCATAGATGCATCCTTGCTCATTTGCGATTTTGATTTGCAAGTCAATATAATATTCCATATATGGACACTGATTAGAATAATAGACTTTAAATCCATTAGTATCTTCACACACAGCATTTCTTGCGGTTTTTAAAAATTTTGGTGAAGTTTCCTTATCACTTAGCTTTAAACATAATAAATCAAAATATGGTTTTGCAGCATCACACTTTTGAAACCCATGTTTTATAAAGAATTTTGCATCTGATATAAAGGGCCTTTTCTTATCACTACTTAAAACAGCAATACCATCTTTTCCTTTTTTCTTACAATCTTCAATACACTTTTCTAGTAATGCTTTTCCGTATCCATTTCCTTTGTATTTTCCAGATACCCAAAAACAATTTATAACCATGTAATTAGGAGCATCGATAGGTAAATATGCTATCTCAGAAGGAGCATATTCAATAAATACTTTTCCCCGTTCATTTAGTTTTATAAATACATAACCCTTTTCAATCTGTTTTTTTAGCCATTGTTTCTTCGCCTCATATCCACTTCTGCATTTCTTATCAGAGAAAGCACAACATATATGTTCACTCTCGATATTATCCTTCGTCAGCTTGATAACGTCCATTTTTAGTACTCCTCCCTCCCTTTATTTATGTATTAGTAAATACAACAAAGAAAGTGGTAGACCCTAACTATTTCTTCTCTACCACCTCTACTGTTATTGCTATTTTCAGTTTATTATATATCTAAAATTTATAATTATCAATTTAAAATATTACGGCGACTTATGATAGTGTGCACTTCATACCTGTAGCTACACTTTTTACAAGTCCTTTAAAAATTCTTTTATAATATAACGCTCCCATTTCTCCTCTTTATCCTAGATGTCAAGTTTATCTACTCTCTTTATTTTTAATATTAATATCTAAAGAGGGCAATCCTACTAGTTGGAAAGTTGCAGATGCCAGCTCTACACTCTCTTTATTTTTATCCACTTCTTCCAATATCCTTGTAAATAAATTGTCCTTCACAAACCTACGTTTTTTATAATTAACTACATATCTTAATGTATATTCTATCCAATTATCATTAGCTTTTATAGTTACCATTGGTTGTGTACTTGCGTCTTCAATCAAAAACCTTCTGACCATGTCCTCCAATATACCTGAGCCTCTTTGGAGTAATTACCAACAACCTCTTCTGCTATATCTTGTATGATATTTTTAGCGGTTGTATAGTTACTTCCATATTTAATTGGAATCTTAATTTCATCCCATAGAAAGGGGAAATATGCTGAATAGTTATATACTGGTTCTTTAAATACAAAGCTATTTGCTATTCTCACAATTCTTCCATTATATAAGTCTCCATCCACCCATTGTCCAATTTCCATTATGGTTGTTCTTAATATTCCAAGGTCAATTACATCGCCTTTTATTCCACCTAATAGTACCCTATCTCCCGTTTTATATATATCACCTATGATAATGGCTCCCCAACCCGCTATACTAATAATAACTTCCTGTAAAGCTAGGGCCAACCCAGCACTAGCTACACCTATTACAACAGTTATACCCCCTAGACGGTCACTATAGGTTATTAATATAAAGATCACTACTAAAAAATATCCTAAAATATTTACTGCCTTCCTAGTTTTATACCAGCTACTCTTTTCCTTAACATATTTGTTCAAGCTCTTTTTAATAAAATGAGTTATAGTAGCAATAAGTACCATTCCAAATAAAACAATTACAAACTTTCTTAACAGAGGCTCTGTAAATATCCTTTGTATATATTCTTCCACAATCAGTCTCTCCTTCTTTATATCTACTTTTACTGTCTATTTACCCCTTATCAATAGAGACTATCAGAATAGTTCAGGTAATACTTCGATTGATTTTCATATCTCTTAGTAATTCATCTCTCTTTACCTTATCTAACTTTCTTAATTTCTTTAAAGCATGATATATTCCTATGTTACTTTTTTCTCTTCTAATCCTTGGGTTATTTTAATTTAAGCAGGCAGACTGTCTACACTTGTAACATATATGTAAAGAAATATCATTCAATAAAACCCCAGTCATTTATGATACGGTTCGCCGTACCACTTATAACTGCGGTTTTATATTTTGAAAACAAATGAGTTATAGGAGCCTCTCCTATGACTCACAAAGATACAAAAGAACCGTAACTATGTATTATTCATATGATTTCTGGCTTCATAACCTAAACTTCGTATATAATAACTTAAAATCATACCAACAATTGTAGCATCTACATAGGCTTTAGAGGTCTCGATAACCTCTGCAAGCATAGGACCTTTGTTGATCATATCTTTATCCATTTCCACTGCAAAAACAATACCATATTTATGATCAATCTGGATTTCTTCACCATAGATGTCTTCATTTCTACCTCTGTGTGTATAAAAATGATAATCCTTTAGAGCTGTTATACCAACTAATTTAGCACCATATTGCTTTGCTAGACCTTTAACCCTTTTCGTAATGATGCTTTGGTTTCCTGAAACCTTTACTGGATTTACTGGACCTTCTGATAAATGTTTAATATCATTTAGGAATTCAAATGCACTACTTGCCATAGGAGAATTTAACTCATTGTAGGTCATAGCCCCTTCACCGCATAGGTTCGGTCTTGTTCGTATACTATCATCAATTGCTTTTTTATGGGGATTTTTTCTATAATAGTCCTCATAGGCATAAGTACCTTTTCGATAGTTTCTCTAGCAAACATTGTATCTCTTTCGTCTACTCGTTTCATTAAAAGACCTCATAGAATCATTCAGGTACCTATAATAAGTATACTATTAAAGTAATAGTTATACTATATCTGATAGATAATTTTTTAACGATTTGTATAATGGAATAGCTATTTGCTTTTTCATTAGCACGTGTGGATGGTGCTTGCTATGTGTAGATGAAGATTGGCAGATTATTTAAAATTAAATGAATGCACAGCACAAAATGATATCAATAAACAACAATCTCCTAAGGTTTAATTTCCAATTCGCATTTTGCAAATGACTGAAGGAATAACTTCCAGCAAATAGTCAATATCCTCTTCACTGTTATGCTCATTTAGTGTGATCCGCAGGGTACCATATGCAAGGGATTTCGATGCCCCTGTTGCAAGCAGTATCCGTGAAGGTGTTATCGATCCTGCGCTGCATGCGCTTGCCGAACTTGCAAAGATGCCTGCTTTACTTAACTCAGCCACGATGGATTTTTTATCTATTCCCTCAAATGCAAATGAAGCGTTGCCTGGCAGACGATTTTGTGGATCACCTGTTAAATAGGAGCCAGGAATCTTTAGTATACCCTGGATAAGCCTATCCCTCATGGAGATGATTTTTCTGCTGTTTTCCTCCATATGTGCTACAGCTTCTTCAATTGCAGCAGCCATAGCTACTATGCCGGGCACATTTTCAGTTCCTGCCCTTGAACTTTTTTCTTGCCCTCCACCATACATAACTGGCTGAACTAGACAACCTATTTTTACATAAAGTGCACCTATACCCTTGGGCCCTTGGAACTTGTGTGCAGACATAGAAAGCATGTCAACGCCTAGATCTCTAACATTGATATTGATGTGTCCGACCGCTTGTACCGCGTCTGTATGGAAAATCACCTTTCTTTTGTGTGCAACACTACACAACTCCTTTATCGATAAAATGGTACCGATTTCGTTGTTAGCCATCATAATGCTTACAAGAATCGTGTCGTCCCTTATAGCCTTCGAAAGCTGTTCAGGCGTTATCTGCCCGTATTTGTCTACAGGCAGGTATGTTACCTCATAGCCTTGTTTTTCAAGAACTTCAGCAGTCTTTATTATAGCGTTGTGTTCAATGGAGGTAGTAATAATATGCTTTCCTTTCGATGAGCGTTCTACCGCTCCTCGTAGTGCCCAGTTGTCTGATTCCGTTCCTCCAGAAGTAAAGAATATTTCGTTATTTCTAGCGCCTATGGCATTTGCAACAAGCCTTCTGGAGCGCTCAAGAGCAGCTTTTGCATATAGCCCGTAATCATGTATGGCAGAAGGATTTGCATAGTAATTATTAAAATAAGGGAGCATGGCATTGAGTGCCGTATCTGAAAGGGCGGTAGTTGCTGCATTATCAACGTATACTTTTCTTGTTTCCATGATTCTCATCCTTTCATTATAAGCATAGTATAATAGTATCCGATCATATATACCTGCTCTTTATTCATTATGTATCAGTAACCCCATCCCCTTGTCAATTCCCTATCAGGCAATTGAGGTTCACCCCTTAAATAGAATTTATATATATTAATCTTTATTCTATGTAGTCTTTATATTTCCTTCCATTATTTCACATAATATCCCTTAACTGTATGGAAAATTTCTCTTTCCACATTAATTGATATATATAGGTTTTATGTCTTGTAATATATACAATACTCATTTAAATTCTCATATTAAATATGATTTTAACTTTTAAAGTAATATCCGTTCCTATTTAATTAAAATGAAAAAGATATAATAGTCGAGTAGGCGGAACCCTTGTGATTCCAACCCCTCACAGAACCG